>Ga0115031_1000368_pt1 | contig 32187 bp, 36 predicted proteins | sample Maine_Asex4_meta_FD_87301 | JGI IMG/M metagenome (GOLD analysis project Ga0115031, IMG submission 87301) | Marine algal microbial communities from Maine, USA - Maine_Asex4_metaG | ecosystem: Host-associated > Algae > Red algae > Unclassified | place: Maine, USA | collected 2015-01-05
GAGGCGACTTGGTCGCCGAGAGGCGACATGGTGCAAGGCACCACTCGTCCTACTTGCAGGCGGCCAGATCAGCTTCGAAGAGTTCGAGCTTTGTGCCGGGGCCGGCCTCTTGAGCTGACTTGGCGATCGCTTCGAGCTCGTCCTCGGTGTATGCCTCGACCCGGTCGAACATGCAGTCACGCTCGTCTTCGGTGAGGTCGCCCTGTTCGAAGGCGGTTTCAATGATGTCTTCGGCAACTCGCTTGCGGCCAGGATCGGAGTTGCAGGCACTGAGTCCGACCACGGCGACGGCCAGGACGGCAAGCACGCGGCGAACCGGGCGCCTCGACGACGCTCCCGTGTCGGCAGAGGTGCCGATCGGGGTACTGGTCTCGGGGGTGACGAGCTCGGAGTTCACAGTGAACGGAGGCTACTGGCACGATGTGTCGATGCCGCTCAGCCACTCCGACAAGCCAGCGCTCAACTGGGAAGCCCAGTCGCTCCTCGAACTCATGGAGAAGATCGGTGCCCCGGCGCTGGATTCCCAGGAACCAGCCGACGCGCGAGCGACGCGCGCCGGCCTGGCGCCGGATCCGACCGAGGAATGCCACGAGATCCGCGACCTCGACGCTGGTGGCGTCCCGGCCCGCATCTACATGCCCGCGCCGGGCGATGTACTGCCCGGCCTCCTGGTCTTCTTCCACGGTGGTGGCTGGGTCATCGGCGACCTCGACAGCCACGACAACATCTGCCGCTCGCTCACCAATCGGAGTGGTCACGCTGTCCTCAGCGTCGACTACCGGCTCGCCCCCGACCATCCCTTCCCAGCCGGCCTCGACGACTGCACCACGGCCACCGAGTGGGCTCACGCCAATGCTGCCATCCTGGGTGTCGACCCGGATCGCCTGGCTGTCGGTGGCGACTCGGCTGGGGCGAACTTCGCAGCGGTCATTGCCCAGGAGGCACCGGTTCCCATCGCTTTCCAACTGCTCGTCTACCCCGTCACCGACTGCCGGATGGGCAGCGGCTCCTACGACACGAACGGGGAGGGGTACTTCTTGACGAAGAGCTCGATGAGGTGGTTCATCAACCACTACCTGTCCGGTGCAGAGGGTGACCCGACCGACCCCCGGGTGTCACCGTTGCTCGCATCGGACGAGCAACTCGCAGGTGGCCCACGGGCACTCGTGATCACCGTCGGGTTCGACCCGCTGTGCGACGAAGGAGTCGAGTATGCGAACCGAATGGCTGCATCGGGCGTCGAAACCAGTCATGTTCACTTTCCTGGCCAGTTCCACGGCTTCTTCTCACTCCCCCACATGCTCGGCGACGCCCGCTGCGGACACGCTCTCGCCGCCGAAGCGCTCGTCCTCGGACTCGCCGCCCCGGCCGACTGAGCGGTCATGTTGTGCCAGGCACAACGTGACCGACGAGTTCGACGGCGCGTGTGAACACAGCGTCCAGCATCGGCTCCGTCAGACGTTTGGTGAACGTGTTCTGCTGGCTGACGTGATAGCTGCACACCAGCGTCATCGATCGCCCGTCGGGCCCGATCACGGGCACTTCGACACCGTGCCCGAACTTGGGACGCGGTCGCACACCGAAGAAATTGCATGCAGCTGCATAGCCGAACGTGCCGAGGCAGATCACGACCCTGGCCTCGGTGAGCGCTTCGAGCTCGCGGACGAGGAATGGTCGGCAGGCGTCACGCTCGTCGGTGGTCGGCTTGTTCAAGGGAGGGGCGCACTTCACTGCTGACGTCACCCAGGCATCGGTCAGCTCCAAGCCGTCGTCGGCGGAGATCGATTCGGCTTGGTTGGCCAGCCCGGCGCGATGCATCGCCCGGAACAGCCAGTCGCCGCTGCGGTCGCCGGTGAACATCCGTCCGGTGCGGTTGGCTCCGTGAGCAGCTGGTGCGAGACCGAGGACGACAATGCGGGCGGCGGGGTCGCCGAATCCGGAAATTGCTCGCCCCCAGTAGTCCTCCTCGCGAAACGCCGCTCGTTTCTCGACCGCGACCTGCTCACGCCACTCCACGAGACGTGGACACGCCGAACAGCCATGAATCCTCGTGGTCAGCACAGCAAGCTGGTGGGGCGCCGCCTTCGGTGATGTTCGCTTCTTTCGGGGCACGGGGAGATCGGGCACAGGCATCGACAGTAGGTTGGCCCTCGGTAGCGTGAAAGGCACCCATGGCAACAATGACGCGCAAGAAGACGACCACTCGGACCTCCAGCACGACCGCTTCGAAGACCAGCGCCCGGCCCAAGAAGGCAGCACAGCAGGGCCCCAAGCCGACGACCATCCTGATGGTGCGTCACGGCCAGACCCCGACCACCGGCAAGGTGTTACCGGGCCGCGACAAGGGTCTCCACCTCGCCGATCAAGGCCACGAGCAGGCCAAGATCGCTGCACTTCGGATCGCCGAACTGAAGATCGATGCCGTCTACAGCTCGCCGCTCGAGCGTGCCAAAGAGACCGCCGCACCGATCTCCGCAGCGTGCGGATTGAAGACCAAGATCGAGCGGGGCCTCTTCGAGTGCGACTTCGGTGACTGGACCGGTAAGCAGCTCAAGGACCTCATGAAGCTGCCGGAATGGCAGACCGTCCAGCGTGCCCCGTCGACGTTTCGTTTCCCGAACGGCGAGAGCTTCACCGAGATGCAGACCCGCATGGTCGGCGCACTCGACAAGCTCCGCACGCTGCACCCGGGCGGCACGATCGTCTGCGTATCCCACGCTGACACGATCAAGGCAGCAGTCGCCCACGCAATGGGCACGCACATCGACCTGTTCCAGCGCATCGTGATCAGCCCGGCGTCGGTCAGCGCCATCACCTGGCACGCAGGCGGCCCGATCGTGTTGGCCGTGAACTCGACCGGTCGCTCGCTGACCGAACTCAAGCCGGCCTGATGAGCGTCTTCTTCGAGTTCGACGACGTCGACGCGTTCACGACCGGCACCGTCGGTGTTCCCGGCAACCGCACGTTCTTCATGCAGGTGCGTGCCGAAGGCCAGTGGGTCACCATCAAGTGCGAGAAGCAGCAGACCGCAGCGATCGTGCAGTATCTGCGCAAGGTGTTGAGCGATCTGCCGCCTCCCGAGGACCGCCCGATGCCCGGCGCACTCGAGTTGGCCCAGCCCATGGACGCGTCGTTCGTGCTCGGGCCGGTCGGCCTCGGTTACGACCGGTCGAACGACAAGGTCCTGATCCAGCTCGAAGAGGTCGGTGAGGTCGATGAGGACGGCGAGTTCCTCGACGACAATCGTGGTCATGTTCGCCTCTACGTCAGTCGAGGTCAGGCTGCTGCCTTCTGTGACCACGCCGACCGCATCGTCGAGTCAGGTCGCCCCGATTGCCAGTGGTGCAGCCACCCGATCGACCCCGACGGGCATGCCTGCCCACGCATGAACTGACGGCTCCGTGACCGACGAACAGCCGGAGGACGAGTTCCGCGACGACGAGTTCGACAGCGAGAGCGGCGAGGACGAGAGCGGCGAGGACGAGGACGGCGAGCAGGGCGTTCAGCTCCGGATCGACCATGTCGACGACCCGATCAACCACCTTCTCCAGGGTGAGATCGAGGTCGAGGGTCGGATGCCGTACAGCAGCAACGCCACCTTTCTGGTGCACGTCACCCACGACGGTAGATCACACCCGGCGATCTACAAGCCGATGCGCGGCGAACGTCCCCTCTGGGACTTCGAGCCAGGCCTCCACCGACGCGAGGTCGCGACGTATCGGATGAGTGAGGCGCTCGGTGTGCACGTCGTACCGCCGACCGTCCTGCGTGACGGGCCCGTGGGAGAGGGCTCGGTGCAATGGTTCGTGGCAGGAGATTTCACCGAGCACTACTTCACGATGCACGAAGCACTGCCCGAGTTGCACGACCGCTTCCGGGCGATGGCGCTGCTCGACATCATCTGCAACAACACCGACCGCAAGAGTGGGCACTGCATTCTGGTGCCCGAACGTCTCGACGAAGACGGTGCGGTGGTTCCGGCGTCGGTGTGGGGGATCGATCACGGCCTGTGCTTCGCTGCGGAATACAAGCTGCGCACCGTCATCTGGGAGTTCGGTGACGAAGAGATTCCTGAGTCGCTGCTCGACCAGGTCAACAAGCTCGTCGACCGGGTTCCACTGGACATCTCGACGCTGCTCAGCGACGATGAGGTCGAAGCGATCCAGGGCCGGGCCGCCTGGTGCGTGAAGCACCGTCGCTTCCCCACCGATCCGACGGGTCGGCGCTACCCGTGGCCGCTCGTCTGATCCACCGGACTTCTCACAGCGGTGCGATTCACCGGGTCGGTGCAGGCAAGCCGCAGCAGTAACCTGCGGCGATATTCCTGCCAAGTCAGCGGTCCGGCTTCCCTTCCTTTCCTGCACGAACGGTGCCCAGTCATGAAACAGCGAGCGAGCACGCAACGCCGCAAAATCAACGATTCGCACGATTCACCGGAGCCCGGCTCTGGGCGACAGGCTCGACCGCTCTGCAGCATGGATCGAACGTGCTGCGCGGGCAGTGGGCAACCAGCCTCAGAAGGCTCCGAAAAGTGCTCCGAAGGGCGCCCCGAAGACTGCTCCGAAGGCGGCCCCGGCTCCGGATCCGAACGGGCCGGTCAATGTGGCGCTGCTCGGTGCTCGCGGCCATGGCCGAAAGCATCTCGACGCCTTCCTTGCTGACCCGCTGTGCAGAGTCGGTTACATCTGCGACGTCGACCTCGCCGTGGGTACCACTGCCGCCAAGCACGCCAAGAAGCGCAGCGGGCTGCTCCCCAACGTGGTGCAGGACTTCCGCGAAGCGCTCGCCGACGAGGCTGTGGATGCCGTTTCGATCGCGCTCCCGCATCACTGGCACGCTCCCGCAGCGATCTGGGCATTGCAGGCGGGCAAGCACGTCTACCTCGAGAAGCCGACGACGCACGTCCACTCCGAAGCGGCTCCCCTTGAGGCAGCCCACCAGAAGCACCCGGGCTTCGTGCAGGCCGGCACACAGTTGCGCTCGAACACCGGGTTGCAACGAGCAGCAGAGTTCATGCAGTCCGGAGGCATCGGCGACATCGACCTCGTGCATTGCATCACCTACAAACCACGAGCGTCGATGCCGGACACTGGTCCGGCCCAAATTCCGCCGACGGTCGACTACGACATGTGGTGCGGGCCAGCGGAGAAGACCGATCCGACTCGATCCCGGTTTCACTACCACTGGCATTGGTTCTGGGAGTTCGGCAACGGAGCGCTCGGCAACAACGGAATCCACCGGATGGATGTCGCCCGGATCGGTCTCGGTCTCGAGGGCCTCGGCGACGAGGTGCTCAGTTTCGGCGGCAGATTCGGACCAGCGGACGCCGGCGAGACGCCGAACTCACACATCGTGATCCATCGATTCGGTGACACGTGGGTCGTCCACGAGATCATCGGAATGCCCACCGGCGCCCATCTCGGCATCCAGAATGGTGTGGTCTTCCACGGGTCGACTGGCGCCGTCGCCTACGTCAACGGAAAGACCTCGGTCATCGATGATCGGGGTGAAGTGGTGCAAGCCTTCACAGGTCGTCAAGACAATCACTACACCAACTTCCTCGAGGCAGTGACCTCGCGCGACGAGACCAAGATCGCCGGCAACCTCGCCGAGTCCAACATCTCGAGTTCGCTGTGCCACCTCGGGAACATCTCGTATCGAACCGGCGAGACCGCTGCCGACGGTGACGTCGACGCCGCCGTCGATGCAATGGGTGCCCCGCCCGAAGTCCAGCGGATGCGCTCGCGACTCCGTCTCAATGTCGTGGCGAACGGCGAGAACGGCGACTTCGTGCTCGGCCGACGGCTCGACCTCGGTGACATGGCAGCACCCATCGTGAACGATGCTGCTGCGGAGCGGTTGCTCACGAAGAGCTATCGGGATCCGTACGGCGTGCCAGCAGCAGACCAGGTCTGATTTTCGCAACTGGCGCCTCGGGGTAAACGCCTCAGAATCACAAAGCGCGTCACCGTCGTCCGACGTGGGAACATTGACGACATGAAGCGTCTCATCACCATGGTCGTCTCGTTGGCATCCATCGCGACCGGCGCGTCGACCGTCGATGCCGGTATCGAAAACGAGGAGCTGCGCATCGACAGCGACGTCACGGGGACGACCTATCAGATTCGGTATTCGTGTGCAGCCGCCAAGCTCCAGACTTTCGTCCGGACCGACACGGGTCGATCGGTGACGTTGCGTCGCACACTGTCCGGGCCGAACGATGGCAGCTTCGGTTCGACGAGAACCTTCAATGGTTTCGATCGAAGCAAGCCGCGCGTCTTGAGTTTGTCGAGCAACACGGCCGATCGCTGGAGTCTCGAAGAGGGCAACGACGAAGACAGCCTCGTGCGGATCGCCGGCGCCGACATCGACTGCCCCGACTATTCGTCGCCGTCGCCGTCGGTCTTCGTCCCGATCACGCCGACACGCGTGCTCGACACCCGGCCAGAAACTCGCACTAACTTCGCCGGCCCGATGCCAGAGGCGCAAGCAACGATCGACATCGACCAATCCGACCTGCCCGACCTGCCTGCCGACGCCGTCGCCGTTTCTGCGACCGTCACCGTGACCGAAGCAGCGCAGCCCGGCTTCGTCCAACTCCTGCCCACCGGTTCCACACCTGGCGGCAGCTCGAACGTGAACCCGCAGTACGCCGGCCACACGCTGGCTAACAATGCTGTCGCTCCGCTGTCGAGCGGCGGCGTCTCGGTGTACACGCACCGCAGCACACACGTCGTGGTCGACGTGAACGGATACTTCGTCGAGGCGCCGAACGCGACCCAGTCAGGGCGGTACCAACATCTCCCGGTCACCGACCGCGTGATCGACACGCGACCCGCCTCTGCAGTGAACCACTCGACGGGCATCGTCGAAGGAGGAACCGCTCTCACGATCCCTGTGACTGATCTGGCCGGCCTGGGCAGCGACCCGGTCGGCGCTGTTGCCATCAATGTCACCGCGACCGAGACCAGTGACGCCGGATTCCTGCAATCGGCAGCGACCGGTTCCCTCGATCCCGGTGCCAGTTCGATCGTCAACCCGACCCGCCCAAACGACACCGTGGCGGCGATGACGATCGTGCCCGTGTCTCCTAACGGTGAGATCGACATCTACACCGCATCGGATTCCCATGTGATCGTCGACGTGCTCGGCTGGTTCACCGACGCCACCGCGCCGTCGTCGACGACCGGGCGTTTCGTCCCGCTCGAACCCGAACGCATTCTCGACACCCGCCTCGACGACAGCCCCGTCAACTGTTGCTTCCCCTCCGACTACCCCGACTTCGACGAGTCGAGCGGCCGACGCAATCCGGGCGCCCGGACGACTGCTGAAGTTCCAGCAATAGATCGTGCCGGCGCCGACACCGTGATGGTCAACCTGACGGCGGTGGACGCAACAGGTGCTGGTTTCTTCCAGGTCGGCGCCGCTAGTGGCTTCGTCGACGGCGCCAGCTCCACGGTGAATGCCACACGGGCAGGCGACATCGTCTCCAATGCTGCGGTCGTCGGGCTCGGTCAGCCCGAGGGCGGCCCCACCACCGCTGCGTTCCAGGTCTACACACAGAGCGGTGGTCACGTGGTCGCTGACGTAGCGGGCTACTTCACCGAGTAGGCAGGGCAAGCGCTGCAACACCTGTCGATGTCTCGACCGGAGCAGCGCGACGTGGGAACATCGGGACCATGAAGCATCTTGCCGCGATACTTGTCTCGTTCCTGTTCCTCGCCGCTGGTGCGTCCACTGCCAGCGCCGGCGTCGAAGACGAGCAGGTCATCACGATCAGCCCGCAGTCCGGAGTCAGTTATCAGGTGCGGTACTCGTGTGCGGCCGGCACGATGCACACCCTGGTCCGGTCGACGTCGGGCATCCGTGTCATCGTCGAACAACAGTTATTGTTCGAGGGCGTCGACAGTCTCCCCGGCGGCTCTTCGATCGCCGGACTCCCCGGGAACGACCTGACAACCTTGTCCAAGACGAGCAACGTTGCCGACAGCTGGGCGGTGCTCGAGACACTCGAGGGCGACGAGCCGCTCGAGGCGGCCGGACCGACCCTCACGATCTCCGAAGGAGTCCTGGACTGTCCCGACTACGCGGCACCCACACCATCAGTGTTCGTGCCGATCACACCCGAGCGGGTCCTCGACACCCGCGCCGACACTGCAGTCAACTACTCCGGCCCGAAACCCGGCGACGAAGCGACCGTCGTGCTTGCGCGGACGGATCTTCCCGCCCTGCCCGCTGGTGCCGTGGCCGTGTCAGCGACCGTCACAGCGACCGAGGCGTCCACCGACGGGTTCGTCCAACTCCTGCCGACCGGAACCACGCCCGGCGGCAGCTCCAATGTCAACCCGCAGTTTCCCGGCCACACGCTGGCGAACAATGCGGTCTCACCGTTGGCATCAGGCGGCGTGTCGGTCTACACCCACCGCTCCACACATCTCGTGGTCGACATCAACGGCTACTTCGTCGAGTCCCCAGAGGCGGCTGCAGCGGGCCGCTTCCAGCAGCTCGACGAGACCCTTCGCATCGTCGACACGCGGACCGCAAGTGCGGTCAACCACACGTCAGGCATCGTCACGGGCGGCACGTCGCTCACGGTCCCCGTCGCGGACTTCGCCGGCCTCGGCGACGAGCCGCTGGATGCCGTCGCGATCAATGTCACGGCGACGGAGACCGGCGACGCCGGATTCCTGCAGTCCGCTGCCACCGGGTCGCTCGTGCCCGGCGAGAGTTCGATCGTCAACCCCACGGGGCCCGGCGACACTGTCGCGGCGATGACCATCGTGCCGGTGTCAGATGATGGCGAGATCGACATCTACACCCATGCCGACAGCCACGTGATCGTCGATGTCCTCGGCTGGTACACGAACTCGGACGCAACGGCATCGACATCCGGCCGCTTCGTCCCGCTGGAGCCGGAACGGGTGCTGGATACCCGGATGACCGAGGATCCAGTGAACTGCTGCAAGACCGCAGCACCCCAAGAGGACCGGCGCCACGATTTCTTCACCGGCCGGATCTTCCCGGCGGCCCGAGCCACCGTCACGGTCAACAAGCTCGACGAGGCCGGTGCACGGGACCTGATGATCAACCTGACTGCAGTCGATGCGACCGACGCCGGCTTCTTCCAGACCGGAGCAGCCGACAGCTTCGTCGACGGTGCCAGTTCGACCGTCAACGCGACCGACGTCGGATCGACGGTAGCCAACGCTGCGATCGTCGGGCTCAACGAGACCAACGGGTTCGGGCTGCCGAGTGCTGCGTTCCAGGTGTACACGCAGAACGGCGGCCACATCGTTGCCGACATCTCCGGCTACTTCACGAAGTAGCCGATTCGACGCCTGCAACCATCTGCCCGGACCAGCCCGGATCAGCCCGGCTCTGCATGTCCGGCAGCGAAGCGTGCGAGGATGCTGCGATGGCCACCGACCTCGATGATCTGATCCACGCCGCAGATCTCGACGGCTTGATCCGAATGATCGACAACCGCTGCGCGACCGATGACTGGGACGGCCTGCTGCAGCTTCGTGACAGCGCCCGCAGCGCCGTGAAGACCGGCCGCCAGTTGTGGCCTGCCGCCACACTCGCCGAGTACCGGCTCGCACTGCTCGCTCCCCCGCGCCACGTCGCTGCGGTCCTCGATGAGACCGACGGCTTGTCCGGCCAGTTCACGATCGGGCCACTGACCGAAGTCGCCGCCCAGCACCACACGTGGGAGGCCCTCGAATCAGAGATCGACCCGTCACCGCGCGCGTCCTTCGTCGCCCACGAACGAGCCATCCGTGGTGAAACCGTCGATGCCGAACTTCCCGACGTGCTCGACATTCCGCTGGAGCTGCAGGGGTGGGAGCCCGAGTACGCAGTGGCTGTCTACCGCGACAACGACGCCGACTTCCCTGCTCCGAAGCTTCCGAAGAACTGGGAGGAGATCGACACCGGCGACGACGCCGAACGCCTCGACGACGACGTCGAACTCGCAGTGCAGCAACTCGTCGAACCATGGGTGTCGGGTTCGAACGGAACGATCGAAGTGGCCTGCGTCGACGGTGACGTCGGCGACGCGATCGGGGCTCTCGGACCGCGTCGTGCCCGAATCTGCCCACTCGATGTTCGCCAGGCAATGGCCTGGATGGCGTGGGCCGGAGCAAGCGGCGGCGCACACGGTCGGCGTCGTGGCGCAGCGACGGGCCGTTTCGGAGCGTGGTGGATGCTCGGGGCCCTCGGCGACTTCATCGACGACTGGCCGGTCGACCCCGATGCTCTCGGTCAATTCGCGAACGAACTCAACTGGTACCGCTGGGACGCGTTCGAGCCGATGCTGGGCTGGACCTTGCAGCTCGCTGTCGAAGACGAAGCCGAAAGCGTGGCCTGGGCAATCAGCGCCCGCGACTCCGCCTGAACGGTCAGGCAGTCAGGACGAATTCAGCCAAGGCGGCCCGAGATAGCTGCTTCGTCGATCGGCTCGATCATGATGCACTCACCGGGGCACTCCTCAGCAGCGTCGACGGCGGACTCGATCTGGGAGTCAGGGATACGGGCGACGCCCTTGCCCATGTCCGGTCCGTGGCCTGGGCCCTCTTCACCGTCGAAGATGATCGTCTCGCCGAAGTGCGACGATTCTTCCTTCACGACCCAGAGGCCGTCTTCGCGCGCGACGAACACATCGGGGCAGATCTCCGAGCAGATGCCGTCACCCGTGCACAGGTCTTGATCAATCCACACCATCAGTTGAGCCATGTAGCGAAGTTTAGAGATCGAGCCGCGCCTTCACCACGTCGCGTCGACATGCCCCCTCACCTGTTGAGCCGACGCATGTGGATGTTGCGCCTACGGCGCGGACTCCGCACCGCCTCGGCTGAGCCGTGGTGAAAACGGCAACGGCCGGACCCGTTGCCAGGTCCGGCCGTCGATCCGATTCACATGCGCTGACTGATCAGCTGCGGGCCTCGAGCGCTGCGATCAATTGCGGCATCACCTTGTGGACGTCGCCCACGATGCCGAGGTCGGCAACACCGAAGATCGGCGCTTCCTTGTCCTTGTTGATGGCAATGATGTTTTTCGAGCCCTTCATGCCGACCATGTGCTGCGTGGCACCAGAGATGCCCGCGGCGATGTACACGGTCGGCTTGACGACCTTGCCGGTCTGGCCGACCTGGTAGCTGTACGGCACCCAGCCGGCATCGACGATGGCACGCGATGCGCCGGGCGCACCCTTGAGCAGCTTGGCCAGACTCTCGACCATCTCGAACTTGTCTGCTTCGCCGAGACCACGACCGCCGCCGACGACGACCGCCGCCTCATCGAGCTTCGGGCCGCTGGTCTCTTCGACGTGCACGGCATTCACCGTTGCGCCACCCGTGGCACCGAGGTCCGGCACGGGCGCCGAAACGACCTCACCCGCTCCGCCGGCACCGCCGGCGGGTTCGAAGCTCTTCGGTCGGAAGGCAGCCAGGTACGGCGCCTCGCCCGTGAACGCCGCAGTGACCATCTTGGCGCCACCGAAGATCGGCGTCGTGACACTGACCGAGTCACCCTCAGCGGAGATGTCCACCGAGTTGGTGAGCACCGTGCGGTCGAGCTTGACCGACAGCCGCGACATGACGTCGCGACCTTCGTAGTTCTGCGGGAACATCACGAGGTCGGGCGAATCGCCACCGTCGATCACGGACTTCATCGCAGACGACACAGCGACGCCCGGGAGGGCGCCGGACAGTTCGCCGGTCTCGTAGATCTTCGCGGCGCCGTGATCGGCGAACGCAGCAGCTGCACCACCGGCAGCGCCATTGACGAATGCCGTCACGGTGCCGCCCAAGGTGTTGGCCTTGGTCAGGAGTTCGAGGGTGGCGTTGGACGCTTCCCCGGCTTCGTCGGTCTCCGCAAAGACCCAGATGTTGGAAAGAGCCATGATCAGATCACCTTCAGGTTGTCGAGGAATTCGACGATCTTGTTGAATGTTTCGCCGTCGTCTTCGATGATCTCGCCGGCTTCGCGGGCGGGGGCATCTTCGACGCCGGTGATGGACTGAGCCCAGCTGACGGACTCGATGCCGAGATCAGCTGCAGTGGCGGTCTCGACGGGCTTGGATTTCGCAGCCATGATGCCCTTGAAGCTCGGGTAGCGGGGCTCCACGACGCCGGCGGTCACCGAGACCACGGCGGGGGTGGGGCAGGTGACTTCGGTGTAACCCGACTCGGTCTGGCGCTCCACCTTGACGGTGGCACCGTCGACCACGATGGTCTTGGCAAAGGTGACCGAGGGCAGGCCGAGGACTTCGGCGATCTGCTCGGGCACGGTGCCGGTGTAGCCATCGGAGGATTCGGTGCCTGCGATGATCAGGTCGTAGTCACCCGCCTTGCCGACAGCGCCGGCCAAGATCTTGGCGGTGGTCAGCGCGTCAGCGCCGGCGAGCGCCGGATCCGAGACGAGGACGGCCTTCTCGGCTCCCATGGCGAGGGCGGTCCGCAGACCGGACACCTCGTCGTTTGGGGCCATCGAGACCAGGGTGACAGCGCCTTCGCCAGCGGTGTTGACGAGCTGGAGCGCCATTTCGACGCCATAGCTGTCCGACTCATCGAGGATGAGCTTTCCGTCTCGCTTCAGCGTGTTGGTCGAGGGATCCAGCTCGCCCGGCAGTGCCGGGTCCGGGATCTGTTTCACACAGACAATCACGTTCATAGCGCCTCAAGTTACCGCCCAGTCAACTACGAACCCAAGTCGGGCAATCGTCCGCCAGCGTGGCATCTGTCTCCAGACCGTCCCACACGCCCTGTCCCATCTTGCCCGGGGCAGAATGGGACAGCCGGACAGGACCAGGTCGGACAACGGACACGGGATACGGTGCGGGGAAGATGGAGACAACGAGATGAGAGTGTTGCTGATCGTCAACTCGTTTGCCTCGTCGGTCACTGCGCGTAACACCGTTGTCGTCCACCGTCGTCTCAGCCAAGGCCACGACGTCGAGATCGTCGAAACCAACCGACGCGGCCACGCCACACGGTTCGCACACGATGCTGCTCGTCGCGGCGTCGACGTCGTCATCGGCTATGGCGGCGACGGCACCCTCAACGAGGTCGCCACAGGCATCGCCGGGAGCGACACAGCGCTGGGCGTGCTCCCCGGTGGTTCCACGAATGTCTTCGCGCGAACCCTCGGCATGCCGAACGATCCGGTCCTTGCCGCCGGCCAACTCGCACGCGGCATCGACGCGCAAGACTTCCGGCCCATCGGCCTCGGCCAGGTCAATGGCCGCTACTTCTGCTTCCACACCGGCATCGGCTACGACGCTGCGGTGGTTCAGCAGGTCGAACGCCGCGGTTCGCTGAAGCGTTGGCTCGGCCACCCCTTGTTCATCTATGCCGGCTTGTCGACGTGGCTGCGCGGCTATGACCGCAAACATCCCCACTTCAGTATCGACGGCGACGGCACCACGACAGCCGGTGGCAAGGTCGACGACGGCTATTTCACGATTGTCTTGAACACCAATCCCTACACCTACCTCGGCAACCGGCCACTCGACCTCTCCCCCGCAGCGACACTCGACCGGGGCCTCGTCGTCATCACGTTCCGCACCATGAAGGCCCGCGACATCCTCACATCACTCGCTGGGGCGCTCAAGGGGGGCGGCGTCAGCCCGGCCGACCATCTCGACATCCGCACCGACGTGACACGACTGGTCGTCGAACACGAAACCCCGTTCCCATATCAGGTGGACGGCGACGCGCTCGGCGACACGTCACGGCTCGAGTTCGCGCACGTACCCGATGCGGTCAAGCTGGTCTTCCCCAACGAGGAGTAGCTGGCCCGACGCGACGGCCGAGAGAGCCGAGCGCGACGTCGGGAACATCGGTGCAGACACCGTCGACACCCCAGAGGGCGAGTTGGCGTATCCGGTCCGGCTCGTTGCAGGTCCACGTGTTGACCGCCAGGCCGACAGTGTGACATTGCTCGACCAGGTGCTCCGTGAGGGTCGTGTTGTCCGGATGCAATGCAATGTGTCCTGCTGCGGCGACTCGCTCAGCCACACCGTCTGCCACCTTCTCGACAAGGAAAGCCGTCGCCAGATCCGGCGCCACCTCACGACAACGCTGCAGCGTCGCCCAGTCGAACGAAGACAAGACCCACCGATCGATCGATCCGTGCAACCGCATCTCGGCGATTGTCGACTCGACCACGGCGAGCGTCGGATCGTGGCCCCGTTCGCCGACCGAGTTCTTGATCTCGACGTTGACGAGCATGTCGCCACACGCCGCCAGCACCGTGCTGAGGTCCGGGTACTCGGCAAGCCGATCGGCATCGATGGGCAGCGGATCGTGCTTGACGAGCAACCGACCGTCCGGCGCCAGCCGCACGTCGAGTTCGACACCATCGGCGCCCATGGCATCAGCGAGCACGAAGGCCTGGACGGTGTTCTCTGCAGCAGCGACCGAGGCCCCGCGATGACCAATGACGAGCATTCCCCAGTATTGCCACACACGCTCAGTCAAAAGGCACCCCCAGCACGCGCGCGCCGCTGCCGTCAAGCGGGCGCGCGTCACACGATGTGCCTCTTGTGCTGTCCGCGGGTCGCGCCTACGGTGACGACGCCGAGCGGGACGGCGACCCCACACCCACATCTGTGCTGCACAATCCCGTCCGTTGCAGCGCCCAGAACCCCCTTGGAGACACACCAGTGACGATCCTTGCGTCCAGCATTACCTTGGGAGCCGCTCCGGCAGATTGGCGTGACGACGCGCTCTGCCGTGACACCGACCCGGAACTCTTCTTTCCCGTCGGCACCACAGGAAACGCGCTGGTCCAAATCGACAACGCCAAGGAAGTCTGCGGCGAATGCCCGTCGTCGCAGGGTTGTCTCGACTTCGCGCTCGACACCAACCAGGACTCAGGTATCTGGGGCGGCCTGACCGAAGAAGAGCGTCGAGTCATCCGCCGGCGGCGCGTCGCTGCCGCTCGTGCGGCTCGCGCCGCTGTCAGCTGAACTCCCGCACAGAGCGCTCGGTTGCGGCGTCCCAGCTGCCGGGCCGGGCCCGGCAGTCAGTCGACGGTCGGAACGCTGAGTTCCACGACCGTGCCGTGCTGGTGGCTCGATCCGTCGCCGAGGTCCACGCCATCGAGGTCAGCGCTCGTTGCTGGCCGCATGGTGATCGTGCCGTTGAGTTCGGTGGTCACCAGTGTCCGCACGATCGACAGGCCCAGCCCGGTACTACTGTCGAGGTCGAACCCCGGTGCGACACCGCGACCGTTGTCGATCACTCGGACGTGGAGCCGCTGCATCTGTTGGGTCAGGGCCACTGAGACCTGACCCCCGCCGCTGCCTTCCGGGAAGCCGTGATCAACGGCATTCTGCATCAACTCGGTGAGCACCACCGAGAGCGGCGTGGCGGTGTTCGACGGAATGCGTCCACCGTCACCAGTGACCGAGAAACGCACCGGCCGATCCGGAGACTGCAGCCCTTCCTCGGCGAGGCGGAGCAACGGCCGCACGATCTCGATGAACGCGATGTCTTCGCCCGGCTCGCGTGACAGCGACTCGTGCACGAGGGCGATCGTGCGAATTCTACGAACCGACTCACCCACGGCGGCTTTCGCTTCGGCGTTGGTGAGCCGGCGAGCCTGCAACCGCAGGAGCGACGAAATCGTCTGCAGGTTGTTCTTCACCCGATGGTGGATCTCGCGGATCGTGGCGTCCTTGGACAGCAACAACCGGTCACGTTTGCGGATCTCGGTGACGTCTCGGATCAGCATCAATCCGCCGTCGACGACAGGGCCGCTCGCACCGACGTGCAGCAGCGGAACACAACGACTGAGCAACGTGACCTCGCTGCCCTGCTCGAACTCTTCGACGACTGGTTCCAGCCGTTCGAAGGCCTGACGGACCGGACCGTCGTGGAAGCCCAGCTCGGCGAGACGCATCCCGACGGGATTGGCATGGATACCGACGCGATGCAACGCCGAGTTCGCGTTGGGCGAGACATAGGTGACCGTGCCGTCGGCATCGAGGGTGAGCACGCCGTCACCGATGCGCGGTGCCGCACTCGAGTCGGCGACGCGGCCGGCAAAGGGGAAGGTTCCTGCGGTGATCATCGCAACGAACTTGTCGAAAATCGTTTGGTAGGCGCGTTCGAGTTCGCCGAGCGCACGCCCTGACTGAACGACCCATTCCTTGCTCAGGACAGCAATGACTCGGCCGTCGCGCACCACAGGCATCGCCATTATGCGGGTCCGCATACCGTCCTCGGTCACGTCGAGGTCGTCGTCGATCACGACACCTTCGACGGCCGCTCGTTCGATCACCTCAGCGCCGCGTTGCGCCCAGGTACCGATGTAGTCAGCGACGTACATGGTCTGGTTGGTGGCCGGTCGGACCTGGTCCACCACCACCCATTTACCATCGTTCGAACGGACATAGAGCAGGAGGTCGGCGAAGCACAGGTCGGCAAGGAACGCCCATTCGGCGCCGAGCCGATGCAGGTGATCGATGTCGTCTTGATCGAGTGACGAATGCTGCCGCGACAGGTCGGCCATGGAGGTCATCGCTGCTGATTCTGGCGCATCAGGGACGACACGGCACGCCATACCCCGACATCTCCGTCAGATCTCACCGATTCGGCAGCCCTTCGGACCGATCCGAGTCGATGAACAGCGGATCAGCGCAGGGTCGAGTCGACACGCAGATGGTCGGCGAGACCACCGAGACCGGCTATGTCGTGGATGTCGCCGGTGAGCCACGGGACGTCGAGCATCGCCGGCGTCAGCGCAGCGAGGTCGGCACGCCGTTCGGTCTCACGGGCGGCAACGAGGGCCACGTCGTCGAAGCGTTCGGCGAGCTGGTCCAGCACTCCGTCGACGACAGTCACCGGAGCGTCGTCGAGGTCGGCGGCGACGATCTTGGCGAGCTTGCGCCCCGAGCGCTCGCGAAGCGCCTCGGCGCTCTCGGCAGCTGCCGCGCTCGCCAATTCCGACGGCAGCACACGATTCGCAACGATCGCCCCCAGCGACATCTTGCGTTGCAACAGCTCCTCGGCCAGGTATCGAGCCTCGTGACTCGGAGCGGTCTCGAGCGTTGTCACCACGACAAAGGCCGTGCGTGCGTCGACGAGCAGGGCCTCGACCGAGCGGGCTCGTTTCACGAAGCCACTCTCCATTGCCTGGAAGAGTACGAAGAAGTCGGCGATGTCCTGGAGGAATCGGGAGCCGAGCACGCGATCAGCGACCTGGTAGAACGGCTTGGACGCCACGGTGAACAGTCGCGAGCGGTACGGCACGGTGAGCCAGCGCAGCAAGCGACTCCCGAAGAAGTCGACCATGCGTCCCGGCGCATCGAGAATCGACAGTGCGTTGCGCGACGGCGGCGTGTCGACGATGACGAGATCGAACTCGCCGGCTGCATGGAGATCATGCAGTTGCTCCATGGCGAGGTAGTCGTGGCTGTGCACGAACCGGCTCGTGATGTTCTGGTAGAGCGGGTTGGCGAGTACGGCGTCGCGCACCTCGGCGTCGGGAGCGTGCTGGCGGATCAACTCGTCCCACCCGGCCTTGGTGTCGAGCATCGCCACCCACAGCTGGCCGCGCACCTTCACGCCGGCCTCCTTGAACACCGCCGGCTTGATCCGAACCGGCGTGTTGCCGACCTCGTCCAAGCCGAGGGCGGTGGCGAGGCGACGCGCCGGGTCGACGGTGAGCACGAGGATCTTGCCCTTCTGACGCTGCGCCGCAGCGATACCCATCGCAGCCGCGATCGTGGTCTTGCCGACTCCGCCAGAACCGGCGACGAGCACCATCTCGCGACTGGCGAGCAGGTTGTCGAGGTCGCTCATCGCGATGCTGCTTCGACGTCGAGTTCCACATCGAGCTCGTCGGCCAGGCCGTCGGCGATCAGTGACACGACTCGGCGACCGTGGGCACGGGAGAACAGCTCGGGCACGGTGAGCATCGGAATCGACGCACTGGCACCGTCCTGCGCGTGCAGGTCTTCGACCAGTCGGCGAAGGTGTTCGGCACCGGTGCGACGGCGGGCCTCGGTCAGACGAGCTGCTTCGACCACGACAGGCGCACCAGATCCGACTGCGTCGATGAGGGCGGGCATTGCGGCATCGAGTTGGTCGACCACGGCCTGCTCGCGTCGATCGAAGAGCACCGGCAGCACACGATTCGCAATGATCGCTGCTGCGTGGGCGCCGGTCTCGGCCGTGAGTCGGCCGAGCAGTTCAGCTGTCTCGGTGACCGGCATCTCCTCGGGTGTCGTGACGACAGCGACCCCAGTCCGTTGCGGGTCGTTCAAGATGTCGAGCATCCACTGCGTCTGATCGCGGACAAGCCCGACCTGCACGAGATCGGCAATCACCTTGGGCGCCCCGATCTGGCTGACGATGTGTCCCGTGGCCTCGGCGTCGACGACGACGAGGTCGTAGTGGTGCTCGCGGACCTCGTAGCAGAGCTTGCCGACGCTCAGAATCTCCTTGACCCCCGGAGCGGCATCGGCGACGAAGTCGAAGGTCTTGGCCAGCGGGCCGATGCGGCCGAGAAACGGGATCTTCACGAAGAGCCGCAGGTACTCGCGCAGGGAGTCCTCGGTGCTCATGGTCATCGCGAACAGGTTCGGTTCGACCTCGGTGGGCTCGAAGTCGAGGCGGTCTTCGCCCAGCGCCGAGGCGAGGGCCCCCTTGGCATCCATTTCGCAGACCAGCGTGCGTCGACCGCTGCGCGCCGCGACCTCGGCGATGGCTGCCGCTATCGAGGTCTTACCGACTCCGCCTTTACCGGTGACCCACAACAGGTCGAGATCGAGCAGCGACGTCATCTTGGATCCGATACTGGTCGAGAAGGAGCTGGGATGCAGTACCGAGCCGGGTGTCCGGACGAATCCGGACGAGGTCAGTCTCCGAAGCCGATCTTGCGGCTGCTTTCGGCCGAACCGAGTTCGACGTAGGCGATCTTCGCTGCCGGGATGGCGACGTCGTTGCCACGCTTGTCCGTGATCCAGAGCGTGTCGGATGCACCAGCGAGTGCCGCCTCGATACGCGACTTCAGATCGTCGCGATCTGCGTCGTCGCCGAGCTCGAGGTTGATCTCACGAGGGGCCTGGGTCACTCCGATGCGTACATCCACGTCGCCGAGGCTATCGCCACATACTGCGGCGCGGGATTGACGGTGGGCTGCTGGCCGGGCAAGGTGACGGCGTGACCATTTCTGTCGTGATCCCCCTCTTTCCACAGTTCACCGCACTCGACGGCATCGGCCCGTACGAGGTCCTCCAGCGCATTCCGGACGTCGACGTGACCTTCATCGGACACGAGCGTGGCGTGGTTCGCTCCGACAACGCAATGCTCGGCATCGAAGTCGACGGCACCTTCGAAGAGCACCCGACACCTGACCTGATCGTGTTCCCCGGCGGCCACGGCACCCGAGCGCTGATGACCGACGAGCGAGTGCTCGACTGGGTTCGGGCAGCGCACACGTCGACCACGTTCACGACTTCGGTGTGCACCGGTTCGTGCGTCCTTGCTGCAGCGGGCCTCCTCGACGGCCTCACGGCCACGACACACTGGGGTGCGCTCAACGTGCTCGCCGAGCATGGCGCCATCCCGACGGGCGAGCGCGTGGTCGAACATCTCGGTCAGCGGATCATCACCGCCGCTGGCGTGTCGAGCGGAATCGACATGGCGCTACGTCTGGTCGAACTGCTCTTCGATCGGGTCGCTGCCGAGGCTGCGCAGCTGATGATCGAATACGACCCGCAACCGCCCTTCGACGCTGGCAGTACTGCCAAAGCGAGCGACGAAGTCGTCCGCCGCGTGATCGAGTACGCGCAGAACCGCGTCTGACCTGCTGGGAACGGTCGTCGCTGGCGGCCCTGGAACGGCGGCTCCATGCCATGATCGTCTGATGTCCACCACCTTCGGTCTGCTCATCTTCGACGGCGTCGAGGAACTCGACTTCGTCGGCCCGTGGGAGGTGTTCACCGCGTCGAACTTGTTGCGAGTCAACAACGGCGAGGACGCCGACCCGATCGTCACGATCTCGCAAGACGGCGGAACCACGACTTGCGGCAAGGGCTTGCGCGTGCTCGCCGATCATCGTGCGCGATGAGCGCTGGGTGGCCGACGGCAACGTCGTCGGCAGTCAGGGGGTGTCGGCCGGCATCGACATGGCGCTGTGGCTGATCGGGCAGATCTACTCACCCGATCACGCCCGCGCCACCCAGCGTTACATGCAGTACGACCCGGCTCCGCCCTACGCCGAGGCGTGAGGCGCACGTCTCGTCCGATCAGCCATCAGGGGTGGCGATGACTGCATTCGTGACGAATGCCGCAATGCGCTCGATGTTCCAGCCGCGTCGTCGGAGATCGAGCACTTCGCGCGGGTCGCTCGTGACGTTCCACATGAACAGCTGCATGATGGTGTCACCGTCGAGGCGGTCGAGCAACGGTTCGATCTGGGCGCAGGCAAACGTGATGACGGGCTCACCCTCGTCGCGGCGCTGGAGAAATCCCTCTGACGATCGCAAGTGCACGGCGAGTTCGCCATGCTCGACGCACGCCTGGACCCAGGCGCGGTTCCAACGCGCGAACGCGTCGATCGCACGGCTCTCTTCGCCGGCGACACCTCCCGCCTGCTCGAAGAGTTCGACGGCGCGCACGGGAAGCTGCAGCACGAACGCCCGAATCGCATCGTCCACCGAGGCGAAGTGGCGGTACGCCGTCGCCGTCGAAACTCCTGCAAGCTGAGCGACATCTGCGAGCCGGCCAGGCGGCGCTCCTTCTTGGGCGACCCAGCGATTGACGGCGTCGATCAGCCGATCGTGAGTTCGCCGCGTGTCCGAGCGACTCGACGCTGAACGGCCTGCGAGCGAGGTGAGTTCCTCTTCCGAAGCGGTTACTGCATCGTTGCTCGCTTTCGAAGACATGAGACTATATTCTCATCTACATCATGATTCAAGCGCAACCCCACTCATCGACCACGCCACGAGTCGCGGCGTTCGACGAGTGGATCCGAGGCCGCTTCATCGACCTGAACACTGCCCTCGAAGACCTCTATGCCGACCAGGAAAACCGGTCGCAAGTTGCTGGGGTCGGAGAAGAACTCAAGGCGCAGCTGCTCGATGAGGGTCGGAACCTGATCATCCCCCTCGTCGAGGAAGGCAACACCGACGAAGGCTTCGATCGCGCATTCGAGCTACTCGGCAACGTCGGCTACTACATGGCTGCGTGTCGACGCCACGAGATCACCGAACCCTCCCGGGAGCGCACGTCGCCACTCGTGGAGGCTTCGACGCTCGCCCTGCACCTCGGGGCCTCGCTCGGCACGGCACCGCGCTTCGTGACCAGCCACATGGAGACCTACAACCGAGCGGTCAACGGCGTGTACCGGACCTTCACCCACGCCCCAGCGGAGAAGCTGTTCCTCGATCACAACACCCGAGGCGCTTTTGCGTACATGCGCGCCGCCGACGCACTTGGCCGCATCCACCCGATGGGCGTGTCGCACCCTGCCGCACTCGACCTGCTCACTCACGCTCGCGACGCCCTCGACGATGCCTATGAGATGAACTCCGAGCTCGGACGCACACTCGATGTCGACGACTTCTTCTTCCGCGTGCGCCCGTATTACAAGCCCTACCGGGTCGGTTCGGTCGAGTACCGCGGCGCCAATGCCGGCGACTTCGCAGCATTCAGCCAGATCGACATGCTGCTCGGCCTGTGCAGCCCGACCGACCTGTCATACAGCCAAGTCGTGGTCGAGAAGTTCCCGTACCTCACCCCCGACGAGCAGCGCCGTTTGCACGAGTCGTTTCGCCACCCGAACATTCTCGACGAACTACTCGCCCAAGCCGAGCACGCCGACGAGGCCTGGTTTCGAGAGCACACCGCTGCATTCCTCGACGTGTGCCGGGCGCATGGTCGCGCAGCCGCCCAGCATCACGACGAACTCGTCGTCGGCTTCATCAAACGACCGGCGGAAGACATCCCGCCAGAGCAGCTCTCCGGGATCACCGCAAGCGGACCACCACTCGACGTCCTCCTGCGTGCGCTCGAGGGGTTGCGCGATCGTCGGCTCGCCGCAGACCGTGACGACATCCCGACTCGTCATGCCGACATCGCTGCGCTGCGAGCGCTGATCTCGTGAACGATGTCTTCGTCGAGCACGATGGCGCCTATCTATTGAGCCACTCCATCGGGCTCCCCGTCCGCGGGACCCGCGACGTCGCGGCCGACTACTTCGACACCTGGGAGCACCACACTGCCGATGCGTGGACGCGCTGGCTCGACGGCATCGATGGGTTCCGCAACGCACTTGCCACATTGCTCGCCGCGCGCCCGGCATCGATCTGTCCGCAGAGCAATGTGTCGAGCGGGCTGACGAAGCTCCTCGACTCGTTACGTCACGAGTTCGACGCTCCGACAGTGTTGATCAGCGGGGACGCATTTCCGTCGCTCGGCTTCGTCTGTTCCCGGTCCGGATACGACGTCCGGTTCATCGCTTCAGACGCTGACGTGTCAGAGCCGGGCGTCTGGTCGGAGCATCTCGACAGTGTCGATGTCGCCATCGTGACGCATGTGCATTCGAACACGGGCGTCTGCTTGCCCGTCACCGACATAGCCACGGCTGTGCGCGATGCGGGCGCTCTGCCGGTGGTCGATGTCGCGCAGTCGACCGGCATCGTGCCGATCGACCTCGGCGTGTGGGACGTCGATGCGGTGGTCGGCTCGTGCGTCAAGTGGTTGAGTGGCGGGCCCGGCGCCGGGTGGCTGTGGGTCGCCGATGAGCTCATCGACCGAACCCGCCCGACCGATGTCGGTTGGTTCTCCCATGAGCAACCATTCGAGTTCGACATCCACGACTACCGCGACGCCTCCGATGCCCTGCGCTTCTGGGGTGGCAGCCCGACCGTGCTGCCGTTCCTGCTCGCAGCCCACTCGATCTCCACCATCGACGCGCTCGGCGTCGATGTCATCCGCCGCCACAACCATGAACTCACCGACCATCTGATCGAGCGACTCGGTGATCGCGTCACCAGCCCGCACGACCCGGACACGCGAAGCGGCACTGCCATCGTGCGTGCCGAACCCGAGTGCGTCGACCGCCTGGCAGCAAGCGGCTTCGCCGTCGATCACCGAGTGGACGGCCTCCGTGTGTCGCCGCACGCGCACACCTCGATCCACGACATCGACCGGTTCATCGACGCCCTCGGAGCTGACTGAGATCTCGCTGACGATCCCGACGAGTGCCCGGCGCGGTTCGCTGAGCGCGCTGGCTTTTCTCCAACAGAGGAGGCGAAGCATGCGCAACCATCTGGCGGATGCTTCGCCGCCACGTCTGGCGTGGCACGCAAACGCGTGATCGACTCAGACCGAGGTGGTACAGAACGTGTCGCCGAGCGCCAGCGCTGAATCGGTGGTGATGTCGTCGAAGTCGCGGTCGTCGGCGTCGTAGAGCTCGCCGAGCATGCCGCGCACCATGCCGCGATCGACGGCGCAGATCACCGGATGTTCGGCGGCGACATCGCCGAACGGGCAGTGATTGTTGATGATCTTCAGCTGATCGTTGCGACCCTCGGCGTGCGCCGCGAACCCGTGCGCCGACAGCGCGTCGGCCACTGCTTGAATCGCGGAACGCAGTGATCGTTGACCCGCCCGCAGGGCGTTGCCGGTCAGTCCTGCGGCCATGGCCCGGCCGTACTCGGCGCCGACTTCTTCAGCCATCTGTTCGGCTTCGTCGTGGGGCAGCTTGCTGAGCGTGCGACCCAACAGCGACAGCAACAGGTCGTCGCTGCGCACCGGCAACGCTGCGGTGTCGAGTGCGTCACCGACGGCGACGTAGTGCTTGGAGGGCCGGCCCGCCGAGCGGCCGTCGATCGGCGCGCTGGCGACTTCGAGGTAACCACCGGCAGCGAGCTTGTCGAGGTGATGACGTGCGACGTTGGCGTGCACACCGATCTCGCCAGCGACCATCGACGCCGTGACCCCTGAACCGGACAGACCATCGGTGTCGGGCTGCGATCGTTCGCGGGCCAAGAGGTAGATCGAACGACGGGTCGGGTCACCGAACGCGTCGGTGATCGCCGACACGGTTGCGGTGAATGCGGTCCCAGTGCTCACCCTCTCGATATTACCTACGCGCGTAGTGCAAATGCTGCAGGCCGTCGCCACACTGGACTTCATGAGTACCCCCGTCGTCACCGAAGACATGATCGTCGAGGCGCTCCGCCCGGTCGAAGATCCCGAACTGCACCGTTCGATCGTCGATCTCAACATGTTGCGCGGCGTCTCGATCATGGAGAACGGCGTCGTCGGCATCCTGATCGCGCTCACGGTTCCGGGCTGCCCACTGAAAGACGAGATCACGCGTCGCTGCGCCGAGGCGGCCACCGCACTCGATGGTGTCGAATCGATCGACCTCGAGTTCACCGTGATGTCCGACGAAGACCGCGAGAACATCCGCAAGATGCTCCACGGTGACGCCGGCGCGACTGCTGGTCAGGGCCAGGCTCACGGCCACGCCGAGGGCCGCACGGTCCCGTTCGCGAAGAACGATTCCAAGACCCGTCCGCTGCTGATCTCGTCCGGCAAGGGCGGTGTCGGCAAGTCCAGCGTCACCACCAACCTCGCCGTCGCACTCGCTGCACAGGGCTATTCGGTCGGCATCATCGACGCCGACATCTACGGCTACTCGATTCCGCGCATGCTCGGCACCGACCGCGACCCCGTCGTGATCGACGAGATGCTGATCCCGCCGGAGAAGCACGGCGTCCGTGCGATCTCGATCGGCTACTTCGTGCCCCAGGGTGAAGCCGTCATCTGGCGTGGCCCGATGCTGCACAAAGCTCTCGAGCAGTTCCTCACCGACGTGTTCTGGGACGAGCCAGACTTCCTGCTCATCGACATGCCGCCCGGCACCGGTGACATCGCGCTCTCGCTCTCCCAGTACCTGCCGCGCGGTGAAGTGTTCGTCGTCACGACACCGCAGCCTGCCGCACAGAAGGTGGCTGCGATGTCAGCTGCGATGGCGGAGAAGGTCAACCTGCCGGTGCGCGGCATCATCGAGAACATGTCGTGGTTCACCGGTGACGACGGCACGAAGTACGAGATCTTCGGTTCCGGTGGCGGTCAAGCTCTCGCCGACGAGGTCGGCGTGCCGCTCCTCGGCAAGATCCCCCTCGTCAACGCGCTCCGCGAGGGCGGCGACGACGGCAAGCCGATCACGGCAGTCGATCCCGAGTCCGAATCAGCCAAGATCTTCCACGAGATTGCCCGCCAGATCGCCGTCGACATGAAGCCGAAGAAGATCTACTCCCCCGAGCTCAAGATCATCTGAGCCACGTCGCGAATCGATCAGGCCGTGCCGGGCACAGAGTGACCGATCGATACGCTGCTGCGATGGACGACACGCTCATTGCGGAAGACCTCCTCCTGCTCCTGCTCGATGACGAGTCCGGCAAGTTGCAGGGAACGTCATTCATCGAGATCGCCCTCGGCGGTGCGCTGCTGCTCGAACTGTCGACGCGAGGTGCGGTTGCGCTGACCGACAAGCAGACGTTCCGCCAGCAGAAGGTCCTCGCCATCGACGTTCCGTTGCTGCCACCATTACTCGCCGATGCGCTGGCCGACATCGACGACAAGGAACGCACCGCGATCTCCGTCATCTCGCGCCTTGGCCGGCATCGCAAGCCTGTGCTTCTCGAACGCCTCGAAGCGCGAGGGATCCTGCGGTCGAAGAACGACAAGGTCGTCGGACTGTTTCCGCGGACGCGCTGGCCCGCCGAGGACAGTCGCCACGAGGACGAGGTCCGACGCAAGATCCGCCAGGCGCTGATTGCCCAGCACCCCGGCGACGAACGAACCGGGGCGCTCCTCTCACTGCTGTCGGCAATGGGAATCGCGTCGAAGGTCATCGAGATCGACGGCATCTCCAAGCGAGATCTCAACAAGCGAGCGAAAGTGATCTCCGAGGGGACCTGGGCGAGCGAAGCCGTTCGTGATGCCGTCGCAGCCAGCCAGGCGGCGATCCTGGCAGCCGTGAGCGCCAGCGTCGCTGCGTCGTCATCGTGAGCCGCTGAACCCGACGATCATGGATGTCGTACCCAAGTACAGGTTCGAGCGGATGGTCGCCGACGCGCTCGACGACCTGCCCGACGAGTTGCGACACGTGCTCGACAACGTTGTCGTCCAAGTCCACGACCGGAACCCGGCCGAGCCGACCATCCTCGGGTTGTACGAAGGTGTGCCGCACACCGAACGGACCGGCCACGAGGGTCCCGATGTCGTGTCGATCTATCGACTGCCGTTGTGTGAGATGTGCGACGACATCGACGACCTCGCCGAGGAGGTCTACGTGACTGTCATCCACGAGGTCGCCCATGCCGCCGGCATCGACGACGAACGACTGCACGAACTCGGTTGGGGCTGACTGATTCGTCTAACTTCTGCCAGGATGTGCGCGTGAGCGACCAGCGGGCGGCGGACATCGACGCCTTCGCAGCGCTGCCATCCGGCTCGCTCGTGGCGATCACGATCGGCGACGAGTCGGTCGCTGTCGCGGCACCGGGCCTCGACGCAAGCCTCGACCTGGCTCGCGCTCCCGAGCTCATCGCCCGGCTCGAACGAGACATCTCGCCGCGTTGGGTCTGGTGGTCGAATCGGACTGCACTCCGCATCGTCGACTGGGGTATCCGCCCAGCGCGCTGCTGGGATCTGTCCACTTGCCACCGACTCCTCGTCGGCGGGTGGCGATCCGGCCCCGAACGGATCTGGGCGCTCCTGCACGGTCTCGACGACGTCACGATTCCGACGCGGCAGCCCATCGACCTCTTCACTCAAGCCGTCGACAGCGGCGACCCCGACGAGCCGGTCGGGCCCGACGACCACCTGCGACCTGAATGGGTCGAGGGCGAATGGGCGGTGTCCGGCGAGCGAACCGTCGCATGGGCACGCCTGGCGCTCGACCTCCAGCAGCTGCAGAGCGACAGGGTCGAGGCGCTCACCGACCGTCCGCACCTGCCCGCCACAGTGCTGGCCGAGTCCGCGGCGGACTTGCTGTGTGCCGAACTCGAAAGCGACGGCCTGCCGATCGACGTCGACATCGCCGAACAGATCATTGCTGGCTTCGTCGGCCGACGCCCGAGCACTGCCGCCGAAGCTGCCGAGGAGTTGACCCGTCGTGACGCTGACGTACTGCAGCACCTTCCAGCCGGGACGACGTTCGACCTGCGCAGCCCCGACCAGGTGAAGTCGTTACTGCGGCGCGTCGGCATCGAGGTTCCTGACACGCGGGCGTGGCGCTTGGAGTCGCTCCGCGACGCGCACCCGATCGTCGAGCCACTCCTGCGATGGCGGCGAGCCGAACGCATCCTCACCACGTTCGGGTTCGCATGGCTCGACGAACATGTCGGCAGCGACGCCCGACTGCGTGGTTCGTGGTCCGGCTCTGACGGTGCTGCAGGCCGGATGACGGCGACCGCAGGCCTGCACAACATGCCGGGCGAGTTGCGGCCCGCCATTGCTGCAGCACCGGGCTATGCATTCGTGCGCGCCGACCTCGGCCAGATCGAACCCCGCATCCTCGCTGCCGTGTCCGGCGACGCGAAGTTGGCCGCAGCCACCCAAGCCGACGACATGTATGCACCCGTCGCCGAGCAGCTCCGCGTCGAGCGCGACATCGCAAAGGTCGCCGTGCTCGGTGCGATGTATGGCCAGACGACTGGCAAGGGTGCCGAGGCGTTGCGGGGGCTGGAGCGCGAGTACACGGTTGCGATGGGCTACCTGGCTGAGGCCGACCGAGCCGCCCAGGGCAGCAACGACCTGCGCACCTACGGCGGCCGCCTCGTCCGGATGAGCAGTACCAACGCCAACGAGATGAGTGACCGCGATGCTCGGTCTCGGGCGGCTGCTCGTGGCCGGTATGGGCGCAACGCGATGGTCCAGGGCGCTGCTGCAGAGTTCTTCAAAGTGTGGGCCGTTCTGATGCGTGCCCGTTCGGCGGACCTCGGTGCGCGCATCGTGCTGTGCCTCCACGACGAACTGTTGATCCACGCCCCCGAAGACCGTGCCCACGACGCGGCAGCACTCCTCGACCGCTGCCTGCAGGAAGCCGCACATCGCTGGGCACCGACCAACGCCCAGGGAATCCAACCCGTCCGGTTCGTGAGCGACACGAGCGTGATCCACGCCTGGTCCGAAGCAAAAGGTTGAACTCGAACTGTCGGCCGTGACAGCTCCCTCAGACGCGGATAACTTGGCGCCGGTGAGCGACATTCCTCCCCCACCTCCGGGGCAGCAGCCTCCACCACCTCCGCCACCTCCCGGCAACATGGCACCGCCTCCGGGTTACACCGCCTACGGCGGAGCGCCCACGCCAGCTCAGAACGTGAGCCGAGTCCAGGGCCTCTCCGTGGCGATCACGATTCTGGTCGGTATCGCCGGCTTGATCGGTGTATTCAACGGCTTCCTGAGCATCGGACAACGATCGAACGCCGAGGATCTCCTTGCGGGACGAATTTCGGACACCGAGTTCAGAGATGAACTCCTCGGCACGTCGGCGTTCGGAGCCCTCACTGCGGTGACGACGATCGCTGCGATGGTTGTCGTGATGATCTGGATGTACCGGATCACTTCGAACCTGCGGGCGTTCGGTACCGACACCACGTGGCATCCGCTGTTCGCCGTGTTCGGTTGGTTCCTGCCCCCGCTCGTGCTCTACATCATCCCGGGCCTCATGCTGCGCGAGCAGTGGGCGAAGTCGGCCCCGTCGACCTTCGCCGGGCAGACAGCCAGCAACACATCGACGTCGACTTCCGGCGGCGAGAACCCTGCCCTCGGTGTCTGGTGGCTGGCGTTCGGGATCTGGCCGCTCGTGCCACTCCTGCTCTCCGCTGGCAGCTTTCTCGACTCGTTTGGCGAAACCGACCCCGAAGTCGTCGCTCAGGACATCCTCGACGTCAGCCCGACGCTGACACTCATCGGCTCGGTCGTCGGTCTTGTCGCTGCGGTTGCCTGGATCTTCTTCGTGCGTCAGCTCACCGCCCGTCATCGGTCCTTGACCGGTGAACGCTGAGGGAGCTGATCCGGTGGGACGGTCAGCAGTCATCTATCTCGTACGTCATGCGAAGGCGGGCGAACGCAGAGTGTGGACCGGCGACGACGTCGACCGACCACTCAGCAAGACCGGCTGGAAGCAGTCCAATGCGTTGGCTCGCAGACTCAGCAAGAAGGGCGTCACGTCGCTCCACGCGAGCCCGTACGTCCGGTGCGTTCAGACCCTCGAGCCGCTCGGTGACCTCGCCGGCCTCGAGGTGCTGCCCGAACAGCGCCTCTTCGAAGACGAGCCGTTCGAGCCGGTCCTCGACCTCGTGAACGAAGTCGACGACGGCGCGGTGCTGTGCAGCCACGGCGACATCGTTCCCGCCGTGATCAAGGCACTCGAACGCCGCGGGATGCATGTCGAGACACCTGCCGACTGGGGCAAAGCAAGCGTGTGGGTCTTGAAACGCAAGAACGACCGAATCACCAAGGGCAAGGTCTGGCCGCCCCCGAAGCTGTCGGCCAAATCCGTCAAGAAGTAGCGGTGCCCACCGAGCTGTGACCGTCAGACTATGTCAGCCGACCTCGGCGCGGATCTCGTCGGCGAATCCGCCGATCAGGTCGGCGATGTCGGCGGGCGGATCGCTCGCTTCGCACACCTCGACGTACGGCAACGCCGCATCGGCATCATCGAGAAATGCGTACTCGATGATGGCGAGGAAGCAGTTCGGATCGGCATAGTCCGGATCGATCTGCGTCGCTTGACTGAGAGCGAGGCGGGCGGCATCGACTCGGTCATCGGTGGTCACGTCGCCGCCCTCACGTCGCACCTGCAACGCCAACGTCCAACCGAAGTAGGTGATTGCTTCCACGTTGTCGACCTCCCTCTCGCGTTCCATCTGCACGACTCGACCAAAGAGGGCATTGGCGAGCGCGAAGTCGCCGGTGTTGAGGGCATCTCGCGCCGAGGCCAACACGACGCGCGCATCATTGCCGGGGTTGAAGCCAGTGATTTCGTCGTTGGCCCCGCGTTCACCGAATGCACCTGCCAACACGACGCCGATACCCACCGCCACGGCGAGCACGACAGCAGCTGCGCCGACCAGCCGCCCCCACCGACGCGGCGATTTCGGTGCCAACCGGGAGCGCCCCGAGTCGATCTCGCGCAGCACCGCAGCGGCACGCACGGTGTAGCCGTCCTTCAACGTCTCGTAATCGGCGGCGTCGACGTCGCCCGCTTCGTGCTCACGTTCGAGGTCGTCGAGCGACCGCAACAGGAACCGCCGTTCCTCCTCGAGTTCGGCGAGCCGGTCGAGGTGCGGCCCGCTCTGGCGCGACGTCAACACCGGTTCGTCGTCCGGCTCGAGCGATTCGTCGGGCGGCCCCAGCTCGTCGGTCACGATGGCGCCGTCATGACTCGTTGCGTTGGGCCGCCGCCACGATGTCGCGGTCGTCTTGCGTCGGGGCAGCCGTTCCAGCTGCTTCGAGCTTCCATCGCCGGAACGCCACAGCGAGGCCGGCGACGCCGCAGACGAACGCAACCGTTGGCAGCACCCAGATCAGCGAGTCGAACCCCGTCGCGCGAGGCACGAGGAGGATGTCGGCACCGTAGCTGTCCTCCAACCCGGCGATGATCTGGTTGTCCGTGAGCTGCGAGGTCCGCACCTGTGTCGTGATCTCGGTCCGGATCGCACGTGATGCGTTGCTCCGGGACTCAGCGACGCTCTCGCCGTTGCACTCCGGGCAGGCCACCCGTTTGGAGATCTCCGTGATGCGGTCGTCCTGGGTCTGCGGACCGGCAGATCGAGTCGAGCCCACAGCCAACGCGGCGACCACGACGACGAGGAGCACGACCCATCCGGGCCATTTCTTGACGCGTTTGTTCATGTCCCTCATGCGGCGTAGGACTCCCTCAACTGCTGCAGCGTCACGTTCAGGTTCTCTTCCGATACACGCGAGATGATGCGGACGCGCACGATGCCACTCGGGTCGATGATCCAAGTCTCCGGCACCAGCGCCACCCCGAACGCGACATCGATCTGCTCGTGCTCGAGCACGATAGGCCAGTCGCCGCCACGCTGAGCGAAGAACTCTTCGACGTCCTTGCGACTGTCGTTGACGACGATCGAATAGAACTCCGCACCGTCGGTGCCGAGGGAGTTCTGCTGTGCGACGAAGTCGACCAGATCAGGGTGTTCGGCGATACACGGCGCACAATCGGCGCGGAAGAAGTTGATGATCACCCAGCTGCCCTTGCGCTGCGACAGATCGAAACGGCCACCGTCGATCAGTGTGCCGACCGCTTCTGGCGCCGGCCGACCCAGCAGCCGCGACTCGGCGTTCTCACCACCACCCGAGTCGGCACCCACCAGCACGACGAACAACCCGGTCAGCACGATCGCGATGACGAGGGCGATCCACGGCGCCACCGGCCGAGCGCTCTGGCTGGCGTCGGCCTGTTCCTCGACGAGGTCGGTCATGCTGATGTCACCGCTGGCTCCGGCTCTGGCTCCGGTTCCGACTCGTTGTCGCTGTCGCTGCCGCTGTCGATGCCGTCAGCGGTGCCGGAACCTGCGGGGTCAGACCACGCGCTGGCGCCATCGTCGTCGGCTGGGCTCGTTTCGATGGGCGCCGAGGTGGGGTCGGTCGCGCTCCGACGGCGCGAGCCGGGGAACGCCGACAGCAGCGTGCCGATCGCCATCACCAGACCGCCGATCCAGAGCCAGAGGATCATCGGCCGGACGAACGCCTGGACCGACACCGACGTGTCACCGGGCTGCGAGCCCTGTTCGAGAGTGAGATAGATGTCATTGGTGAGGCCAGTCCGCACACCCGGCGTCGGAATGTCTTGACCGATGTTCAGATACGTGGTGATCGCAGGGACAATCACCTTCGAATCGTCGAGCAGGACACGAGCCTGCAGTGCACTTTCGCTCTCGGCATCGTTCAACTGCACACGCAGCGACTCGAGTCGGAAGGTGTGCCCCTGCCATTCCTGCTCGACACCCTGGTCGAGTTGCAGTCGGGTCGAATGGGTGAAGCTGTTCGACGACGCGAGCGCCACGGCAATCATGATCACACCGAGGTGCACGATCATTCCGCCGTTCGCACGGCCGACGAGGCCGCGCCAACCCTGGCGCCGGGTGGCGAGCACCCACTGGCGCAACGCTGCGCCCGA
>Ga0115031_1000372_pt1 | contig 31963 bp, 31 predicted proteins | sample Maine_Asex4_meta_FD_87301 | JGI IMG/M metagenome (GOLD analysis project Ga0115031, IMG submission 87301) | Marine algal microbial communities from Maine, USA - Maine_Asex4_metaG | ecosystem: Host-associated > Algae > Red algae > Unclassified | place: Maine, USA | collected 2015-01-05
AGGCACTGGCACTGCTGGAAAAAGCTGGCCATCCCAATGGCGAAGGATTGCCTAAATTGGTGTACTACACTTCGCAGCAAGCACAAAGTGTCGCGATGGCCCGCATGACCGCACGGAACCTAAAAAAGATTGGCATCAAGATGGAAGTCAACTCGGTCGACTTCTCCGAACTATCGGAAAAGCTCCGCGAGAAAGGCGCTCCATTCTTCGGGCTGGCTTGGGGCAGTGACTACCCTGACGCTGAAAACAATCTGCAGCTGTTTTACGGTCCCTTCAAATCTCCGATGTCGAACAACTTTAACTACGACCGGCCCGAGTACAACCAACTTTATGATGAGGTGCGTGTGATGCAACCCTCTCCAGAGCGTACGGCCAAGTACGTAAAAATGAGAAATATGATTATCGAAGACGTGCCCGTGATAGGATCGATGGCACGGACAAGATACTATTTAATTCACGATCGTTTGAAGAATTTCAAACCTGAGGAGACGTTTTCCAATTGGGTTAAGTATCTGACGATCAAGTGATATTGCGTAGCGGGGGCTTCCAGCCACCGAAAATCTACGGTGGCTGGAAGCCTCCGCTACAAAGTTTTATGCAACATTTTTAAAGTGACGATCTATGTGGGCATTTACCATTCGCAAACTGGCTTACAACATTCCAGTCTATTTGGCGATCGTGATGTTGTTAATGATGCTGCTGCGAGTGCGTGACCCCGTGGCGGGTATGCTGGGCAAAAACTCAAGCGCGCAAGACTACATTAACAAACGGGCTGAACTTGGGTTGGATACACCCTTTCTTGTTCAGTACGGCAAGTTGATTCAGTCCATCGTCACTTTGGACTTCAGCCAAGACGTATGGAACGAACCCGGTGTCACCGTCGGAGAAAAACTCCGCACAGCTGTCCCTCGATCGTTGGCCCTCACTGTTCCAGCACTCGTGATTACGACGATCATTTCGATCCTCATTGCGATGCTCTCAGCATTCAATCGTGGCAGGTGGATTGACAAGTTACTGGTGTTCTTCGCAGTATTAGGGATGAGCGTCAGCTTTCTGGTCTACATCATTTTTGGACAATACTTCGGAGCCTATAAACTGCAACAATGGGTTGGCACGCCGGTGTTTTCCATTCATGGCTATGAACCGGGGATCATGAACTGGGCCTTTTACATGTTGCTGCCGGTCTTGATCAGCGTCATCGTTTCCATGGGCTACGACACTCGTTTTTACCGTGCTGTCATGGTGGAAGAAACACAAGCCGACTACATCACGACCGCGCGGGCTAAGGGGGCGCCGCAATCGAAAGTCATGTTTGTTCACATGCTTCGAAACGCGATGATCCCAATCGTCACGCGCGTTATGATTACATTGCCGTTTCTGGTGACGGGTTCAATCCTATTAGAAGAGTTCTTTGGTATTCCAGGCATGGGATACGTATTACTGTCGGCCATTCGCAACAATGACTTTCCGGTCGTCGAAGGGTTCACAGCCGTCTTCGCGGGATTGTTCATTCTTAGCATCATCGCCACCGACATTCTCTATGCGGTGTTCGATCCAAGAGTGAGGTTGCAATAATGAATGTAATCCGACGATGGATGGCCACCCGAGAAGCTAGAAAACTCTGGCGAAACAAATCCGCGCTCTTGGCAATTGTGGTGATCGGCATGTATCTGTTGACCGCACTGTTTGTGATGGCCGGCGGCATCTCACGCGACACGTGCGATACCGTGGTGGGGTCGAACAAGCTGCCAGGCTTCTTCCAACAGGACACTCCGGAGAAGCGGTATGAGAATGCGACAACAAAGTTTCTGACGAAGATCAAACGTGCTCTCGCCGCAGACGATGTCGGAGGAGCACTCAAAGAAGTTAACCTTGGCCCCTATCTCGCCGCAGACCAAACGCCCGCTCAGTTACAAGAGATTGTCGACCAGGTGGAAACACTAGCAGCGGAGTTGAACGAAAGCCCCAATCTCGACAACGATCCCTCGATGCTGCCCAAACTGGCCGAACTGGAGTCAGTCGAGACGCAGTTGAAGGCTCCGTTGAGCCCATGGGACCAATTCATTTTCAACACGTCGATCTGTCTCGGCACAGACAGTCAAGGGCGTTCCATTTTTTTTCGAGGCATTTATTCGATCAAGATCGCGATCCAGATTGGTCTGGTGACGGCGTTGTTCTCGGTCGCATTGGGGGCATTTTTGGGTGCTGCGGCGGGCTATTTTGGTGGCTGGGTGGATCATGTGGTCGTCTGGATCTACACAACGTTTTCTTCCATTCCCAATTTGGTTTTGTTGGTGGTGTTGGCATACGCGTTTACCAATTCGGCGGCCAAGGACACGTTACTGCCTGTCTACATTGCGTTTGGAGCGACGTTCTGGATCGGCACGTGCCGAGTGATCCGCGGCGAAACACTGAAGCTGAAAGAGATGGAATATGTCCACGCCGCTCAAACGGCTGGATTTGGACCGCTGCACATTCTGCTGCGATACATTATCCCTAACACGGCCCACTTGATGTTGATCAATTTTTCGTTGCTGTTGATCGCCGCAATCAAGTCAGAAGTCATTCTCAGCTACCTTGGTTTTGGCGTGAAGAACCAGCCCAGTTGGGGAATCATGATTCGAGACGCTGGTAACAACGGAGACGTTGTCGGTGGTTTCTTTTGGGAAATCGGATTTGCGACGGTGCTGATGTTCGGTCTGGTACTCGCCTTCAACATACTCTCCGATGCGTTGCAGGACGCGTTTGATCCAAAACACGTTTAGGACACCGGAAAACAGTGGTAGATAAAACGATTCAACAAGACAAACCCATCCTCAAGGTTCGCAACCTGCGAACCAGTTTCAAAACAGGACGCGGGACGGTGACCGCCGTCGATGGCGTTTCGTTTGATCTCTATCCGGGTGAAACATTGGGAGTGGTGGGCGAAAGTGGTTGCGGAAAGACCGTGACCAACAAATCCATCATTCGATTGCTGCCGTCGCATGTCACGATGTACGGCGACGACAGCGTCGTTGATTATCGCGGCACCAATCTCTTGGGCCTACAAGAACATCAAATGCGTGCCATCCGTGGCAACGAGATTGGCATGATCTTTCAAGAGCCGATGACGGCGCTCAACCCCGTTTTTACCGTCGGTTGGCAGATCGAAGAAGCGCTTCAGTATCACACCAACCTCAATGCGGCCCAGCGACGGACACGCGCCGTTGAAATGCTGCGTTTGGTTGAGATGCCTAATCCTGAGAAACGCATTTACGAATATCCACATCAGCTTTCGGGCGGGATGAGGCAACGCGTTGTCATTGCGATCGCATTATGTTGTGAACCGGACGTTCTCATCGCCGACGAACCGACCACGGCATTGGACGTGACGATCCAGGCTCAGATTCTACGACTAATGGATGGCTTGAAAGAAAAAACGGGCACGGCGATTATCTTGATTACGCATGACTTGGGCGTTGTGGCTCAGGCCTGTGATCGCGTGATCGTGATGTACGCAGGCCAAATTGTCGAAATGGCTCCGGTGCGGCAGTTATTTCATAACCCACAGCATCCATATACAAAAGCACTATTAGATTCGATGCCCAAACCAGGCCGCGTCGGTCATCAACAACGTCTTCCCGCCATTGAGGGCACTGTGCCAAGTCTATTTGATCTTCCAGACGGTTGCCGTTTTGCGGACCGCTGTAAACATCGCCGCGATAACTGTGAGGCGTCATTGCCGGATCTTGTTTCCATCGGGGAAGGAACAGCCGAATCTAAAATCCGTTGCTTTTATCCTCTCGGAGATGTCAAAGAATCGGGAGCGGCATCATGAGCACGACCAATCCAAGTAGCGAGTCAAAGAATGATGATGTGTTGGTCCGCGTTGAAAATGCCGTCAAACACTTCCCCAAACGGGGTGGTTTGCTAAATCGAATCATCGCGAAAGTCCACGCTCTAAACGATGTTAGCTTTACGATCAAAAAAGGGCAAACGCTGGGCGTGGTAGGTGAGAGCGGATGCGGCAAATCGACGTTAGGCAAAGTCGTCATTCGTTTGCATGAACTGACGTCCGGCAAAGTCATTTTCGACGGCGTCGACATTAGCACGATGTCAAATCAACAATTACGTCCGATTCGGCAGCGCATGCAGATGATCTTTCAAGATCCCAACTCCTCACTCAATCCACGTATGACAGTGGAGACAACAATCAAAGAGGTGATCCGCCTACACGCTGTGGTTGCTGAATCTGAAATGGATGCAACGATTGATCAGTTGCTGAGCAAAGTCGGATTACGTGTGGACGACAAAACGAAGTATCCGCACGAGTTTTCCGGCGGACAGAAACAACGAATCGGTATCGCTCGGGCACTCGCAGTGAACCCTGAATTCATTATCGCTGATGAACCGGTATCGGCGCTGGACGTTTCGATTCAAGCTCAGGTGCTCAATCTGATGATGGACCTCAAGGAAGAGTTGGGGCTCACACTCCTGTTCGTTTCACACGATTTGAAAGTGATTGACCATTTCTGTGATTCGATGTTGGTGATGTATTTGGGTAATATCGTCGAAGAGATGCCGTGCGAAGACATTCACGCTCACGCGAAACACCCTTACACGCGCGCTTTGCTGTCGTGTAATCCGATTACCGATCCCGATCAACGTGGTGAACTCACGGTGCTCGAAGGCGAGGTACCCAGTCCCTATCATCCGCCGGCAGGTTGTCCTTTTGTGACGCGGTGCCCGCTGAGGACGACCAAGTGTGAGACCGAAAACCCACCGCTGTCAGATCGCGGAAACGGGCATCGCGTCGCGTGCTGGGAAGTTGAGTAGATATTCCTGAGCGACAGGGCGCTAGCCGTCGGTTCGTTGCAGCGTGTATACCGGCGGCTAGCGCCTTGCCGCTCACTGGATTGATCAGTATTGAACCATTACCACAAACGCATCACAGCTAAACTGGTGGGTTATGGCTTTTAACCACCATCATGATTGCGGGTCGGTAACTCTTCTAGCTGCTCACGGATATTAGCGATGGGCAGCACGCGCGACTGGCCCCAGTGTTGGGACGTCTGCAATAAACGCAATCGCACTGGCATCAGCCGTTGTTGAACTTCGTGCTCCAATGCCGCCAACCATGGCGGGAGATCAACACCAACGCCAATCGTCGTCCGCGAGAACGCTTGAGCTTCTTGCTTCAACATTGAAAATGCGCGGTCTGCCTTCTTTTGATCGGCCTCGCACATCGCGGGTTTAACAAGCGCCGTCAACCGATCAATCTGCATGTCGGATCCGAACTTACCTTCAATCCGCCTTCCGACAGAGCTCATTTGAATCGAGTGCTTTCCCCTCATCGCTTCCAACATCGAAATGTAACGCTTCGCTTCACTGCCCACTCGAAGTTTTAACGAACGTCGCCACATCCGCGCCACGTTGGTCTGTTGTTTACGCACCAGGATACGATGAGCCCAAACAACGGGATTCAATTTCCAGCAAACCCGATCGTACTTCGTCCGCAAAACCAGAAACTCTAAAAAGATATAGAGCAACTCTCCGCTGTCCGATTGCGTCGTCGTCGTGTTGTAGTCGCGGTATTCGTTGAAGTTCTCAAGCACTGATTCCAGTACCAACGACAGTTGCTTGGCCGCTTTCTTCAAAGGCAATTTCGTCCTTAAGTCCTTGAACAGGGCTAAGTCCGGCGGGTCATGCGAATCGGCCACTTGAACCAACCACTCCGCGACGCCTTGGTGCAGAATCGCCCGAATGTTTCCGACATGCAAGAAATTCTGAGTGAGCAGATCTTTGCCGTAATCTTTAATGAATTGGACCGTCTCTTCCCAGCGCTCTTTCTTGTGAACTTTCTCCAACACGCTCAGACGCAGCGTTTGACTGTGTTTCAGCCACAGCACCAACATCGACTCGGTCAACATTTCAACGCAATCAAACAGGACACTCTCCGACTGATCCGATACTTCATTCTCTGGCCGGCCTGAATCACGTAGGTGTGTTTGGTAATTGGCAATCGATTGCGTGACCGCTTGCACCGACGATGTAAACGCGACTTCAAAAATCTCATCGTATTCGGTTACCGCACCGGGCAGCGACGGTTGATTGCGTTCCATATCCAACGCGGTGCGAGTCAGTTCATATGTGGGAACGATTAATCCAAGATCCGGAAGAGAACGCAGTAGATCCAACATTGCCGTTTGCGTCGCGCGCGCCTCTACGATATCGCGCGGCGAGCCATTCTTAGACAGCGGCACATACAGCGTCGACCGCTCGGAGAAATACTCAACCAATTCATCGAAAGCCGCCAGAATACGATCGGTATCGCGGAGTAAAATGCCCGCGTATGTTTCAACCAGGGGATTCATTTCTCCCGGCTCAGCCAAAGCTAACGCCTTGAGCAAATTGTCGTTGGGGGCCAGCAGGATCGTGATTGCCCGAGAGACTCCTTGCAATGCATTGATTGCGTTTTCACATTCGACGCACGTGAGAATTGCCTGATTAATCAATGATTCTTTGTAAACCATACTTTGGTCATATTGCATCATCGAATCTTGATCAGTACCTGAAAGCGCGACGTTGTAGTTGTTGATTGAGTCGCACAGGTCCATTAATTGCTCGTAATTGCGTTTTGCTTGATTCAACCAACCGGTGACCGTTTCCAGCCGCTGTTGTAAGCGCGCTTTCACCTCCTCCGAAGGCTCAGGGACACTGTCCTGGCGATCTACCGGCAGTGGAATCGTGCCGGCGATTCGCCAATAACTGGCAATCGTTCCTAAAAACTCCAGCCGATTCAAAATCCGATCGACCTCTGCTTCAAGTGCTTCATCGGATTGAAACCCACCTTCGAAGACTTCGCCTTCGTTACCGTCATCAGCCGAATCGCTGAAGACCATGTTGTCGTAGGCCGCGCTGAACAACGATTGATCTTCATCATCATCGTCGCTCATCGAATCGAATTGGTCGACCTCCTCCATGAAGGCCTCAGCGGTGTGCCCAGTTGAAACGCTGCGGTTGATATCAAAATCGGGAACCTCCCAATAAAATTCCGCGTTGGCCTCGACAAAGTCGTGAAACTTGCGAATGCGTTTCCAGATCACCTCCGGGGTATCAGCGCCGACGATCTGTTTAGAGCCACTGCTTTCTCCAACGCCTGACTTCTGGTCAGCGCTGTCGGAATCAGTTGAATTCGAATCGGCAGAGTTCGAAACTTGTTCTAACAGGAGCTTTTTCTGTTCGACGATCCAGCGGAAAGCCAAGTTATGAAAAGAACTGTCGCCCTGCTGCAATCCAATTTTGTCGGCCTGACTCAACCAATGCACCAGCAATGCCATCGCTGTCGCGTAGTCTTCGCGATGCAGTAAGGCGTCGATCACCAACGTGTATGCTTTGGGCGAATCGAACAATTCGGCATGCTGAGCCCAAAAACTGATGTCACCCGTTTCCGCGCCGCCAATGTGCCACAACCGCAACGCTTGCGCGACCAGTTCGGAGGCTTCAAAGATCTCGCTGGCGTCAACGGCTTCCACAGCCATCACTTCGTGAGCTGCGTACTTTCGCCACCATTGAACGATTTTGAGAAATTTCTCGCGCGTCGCATTGATGATCGCTTCATCATCAACAGCCGCCGCTTCGCTCCAAAGACGCGAGTACAAAGCAAAAATGCATTCGATCAAATCAACTAAATCGAATACCCGATGATCTCTCACCGAATTTTCCAAGGCGGGAAAGAGACTGTAGTTTCCGTCGAAGCCCAAGATATTCCAAGGGTCAACGATCGCACCACACTGGATCCCCCGCATCATCAATGCTTCGATCATGGGGAATTTATCCAACGCGTTTTGCAATTGTCCCTGCTTAATCGCTCTGTTGGCTTCACTGAGTAAGCAGTCAATCTGGCAGCTAATGCGAGACGACGTGACCGGTACAAGTGCTGATTGTTCTTGCGCCGCGACCGGGTGGCCCATTCGAGCAAAGATGGAAGCCAATCGGCAGTTGACCAACTGATAGGCCCGATGGTTGGAGAGCTGAGCGTTAAGATGTTGCCGGACGGAGCCAAAAACTTGTTTACGGGACGCAGCTTCTGATTTCAAACGCGTTCGATGGGCGTCGGGGATTTTTTCAATCAACGAAAGATAAAACTGATCGCGATAAGACGCGATGTTAGGCAGCAAACTGCCGAGGGTTACAGACGAATCATGTGCACCGGGACCTTTACCACTAATTCCTGACCCCATCAGCATCGTCCCCGCCAGCGCTGCAGCGGCCTCTAACGAGAGCTCTTCGAGGTCGATTTCGTTTTCGGCTGATTTTTTGGCATCCTCCAATCGAGTAAGCAACGAATCAAGTGTCACTTGATGGACAACGAAGCGATAATAAAAGCCCTGATTGTTGACGTGCTGTTCGTCCCAAGTTCCAAAATGATGGTTGGGCCGCTTGTTAACGGGATGATCAAAATCGAACGCGCGTGGGTCGATGCAAAGCTGATCCAAATTTTCCGGATCGAACTGGGCACTATTTAGAATATCTGGATCGGTCGCTTGCAGGATCTCGACGGTCTGCTGAATCAATCGCTCGTACCGTCCGACAGAGGTGCCAACATCACTGAGGTAAACCGGCGTCGGCGCGACCCATTCATTTTCATAGGGCTCAAGTTTTTGAGATGTCAAAACGGCTATCGGACGATGGCCCAGATAGTCATTCACTACTGAAAGTGATTCTGCGATGACGTCGTTGGGACTGCCGTCGGCGGAGGACTTTTCCATTACCGTTTCGAACACGCGCGCCAGGAAGAACGAATTAAATACCAAACTTTGCGATTGATGAAACAACAGGTCCCGGTGATGTAAAACGTAGGCCGGCAGAAAATCGTCGAAAACGAGATTCAAAATCGTTTCGACTTGTACCGCATCGCGAAACGTCGGGCTTGATTGCTTCACTTCTGCCAACCGAGCTCGGAGGCTCGCGTTGACGGCGGAAACTAGCTTCGAAGCACGATTTAGCGTTGGTTGCAAAACATCCGAGCCGTCGTCTTCGGTGGACGCGTCGGTATCGTGGCCAGCGGCCGTTTCGATGCGAAACAATCGATCGAGGTTTACGACAAACTTAGGGTCATGTTGACCCGAGGAGAAATTGAGGTGGCCCAGAATTTTATCCAGTAGCTCATCAACCGGTTTTTCTGAAGCGGCCTGACCCATAAACGATCGTCCAAGAATGTAGCGGTGTATATCAAGCCATCATGTTAAAAATGCGCGGCCATTTGGTCTAGGGGCAGTGCAAATTTCTCGGGATATGAGTGGCTTTCAATGCCATTGACCACTCAATTGTTAACGGCAGTTGTTCTGATCTGAACACGAGTCGAAACTCACCTTACCCAATTAGCCACTCATCCAATTGGAGTTTCTATAAATCAGGGCTGATAGTGGTTTCGGACTGTTGGTGTTTTAGCCATCTGAGAACTTTGAAAACCGTTCCCGCCGCTATCAAAATAGCGCTAGGGCCAACGGCGGCGGCGAGTGCAAAGTATCCGACATTGGCCGGACTGGGATCAGCAACCCAACGGAAGAACTGGGATAGAATTGCCCCCAGAAAAGCCACCACAACCATGATTACCAACATCGACCCCAGCGAAAACGACAAACGCAAAGGGCGTTTGGCAGGCGCGGGTTCCCTTTTGGAAGCTTTCATTTGGGAGGCTTTCATTTTATTGTTAGGCGATGAACTCATCGCTTAACGATAACGATCTTGGTTCCGCTTGAGAATCGGGAGGAACCGGACTCAACCGTGCTTTGAAAAGACTGTGTGATACCCGCGAGTGATCGTATGATCAACAGATCATACAGTTCTTTCCTTGCGGACTTGATCGACCGGACGTTGGACGAGCTTCCCGATGTTCAGCAGCGCGAGCGATTCGCACCATCGTTAACGGACTACCTCTTTCTTTTTCATGCCTTAGGCCCGTTTCGAACAGGCTCGGGAATCGAAGAAGATTTCTCATTTTTTACAGGGATGAGAACCAGTGGCATACAAAGAAAGCCCAAAATCATCAGGGATCAAGCGTGGTTGCCATCGACACTTGGTGAAACGGCTAATGGAATGTGACATGAATAACATCAGCCAAGTGGTGTCCAGCCATAGTCGTCACTCGCTCCGAGAAAGCGCGCCTAAACGCCACCGCTGTTGGTGCCAAACGCAACAACAAACATAAAAACAGATGTCGACTTCCCCAGGAAAACGACTGCGGGCATTGGGTACACTTTCGGCGCTTGAATGCTCTTTCGCGGAGCGAGAGACTACAATGGAGGAATAATTAAGTAGGTCTAAAGGCTCACCGAGCCCTGACTATTTCAATAGCAAACGATGGCCCTATCACATCTTAGCGCGCTTGCATGATCATCTCGGATTCAAGTCCGGTCAGGCGTTTTAGTCCAGCAACGAGGTACCAGAGAATGAAACCACCGATGACTAAAATTGGAACGCCAATGACGACAAAGCCCCATCCGGTAATCTTGGCCACGTCGTTGTTGTACAGCTGTTTCCAATTATTGCTCAGTGGATCAAGGTCGCCCAGAAAATAGAACGCCAAGCCTAGATTTATCACGCTACTGATGAGAAAGGACCCGAAGAAGAGGAGCGTGGATTTCCACAGCAGCCCTTTGTAGTCCCGCTGGGCACCTCTTTCGATGATGGCCGATTCGATCCGTGGAAGATCGAAGACGGTGTCATTGTAGATAAAGATATTGAACAGCGGTTTGCTCATTTTGTGGGTGATGAGAAAGAGGGATCCTAGGATCAGCGGTTGCACGGCTTCTTTGATGCCAAAGAACAGAGCCGCATTCTTCCTCACGCTTTCGCCACCAGTCCAGAGATAGATGGTGATGGCGCCAGTGAGCACGACCGAGAACAGACCGACCAACGAAAATACATTCGTCTGGCGATATTTGACGTAGTGCCAGACTCCATAACCGATGGGAAGCGCCAGAGCGACAAACATGGCCCACATCGGCCCGACATGCCACAGCTTGTCGCCTTCCGCGCTCAGGTAGCTGAGAACGAGGACCGGTGCCAAGACGTTAATCATGATGTTGGCAAAAGGGTTTTCCTGAGGTGGGGCGGCCTTGCTTGTGGTCGGCGTAACGGTTTCTGCGGGGAGCTGATCTGGGGCATCTTCAGACATGTCGTGTGGTTTCTATCTGGGCGGGGGCTCGGGCGGGCAAGAAATTGGGCAAGAGGTCAAGGCCCTGGAACTATCTTGGCTGTCAAGAAATAGAAAAACAAGGGTGTTTCGTCGCATCCGATGTGATCCACCCTCTTTTTCAACTCGTCTGCTGCCCCCAGCGCTCAGCGAGTTACTTAAGGTCCTCTGACGCAATTTCTTGCTCCGAACGCCCAAAGTAAAACGCCTCAACACAATTGATTGAATGACTGAGTTCTTCCGCTTTTTATCATCGATGCCGTTTCGTTGCTTAATGCCGCGCAGGACCGTCAGAACGGTGAAGGGGTTGATCTCTTGAGGAACCTCGAAACGACGGGCCTCCGTTTGGGCGGGCTTGGACCGCAGGAACCAGGCCAACACGCCAACGGCGATCGCAAGCAACACTAATGGAATTGCCCACGCCAGATTCCACCAAGACGTCGAACCGTACTTCCGATTCCAAGACACTTGGGGTTCAACATCGACCAAGTCAGCATCTTCATAACGCTGGTAGTTGGACGTTACAGCGGACATCACAGGCTCGCCGAAACTGAAGTCGGCTGACTCGCCCAATCCGTCCACTGCCCGGTACTCGACCGACCAACTACTTTTAGAAAGAATCTGAGGAGATTCTGAATCCTCGTCAAAAGTTGACGCCAACACGCCCTGATCGTCGATGTTAACCACTTCAAAATTCTTTTGATGAAGTTTTACGATTTGCTCCAGCGGCGGGACGAGCCCCTTCGCCGTGGCGGAAACTTCGACGACAATTTCCCCTTCGTCAGCCATCCGTTCATCCATCGTCTGCGTGATGACCAAATCAGAAACGGGACGATTAATGTCGCCTTCTCACGACGCATCAATCACAACCGCTGGCGATTCCATTGGAATCACGACATAGCCGGACGTGTCCAAAAAATCCATGTCGATCTTCAATGGCGCGATCCGGTCGACCTCAGCCCCTTTCGCTTTGAGCAAGACGTACGCAAACGGCGTCGATCGCCAACCCGCTTGCTCCATCGGTAGTGACTCCATCGATTCAGGGCTCTTAAAGGTCACACCGACAACTTCGAAATGCTTTTCGAGCGCGATGTTGACCACGTCGTTGAATTTGTCACGGTAGTTTGCCGTTGGGCGACCATAGTTGTAAGCGTACCAACCCTAATTTTGATTTTGAACATACTTTGCAAACCCACCGGCCTCGCGCTCAATCTCCTCAGTGTGTAGTAAGTTGATATAGGCACCAAAGGGTTGACCATTGCCTACGCTTGACTCTCCATCGACGACAAGTTCAAGTTTGATTTCCCCGACAAGGTCTTTGTAGTAATCGAAAAGCGCCTTTGCTTCCCACGCTCTGGGGTGATCGCCGATGATTTCAAAACCGCCGCGTAGATAACGGAACTTGATCTCAGGTTTGATCGGTGACATCCGCGTGCACAAATTATTGGCGACCTTAGCCAGATGATCTTCTGCCAAGATCCCATCCAACGCCTCTAACGCTTTCTTTATTTCTGCATACTGCCGCGTATCTGGAACCGGTTTGTCAGACACCTTACCCAAATCACAGGCACCCAGCGCCGCATAGAACCAATAATCATAGACGTCGGTTGATTAATCTTTCTTCTCCATCGCCCGAACGGTTGCTTGCACGACGAACACGAGCGATGAGCAACCTCAGCATGCCGCCGATAGTGCGGCAACGCGGATCAACGAGGCGGCGATAACCCACGCCGCAGGTTTGGCTGCCGGTCCAAACACCTATCGTTTGACGCGTCCAATTCGTCACACCAAAATCCTGCGGCAACGAGACGCGTCGATCCGAACCCAACCCCATCGTTGGAAAACGGTCGCGCATCCAGATCCAGGCCAGCATCAACGCCGGTACAAACAGTCCCAGCAAGTAGTACCAATTACCGAAGAGCATCGTTTGCCTCCAATGAACGGGTCTCTATTGAACTGGTTTCTATCGAATTGGCTTCTAAAGAATCAGCCGGCAAGTTTCGATAGGGCTCAAGCAGCGATTCCCAGTCAACATTCTGATCGTCAGCCCGATTGGTTTGTGGTTGGTGACCCCAAGCTTCAATCTTTTTCATCAGTGGGATATTGCGGTGCGTCACTTTTAAGTTGAGCAAAACAATCAGCAGAGCCAAACAGCACAATGGCGGTTAGGATCATTAATATTTGACCAAGTCGCACTGCAACCGAAGGACTTTGCAAAAAGGGGCTAATCAGCCGCAACGCGATAGCGTCCGGTCCTTTTGTATGACCGGGGGCTATCGCCCTGCGGCTGATCATTTCGTCGCAAGATTTGCCTGAGTCAACAGCCCAAAGGAAGTGAAGCGCGTTCATCGCAGCGACCTTCCCAGCAGCCCGCGCGACTTAAAAAAGTGACGCAAACGATATTCGATACTTTGGTCGGTCGGAATCAAAAGATGATCCACTTGAGCGCGGTTGAGTTCCTGCTTCAATTGCACTTGGTCGATTCCCAAATTGCGACCGCGCGTCGTGATGGATCGACCGGTCTCTGATTCTCTGGCGCGCATGAAACCAACATTGTGCAGCTGCTCTTCGGCCGGATCGGACAATTGGAACGTAACGACATCGTGTTTCTGTCCGAGTGTTTTCAGTGGCCCAATAGCGGCCGGTTGATGCAAATCCGACAACACAATAATCAATGAACGCGTCGACAGCATCGGGCCAAGTTCTTCCAACCGTTCATTTAGCATCGTTTGTTTATTGAAGTAATAGGTCCGCAAACGGTGAAGCCACTGCATGATTTTGTCGCGCGAGAGACTTGGCTGGTATCGCAAATCCGTCTCGCCAACGCCGATCACCGCAACGGGACTGATTCGGTCTAAACAAGCAAAGGCCAGCCCTCCTGCGATGAAGACGGCCGTTTCGTATTTACTGCGGTGGTGAGAACTAACAGTCATCGACGCCGAAGAATCCACCAACAGATAATAAGGCATGCGTTTGGGCGTTTCAAATTCCTTGACTTGGACCTTCTTCGTCCCCGCCATGATTCTCCAATCAATCGAACGCACCGGGTCGCCCGCTTGGTACAAACGAGACTGCACGTAGTCGGTGCCGCTGCCAAGAAACGGCGATGTATCGGTGCCGTAACTGAGGCTATCGGCCAGTGCTTCGTAGTTTAAGCGAATACGATGGAGGATGACGTCTTCGGCAAGCGCATACATGTCTTCGGGGATCACGTAATCACGTCCGTTGATCAGAGCTTGGGCACGCGACGCTTTTAACAGCACGATACCGGCACGTGGAGAACCACCGACTTACAACGCGCCATGTGAACACGTGCGATTAACCAGTTCCACAACGTGGTCAATAAAGACGTCGCTGATGTGAACGTCTTGAACAGGCTGCATCGCGGCGATCAAATCTTGACTGGAACCTACCGGTTGATCATCAAGGATGTCAAATTCGGTCCGCGCGACGGCGCCTCGGTCGGAGTGACGAATTCCCAGCGATGCGTTGCGGCGAAGGATTTCCTTCTCCTCGGTTGGCGTTGGATAGTCCAAATGGTGACACAACATGAAACGATCCAACTGAGCTTCCGGCAATTCGAACGTACCACTTTGTTCGATTGGGTTCTGTGTGGCAATGACTAAAAATGGCGCGGGCAACAAGGATGTCCGACGGAAGCAAATCAATCGTGAATTGAATACGCACGAAATCAAGAACAACGGTCTTTGACAAGACCGACACCAACAATGTTTTCGCGGATCCCGGAGATGAAAGCGACTGCTTGTTTAGTCGCTTCGCTGGATTGAGCTTTGCCGCTGATGTTAGGCATAGTCGACATAGTTTCTTGATCTCCCAAATTTCGAATTAAGAGAACGAGTTTAACTGCCCATCGAAGAGGTTGCAAAAACGGCTCTCGAGCCCCGAAAGCAAACAGCACGCCGGCTGACCCGGCCAAAAGGTCCGAAAAAGCCGAAGCGATGGATTGACAATCTCGTACGCTAGGAAAGCGAAATTGCCAGTAAAAGTGATTAAGTGCTCTGATTGGCACGCTGTCTGCAACCGTGATATTTCGGAAGTGGTTCACCTGATGTTGTAAAAGCAACATTGAGTGAAATAGAGACGAGGCAGTGCCTTGATTGCTGGTTTTTACTGGCAATCAAGGTCTTTTTTTTACCCATACGGCAAATCATGGCCTGTTAAAAAATATGCCATCAGATTGTGCATTATTCTGAGGCGCATCAGAATAATACACATGTACAATTCTGCAACACATAATCCTTGGGATCATTTCCTCCGTTTCATTAGAACTTTCGCTTTGCAGAATTTATTTTTGGTCGCATTGGGCACGAGGCGGAAATCCCTCTCTGGTGCCAAGATGGCCTTTTGCGTTTAAAGCAACCCGACATCCGAGAACAACGTCCCAATAAGCTATATTGGGGTATTCAATCTACTCAATAAACAGGTGCACTTCGCATGTTTTGTTCGGCGACGGTGAAAGATCTTATTCCTATGATCGCTCTGTTCATGGGTGTTCTGGCAGCATGCCCCGCATACGCGGTCGAACCGGCTCTCGACAAGCAAGTCGAGGCCGATCGCGGCATCGCCCAACAAGTGACTCAGATCGACAAGATGATCGCTGAGGTTTGGGATGCATATCAAATCAAGCCCTCCAAACCGGCGACCGATTCAGAGTGGGCTCGTCGAGTCTATTTAGACGTCATCGGTCGGATCCCGACGGCCGAAGAAGCCAGCGCCTTTGCTTCTGACAACAGCAACACGAAAAAGCAAAAGCTGATTGAGACCTTACTTTACGACGACGACTACACCGAAGAGTTCGCTCGGAATTGGACGACGGTTTGGACGAACTTATTGATTGGCCGCACGGGCGGAAACGACAATCGCTCGATGATCAATCGAGAGGGTATGCAGAAGTTTCTTCGGGACTCGTTCGCTCGTAATAAGCCCTACGATCAATTCGCACACCAACTAATAAGTGCGACCGGCACAACGGCCCCTGGCGATGAGGACTTCAATGGTGCCACTAATTTTCTGATCGACAAGGTCAATCAAGATGACGCTTCTCTGGCAACCTCCGAAACAACGAAAATATTTCTTGGTTTACAAGTCCAATGTACGCAGTGCCACAATCATCCTTTCAACGATTGGAAGCAACAAAAGTATTGGGAAATGAATGCGTTCTTCCGACAGGCCCGAGCGGTTGGACAAGGCATGCAGTCGGGCATGGGGAATGTTGCGACGCTGACAGACAGAGATTTCGCCGGCGAAAGTCGCAGCAGTAGTGATGAAGCCGAAGTCTACTATGAGTTACGAAACGGATTGGTTGCGGTTGCCTATCCTGTCTTTGTTGACGGTACTGAAATAGACAGAAGCGGATATGTCAAACAAACCAATCGACGCGCCGAATTAGCCGACCTCACGGTGCAGTCACCGTATTTTGCAAAGTCAATTGTGAACCGGATGTGGGCCCATTTCCTGGGCTACGGTTTCACAAGTCCCTATGACGATCTTGGCCCCCACAATGTGCCAACGCATCCGGCCTTATTGGATTACCTAGGCCAAGAGTTTCAGAGCAACGAACACAATCTTCGACAATTGATTTCATGGATTGTACTTTCCAATCCGTACGGGCTCTCCAGTCGCCAGAACAAATCCAATGCTTCCGACGATCCTTTGCTGGGCGAACCGCCCAAGTTTTCTCACTTCTACTTGCGTCAAATGCAAGCCGAACAGTTGTACGAATCCTTGCTGGCGGCCAGCGAGGGTGCTCAACGCACTGGTACTTACGCGGATCAAGAACGCATCAAAAACCAATGGCTACAGCAGTTCAACACTGCCTTCGGTACCGACGAAGGTGGAGAGGCGACCAGCTTCAACGGTACGATTCCGCAGGTGCTGATGATGTTCAACGGTGACATGATTAAGGCCGCGACATCAACCGCAGAGGGCGGTTTGATCAACGCGATTGTACAGTCTCCCATGTCCACCACACAGAAAATCGAAATGCTGTATTGGAAAGGTCTAGGCCGAAAACCCAAAACCGCAGAACTCAACCTTGCGAAAACCTTGGTTAAAACCAATGGAGGTAATTTTGCTGAGGGACTTCGTGACATGTGGTGGGTAATATTGAATACGAATGAGTTTATCTTCATACACTAAACCAAAACGGCTACTTCCACTTTTGATCAAAACGAACAAGACATAAACAACGTCGCAGCCTCGGGCCGACAAGCCACTCTTCATCAACCGGGAAAAACAATGAATCATAAAACACCACGCGGTATGGACCGACGCCACTTCATGAGTCATCTTGCCGGCGCTTCGGCCCTCACGGGAACGGCATTGGCGCTTGGACAAACTCTCCGCGCCAACGCAAAAGAGATGCAGAAGAATCAGAAAGCGGCGATCCTTTTGTGGATGGGCGGCGGTCCATCGTCGATTGATCTTTGGGACTTGAAACCGGGAGCCAACACGGGTGGTCCTTTCCGACCGATTTCAACAAACGGAGACATGCAGATCTGTGAACACTTGCCGATGATGGCACAGAACATGGACAAGATGTCGATCGTACGCTCGATGAGCACGCGCGAGGCGGATCATACACGTGGGCGTTACTATATGCATACTGGCTACGTTCCAAATCCAAATGTAAAGCATCCCAGCTACGGTTCGGTAATCGCACATCAACTGGGCACGCAGCGCCCGGAGTTGGAAATCCCAGCTTTCGTTTCGGTAGGCGGTGCGAGCGAGGGGCCCGGTTTTTTGGGAATGGCTTATTCGCCGTTTTCGGTTAATTCAAGCGGACGCGTCAGAAACTTGGACTTAGATCTTCCACCTGAGCGGATTGCCAGTCGAATGCAGGCGTTGAAGTTGATGGAAAACGACTTCATCGACCAACGACGCGGCATCGCGGCCAACGAACATGCAAAGGTTCTCGGAAAGACGCTGTCCTTGATGAGCAGCAGCCAAATGGAGGCGTTTCGTGTGGAGAAAGAGCCCACCGAGGTGAAAGAGCGTTACGGTGAAAACAATTTTGGGCGTGGCTGTTTGATGGCCAGACGTTTGGTCGAAGCGGGTGTTCCGTTTATCGAAGTTAACCTCGGCGGCTGGGACAACCACCAAAACATTTTTAACACGCTCAAAGATAATAAGCTGCCGCAGCTTGATCGCGGCATGAGCGCTTTGATGGAAGATCTGGCTCAACGTGGCATGTTGGATACAACAGCCGTCATGTGGATGGGCGAATTTGGACGCACGCCGAACATCAACGGCAACACCGGCCGCGACCACTGGGCTCGCAGCTGGTCAGTTTTGGCTGGCGGTGCAGGCATGAAGCCCGGTGTCGCGATCGGAGAAACCAACGAAGACGGCACCCGCGTTGAAGGGCAAAGCTATTCCTCAGAAGATCTCATGGCAACCGTTTGCAAGTCGTTGGGTATTGACTTGGAGACAACGTTCACAAGCACCAGTGGCCGTCCCATGAAAATCGCCAATAGCGGGAAACTGATCGAAGGGTTGATCTAAACAGCACCTCGCCTCGAGCAGTCGGGCGTCGATCTATTGGACCCCCGGCGAGTGTGCGCAGTTTCAATACAAACCCGCAGCGCCTGCAAGTGAGCCTCCGCGCGCCGGGAAAAACTCACTTGCTTGCGCTGCGGGTTTGTCTTTCGAAACGGGAGCCTCGGCCCCTAGAGTCCGTGGATTTAATCAGCCGCCGCGCGATAGCGTCCGGTCCACCAATAGCAACCAAGGACCGGGGGCTATCGCCCTGCGGCTGATCGGTGCTTCGCAAAATCAGACTAAATCAACAGCACCTATATCAGCAATCCATCCAAGCGATAAAAATCCATCGCATTAGATCCCAATATTTTGGCTCGCTCGGCATCAGATACTCCGCCGATGCAATCAACCAGCGCGTCAAAAACTTCGGTGTAAGTCGCTGCCAAATTGCAGACCGGCCAGTCGCTGCCAAACATGCAGCGGTCGGGACCGAACGCTTCCAATGCCGTTTCGACATAGGGCTTCAGGTCTTCAGCCTTCCAGTTCTCCCAGTCCGCTTCGGTCACCATTCCCGATAGCTTGACGTGGATGTTGTCACATTTTGCTGCGGCCTGAAGATCCTCTTGCCACCCATCGGTCTCCCCCCGCTTGATGAACGGCTTGGCCAAGTGATCGATCACCAATCGCAAATTGGGGAAACGTTTTCCAACAGACTGAGCGTGTTTAAGGTGTTTAACGAAAAACAAAAGGTCAAATGCCACATCGTGCTTCTCCAGCAACGCTAACCCGCGCAAAACATCGTCACTCACGATAAAGTCATCGTCCGCTTCGCCCTGAGTCAGGTGCCGGACTCCAACAAACTTCGGTTGTGACTTGTATTTTTCAATCTGTGCCTCGCATTGATCGCTCGCCAAATCTACCCATCCTACGACTCCGGCCAACCAGTCGTATTGATTGGCTAACTCGAGTACCCAATCATTCTCAATTGTGTTGTGCTGAGTCTGCACAAAGACCGTTTTGTCGACGCCGGCAGTTGTGATCAGCGGCTCGAGATCCTCCGGCAGAAAGTTCCGACAAATCTTTTCATGCCCCTGATCCTCCAGCCAGCCATGATCAAAACCGTCCATTTGCCGATCCCAAAAATGATGATGTGCATCGACGATTAACGACATAGTTGTCCCTTAAGTATTTAAAAATTTTGCCGCAGATTTGCATAACATTGTAAGCAAAAACGGATGCGTTAAAAGTTGCTCCCGCATATAATTAAAGCACTATGGAAAATCAAAAAAGCGAACATTCTGATCCATCCAGTCCATCGGCAGCATCCGCGTCTCTCGACTTGAAACCCTACGGGATGATGATTGGAGTCATGGTCGTCATCTTTTGCTTGGGCGCGTTTTCTGGTTCACCGGAGATACTTAAAGCCGTCAACGTCGCAATAGTCGTAGGCGTGTTGGCGTTAGGCATGAAATTCGGTTTTGCTTGGGTTACCGCTGCAGCAGAAAGTGACCCCACCAGTCCAACCATCGTCGCAACCCGCCCCGACGCCCTCCAAGCCGCTCCGCTGATCAGCACGCTGCAGGCCAATGGCATCAACGCCGTCGCCACTGGATCACACACGGCAGGTTTCCAGGTCGAAATCGCGTCGGAAGTGAAAGTTGTCGTCCCCAAACGCGACGCCGTCAAAGCGCGAGAAATTTTGGGCGACGCAGTAAAAGGGTGAGCCAGTTTTCTAGGCTCTTCTGGGAATTTATTGATAGCTTTGGCTGGTAGTTTAACGACAAGCCGGAAGGCCACCGTGTTTTGCCCGGCCAAACGCCGACGCCTGCAGGCTAATCGTTAAACGAATGAAATTCTCTTTGCCTCTGCGTCATTGCCACTACAACAAAGATTTCCGAAGAACCAATTTCTATTGGGCTGCAAGTTTATTCGAACAGTGATCGGTGTTGTTTTGGAACTTTCTTCAACTGCTTTTTGGAGATGGAAACGGCATCCTGCGATTTAAAATTAAATCCGTCTCGAAACCACGGCCGACTATAAACGATATACAAAACGGGCCTGGCCACGTCACTTCGATTTGCCATCCCACCGTGGATAACCCGATAGTCCATCAGATAAGCGTCGCCCTGTTTCGCCATCGGCAATGATGCGTCCGAAAAATCAGGGCTGTCCATTAAACCGCGCAGCAAATCGAATCGGTCTTCCCCGCGATGCGACCCCTCCCAAATCGCCGTCGTCCCCGTTTCCGGCGAAAGATCAACCAGCGGAATCACCATCGTCAAAGCATAAACGGGCATCCCATCATCGGCGACGCCAAACAGCGGCGGGTGATCCAGATGAATCGCCTGCTCATCCGCATCAGGCAGTGCAACCACGGATCCGAAACTCGCGATCCGCAGCGCGCCGGACAAGAGGCTGTGCAGGACCGGCGACAGTGCCTCGTTGGCATAGACCTCCGGCCGATTAAAAGCGCCCTTCACGTCAACGGTAATCATAAACCGTTGATCTCCGACCTTCGCGTCTCGTTGCCTCAGTTCTGTTTTGCTCAGGCTAAGGTACTTCTTTTGATAAGTCGCCAACAGTTTTTCAATCGTCGACTTTTCGAAGACATTCTCCAACCACAACGCCCCATGGGATTGGAACAGACTGACGGCTTGTTGGGTCACCTCTGGAGGCGGCAAAACGTTAGGTTGACGGATTCTGAGCTTAGATTGCATGACGCCTATGATACCGCGCATTGATCGCCAGCGGAGGACGATGATTAAAAGCCGCTTGGCAACTGACGCTGTTCAACCACAACGGAAAACGCCATAATGGAGGATCTCCAAATAATGTTTGTTTTGTGACCAAAGGTGTCACGTTCCTCGGCAATGTTAATTTAAGACAAAATAGAACGCGTCACAAAAAATCCCTTGAGGCTTTCAGCTTTCTTCAAGCACCGCAAATACATGATCAAACGGATTGAATTAATTAACTTCATGTCGCACGAGCACACGGTCATTGAACCGTCGACGGGGCTGACGGTGTTGATCGGTCCAAACAATTGTGGCAAAAGCGCCATCGTGACCGCGTTACAGATTCTCTGCAATAATCCCAAATCGACCTACGTTCTTCGGCACGGCGCGAAAGAATGCAAGATCATCGTCGAAACGGATTCCGGTGACGTGATCCAGTGGAGCCGCAAGAAAAGCGGTTCCCCAAAATATGAAATCAATGGCGAATTGCATGACCGCCTCAAAGGCAAAGTGCCCGAGGCACTGCATGCGATTCTGCGAATGCCTCAAGTTCAGGTTGATAAGGAATCTTTCGACGTCCATTTTGGCGAACAGACCTCTCCCCTGTTCCTGCTGGGTGACAAAGAAAAAGCAGCAGCCCAGTTCTTTGCTTCTTCCTCAGACGCGATTCGGTTGGTCGAGATGCAAGACCGGCACAAATCGAACATCAAAATTCGCAAGGCCGATCTTAAACGTGTTACCAAGCAACGTGATGCATTAGTCGCGGCGAACGAAATCCTGTCGCCTGTCCAGGCCCTTCACAAACAGGCTGTTAAATGCGAAAAGATTGGGACCGAGATCGCCGACGAGAAAAAACGCGTTGCAAAGTTAGAGGGGGCCATTGAGGAGTTACTGGCGACACAGCTGAATTCGGACATGTTTGTCCAAATGAACGATGTGTTGAAAGTGATCCCCGAACTTCCGAAGATGCAGCCTACGACGTCGATCGGCACCGCCATCGAAGCCATCGAGTCCTCTACATCGCAGATGCAGATTGCGGAGTCTGAGTTGGAAGTGCTTCAAAAGCTGCAATCACCACCCAAGCTCTCGGCCACCGAACCATTAGAAGCGTTGGTGGAAACATGGCAGCAGAACTTGCAAATGCAGGCCTACAGCGAATCGCGATTAAAGGCACTATCGAAATTAACAGCTCCACCCGAAATCCTCCCAACCCGTGTTCTGAGCGATACGATTGACGCATTCCAAATGCAGCTGAGAAACGCACAAGAGTTTGAGCAATGCCTCAAAGTGATTGATGGACTTGCAGATTTGCCAAAGCTTCAGCCGGCACAGCCGCTAACTTCCAAGATCGAAGAATACGATGAGCTGTTGGCAAAACTCGACCAGCAAAAAAGCCTGTTAGATGCGGTCAACGCCAGTATCGCAGAGACGGAATCCGAAATCGAGGATTGGCTGAACGAAAATCCGCAGTGCCCGACATGCGGCGGTGAAATCTCCAAAGACCAGATCTTAAAAAAACCGGGGGCGCACGCTCATGCTCAATGAAGTTCACCAACAGTTCGAAGGCCTTTTGGTTTTCGGAGATCCGCATTTGGAAGGTCGACAACCGAATTTCCGCAAAGACGATTATCCCAATGTAATTCTCAAAAAGATCGAGTTCTGTTTGGAGTATTCCCGCAAGCATAAACTGCAACCGGTATGTTTGGGCGATCTGTTTGATAAACCGCGCGACAATTCAAACTGGATGATGGGAAAGCTGATCGAGATGACGCGGCGGACGCCCATCATTGGGATTTTTGGCAACCACGACTGTGCTCAACCAGAACTCAACGAAGATGATTCGCTGTCAGTCTTAGTGAAGGCTGGCGGATACAAGATTGTCAGCGCCGGTGACTTTTGGACCGGGCAGATCAATGGACGCCGTTTAGTCGTTGCCGGGTCGTCATATCGACAACCGATCCCAGAAACCTTTGACAGCCGTTTGGTGCCGCAAAGTAGTTCTGGCAGTGGCCCCAAAGACACGCAAGCACCTTTGGTGATTTGGCTAACGCATCATGACATCGACTTTAAAGAATATGACAACGGTCGAAATGCGGTTCACGAAATCAAGAATGTTGACGTTTTGATCAATGGTCACATTCACCGCCGACTCGACCCTATCGCGGCTGGCAAGACGACTTGGATCAATCCAGGAAATATTTCTCGCCGCTCGCGCAGCGAGTCCAACCAAGCCCACATCCCGAAGGCGTTACACGTTCAGGTATCTGACGTCGGGCTTAAATTCGAAGACGTTGTCGTGCCGCACCAACCATTTGATGAAATATTCCACGAAGCGATGGTGCCGACCGAACAAGAGCAGGGTGAATCGGCATTCATTTCAGGTTTAAAAGAACTTACCAATCGCCGCACCGATTCAGGAGCCGGGTTGAAAGAGTTTTTGCAAGAGAACGTCGCCCAATTTGAACCCGATGTTGCCGATCAAATCATGAAATTGGCCAAAGAAATTACTCAGGAGGACATGAACAGCTATGCCTAAAACAGCCGACCCCAACGAAGTACTCAAGGATCTACAAAATCGTCACCAGCAGTTTAGTAATCGCAAGATTCAAATCGAAACTCAGCGCGATGAAACCAATAAGACGCTGGCGAAGCTGCGCAAGCAAGCAGAAAAAGAGTTTGGCTCCTGCGATATCGACGTGCTGAAAAAGAAGCTGGCCGAGATGACGGCCGACAATGAAAAGAAGGTCGCCGACTACGACAAACAACTCAAAACGATCGAAACCCAGTTAAACGCGGTCACCGCGCAGTTTGACGAAACGGATTGATCGGGGCCTCGACAAGACAGACCCAACTAACATCTTTCTAATAAACCCCAACGTCATGACCGTTCTCTCACAACTTGAAAAACTGAAATGGCAACTGGAGTCTAACCAGAAGACGATTAAAAAGTTGGATGGTGAGATTGTAGATATCGAATCGTTCTTAGCCGTTGCCGACCGCACAACCGGTGCTTTGGAAATCCTCAGCCAATCCCTATTTGAAGAAGTGCTGGGCGTGTTGGAAAGCAAGTTGACGATCGCAATTCAAGAAGTGCTCGGTCAACCAATAAAGTTCAAATCGAAACCCGATTTCAAACGGGGAGCTGCCGCCGTCAGTTTTTCGATTGACCGTGAAGGCAACGAAGAAGATGTGCTCAGAGGGCAGGGCGGTTCGGTGCAGAACGTGCTGAGCGTCGGGCTGAGAATGTTTGCGTTGGCGACGCTGAACGAAGATATTCATCGACGATTCCTAGTCTTGGACGAGCAAGATTGCTGGCTTAGGCCGGAGTTGGTGCCCCGATTGGTCAATATCGTCCATCGCGCTGCCAAAGAACTGGAATTCCAAGTCCTCATGATCTCCCACCACGACGTTGGGTTATTTGATCGCTACGCCGACCGTGTCTATCGCTTGACGCCCACCAAATCGACGGTGGACGCGGAGATCGTCAGCTCATTGCCGAACATCGCAGACTCTGAATAACTTTAACGAGATTCAAGCTCACCTGTTTTGATACCGCCGAGTTCCGCTGGGGCCGATCAACTGAACGGCAACGCCAGCCCGGATATTGCATCAGCCGCATGGCGATAGCCCAATGGCACTTACTTTAGAGAATTGAACTCATTGGCGTAATCAATTCGAATCAGCCGCCAACGGAAAAGCGTCCGGTTCAGGCGCTTAGGACCGGACGCTATCGCGTAGCGGCTGACGGTTTGATGCGTTGCATCAAGCTAAAGTAAGTGCCATCAGGCGATAGCCACAGGTTACTACGAATTCCGGGCGAACGTGGACACTTTTCCGTTGGCGGCTGACTAAATCAACAAGCCCCTAGTCGCCGATAGATTAACCAGAAAGGCACCCAGTAGATAATGTCGGCAAAGAACAGCACGACCAACATCACCGGCGGCAGCACCCCATTGGCCACGTAAAAAAACGCCAACATCGGACCCAAGAATTTACTCAACAATCCCAATAGCAATACATTACGGTTCTCGACCGGATTTCGATCGACCATCAAATAACCGGCACCAAAAATTGCTACCAGGACTCCAACCAGTTGGATTGGCATGTTAAATTCTGGCTTTGGCAATCCCAACGCCTTGAACCCCTCATGGTAGAGGACCATCATGCTTAGCCCGGCAGCGATGTTATAGACGCCGGCGAACTTTAGTAAGCCGTGCATCCACGGACTCAGAGTGGGTTCGGTTTTTCCCATTTCTTACTCTTCCAGAATCCCAAACTCTTCCTGCGGCCCGGCATTTTTTTGCAGAATACGTCCGATCCTAACCTTAGATTTACCGTCCTCTGCCGGTTGGAGAATCCCTTCGAAGCTGAGCGTGATGGCGATCTCATTTCCAATGATCGTTGGTAAGGTCTTGATGCCAAAGTCGCTACGTTTGACACTAAATTTCGAAAAGAAACCAACACGCGTCTTCCCACGAGGCCCTTTACCGATGCCAATTTTTGTCAGTTGAATGGTGAAATCTTTCTTCACACCATGCATCTCAAGCGTTCCCTCAGCCGTGAATTCATCTCCATCATTGGTTAGTTTTCCCGAACGGAATTCAATTTCCGGAAATGCTTGAACGTCGAAAAAATCTGGCCCCTTAAGATGGTCATCTCGTAATGGGTTATTGGTATCGATACTTTTGGCGTCGATCTTAAAGAGCAAGGACTGGTCGTCCTCCCTTTCACCAATCGTTATCTGTCCGGAGCACTTGTTAAATCGCCCATAGGCGTAGCTCAACCCCGAGTGACTTACGGCGAACACTAAGGACGTATGATCATTGTCAATCTCGAAAGTCTGTCCGTGGGTAGTATGCGCGACCGACACACAGACTAACAGACAAAACAAGAATCGAAGTCGACTGGCGGTAGGAAGGAGTGATGAGAGAATTTGCGTCATGGAATCAAGTATTCCCGCAGACCGATGGCCTGCCAAGTGTTGTTTAAGGATGTGCTGACACTGACAAACGATCAAGTAGATCGTCGGCGTTGTCTAATTTAAAATGAAAATCAACCATTGTCGTAGCAGAATGCTAAGAACCCAACAACCCGAATGCGTCCGTTACACGTTACAGGGCTAGTAGCATTGCTCCTTTCGGTAGTAAATTCGTGCATAATACCGGCGGAACAACTGGTCCACGCCCTTATATAAGTTTGAGAAATCCAAATGCTTCCGAAACTTGCTCCAGTCTTGTCGACGTTTTTCTTTTTGATTGCCGCAACTGGATTTCAGCACACTGTCATCGCCGAAAATGATCCCATCCGAACTCCTCAAGAGAACAGACAGCTCAACATGAAAAAACGTATGACGCCAGAACTGATGTGGCAGCTGGGACGACTGGGCGATGTGGCCGTATCACCAACCGAATCGCAGATCGCTTACACGCTTACGAAATATAGTCTTGAATCGAATTCAGGATTGACCCAACTGCACATCATCGACGTGGCTTCAGGCAACGACACGACTGTCATCGGAGGTTGGAAGTCTATCGGCTCGCTGCAGTGGCTTATTTCTGACACGGAAAATCGAATCTATTTTGAAGGACAGCACAACGCGCCCAGCGGAGCATCTGAGAAGCCAAATGATTTTAACTCTGAACAATCCGATAGCGCAGAAGTGGTCGAGAACGCTCTCTCACCGCAAGCCTGGTATTTGGATACAGATCTCCTGAATACGGTTCAGGTCACCTCCGTTAAGGATGGGATCTCCAACCTGAAATTATTCAACGATGGTACCCGAATCGCGTTTTCGTCACGCGTGAAAATGAAGCGCGAAGTCCAAGACATCTATCCGGATTTACCCAAAGCAGACGCTCGAATTATTGATTCGTTGATGTATCGCCATTGGAATGCTTGGGATGATTTTAAGTTCAGTCATCTCCACATTGGGGAACTCAATTCACAAGGATGTTGTGAAAACACCTTCGATTTAATGAAAGGCATAGAAGCGGACTGTCCGGTCGGCCCCTTTGGCGGAAGCGAACAGTTTGCTGTTTCTCCCGACGGCAGCGAAATTGCGTTTACGATGAAAAACATCTCCGATGGAACCCAATGGGCTCAATCGACTGACAGTAATGTTTACGTCATCTCAACCCAAGCCGGCTCCAAACCCAAGAGCATTTCCACCCAGATGGCGGGCTATGACCGCAGTCCGATCTATTCGCCTGACGGAAAACAAATTGCGTTCAGCTCAATGAAAAAAGCCGGATTTGAATCTGATCGCTCAAGGGTGATGATCTTTGATCGCGCTACCCAGCAAAAGATTGATGCGACAAAAGAGTTCGACCGAAATGCAAATCATGTCGTCTGGTCTCCCGATTCGAAGGCTATCTTTTTCAATTCGGAAACAAGCGGCACGCAACAAATTTACAAACTGGCAATCAATCCGGCCTCCGGAGATGCGAGAAAACCAAAGGCCATTTCCTCAGGCCGATTCCATTGGTCGATCGTTGATGTCGCTGGCGACGACTCGAAACTTTACGTCAAACGCGCTAATATGCTTCGGCCTAATGAGCTGTTTATACTGGACCAATTCGACGGCACTGCATCAGCGATCACTACAATTAATGACGAAGCTTACAAACAACTGCAACTGCCGAAGATCGAAGAACGATTCGTGCAAGCAACCGACGGAAAGAAGATTCACACTTGGGTGATTCATCCGGTAGGTTTCGATCCGGCAGAGCCTCAGAAGTGGCCCATGCTGCTGTACTGCCAAGGCGGGCCACAAGCCCAAGTGGGGCAGAACTTTTCATGGCGTTGGAACTTTCACCTTATGGCGGCTCAGGGCTACGTCATCGCGGCGCCCAATCGACGTGGTCTGCCAGGATTTGGTCGGCAGTGGAACGATCAAATTAGCGGCGATTGGGGCGGTCAAGCGATGCAGGACCTTCTTTGCGTGTCCGACAACGTGGCGGCTCTGCCTTACGTCGACCAAGAAAAGGTGGCGGCGATTGGAGCAAGTTTTGGTGGGTACTCGATCTATTGGCTAATGGGGCACCACGAAAATCGTTTCAAAGCGATGATCGCTCACTGTGGGGTTTTCAATCTAGAATCTATGTATGGTTCGACCGAAGAGTTATTTTTCGTCAACTGGGACATGGGCGGACCGTATTGGGCCAACGAAGAATTGAAGAACAAATATCAGAAGTTCTCGCCTCACCAGTTCGTCAAAAACTGGAACACTCCGCTGCTAGTGATCCACGGCCAGAAAGATTTCCGCGTCCCGGTGACCCAAGGCATGGAGGCCTTCACCGCCGCTCAAGTGCAAAACGTCCCTTCTAGGTTTCTGTACTTCCCCGAGGAGGGGCATTGGGTGACGTCGCCGCAAAACAGTGTTCTGTGGCACCGCGTTTTCTTTGCTTGGCTTAACCGCTTCTGCCCACCGCCTACGCCATAAATGCCACTTGATCTATGTCCTTTGCCGAACGATTGGTTGCATTTCAAGTAAATCACCAGCAATCGAATTCTTGGTAATGCACAACGATTAGCAAACCTCTGCCAATTGGAGGGTCCGCACAACCGGACTAAGTCGGAGATTTGTCGTGATAGCAGACCTTTAAAAAAGGAGCGGAAGTTGATTGCGCTGATTGAGTATCCAAATAGATCCGATTTCAATCAGGAGTGCACGAGTTTGCGCTAAACGAGTTTGCGCTAACCATGAACCATTGAACCAAGCTGGAACTCACGGATGAAATTCAGATTAACGCGATCAGTCACAATGCTTGTTGCCTCCCTAACGATTCTTTCGTTGGTGGGTCTTAACGCGGATGCTCAGGATAGAATTGGTCAAAACTGGTTCGGCGAAGCTTATTCCCGGTCTGGAAGTGATGTGCAATCCCTGTACAACAGCAACAGCAAACGCCCCTTAGGCGGATTGTTTGCCCCAGGTTTCACTCGCACATTGACGATTCTGGGCGGATTGAACTTTCCTTCTGCAGGCACGACCGAGCTTTTCGATTTCGAAGCTGATGTCAATCCCGATGATTTGACAACACCGCCATTCGGCCTCACCGAAGAAATCGAGGACGCAGGTTACGCTCTCAGCTTTGCCTTTGGTCGTCGGCACAGCAACACGTTACGCTCGGAAATCGAAATTGCCGTTCGGGGGAATGACCTCGTCACTACCACCTTAGTCGGAATGGACAGCACCGAGCAATCAGCAGGGAGTGTCAACGCAGTATCTCTAATGAAGAACTTCATTAGAGATTTTGCCAACAGCTCTCGATTTACTCCGTACGCTGGAGCAGGACTTGGATTGTCTTATATTGAAGTCGATCAGTCCGATGGAATTTTCCCTGGGCTTCAGGAAGGGCAAACACTTTTCTCCTACCAAGCGATTGGTGGCGTTGCGACGCAAATTACTTCATCAGCCGACTTCATCGTTGAATACCGATTCTTAGGCACCTCCGAAGTGGAGTTTGATGAACTGGGGCAAGACCTCGTCTACAACACCAGTAATCTGTTCTTCGGCGTAAAGCTAGAGTACTAAAGGGTGATGCCGAACGAAGGCCGTCCACATCCGTCTCGGTCTTTCCAGCAACTCTAAACAGCGAATCCTGGACTGAGGCTCAGCGTCTCATGGGAACCGCACTGGGTTTCCGACTGCATGGTCGGTGTTTCGTGTTCGTCATCAATGCGACCGGCAATAACGCTGGCGATCGGATCGGGCGCGACGATGACAACGGTTCCCGTTTTGTGTTTGCGAGAAATAGTCTTGAGCATCGCGTTAACGCGGGGAAGCAGTTCGGCCGTCGTTTCTCCACCGGGCGGGCAGACACTGGCAGGATTTTCTTCCCATTGCCGCAATAATTTCGGCTGGTTAGATTCCAGTTCTTTGATTTCTTTGCCGTGCCACAGACCGTGATCCATGTTCTTCAAATGCGCGTCGACACGTACCTTAAGACGCGTGCCCAGCGTAAATTGTACGGCTGTCTGCTGAGCCGCAAGACTCGGGCTGCAGTAAACCGCCTTCAACTTTACATCCGCTAATTCAGTGGCAGCATCTTTCGCCTGCTGTTCCCCTGATTCGCTCAGCGGAATGTCCAGCGAACCGACGATACGGCCCTGTTCGTCAAGTTCCGTCGCGCCGGGTTTGACGATGATAATCTGCAGGTCTTTATGATTTGAATATTTCATCAGCTCACCTTCCCTAGCATAGACTCAATTGCATCGGAGTAGCTGTCCTGTTTGAAAATGGCGCTGCCGACAACTAATAACTGGGCTCCAGCATCGGTGCATTTCTTGATGGTCTCAGAATTGACGCCTCCATCCATCTGCAACAATATCTCTTCGCCACCGGGTAGCGAGCGAATTTCGGGCAACTTCGTCAAAACGGTGTCATTAAACTTCTGACCGCCAAAGCCCGCGTTGACGCTCATCACCAACGCCATGTCCGCATGAGGCAAACTGTCAGCAATTGCCGACACTGGCGTCTGCGGGTTGATCGCAATACCCGCTCCGGCGCCAAGCGACCTAATGCTGTCCAGAACCGGACGAGCATCATCGACGGCTTCGGCGTGGATGGTAATGATGTCAGCTCCGGCGTCATAAAATTGTGACACGTACTTCTCTGGCTCCACCATCATCAGATGTACATCGACGACCATTTCGGTCAACGAACGAATCGCTTTTACGATCGTCATCCCATAAGTGAAGTTGGGAACGAAAACGCCGTCCATTACATCAAGATGCAATGTATGGACGCCAGCTTCCTTAAGCCGGTCTACCTCGTCGGCAAGGTGACCGAAATCACACTGCAGTAGCGAAGGCAGAATTGCCGGCGTTTGTTCTGCAAGTTTTGACAAACAATTTCGTCGCATAAGTTTTTAACAAATCAATATGAGCAATGAGTAGTTGTCATCCATGACGGGCCTGCAGCATCACGAATTGTGTTGCTTGATGATGCAGAACTTTGCATTATTGCTGCGATCGAGATTCCCATCCGCGTCGAAGCCTTCAGCGTTTTCCGCGATTGAAATACATCGCGTCTGAAACGAACGAATCATTTTTATTCGTTTCATCTGACGCGAATTCTAACTACGACTTTCGCAAACAAAAGACCTCTTCGAAAAGTTCAAAACGGGCCAATTCCAAGGGTTTACGCGCGTTTTCTAATTGCTGAAGAGGGGTTGACTCGTTATTTGCCGATTGAAAATGACATCCTGCTTTTTCCAAAATAAAAGTGTGCCAAAACGCCTGTTTAAGACGGTTTACGCCAGTTCATCTGGTCTTCCGGCGAAAGCGCCAAAACCAGCATTGGGTCCTAATTCAAACAAAAGGAAAAGCTGGTTTATCTAGGCAGAGATTACGGCCCAATTCCTCAGAGCTTGTTGATTAAGTGAACGGTTTAGGCAATAGCTTCGGTTTCGTCATCGCAGAACCGGGGCTAACGATCGCGGTAGGGACTGCCGTTGCCGGCAGCCCCCCGCACAGATCCGTACGTGAAGAGCTACCTCATACGGCTCTTACCTTGAGTCTAGCGCGAAATCGTTGATGGGGATATGGG
>Ga0115031_1000375_pt1 | contig 31878 bp, 32 predicted proteins | sample Maine_Asex4_meta_FD_87301 | JGI IMG/M metagenome (GOLD analysis project Ga0115031, IMG submission 87301) | Marine algal microbial communities from Maine, USA - Maine_Asex4_metaG | ecosystem: Host-associated > Algae > Red algae > Unclassified | place: Maine, USA | collected 2015-01-05
CGCGCATGCTCTCCTCCAGACGGTGCCCCATGCGCCCGTACCCGCAGACGATCCAGTGCCCCCGGGGGCAATCGATCCGGAAATCCAGGTTCGCCTCGGCCACCTGGGCCAGCCAGTTCTCCAGCGCGTGAACCGCCGGCCGATGCAGGGCGGTGCACAGCCGGTCCGAGAAGATCTCGAAGGCGTCGAGCACCAGCAGGGAACCCAGCGCCTCGAGCTCGTCACCGAGCGCACGGGACCCGACGCGGCAGATCGGCCGCAGGTCGGGATTCAGCGCGCGTGTCACGATCCCCGCCTTCGCGTTGATCTGCTCGTCATCGGTCACCGCGACCACGCAGCGGCAGCAGGGGTGCCTCAGCCCGGCATCCACCAGCAGGTTCGGGTCCCCCGCGTCGCCGCACACCCCGAGCACGCGGACGTCGAAGTTCCTCAACCCGAGCGCCTTGATCCGGTCCGGATCGCGGTCGATCACCACGACGGCGGTGGCCGAGTCGTTGAGCGAGCGTGCCAGCAGGCTGCCCGCGTCGCCGAACCCGCACACGATCACGAACGGCTCACCGATGCCCGCGACGCGTCGCGCGAACACGTGCCGCGCGAGCGCGCTGCGGAAATGGTCGTTCTGGACCAGTCTCAGGATCGCGCCGATCGAGTACAGCCAGGCGATCACGGTGACGTGCAGCAGCACGATCACCCACAGCCTCTGCGCCCCGCTGAACGGGATCGGCAGCTCGCCGAAGCCGGTGGTGGTCGCGGTGTAGGACAGGATGTAGATGGCGTGGAAGAAGCTCAGCGGCTCGCCGCTCCCGCCGGGGATCAGCGCGAAGCCCGCGATGCCGACGACGTAGACCAGGAACAGCGACAGCAGCGGCCAGCGCATCGAGCGCAGCACGATGTTGGCCACGCGCTCCACGTCGGGGCTACCGGCCACGCGAGGTTCTCCGATGGGGTGCGGCGCCGATGGTCAGCGACGCGCCATGAGGGTCTCGCACACCACGATGATCACCGAGATCACGTTGGCGACCAGCGCGCCGTTGGCCAGCGAGACGATCAGCGCCATGACCTCGGAGGTCATGCCGGCATCGGACACGTGGACCGCGATCGTCCAGACGCCGGCACTGGCGAACAGCTGCAGGTTCGCCACCAGGGCGGTGGCCAGCAGCAGCCCTCCGGTCTGGGAGCGCTCGCCGAGCTTCAGCCCGGTGGCGAGCACGTTGGCCACGATCGCCACGAACAGCAACCAGACGTTGTGGTGGTTGGTGTTGTCGATGTCCCCGTTGACGAAGCTGAAGTTCAGGGTCATCGCCAGCAGCACGAAGAAGCCGAAGACGGTCTTTTCCAGGTTCATCGACGAGTCTCGGTGGCGTGGATCATGCCGGGCCGGCGGGATCGACGTTGCTTGGAGCCTGTGAAGGAACGATGGATGCACCCTTCATTCCTTCACAGGCCCTTACGCACGATGTGTCCGACGGGCTCACTTCTCACCTGACGCCTGCGGACAACGTGCCGCGCCGAGCATCGGCCTCATCATGCGATCCTGCACCAGCACCGCACACCCCCTGCCTTTCCCGGACGCGGCGATCGAGAACCGTTGCGGCTGCTCGGTATCCACCCGCCCCAGCGACTCCCGGCTCAGCACGACGTGGTGGTTCACGAGCGTGCGGTGCCGGTTCTCGCCGCCGGTGACGCGGGTGGCGGCACGCAGCCGGTAGCGCAGCAGCACGATCTCGGCACCGTCGGCCATGTCGGCATCGACGGTGACGGCGTAGCGCCCGCCGGCGGGTTCGATGCGCACCGCGACCATCGGCGCCAGCGTCCCGTCGAGCGCACGGGCGATGCGCCCGGCATCCGAACCGACCGCCGCGTAGGCACCGTTGACGATCGCCTGCGGCGTGTAGACCCCCGGCCGGCCGTCCAGGGCCGCCATGTCGTAGGCGCGCTGGCGCAGGGTCCAGTCGGCATCGCTGAACGGATCGACCCAGTTCCCGTCCGCACCGTGCACCAGGCGGTTCCAGTAGTCGACGTGGTACTCCAGCGCGATCAGGTCCGCACGCTCGTCGATCAGCCGGCCCAGCAGCTCGTCGGCCGGCGGGCAGGAGGAGCAGCCGTGCGAGGTGAACAGCTCCAGCACGCGAAGCGGCTCGCGATCGCCGGATGCACCGTCCTCCGCCGCGAGCGCGCCGGGCGGGGCAGCGAGCGTGCCGAGCAGCAGCACGAGCAGGGAGGGCAGACGATGCATGGGCGTATTCCGCAGGGCGTGCGCGTATGGCACCCGGGCCGTCCATCGGTTCCCGCCCGTCATGTTGTCTGCAGGCGAATGCGCGTTCAGGCCTGCACCGCCGCCTCGCCCAGCACCGCGTCGACGACCCGGTGGATGTCCTCGCATCGGGTGCGGTGATTGCAGATCGCGGCGCGCAGCACCAGCCGCCCGTCAAGGCGCGTGATCGACAGCACCGTCTCGCCCGAGCGCTGCAGGGCCGCCGCCAGCCGCCGGTGACGCCGATCCGGATCCGGCCCGCCGTCCGCCAGCGCGAAGCAGCACACGTTCAGCGTGACCGGGGCTGCCAGCCGCAACCCGTCGGCGGCCTCCACCAGTTCGCCGAGCAGGGCGGCCTGCCGGCAGTTGTCGCTGATCGCGGCCCCCAGCGCGTCGATGCCGTGGTGGCGCAGCGCGGTCCAGACCTTCAACGCCGCGAACCCGCGCGACAGTTCCGGGCCGAGATCGCACGGCCACGGCGCACCGGCGGCCAGCGCATCGTCCTCCTCGCTCTCCAGGTAGGCGGCCGAGCCCGGGAAGGCGGCCTCCAGGGTGGCCGCGTCCCGCACCAGCACGGCGCCTGCCGAATGGGCGATGCAGGGCCACTTGTGGAAATCGAACGCCATCGAGTCGGCCCGTTCCAGCCCGCGGGCCAGCGTGCGCCACGGTTCGTCGGCGATGACCGCCCAGGCACCGAAGGCGGCGTCGACGTGGAACCACAGGCCGTGCCGCTGCGCGGCATCGGCCAGGGCCGTCAGGTCGTCGAACCGCCCGACATTCACGCTGCCGGCCGTGCCGATCAGGCACAGCGGCACGCACCCGGCGGCGCGATCCTGCTCGACCAGCCGCTCCAGCGTGCCCAGGCAGGCCGAGCCGGTGGCCGGGTCCAGCGGCAGCGCGCGCACCGCCTCGCGGCCCAGCCCGAGCAGCTCGGCGGCGCGCACCACGCACTGGTGGGTACCGGTGGCGGCGTACAGCACCGCGGACCCCCGCTGCCCCGTGCTGCGCAGCGCATCGCCGAACCGCCGCACGCGCGCGGCCTGCAGCGCCAGCACGGTCGCCATCGAGGTGCCGCTGGTGATCAGCCCGCCGGCACTCTCCGGCAGGCCGTGGATCGAGGCGCACCAGTCGATCACGCGCCGCTCGACATCGATCGCCAGGTGGTGCCGGCCGCCGCAGTTGGCGTTCATGGTGGTGGCGACCAGCTCGGCCAGCAGCCCGTCGGCCAGGCCCGTGCCGTGCACCCGGCCGAAGAAGCGCGGGTGAGTGTTGCCGGTGGCGTGCGGCATGATGTCCTCGGTGAGTTCCCGCACCACCTGGGCGAGCGGTACCGGCGCGCGTGGCACCGGTGCAGGCAGGCCGTGCAGGTCGCCCGGCAGGCTGTCCGGCGGCGGTTGCCACGCCAGCTCGCGGGCATTCTCCAGCCGGTCCAGGCAGGCGTCCAGCAGCGCGTGCGCGGTGGCCCGGAACGCGTCCGGATCGATCGGGTCCAGGCGGGCGCCCTCCGCCGGATCCGCATCGAGGGTGGCCTCGCCGCCGTTCACCGACCGGCCCTCGCGCTGCGCCCCTTCACTCATGCGCTGCGCCGCATGGCCGCCTTCTTCAGATGCACCAGCAGCATCGACACCGCCGCCGGCGTCACGCCCGGGATGCGCGATGCCTGGCCGACGCTGGCCGGGCGGTGCTCGCCGAACAGCTGGCGGATCTCGTTGGACAGACCGTGCACCTCGGCGTAGTCCAGCCCATCGGACAGCACCAGGTCCTCCTGCGCGCGCGCGCGCTCGATCTCGGCCTGCTGGCGGCCGAGGTAGCCGGCGTACCTGGCACGCGTCTCCACCTGCTCGATCACGCGCGCGTCCAGGCCATCCAGCTCCGGCGCAACGATCGGCAGCAGCGTGGCGAGCGAGACCTCCGGCATGCGGGCCAGCTCGGCCGCGTTGCGATCGCGCGTCAGCGTCAACCCGGTCGCCCGTTCCAGCCGCGTCGCCGCGTCGCTGCCCGGATGGACGCGGTAGCCGGCCAGCGCACCGTCCAGGCGCTCGATCGCGTCGCGCTTGGTCTCGAAGGCTGCGAAGCGTGCACCGTCGACCAGCCCGAGCTCGCGCCCGATCGGCGTCAGCCGCAGGTCGGCGTTGTCCTCGCGCAGCGTCAGCCGGTACTCGGCGCGGCTGGTGAACATGCGGTACGGCTCCTTGGTGCCGCGGGTGATCAGGTCGTCGATCAGCACGCCGATGTAGGCCTCGTCGCGGCGCGGCGTCCAGGCCGCCTCGCCGCGCGTGGCGCGCGCCGCGTTCAACCCGGCGATCAGCCCCTGGGCGGCCGCCTCCTCGTAGCCGGTGGTGCCGTTGATCTGCCCGGCGAAATACAGACCCGGCACGGCACGGGTCTCCAGCGACGGGCGCAGCCCGCGCGGGTCGAAGAAGTCGTACTCGATGGCGTAGCCCGGACGGGTGATGTGAGCGTTGCCGAACCCCCGGATCGAGCGCACGTAGGCGATCTGCACATCGAACGGCAGGCTGGTGGAGATGCCGTTCGGGTAGATCTCGTGGGTGTCCAGCCCCTCGGGCTCGATGAAGATCTGGTGCGAGTCTCGATCGGCGAAGCGCACCACCTTGTCCTCGATCGAGGGGCAGTAGCGCGGCCCCACCCCCTCGATGTCGCCCGAGAACAGCGGCGAGCGGTCCAGCGCGCCGCGGATCAGCTCGTGGGTGCGCGCGTTGGTGTGGGTGATGTGGCAGCTGACCTGGCGCGGGTGGTCGGCCTCGGTGCCCAGGTAGGAGAACACCGGGCGCGGCGTGTCGCCGGGCTGCTCGGCAAGCCCGGCGAAGTCGATGCTGCGCGCATCGATGCGCGGCGGCGTGCCGGTCTTGAGCCGGCCCACGCCCAGGTCCAGCTCGCGCAGCTTCAGCGACAGCGTGGTGGACGGGCGGTCCCCGGCACGCCCCGCCGACTGCTGCGCCCGGCCGACATGGATCTTGCCCGACAGGAAGGTGCCGGCGGTCAGCACCACGGTGGGCGCGCTGAACGTCACGCCCAGTTCGGTGACCACGCCGGTCACCGCCCCGGTCGCGTCCAGCACCAGGTCGTCGACCGCCTGCTGGAACAGCTGCAGGTTCGGCTGGTTCTCCACGAGGGTGCGGATGGCGACGCGGTACAGCTGGCGATCGGCCTGGGCGCGGGTGGCGCGCACCGCCGGGCCCTTGCTGGCGTTCAGGGTGCGCACGTGGATGGCGGCAGCGTCCGCCGCCTTCGCCATCGCGCCGCCCAGCGCATCGATCTCCTTGACCAGGTGGCCCTTGCCGATGCCGCCGATGGCCGGGTTGCAGCTCATCTGCCCCAGCGTCTCGATGTTGTGGGTCAGCAGCAGGGTGCGCGCACCGGTGCGCGCGGCCGCCAGGGCGGCCTCGGTACCGGCGTGGCCACCGCCGACGACGATGGTGTCGAAGCGTTCGGGGTACTGCATGACGGTCTCGGGGTCGCGCGACGGTGGACCAGTATACGGGGCGCCCCGCCGGGCCGATCGGGGGTTGGCGCTAGACTGTCGAGTTCCCCCGCCTGCCGCGAGCATCTCCCCACGATGAGCGACCTGACCCTCTACCACGCCGGCCCGTCCCCGTTCGCGCGCAAGGTGCGCGTGGCGGCGATCGAGCTGGGCACGATGCAGCGCATCACCCTGGTCGAGCAGCACGTCGCGCCGGGCAAGGAAAACGCGGCGTACGCCCGCGACACCAACCCGCTCAAGCGCATCCCGGCCATGCGGCTGGAGGACGGCTGCACGCTGCTGGACTCGGGGCTGATCTGCACGTATCTCAACGAGCAGGCCAACGGCACCCTGGTGCCGGCCGGCGGCGACATCCGCTGGCAGGTGCTGAACGTGCTGGCGGTGGCCGACGGGCTGACCGAGCTGGCGGTGGCGATGCGCTACGAGACCGCGGTGCGGCCCGAGGACAAGCGTTGGGACGCATGGTCGGACGATCAGCGCGAGAAGATCGTCAACGCGCTCGACTGGCTGGAGGCGCACGCGGACGACATCGCCCACGACGTGCCGGACCTGGCCGGGATCGCCATCGTGTGCGCGCTGGACTACCTGGACTTCCGGCACCCGGCGGTGGGGTGGCGCGAGGGGCGGGACAAGCTGGTGGCGTTGCACGCGGGCTTTGCGGATCGGGAGTCGTTCGCGAGCACGGCGCCGGGAGGGTAGGCGGCGGTCGGTCGGCGGCGAACCCTGCCGATTCCCCGCACCCGGCTCCGAGGGTGCCCTGAACCGAGCGTCAGGAAAGCGAACAGCCGTTCGCCTTCCTGGACCGCCACACTACGCGAGCAGGCTTTCGCAAGCGATCGGAGCAAGGCGGTCATGACACCACCGACGACGCATCGCAGGACATCGCTGCTCGGCGCGGCCACCCTGTTCGGATTCATCATCGTGACCGGTCCGCCGGCCTCGGGCGACGAGCGCACGACGGACGACGAAGACCGTGTCGCCTGCGCGCAGGAGCGCGGCCAGCCCCTGGGCACCTGCACGGTGCGGGTGACACGCGGTGAAGCGGGAGAGATCAGCGTCACGGTGCGGTTCGCGAACGGATTCAGCCGCTCGCTGCGCTTCGTGGACGGCGCGTTCGTTCGCGCCGATGCCACCATGTCCGGCAGCGGCACGGACACCGACTGGCACCTCGACGGCGGGGTGCACCGCATCCGTGTCGACGACCAGCGCTACGAGGTGCCCGACGAACTCGTGTCCGGGCACTGATTGCAGGCGAGGCGCCCGGCCGGCACGTTCCGGCCGGGCACGTTCGACCGCAGGTCGGCCGCGGTTCGTCGACCCGGGTCCGGTCAGGGCTCCAGCTTGTGGATCATGCCCTCGTCCACCGCGGCGTACAGGCTGCCGTCCGGCCCCAGCACCAGCGAGCGAAAGCGCCCCGATTCCATCGGCAGGGTCATCTCGGTGACATCGACCACCGACGTGCCGTCCTCGGACAGCTCGATCACGTCGATGCGCTGCCCGATCGGGGTGCCGCCGAAGCCGATGCCCATGATGCCCACCACCAGGTTGCCGTCCCAATCGCCCCATTGCTCGCCTGTCAGGAAGGCGGCCGAGCCGGTGCCCTGCGACCAGCCGTTGTTGTTCCAGATCGGCGGCATGGCATCCGGGTAGGTCTCGAAGTCGGTCATCGGCATGAAGGCGGCGCGCTCGAAGCGGTTCATGCCGTCCATCTGGTTGGGGCTGTAGCCGCAGTAGTCGTCCGGGCAGTCCTCGCGACCGGCCATGTTCGGGCGCGGGTCCCAGCCGCCGTTGCCGCCGTTCACCAGCACGGTGATCTCGTCGGAGTGCCACGGCCCGTGCTCGGCGGCGATCGGCGTGCCGCTGTCCGGGTGGAACGCGATGCCCTGCACATTGCGGTGCCCGTAGGTGTAGGTGCGGGCATCGAAGCCCTCGGGAGGTGCGTTGTCCGGCGCGGCCTGGCCGTCGGTGTCGATGCGCAGCACCTTGCTGCCCATCATCGTCGGGCTCTGCGGGACCTCGCCGTTGTGGTTGTCGCCGGTGGTCAGGTAGATGAATCCGTCGTCGGGTCCGAACCGGACACGGCCACCGTTGTGCGCGCCGGGCCCGCCGAACGGGTGGTCGGATGCGGCCACCTTGTACGGCACGTCGTCGACGATGTCGGTGCGCCCGGTGACGCCGGTGAAGTCGTCGCTGACCTCGAAGCGCATCAGACGGTTGGTCTGCGGCTCGGACATGTTGGAGGTCGAATACACGTAGATGCGGCGGTTCTCGTCGAACGCCGGGTCGAGTGCCACGCCCATCATGCCGGCCTGCCCTTCGCAGAACAGGTCGTCGGCGGTGTCGGCGTAGCCCTCGGAGCCGCCCATGCCCAGCAGGGCGTTGACCTCGCCGGAGGGCATCATCACCGACAGCCCCTTGCACTTCTCGGTGTAGAACATCGTGCCGTCGGCCATGAAGGCCATGTCCCACGGGTTCTCCAGCTCCGACAGGACCACGCTGTGCGTCAGGCTGGAGGTGTTGGCCCCGGACTGCGCCGGGACGGTATCGGTGAACAGCAGGGTGGCGGCGGCCACGGCCGTGAGGCAGTGCCCGGGCCTGATCAGCTTCGTGTTCGGTGTGTTCGACATGCGCCCTTTCCCGGTTGACCGACGAGATGCCGGGACGCGAAGGCATCGCTCGATGGCCGCCTTCAGCTGGTCCGGACGATCAGGAGTCTACACCCTGGAAGGCACTGATCATTCTCCTTCACTCTCGGTCGACGATCGACCGACCGGCGCGGGCTATTCGAAGGTGGCCGCTATGTAGGCCGCCAGATCGGCGATCTCCTGGTCGGACAGCTCGGCCGCGTGGGGCCGCATCAACGCCGTGTTCGCGCCGACCTTCTCGCCGGCGCGGTATCGGTTCAGCCGCCCCTCGAGGTAGTCCGCGCTCTGGCCGGCAAGCTTCGGAAAGCTGGCCATGCCCTTGGCGGTCGGGCCGTGACAGTGGCGGCACACGCTCTGATAGGCCGCCTCGCCGGCGGCGACATCCTGTGCACCGGCGTGACTGGAACAGAGCAGGAGCGCTGCGCCGAGCGGGGTGAGGATCGTCGTCTTCATGCTGTCTCGCTGTGAGCGTGTCGCCCGTCTTCGCCGCACCCCTCCACCGGCCGATGGAGGGGTGCGGGCGGATGCCGGCCTCGGGGATGCAAGCGCTCGACGAATGACGGACCGCCTCGAAAGTAGCACGGTGCCGGCAACCGGCCAGTCGCCGGCAGTGGCTTCGATCCTGTTGCCGTCCGGGACACCGGAACTTCGCCGACCGTGTAGGTTCGAACGACCCCCGGCATCGCCGGAGCCACGCCGAACCCCACGGGAACACCGCCATGCTGACCGCCACCCACCGCCTCGCCTTGCCCACCCTGCTCGCCCTGGGTCTCACCGCCGGCGGCGCCTTCGCGCAGGATCTGGCAAGCGAACCGGCACCGGACGGCGCGAGCGTGCGCATCATCTCCCCGAGTGACGGCGACACGGTGCCCGCCGAGTTCACCGTGGTGTTCGGCCTGTCCGGCATGGGCGTCGCACCGGCTGGAGTCGATCAGGACGGCACGGCTCACCACCACCTGCTCGTGGACACGGACGACGTACCGGCAGAGGATCAGCCGATGGGCAATCCGCCGCTCCACTTCGGCGGTGGCCAGACAGAGACGGTGCTCACGCTGGAACCCGGCGAGCACACGCTGCAGCTGGTGCTGGGCAACTACCTGCACGTGCCGCATTCGCCGCCGATCGTCTCCGAGCAGATCACGGTCACGGTCGAGTGAGACGGTGAGACCGGCAGGGGGGACTGCTTCCACCTGGACGACAGCCGCCGTGGAAAGCAGCGAAACCGTTCCCCACTACCGGCCGAAGCTCGACGGCCGCGGCGCCACGTCGATCGATGTCGACGCGGCAGGATCAGTTCCGAGCCGGAAACCTGACCAGTCCGTCGACGGGCCGATCGTTCAGGCCGGCCCGGAATATCTGCCCGGCGATCCAGATCGAATCCTCATCGACGGCAATGCCCCACACGCCGAAGGCTCCCGAGAGCTTCCATGCCTGTTCCGGTTCGAAGCTCCCGTCGTCGATACGGAAACTGTGCAACTTGTACGGCACGAGAATCCGGGGATTGATGCTCCGGACGGCTTCCGGCGGGATCGCCTTCTGCAACGAGCCGAAGAACGAGGTCCCGGAGAACAAGAACTCGCCATGATGGCCCACGAAGACGTGATCGCCGGCGACCTGGAGAGCCTGCGTGTCGCCGTAGCCGAAGTACTGGCGAAGCGTGGAACCGGACCTCGAATGGAAGGACAGGACATTCGGACCGGCCCACGCGATGATGACGTAGAAGTCGGTGACCACGATGTCGAACGGCGCCAGTGCCGTGGTGTAGGTGGTCACGTTCGGAATGAACCGTTCGGATCGCACGGCACCGTCGCTCGCATCGAGCGCCAGCAGCGAGTTGCGGGCGCCCGCCGGCGTCCTCGGTACCGGCGTGGAATTGATGCTGGCGAAGCTGCCACCGACGTAGACCACATTCTCCTCGGGGGAGAGCGTCACCACATGTACCGGAGACGCCCTGCCCTTCGAGACCCCACCGCGCACTCTCGGGGTCCACGAGGGGTCCGGATCACCGTCCAGCGACAGCCGCGCTATGTTGGCCCTGTACGTGCCGTTCACCCGAGTGAAGTCGCCCCCGATGTAGATCCGCGACCGGGTCGCGGCGATGTCGAACACTCGTCCCCTGTCGGCCCCGTCCGTCGTTCTCACCGCGAACTCGAGCTCTCCGGTCACGGCGTCCACGGCCAGCAGGCCGAAGTCGCCACCGATGTACACCCGGTTACCGTCCGGCGAGAGAACCAGCGCCCGGACGACACTGTCGACCTCGGAGGGCACCTGGAACGTGGTCACGGGTTGACCGGAGACCGCGTCGAGGGCGGCGAGAAACGGTCGTGCCGTGACCGGACCGGTGCGACGCCGCTTGATGCCCGTGAAATCGCCACCCACCAGCAGGACGTCGCCGACCCGCAGGAGGGCATCGCCCCAGGCGTCGGTGTCCGGCCCGGCGAAGTAGTCGAGGGTCGGAGCGGGCCCTGCCAGCATCCATGCCGACGTGTCGGCCAACTCCGAGAACAGCCCGATGACCGGGGGCCCCTCGACCGTCAGGATCGCCACGTCGGAGGTGACGCTCTCGACGCCGTTGCCGACCTGGACGGTGTACCCGGTGCCGTCGTCGGAAGGGGATGCCGAGAAGACGGTCAGGGAGTCCGCCGTCTCGCCGGACAGGGGCGAGCCGTCGGCGAACCATTGGTAGGCCAGGGCGCCGCTACCGGAAGCCTCGACCGTGAAGGTCGCATCCTGCCCTTCGTTGACGATCAGGTCGGAGGGCTGACGGGTCAGCGAGGGCGGGACGTTCGCCCCGGTGGTTGTCGCAAGGGTTGCCGAGTAGTTCGCGACGCCATCGGTTGACCACAGGCCGATGAAGTACTGCCGGTCCGCGTCGAGTTCACCCGACCAGACACCGGGGCTCGACCCTCGGACGGTCCGGCTGATGGCGGTGCCATTCGACTCGAAGACACTGAACCTGACGTCGGCATCACTGTCCCACGACACGGTGATGTCATGGAGAGCGGTTGCCAGCGAGTCGAACCTGAGGCGGGTGTAACGTGGTCCGACACTCCTGGTGGAGTCGAGGGTTCCCTGTCCGATGCCGACGGCATTCACCGGCCCCGGGGTACCACCCGTCGTCGTTTCGATGGTGGCCGTGTAGCTCGCCACTCCCGAAGCTGCCCAGACGCTCATGGCGTACCGTCCGGCTCCGTCGAGCGTGCCTGTCCACACGCCGTCGACGGTGTCGGAGGGCTTCGCGAACGGCGTCGTGCCGGAGGCCTCGAACAGGCTGAAGCGAATGTTCGCATCGCCGTTCCAGGTGACACGGATGGCATGGGTGCCGGAGACCAGCGAATCGAACTCGATCCGTTGCCAGCGCGGACCGGCTGCGGAGCTACGGTCCAGGATGCCGCTTCCGAACTCGACGGCCTGCGCATTTGCCGGGGAACTGACCGCCAGCAGCATCGATGACAGGAAGAGGAACACGGCAACCGGGTACGACACGGTGATTCGACTCCACGAACGTCCCCTTCGATAACACGCCTGGCGTTTCGGTAAAGGATCTGCAAGATGTGTCACGAGCGGTGCTCCGGAAGAGGGGCGGGCCATGCCAATTAATTGGCTGTTCATTCAGCGCAGGTTAACAGACCGATTTCACGCGTGAGGAATACCCGGGCGAGCTCGCGAGCGTGTTCACAAAAGCTCCCACCGCCTGCCCACGGTGTCGGTGATGACAAGTCGGGCCGGCGAGACCGTGCAGCCGGGCGTGCACTTCCTGGAAGGGCACCCGCTGGAGGACTACTCGGAGCGATTGTTCGATGCCCAGCTGCAGCTGACCCACGGAATTCGGGTGGCGGGTCGCTTCAAGCCGGCCGCCGAGACCTACGCACAGGTCGCGCCAGGGCCGGGCGTGTCGATCGGATCGACCTGCCTGGTGGCGGCGCACGCGTGGGGCACGCCCGGTGCGCAGCTGGCAGGCGGCCGGGCGGCGAGGCGCACACCATGACCAACACCGGTGATGAACCGCTGGTGTGCCTGGTCGTCGGCGAGCGCCTGGACCATGACGTGGTGGACTACCCGAGACGGGGCAAGCGGCTGTACCGGCACTCTGGACTGCCGTGGAACCTGGCGGATCACGACGCGATCGAGGAGCCTTCGGCGGGGGCGAGGTAGTCGGGCGGCGGATCGGCCTTGCGAAAGCGCAGCGGATTTCGCTACTCCGTCCCCCGGCCGTCGTGCGCGCGTCCGCCTCGCCTAGGAAGCATCGGTCCCGCGGCGCACCATCGTCGCCAGCACCTCGTCCGGGTCGCGCGTCCACCAGTTCTCCGACGAGAAGATCTCGACCTCGACCAGGTCGTCGTAGCCGGCCGCCTCGACCAGCGCGCGGATACCGGCGATGTCGATGACGCCGTCGCCCATCATGCCCCGGTCGGTCAGCAGATCCCGCGTCGGCACCAGCCAGTCGCAGATGTGGAACGCGAGCAGACGTTCGCGTCCGGCGCGCTCGATCTGGGCGGCGAGCGTCGGATCCCACCACACGTGGTAGACATCGAGCGCCACGCCGATGCCGTCGCCGAGCGCATCGCACAGGTCCAGCGCCTGGGCGGTGGTGCTGATGCAGGAGCGATCGGCGGCGTACATAGGATGCAGCGGCTCGATCGCGACCGGCACGCCGGCCTGGCGTGCATGGTCGAGCGTTCTCGCCAGCCCTTCGGCGACCATCTCGCGCGCACCGTCGATGTCGCGCGATCCGGGCGCGAGCCCGCCCACCACCATCACCAGGCAGGCCGCATCGATCGCGCGCGCCTCGTCCACCGCGCGGCGGTTGTCATCGAGCACCGCGTCGGTGAGCGCGCCCGCCGCGGTGTACCAGCCGCCGCGGCACAGTCCCGAGACGCGCAGTCCGGCGCCGGAAATCATCCGCGCGGCCTCGTCCACGCCGGCCTCGGCGAGCTTGTCCCGCCACGGACCGATGCCGCCGATGCCGTGTCGCACGCACCCGTCCACGCAGGCACGCAGGTCCCATCGCTCGCGCACCGTGGCGGTGTTGAGCGACAGCCTGGACGCCGGGATCACGATCGGATCTCCACGCCGCGCGCGGCGAACACCGGGGCGGCCCGGGCGGTCACGGCCTCGGGGTCGGCGAACAGGCCCGCATCGCTGCCCAGCCGCAGGATGTCGGCCAGGTGCAGCGTCGATCGGGCGCTCTCCTGACCGCCGATCATCGTGAAGTGGTCCTGGTGGCCAGCGAGGTAGGCCAGGAACACCACACCGGTCTTGTAGAACCGGGTGGGCGCGCGGAACACGTGACGCGACAGCGGCACGGTGGGCGCGAAGGCGTCGTCGTAGCCGGCACGGTCGCCCCGGGCGAGCGCATCGAGCGCGCGGGCCGCGGGGGCGGCGATCGGATCGAAGATGCCCAGCAGCGCGTCCGAATGCCCGTGCTCGTCGCCGGCGATCAGATCGGGGTAGTTGAAGTCGTCGCCGGTGTACATCCGCACCCCGTCCGGCAGCCGTCGCCGCATGCGGATCTCCTTGTCGGCCGACAGAAGCGATATCTTGATGCCGTCCACCTTGGAGGCGTTCGCCGCCAGCACGCCCAGGCAGACCTCCATGGCCGCGTCGTGATCGGCCGCGCCCCAATAGCCCGCGAGCGCCGGGTCGAACATCTCGCCGAGCCAGTGCAGGATCGCCGGGCGCTCCAGGCCGCCGAGCACGCGCGAGTAGACCCGCTCGTAGTCGGCCGGCCCGGAGGCGGCCACTGCCAGCGCCCGGGACGCCATCAGGATCACGCGCCCGCCGGCCTTCTCGACCGCCTCGCACTGGGTCTCGTAGGCGGCGATGATCGCATCGATGCCGACGTCCGGGCCGGGCGCCAGGTGATCGGTGCCCGCACCGCACGCGATCAGCCGGTCGCTGCCGCGAGCAAGCTCCAGGCTGCGCTCGATCAACTCCAGCGACGTCGGCCAGTCCAGCCCCATGCCGCGCTGGGCGGTGTCCATGGCCTCGGCCACGCCGAAGCCCAGGCTCCACAGGTGCTCGCGGAAGGCGAGAGTGCGGTCCCAGTCTATCGGGCAGTCGAGCCAGGGGTCCGCGTCGGCCCGCGGGTCGGCGACCACGTGGGCGGCGGCGTAGGCGATGCGATCGCGCGGCGCGCCGCCGGGGCCGGCGGGCGCAGGAGCGGCAGCGAGCGTGAACGCGGAGAGCCCGCCGTCGGCGTCGGGCAGTTGCACGGTGGTGGCCATGGCGCTCAAAGCTCCAGGCTCGGCACGTCGAACCAGCGGCGCTCCTTCCAGCTCTGGTAGCCGAGTTCGGCGAGTTGCACGCCCTTGGCCCCTTCGAGCAAGGTGTAGCGCCAGGGCGCGTCCTCGGCGACGTGGCGCAGGAACTGCTCCCACTGCACCTTGAAGCCGTTGTCGAACATCTCGTTGTCGGGCACCTCCTCCCAGCCTTCGAAGAAATCGATCGTCTTGGGCTGGTCGGGGTTCCACACCGGCTTGGGGGTGTTCACGCGGTGCTGGCTCACGCAAGAATGCAAGCCCGCTACCGCCGAGCCGTGCGTGCCGTCGACCTGGAAGGTGACCAGATCATCGCGGCGTACGCGCACGCACCAGCTCGAGTTCAGCTGCGCGACGATGCCGCCCTCGAGTTCGAAGGTGGCATAGGCGGCATCGTCGGCATCGGCGGCGTAGGGCTCGCCGCGCTCGTCCCAGCGCTGCGGCACGTGCACCGCACCCAGGCAGCTCACCGACTTGACCGGGGCGACGACGTTGTCGAGCACGTAGCGCCAGTGGCACAGCATGTCCGACATGATGCCGCCGCCGTCGGCCTTGCGGTAGTTCCAGCTCGGGCGCTGGGCGGGCATCCAGTCGCCCTCGAACACCCAGTAGCCGAACTCGCCGCGCACCGACAGCATGCGACCGAAGAAGCCGGCGTCGCGCAGCCGGCGCAGCTTGACCAGACCCGGCAGGTCGAGCTTGTCGTGCACGATGCCGTTCTTGACGCCGGCGTCGCGCGCGTGGCGGGCGATCTCGACCGCCTCGTCGAGGCTTTCCGAGATCGGCTTCTCGCAATAGACATGCTTGCCGGCATCGATAGCCCGGCGCAGCAGCTCCGGGCGCATCTGGGTGGTCGCCGCGTCGAAGAACAGCTCGTCGTCGGGGTTGGCGAGCGCAGCGTCCAGGTCGGTGCCCCAGCGCTTGACCCCGTGGGCCTTCGCCAGTGCCTCCATGCGGTGCGGGTCGCGCCCGATCAGGATCGGATCGGGCACCAGCAGGGTGCCGTCCGAGAGCGCGACGCCGCCTTGGTCGCGAATCGCCAGCACCGAGCGGATCAGGTGCTGGTTCATGCCCATGCGCCCGGTGACGCCGTGCATGATGATGCCGATGCGTCTCGACTTCATTCGATGTTCTCCTCTATGAGTGGATGCGTGTCGTTCATGTCGGGATGTACGCAGGTGGCGAAGCCCGGCGCGTCGAGCGAGCCGGTGCGCACGCGTCCGGCCTCGATCGCGAGCATCGGTCGGCCATCGCGCATGCGGTAGATATCGGGGTGGGCCCGGACGAAGGCCCGACGCTCGGTCTCGCCCGCACCCTGCATGCCGCCGGCGAAGTGGTGGCCGTTGCGCTCGACGTGCGCGACGCCCAGCGTCGCGGCCATCAGCGTGTCCTGCTGCCAGCACAGGCCGGGCTGGCAGGTCAGGTCCTCGCCGCTGAGCATCGCCGGCGTTCCATCGGCCTGCGCCAGGCGCACCCGCGCGGCGTTGACGAGCGCGCGCAGCACGCGCAACCTCGTCGAATCCGTCATGACAGGTGCTTCTCGTGCGCGCGGATCGTGGCGGTGCCGATCGCGGCGGTGGCCGGCGCCCCGCGCGCACTGTCGTCGAGTTGCACGTGGGCGATGCGGGCACCCCCCAGCCACCGGTCGAGCAGCGCCGCCACGGACACGCCGAGCGTGCCCGGGGCGATCCCGAGCCCCGTGTAGCCTGGCTCGGCGGCGATCCGGCACTGCGTCCCGAGATCGTGCCCGTCGGCGGCCAGCAACTCGTTGCACAGCGACAGCGGTGAGTTCACTGGGCGTCGGGCGCCAGGAAACCGAGCACCATGCGGCGCACGTCGCACCGCCGCCGTTCGAACCCGGCGTCGTCCCCCGGGTAGCCGAACACCGCGCGCAGGGTGTGCGCGTTGGAGATCGGGAAGTAGAACAGCGAGGCGATGGTGATGTAGAGATCGACCGGACAGACATCGCGCCGGAAGGTGCCTGCGGCAGCGCCGCGACGCAGGATCTCGCCAAGCTCGTCGATCAGGGGGGTCTGGATCTCGCTGGCGTCGGCGATGGTGCGGATGGTCGCGCCGCCGCGCAGGTTCTCGCTGTTGAGCATGCGGATGAACCACGGCTTGGAGCGGTAGTGCTCGAGGGTGAAGTCCACCAGCGCCCCGATCGCCTCGCGCGGGGCGAGCGAGGCGAGATCGAGCTTTCGTTCCCCGGCGCGGATCTGCACGTACGCTTCGCGCAGCGCGGCCGCGTAGAGCCCCTCCTTGTCGCCGAAGTAGCTGTAGATCATCGGCTTGCTCGCTCCCGAACGCTCGGCGATCGTGTCGATGCGGGCGCCGGCGGGACCGTGATCGGAGAACTCGATCAGCGCCGCTTCGAGGATCGCGCGCGCGGTGCGCTCGGCATCGCGCCTGGGCCGCGCGGCAGCGTGTGCTCCTCGCGTGCGGCGCGGGCGGTCGGGGGCGTCGGTGGGCGGGCTCATCGGGGTCGTCCGGTCGATGCGGAGGCCGGCGTGCGGCTGCCGGGCACCAGGCGCGAGAGCGCGCGGCGCACGGCGGGAATGCCGAGCAGGATGGTCCCGAGCGTCAACGATGCGAAGACGAGCGAGATCGGGCGGGTGAAGAACGGCGAAAGATCGCCGTCGCTGAGCGTCAGGCCACGGCGCAGGTTCTTGTCGAGCAGATCGCCCAGGATGATGCCGAGCACCAGTGGCGCCATCGGATAGTCCATGCGCCGGAGCACGAACCCGAGAAGGCCGAAGACGACCATGACGCCGACATCGAACAGGCGCTGGGTCAGCGCGAACGGCCCGATCACGCAGAGCGTGAACACGATCGGCATCAGGTACTCGCGCGGCACGCGCAGGATCTGCACGAACACGCGCGTCAGCGAAAGGCCGAACACCGCGATCGCCACGGTCGCGAGCACGAGCATGGCGGCCACCAAATAGACGAAGTCCGGTTGCTCGATCATGATCATCGGCCCCGGACGGATGCCGTGGATGTAGAGCGCGGCGATCAGCACCGCGGCCGTGATCCGGTCATGGCGCACCGAACGCTGCGCGGGGGAGGCGGGCATGGCTGCTCGAAGCGGTGGGGGAACGGGGGCGAGGCGGCGCGCAATCAGTCCGCGGGGCAGTCGATGCCGATCTCGGACGGATCGACCACCGCCTCGCCACGGGTGACCCGCGCACACGCCTCGGACACCACCACCGGCATCGCCCGCGGCTCTGCCTCGTCGCCGTAGCTCGGGGCGAAGACCGCGCCGCGCTCGGCGGCGTAGGTCCGGAACTCGTCCGAATCCATGACGTGTTCCTGCCAGACCGCGTCGACCGTGTCGTAGACCTCCTGGGGAGCGCCGACCGGGATGAACACACCGAAGTAGTCGGGCGCGGTCTCCATTTCGGACAACCACTCGTCGGGCAACCACTCGGTGATCGGCGGGATCGGGCGATGCCCTCGATCTCGAGCGGCTCGTCGGAGAGCACCGCCAGCGCGCGCAGGCGCCCGGCACGGATCATCTCCGACTGCTCGCTGGCCAGCTGCGTGGTGGCCTCGACCTCGCCGCCGGCGGCGGCGAGCACCGCCGGATTGCCGCCGTCGTAGGCGATCATCCGCGCGTGCGCGCCTTCGCCGGCGCTCTCCTTGATCGCCGGGAGCGCCATGCCGCCGGAGGAGTTCACGCCGGCGGTGCCGACGGTGACGTCCGCCGTCTCCATGGCCTCGAGCAGCTGGCCGACGCCCTCGTAGGGCGCATCGACATCGACGCTCACGACGGGCACGTTGGCCACGTGCAGGTAGACCCGGTAGCCGTCGATGGAGGTGTCGTCGATCAGTCCCGCGATCGCGTAGGTGGCGTTGTCGGCGATCGCGTTGGCGGTCCAGGTGTAGCCGTCGCGCGGGGCATCGAGCGCGGCCCGGGTGCCGGTCGAACCGGACGCGCCGGGCCGGTTCACCACGACGGTCTTGGTGCCCGGGCCCTTTTCCAGCAACGGCGCCACCACGCGCGTGACCCGATCGGTCGAGCCGCCCGCGGACCGGGGAACGATGATGCTGATCGGCTTGTCGGGCTGCCATCGGGCCAGAGCGGGTGCCGCGCAGAACGCGAGCATGAAGCTGCCCGCCAAGGCGTTCGAGGTAAATCGAGTCATCGGCCGCTTCCTCCGATCGGCTTGCTACCGAATGGTAGGCTACCACATGGTAGCAAGTGCGGCATCCGGCTCGATCACCCTTCTTCGCCGATGTCACGCACGCTCTTCCTGACGATCAGCTCGCCGCCGATCTGCACGAACCGGACGCGCGAGTCCGGGTTCGACAACCGGCGGTGCAGCATCCGAACCGACTCGGCTCCGACCTCGCCCCAGTCGAAACGGAACGTGGTCAGCAGCGGCGTGGTCAGGCACGAGATCGGTAGATCGTCGAACCCGGTGACCGACAGCTCGTCCGGGATCGAGAATCCGACCGACCGCGCCGTCTCGAGCGCCCAGGCAGCGGAGCGATCGTTGAAGCAGACCAGTGCGGTGGCCTCTCCGCGATGACGGTCGAGCCAGTCGAGAAATCCGTCCGCGCTCCCGCCGGAAGATATCTCGGCCTCGCTCAGTCGATACGAGGAGACCAGTGTGGACGGGTCGCGTTCGGTACCGTCTTCGACCTGCTGGCGAAACCCCGCGAATCGTCGCTGCAGCGTCAGGCGCTCGCGCCAGCTGAGGTACAGGAAACGTCGATGTCCCATCGACCTCAGGTGCCGCGCGAGGATGGCGCCGCTGATGAAGTTGGCCGGCGTGACCGAGTCCACGCGCAGATCGTCCTCGATGCCGTTGGCCATGACCACCGCGATACCGCGCTCCAGCAACTCGTCCAGCGACGCCTTGGTTGGCGACACGCCCAGCAATACGACGCCGGTCTTCGGGCCCAGCCGCGCCATGACGTCGGCCGGAATCCTTGCCCGCCGGGGGATCATCAGCGTCTCGATGCCCACGCTGAACTTGCCGGCCTCGTCGCGGATGCTGTTCAGCACCTCGTAGTAGATCGAGGTGGGCGACTCGTTGAAATCCGAAGAGTCGGTGATCGACATGCAGACCAGGATCGCGTCGAACCGCTCGATCTGCAGCCGCAGCTTGATCGGGTAACCGAGCTCCAGCGCGCAGTCGCGCACCTTGCGGCGGATGTGCTCGGTAATGCTCGGTGAGTCGGCGAGCGCTCTCGACACGGTGCTGATCGACACGTCCAGCGCCTGCGCGATGTCGGCTTGACTGGAGCGCTTCCTCTTGGACATTCGGGCATGGACCTCGGCTACCGATGCACGGTATACCCTACCGAGGCCGCCGACGCTCCGAACGGGCCGTCGATACGGCCCACGGACACGGCCGCGGCGGCGCGCTAGGCCGGGTCCGCGCCCACGAAGAGCTCCGTCGGATCCGGCTCACCGCGCTCGATACCTGCAGCCGGTTCGCCCTGCGCCACCAGCGCTTCCAGCCATTCGATGTCCGGCGCGTCGGGACGCTGTGCGAGCAGATCCTCCACCCGGGCAGGATCGGTGTCGGCAGCGTAGGCGCCGATCAGCCAGTGCGTGCCCGCCGCGACGCGCCGCGACAGGTGCGGCACGTGGGTCTGCGGGAAGTGCAGCGAGCTGTTGGGCAAGGCCCGCCGGACGCTCGCGCCGCGCGTCTGCGACGACAGGTCGAGGGCGATCGATACCGCGTCGGCCGTCGTCACCAGGGCGCGCCCGTCGGCCGCCTCGAGCCGCTCGGGATCACGATCGTCGCGCGCCACCGCAAAGCCACCCTCGGTCAGGTACAGGCTCCGCTCGGTGGTGAGCCGGTGGACGCGCACGTGCCACGGGGCCCGGGCCAGCAACCAGGTCTGCACCTCGACACCGACATCGGGCATCCAGCGAGAGTGGAGCCAGTCGGCACCGACGGTGCAGGTCCCGACCGAGGAGCGCACCGCGTAGCTCCGGCAATCGGTGGACAGGGCCAGCATGTTGTCGAACGGGTTGGTCAGGAATCCCAGGCGACTGGGGTCGACGCTGAAACCGAACGAGGACGAGTAGGCGAACTTGGCGTACTTCTCGGCCGAGCTGCGAAAGTCCATGACCGACTCGCTGCACGAGGACAGCAGGACGCGCGAGCTGCCGGAGCCGAACCCGACCATGCCGGCCGTCCGACTGGCGTACGTGGCGTCCGGTTCGTGCTTGTCCTGCTCGGCGGCGGTCCAGAACGGATGCGTGTCGGGCAGCGCCAGCGGCAGGTAGGCCTTCATCGCCCAGTACGGTGAGCCGGGCGAGTTGTACGGCTCGGACATGATCAGGTTCGGGTAGCCGTAACCGACCGACATGACGCCGTCACGGTCGAAGTAGTCACGTCCGGCCCACCAGCGCAGGTTGCGCGCCCACAACCCTCTGACCTGACCCCAGGGCAGCGCCTCGACATCGGCGAAGGCGAGCCCGGCCCAGAACGAGGCCTGCGCGAACCGGTAGGTCATCGATCGACCGAACGGTATGCTCGCCCCGTCCCGGTCGAACCAGTGCTGGAATTCGAGTGCGAACTCGGTGGCGCGTTGCCGCATGCGCTCGCAGCGCGCCTCGTCGTCTTGCGCGAACCGGGTGTAGACCAACCCGTAGAAGTGCATGGCAAAGCCGATGTAATGGTCGAACCGCCGGCCGATTCCGTCCGCATACCAGCCGTCGGCGACGTAGAAGCTCTCCAGTCGCTGCAGGGCGCGCTCGCGCACGCCGCGGTCGTGATCGACCTCCACCCGCTCCAGTCCGAGCGAGACCAGCACGTGGAAGAAATGCCAGTTGTTGTCGGCCACGCGCTGCTCGAGGGCGCGCTTCAGCCAACGCGCGACGTTGTCGCGTTGTTCGCACGAGAGCGGGTCCCACAGCTTGTCGCGCGCCAGCAACAGCCCGAAGCCGATGGCGGCGGACTCCACCAGTCGCTGGTCCCGGTCCACCGGGTTGCCCCAGTATTCCGGATGCTTCGGATCGCAGCCGTTGGCATAGCCGGTGCGCAGCAACGCCCAGTGCTCGAAGGCGAAGCCGCCCGCCGCATGGGGTGCGAGGCCGAACAACGGTCGTGCGAACCCTTCCAGCTCGGCTGCGGCCTTGGTGAAGTGTGCGCCGGTACGCCCCAGGTCGACGCGGGCGCCGCCCGGACTGAACCGCGATTTCAACGGCTCCCACAACTGGACCGCCGAGCGAGCGAAGTCGTCACGCGTGAGCAGCGGATTGTCGATCAGGGGATTCATTCGTGCAGGGGTGCTCGGTTGGCAAGGAGGCGTCGGCGCTCCGGATCGACCCCGGGCACGGCGGCGATCAGACGCTTGGTGTAGTCGCATTCGGGGCGCTGGCAGACGCGCGCCGCATCGCCGATCTCGACCAGCGATCCTTGGTGCATCACCGCGATGCGATCGCAGAAGTAGCGCACCACGCCCAGATCGTGGCCGACGAACAGGTAGCTCAGTCCGAGTTCGCTCTGCAGCTCGAACATCAGGTCCAGGATCTGCGAGCGGATCGAGCCGTCGAGTGCCGAGGTGGCCTCGTCGGCGATGATCAGCTGCGGATCGACGCTCAGCGCCCGGGCGATGCTGATGCGCTGGCGCTGGCCACCGGAGAAGGCGTGCGGGTAGCGGCTCAGCACGGTACGCGGCAAGCCGACCCGATCCAGCAGCCGGGACACCTTCGCGCGCCGATCGGCGCGCGAGAGCACGCCCTCGATCAGCAACGGCTCGCCGATCACCTGTTCCACCGTCATGCGCGGGTTCAGCGACGAGAACGGGTCCTGGAAGACCATGCGGATCTCCCGGTTCAGGCCCGCCTTTCGCAGGGCACCCTTCTCGAGCAGGTCGAAGCTGCGTCCGTCGGCGCTGCGGTAGTGCGCCGTGCCGCTGTCCGCGGGGACCAGGCCGACCAGCGCCCGGACCAGCGTGGTCTTGCCCGAACCGCTCTCGCCGACGATGCCGAGGTTTTCGCCGCGCCGCAACGTCAGGCAGATGTCCTTGAGCGCATGGAAGGTGCGCACCTTGCGAATCAGCAGGCCCGAGCTCTTCCTGAACGACAGGTTCAGCCCCTTGATCTCCAGCAACGGTGGTGCGTCGGCGACCGGTAGCGTGCCGCCGCGATCGTGATCGCCGGTGATGGTGAAGCGCAGCGATGCCTGGATCAGGTGGCGGGTGTAGTCGGCGACCGGTGCGTGAAACACCTGCTGCACCGGCCCGATCTCCAGCAGCTCGCCGCGGTACATGACCGCGACCCGGTCGGCGATCTCGGCCACCACGCCCATGTCGTGCGTGATGAACAGCACCGACATGCCCAGCTCCGCCTGCAGCCGCCTGATCAGACGCAGGATCTCGGCCTGGGTGGTGACGTCCAGCGCGGTGGTCGGTTCGTCCGCGATCAGCACGTCCGGTTCACACGACAGCGCCATCGCGATCATGGCTCGTTGGCGCATGCCGCCGGAGAACTCGAACGCGTACTTGTCCATCGCGTTCTCCGGATCGGGAATCTGCACCCGACGCAGCGCCTCGACGCCGGCGGCGCGGGCGTCGTCCGCGCCGATGTCGCGATGCAGCTGGAGGGTCTCGACGATCTGGGCGCCGATCGTGTGCACCGGGCTCAGCGAACTCATCGGCTCCTGGAACACCATGCCGATACGGTTGCCGCGTATCGCCTGCATGGTCGCGCTGTTCGCATCGAGCGCAGCGATCGCGGTGGTCTGCCCGTCGGTGGTGCGCAGCGTGATGCTCCCTGCGGTGATGCGTCCGGGCTTGGCGATCTGCATGAGCGCGCGAGCCGTCACCGACTTGCCGGAGCCGCTCTCGCCGACCACGCACAGCGTCTCGCCGCGCATCAGATCGAACGAGGCGCGCCGGACCACATCGATGGTCTGCTCGCCCAGCTCGAAGCCGACGCTCAGATCGCGCACTTCCAGCACGGGACGGGCGCCGGGGCGCTCGGGCATCGGTTCGGCGTTCATCGGTTTCGCGCTCATCGGCTCGAGCCGTAGGGGTCGGCGGCATCGCGCAGCCCGTCGCCCAGGAAGTTCATCGCCAGGATCGTCACCACGATCAGCAGCCCCGGCAGCAGCAGCCAGGGAGCGTCGGCGAGCACGCGCAGGTTCTGCGCTTCCTGCAGCAACACGCCCCAGGAAATGATCGGCGTCTGCAGCCCGAGCCCGAGAAAGCTCAGGCTGGTCTCCGCCAGGATCATGCTCGGTATGGCGAGCGTGGCGGTGGCGATGATGTGACTGCTGAATGCCGGCAGCATGTGGCGCCAGATGATGCGCAGGTCCGTGGCTCCGTCGAGCCTGGCAGCCGCCACGAAGTCCTCGCTCTTGAGCGACAGGAAGCGGCTGCGCACCACGCGGGCCAGTTCGGTCCAGCCGATCAGGGACAGGATCAGCGTGATGGCAAAGTAGTTCTGCAATGGCGTCCAGTCGCGCGGCAACGCCGCGGCGAGCCCCATCCACAACGGGATCGGCGGGATGGAGCGGATGAACTCGATGACGCGCTGGATCGCGCTGTCGACCAGGCCGCCGTAGTAGCCGGACGCCCCGCCGATGAGCACGCCCAGCACCAGGCTGAGTGCGACACCCGCCAGTCCGATCGACAACGTCACCCGCGCCCCGTGGATCAGCCGGGAGAGCAGGTCGCGTCCAAGCCGGTCGGTGCCGAGCAGGAACAGCACGGAACGTCGCCCTTCGACGCCGATCAGGTGGCGCTCGGACGGAATGACCCCCCACAGCTTGTACGCGTGGGTCTTCGGCAGGAAATGGATGTAGTACTTGGTGCCCGGATCGTCGACGAAGGTGCGGCGCAGCGCCACCGGGTCCACCTCCACCTCGTAGCCGAGCACGTGCGGGCGAAACCGCCAATCGCCCTGTTCGTCGCGTTCGAACAGGTTGAGCTCCTGCGGCGGGGCGTAGGTGTAGCGCGCGTTGACATCGTGCGGATCGTTCGGGGCCAGGAACTCGGCGAAGGCCGCGACGGTGTACAGCAGGATCAGGATGTACAGGCTCACCATCGCCAGCCGATGCGCCTTGAAGGCCCGCCACACCAGCTGGAACTGCGTCTCCGTACCTTGCATGGTCAGGCTTGGGCTCGGCGGCGTGTCGGCCGGTGCCGACGCCGGCAGCCCGGGCAGGCTCGATTCGGTCATCGGACCGGATGCGCTCGGTTCGTTGATTGGACTAGCCATCGATCGTCCCCGTTCGGATGCGTGGATCGATCCAGGCGAGCAGCAGGTCCGACACCAATGTGCCCACCAGGGTCAGCACCCCCATGAACAGGATCAACGCGCCCGCCAGGTGCATGTCCTGGGACAGCAGCGCCCGCAGCAGGATCGGCGACAGAGTCGGCAGGTTCAGCACGATGGCGGTCACGATGGAGCTGGAAATCACGGTCGGCAGCACCCAGCCCACCGTCGCCACCAACGGGATCATGGCAACGCGTACGGGGTAGCGCATGATCAGCCGACGCTCCGAGAGCCCTTTCGCGCGTGCGGTGACGACGTAGGGCTTGTCGAGCTCGTCCAGCAGGTTGGCGCGCAGCACCCGGATGATCTGTGCGGCACCGCCGGTGGCAATCACCAGCACCGGGATCCACACATGGGTGAGGAAGTCCCAGAGCCTGGCCAGCGACCAGGGCGCGCGCGCGTACTCGGCCGAGAACAAGCCCTCCACGGCGGTGCCGGTCAACAGGTAGATCACGTACATCAGCAGCAGTGCCAGCAGGAAGTTCGGTACCGCCAGTCCGATGAAGCCGAACACCGTGGCGAACATGTCGCCGACCGAGTAGCGCCTGATGGCGGAGTAGATGCCGATCGGTATGGCGATGGCCCAGAGCACCACGATGGCCAGGCCCTCCACCAGCAGCGAGATGCCGATGCGGCTGCCGAACACCTCGGACACCGGTTTCTTCAGGTTGAAGCTGTAACCGAAGTCTCCGCTCAGGATGTTGCGCACCCACTTCAGGTACTGCACCACGAACGGCTGGTCCAGTCCGTAGCGCTCGCGCAGCAGCTGCGCGCTTCGCATGCCGGAGCTGTCGCCGCTGGAGGCGAGCTCGGCGGCATAGGCCGTCATCACGTCGCCGGGAGGCAGCTGGATGATGAAGAAGCACACGAACGACAGTGCCAACGTCATGACCACCATCGCAAGCAGCCGTCCGACGATGAATTGAATCATGCTCGATGCCCGTGCGTGAGAAGACGGTCCGCCGGGTGGCGGACCGTGCGAGCGCCTGTGGCCCTATTGCTTCTTGAACAGCACCGACGTGTTCATCGGGCCGGGGGTGGGATAGGTCCAGGAATAGGGCTGGCTCTGCGGTACGTTGCCCATCTGCTTGGTCGCGATACCGAAGCTGTTGGGCGGCAGCGAGATCCCGATGGTGTAGAACTGTTCCCTGGTGATCTCCAGGATCTGCCTGAACAGCTCGGCACGCTCTTCGTCGGAGGCACTGGCGTTCATCTCCCGGTACAGCTTTAGCTGTCGGGCCACCGGCTCCGGCGGATCCTGTCGCTTCTCGTGGTCCGGAGCGAACCAGTTCATGGCCCACAGGCCCGCATAGGCCGATTCCTGGTTCATCGGCAGGTAGTAGCGCGCATCCAGCTGGGCGTCACCCAGACCGCCGTCCCCCTTCCACACGTGGGCCATGTGGCGGTTGTTGTCCTTCTGCTCGTACACGAAGCTGCGCTCGGAGCGGCGCACGTCCAACGCGATGCCGACCTCGTCCCAGTGCCCCTTGACCAGCTCGAGCACGTCGAGCAACGGCCCCAGGTCCGAGGAGACATCGATGCGGATGCTGATCGGTCGACCATCGGGCAGCAGGCGCGTGCCGCTGCCGTTTCGCTCTGTCAGGCCTATGGCGTCGAGCATCTCGTTGGCCAGTTCGGGGTCCCACTCGGTGTACTGCTTCGCCAGCTCCTCGTCGTAGAACGGCGATTCGGGTCGCGGCGCGGCCTGGAATGGCTCGCCCTGACCGGCGTACAGCACGTCGATGATCTCCTCGCGGTCGGTGGCGTGCGACAGCGCCACGCGGAAGTCCCGGTTCTGGAACAGATCGCGGAAGCCATCGTCCTCGTAGTTCAGGTTCAGCTGGATGATCGCGGTGTTCATGTCGGCAGGCAGCGTCTCGTAGAGCACGTAGCCGCCCTTCTCCTGATTGTCGAAGAACACCGGCTTGTTGCTGACGCTGTCGATGTGCCGGTTGGTCATGTCGATCTCGCCGGCGATGCCCATCAGCACGATGGAGTTCGCATCCTCCACCTGGGTCATCTGCAGCGCGTCCAGATAGGGCAGCTGATTGCCGTCCTGATCCACCTTGAAGTAGTAGGGATTGCGCACGAACCCGACCTGCGAGTTGATGCCGTCGTAGGGGTCCACCTGGTCCCAGGCGTACAGCGTCGGTCGATCCGGATTCAGGTTCCTGCGAACCCCGCAGTTGTTCATCAGCGCCTCGCCCCAGCCGGTCAGCCCCTGATCCGTTGCGCGGTCGTTCGCCTCGTCGTCGTAGTCCGCGTGAAACTGCGAGCAGAACGCCTTCTGGAACTGCACCAGCTGGGTGCCGCCGGGCGTGGCCATGTTCGACAGCAGCATTCCGTCGGGTCCGGCCAGCTCGATCACCACGGTGGTCGCATCGGGTGCGGTGGCGGTGGCACCGAGCAGCGACGTCGGAGCGCGCTCGCCCGGGTAGTCCGAGTTGTTGAGCACGTCGTTGATGGCGAACACGACGTCTTCGGAAGTGAACGGCTTGCCGTCGGACCAGCGGTGACCTTCGCGCAGCTTGAAGGTGTAGACCGTCGCATCGTCGTTGACCTCCCACGACTCCGCGACGTTCGGCACGATGTCGGACCATTCGAAATTGAAGCTGACCAGAGGGTCGTAGCCCATCGAGCGACGGATCCAGCCCTCGTCGTTGTTGCCCTTGACGGTCGAGCGCCAGGTGCCGCCGTAGACGCCCACCTCGGGCGCCTGCACGGTCAAGGGGTTGCTCGGCAGGCGTTCCTCGACCGGAGGCAGCTGACCCGCCTCGACTCGCCCGGCGAGTTCGGGTGCCTCGCGGTAATCGGCCGCCTGCGCGGTGCCGACCATGAGCAACGGCAGTAGCGCCGTGCTCATCGATACGTTGCGTTTCATGCCCATCGGTTGCTCCTGTGGATGCAGGGTGGACCCGGCGGGGACGGCTGCCGGGAGAAGGGAACGTCGACGGCTCGGCGTCAGCCGGGCGCGCACAGCGTGCTCAGGGTCCGGGCGTCGCGCACGAGCTGGTCCGGATCGTCGTCGCGAACGAATTCGAGGAAGGCGAACCGGCGGCCATCCGCGGCGGGCAGCTCACGGCGCAGGTGGTCCAGCACCCCCGCCCAGAACGCCCGGCCCGACTCCAGCGGTTGCCGACGCTTGCCGGCGAGCCAGTGGAAGACGTGCACATCGGTCAGCCGCGGCCCGATGCGCTCCAGCTGCTCCAGCGCGTCCGCCAGGGACGTTTCCGGCGTCGGCTGCCAGTACATCCCGAGCGCCGGGCGGTCGACCAGCTCCAGCAGCTGGGCGGCGGAACGCGCCGTGTCGGTCAGGGTGTCGGGGTGGTACTCCAGCGCGATGCGCATGCCGGCATCGCGAGCCGCGTCGCAGTAGCGCTCGAGCCGTGCGGCCACCCTGGCCCGGTGCGCGGCGGAAGCCTCTTCGCTGCCGAGGCGACCGGCCCAGACGCGGATGCGCTCCACGCCCAGGATCCGCGCGACTTGCAGCGTGTCGGCCAACGCCTGGTCGTCATCGTCGTCGCAGCGCAGGTAGCTACCGAGCGTCGGCGTGAGCAGCGAGGCGTTCGCGCATAGCTCGGCGACGTGCGTGGCGCGCACGGTATCGCCCGGCGGCACGTGGATGTCGGTCCCCCACTCGATCGCCGCCAGTCCAGCGCGTCGGGCGAGCGCCACGATGTCCTCGCAGCTCGATGTCCGGAAGCTCACCGAGCACAGGCCGGTCAGGGGTGGTGGCGCGATCGCGCTCACGCGGAAAACTCCCAGTTGGCCGCCGTGACCTCGTGCAGCAGGCGCCCGCCATCGACGAAGCGGACGATCTCGCCGACCGCGCTTTCCGCCAGCCGATGCACCTCCGACCCCAGCGAGCCCGCCACGTGAGGCGTGAGATGGACATTCGGCAGGGTGTAGAAGGGGGAACCTGTCGGCAGGGGCTCGGGCTCGGTGACGTCGAGCACCGCGCTCAGGCGTCCGGGACCGACCTCCGCCAGCAGCGCATCGTGATCGAGCACGCCGCCGCGCGCGGTGTTGATCAGCAGGCTGTCGTCCGGCATCGACGCCAGTTGCTCGGCACCGATCATGTGCACCGTCTCCGGCAGCAGGGGCGTGTTGATGGAGACGATGTCGCTGCGTTCGAACAACGTCTCCAGGTCCACCTTCGTCGCGCCCATCTCGGCAATCCGTTCCGCACTCGTGTACGGATCGAAGATCAGTACCGACAGATCGAAGTGGCGCAGCAGATCGGCCAGGCGTCGGCCGACGCGGGAGGCCGAGACGATGCCGACCGTCTTCTCCCGATTGCCGATGTGCACCATGCGCCCGTCACGCCGGGTGTCGAAGAACTCCGGCGCCGAGTAGGCGCGCTCCCAGTACGGCAGCCGCTTGTTCCAGCGCAGGACCCACGACAACAGGAACTCGGCGACGGGCACGGCGTTGGCCGCGGCGCTGTTGGTGGCGCGCACACCGGCGTCGAGCAGGGCGGGGTCCAGGATGCTGCGCAGCGTGCCGGCACAGTGGGCGACCAGCTTCAGGTCGGGACAGTGCGTGAGCAGATCGGGACTCAACCGCGGCGTCCCCCAGCTCGACACGACGACCGACACGTCCGCGACCTGCGGGTGCGCCTTCAGCCCGTCGAGCGAGTCCGAACGGATCGGCGCCCCGCCGCCCAGCCGCGTCAGCTCTCTCAGGCAGGCAGGCGTGAACAGCTCGTCGAACGTCCGGTCGGGCATCAGTACGGCAAGGGTCTCCACGGGAACGTGCCTCTCGCGACATCGGCGTCGAGGCGCAGCATATAGGATTCTCACAAATTTTGCACGTCACGCAAATCTGTCAGGAGTACCCGGATGCCGCGCCGTGTCAGCCTGGACGGACCGCGCGCACCCAGGCGCCTGCCAGCGACGCAGGCGCGCGCGACTGCGCGCTCTCGTCGAGCCCGGACAGGAGCCGCCCGGACGCCGTCTCCGGCGGCGAGCTGCAACGCTTGGCGCTGGGCACACCGGTGCGTGGTGCTGATTTGACGCGACCGTCCGGGAGGTTGCCCTGCTGCCGATTCAGTGCACCTGCATCCGGTCGCTATTGATGCTCATGCGGTGTAGATGTAGGATTGACTCATGACACGTACCCAGATTCAGTTTCCCGATCCGCTCTACCGACGGTTGAAGGAGGTGGCGCAGATGAATGACTGGCCGTTGGCGGAGGTCGTCCGTCGTGCGACGGAACTCTACGTGCAGCGCTTTCCCGACACGTCCGTTTCCGGTGAGGGCTGGACGTTTCCGACCGTCGACGTCGGTGGCGATTTCCTGGTCGATCCCGCTGATCTGGACAGTGAGGCGACGATGGTGGCCGAGCGCGCGCGGTGACGGTTCTCTCCGCCGACACGAACCTGTTTCTCCATGCGCTCAACCAGGACAGTCCCGGGCACGAGGCCGCTTCCGGATTTTTCGCACGTACGGGAGAGAATGCGCCGTTCGTCGTCTGCGAGCTAGTGCTCGTGGAGCTGTACATGCTGCTTCGCAACCCGGCCGTGCTGCCTCGCGCCCTGAACGCTGCAAGCGCCGCTGCGGTCTGCGCACGGTTGCGTTCGAACCCCCGATGGCAGCATGTCGACTACCGGTCGGATGTTGCACCATCGCTTTGGCAGTGGGCCGAAGCCACGACATCGGGGTTCAGGCGCATCATCGATGCGCGACTCGCGTTGACCCTTTTGCATCACGGCGTCACCGACTTCGCAACCGCCAACCTGAAGGACTTCGGCGAGTTCGATTTCAAGCGCACCTGGAATCCGCTCGCCTGATCGCTGCGGATATCGGTATCACCATGCGTGAACTCGATCGGCACCGCCAGCGGAAGAGTGCGAGAACGCCCGACGCGGCCCTGCCGTTCCGCCCGATCCTGCAAAGGCGAGAATCGCGATCCGACCGGATCCGGAAGTGATCGATCACTTCAAGGAGGAGGTGTCCGATGCGCGCGGCGACCTGCCTCGATCAGTGATCCTTGCCCGCATCCCGGAAGGTCGCCTCGATCTTGTTCCCATCCGGATCCCGCACGAAGCAGCCGTAGTAGGCCGCCCCGTAATGCGGTCGCGGGCCGGGTGCGCCCTCATCGCTTCCACCGTTGGCCAGCGCCGCCGCATGGAACCGCTGCACCGTCCCCTCGTCGCTCGCCATGAAGCCGACGTGCACGCCATTGCCCATCGCGGCTGGCAAGCGATTCGCCGGCAGCTGGATCCAGAACTCCGGAAAGGCGCGACCGTAGGCCACGGCCACCAGACCCGCCTCGGGCACCTTGATCTGCTCTTGCCGAGTCGCACCGATGGTGGCCATCACGGGGTCGTAGAAGGCCAGCGCTGCGTCCAGATCGTTCGTGCCGAGCGACACGTGTGACACGATGGAAGGGTTGTCGTCGCTCATGCGGACCTCGTGCTCGGGGCGGGGTGGTGGAATGCAGCGAGTCATGATCGTCGGTGCACCCGGTTCGGGCAAGAGCACGCTCGCCCGGCGCCTGGCCGAGCTGACCGGCCTGCCGGTCCACCACATGGATCATATTCACTACCGCGCGGGCTGGGCCGGGCGGAGTCCCGAGCAGAAGAGCGCCCTGACGCACGCGGTGCATGCGGGCGAGCGGTGGATCTTCGAGGGCGGGCACTCCAGGACCTACCCCGAACGAATTCGTCGGGCGGACACGTTCGTCTGGCTGGATCTACCGGTCGGGCTCCGGTTGTGACGCGTCATTCGATGCACGATCGTGCACCGCGGCCGCATGCGGCCCGACCTGCCAGAGGGGTGTCCGGAACGGTTCGAGCGGCAGAGCCTCGAGTTCTGGGCGTTCATCTGGCGCACGCGACACTCGTCGCGGACGAAGCTGCTGGCGATTCATGCCCGGCCGCCGGCGCATCTGCGCACCGTTCGATTAGGCGATCGTCGTGCGGTCGAGCGGCTTCTTTCGGATGTGCGAAGGGGCGGATAGCGCTGCTA
>Ga0115031_1000376_pt1 | contig 31863 bp, 42 predicted proteins | sample Maine_Asex4_meta_FD_87301 | JGI IMG/M metagenome (GOLD analysis project Ga0115031, IMG submission 87301) | Marine algal microbial communities from Maine, USA - Maine_Asex4_metaG | ecosystem: Host-associated > Algae > Red algae > Unclassified | place: Maine, USA | collected 2015-01-05
CAGGATCTGCCGCCTCTGCTAACACTGTCAGGGGCCGTTCTGGAAGCACAGTGGGACCGAGTGGGTCACATTACATTATCGGACCGTTGCAGAAGGCCAGTGGGCCGAGAAAAAAAGAAAAAACCGACATGTCTCATTTTTGGGACACGCACCATAAAAGTGACCAAATCGCGCCCTATTAGCGCCCCATCTGCGCCTCTTATGAGCGCCCCAAGGCTCTTATAACAACCCTAGTGCGGCGGCACGGGCCGTCGGTGCCTGCAGGCACCGCACAATTCGGCCATGGCCGAATTAAAGAGGGCGCAAGCGCATCGAACAGCCTCAGCGCGTGCCACCTCAGAAAGATGGCCCGAAGGATTGTATGAAAAAAGCATATCATACAGAAGCAACGATGCAAACGATCCCCTTCAGGAGCGCCACTTTGCCTTACAAACACAGCGCATCCCGGCCCTGCTGGCTCGCCGCAACCCCCACTCCTTTCGCTCTGCCGCAAACGTCGGCTGCGGCCGCGCCGCCAGCCACGCCGGGCGGCGGCGTCGCCACCCGCCCCATCGCCTGGGTCCGTCCTCCCCCCCTGCGACACCCCCCCTCTCTCGTCGACACGGAGGCCGCGCGAATGGCAACAGGAAACAACGGCGGGCGGCGAGGAAAGCGACGCGGGGGCTCCCCACCGCCCGCCGCTTGCTCGTCAGCGACAGTACATTGCACAGCGGCTCGCTCACCCGTCTTCGCGCCCGCGAGGGGGGCGCGGCCGACCCGACCATCGGGCCCTAACGGGCGACATGCGCTGATGACAACTGCCACACGCGGGAACCCCCGACCCCCCCCGCGCTTCTCAAGTTTTCCTTCCCTGCACCCCGCCACGCCACGCTTCTCCGCCCCGACGCTCTTCCTCCCCCCCACGGCCAGCGGTGCGCCGCCTCCCGCCCGCGCTTCGACAGCACCGTCAACGGCAAAAGACCGCCGCGGACCTGCCGTCCGCCGTCGGCCACGGCGGCGGCCAATGCCAGTGACGGCCGCGCGCGGGCGCCGCCCGCTCTGGGTGCTTGCGGCGGCCGCACCCGCGCCAGCAATGGCCGCCGCGCCCGTCCCTGCGCCGACTGCGGTAAGCTTCCCGCCCGTGTCCGCACCGCCGCGGTCGCGGCCGCCGCACGTGGCGCCCCGCAGCGTGGCGCCAGTCGACGACGCTGCGTCGGCGGCGGCGGCGGCGCCAGCACTGGGCGTCGCCCGCTTCCACGCCGTGGCCGTCGGTAGGCCGCCTCGCAGTGATGGGGGCACCCGCGCGGCGGTCGCATCGGCCGGAGGCGTCGTCAGGCCGCGCCTGGCAAGTGCAGCCGTGGTGGGGGCGGCGAGTGGCTTGCCATTCATGACATCATGGTGCTGCCCTCCTCTACGCACGCGAACAACACTTTCATGAACCATCATCACATACTGGGAAATACAACGAAAAGCAAAACGAACTTGTCACAGACTGGTAGCAGAGTTACCCAGTAACACCCCCAGTAACAGCCCGGTAACATCCTCAATAACAGCCCGGTAACACCCCGAGTAACACCCGCAGTAACACCCCCAGTAACAGCCCGGTAACACCCCCATTAACACCCCCACTAACACCTCGAGTAACACCCCGAGTAACAGCCCCAGTGCCCCGAGGGTGGGAGTTAACGCAGACCTCATATACTCTGTGCGAATGAACAACGGAGCAGCTGTTTCCTTCGCAGCCAATGACGCCGAAAAGGCTGGATATGATGCGAGCTGCATCAAGTGACGTGGTCGACAGAAGAAGACGCTGCGACGGAGGGAGCAGCGGCAGGGACGTCGCCGTGGGGCGTGAAAGACAGGCGCTCAGCTGGATAGCGGGCGAGAAGAGGGGGGCGGAAGGAGGTGTGGAGGGAGGTGGAGGCGTGGAGGGGTAGGAGGATCGGAAAATCATGGACAAGCGCGGCCACATGCTGTACAGTCGGTACAGCGCCAGGCATGTCGACCCCCATCGTGCTGGAACGTCGTGCACCAGGTTGCGCACCGCTACGTCCTCAGGCATAGCGATCTCTGAAAGCGCCAGCGCCTCCACCGGAGAGTGCTCGAAAAAGCGAATGGCTGCACGGCACCGAGCCAGGAACTCTCTGGCAGCATCATTGCGGCCAATCGTGCGAGCACGAGCAGGGCGGCCGCCCGAGCGGGCTAGTCAGGATGACCGCTGCGCTGCTGTCTCACCCGTGCTGCCAAGAGCGTGGTGCACAGTGTTGCGAATCAAATGTGCCGCGCAAAGCACCCAGGCTCCCGAGAGGCCTATCATAGCATTGCGCACATTGGAATCTGAGTCCGTCGCCGCCAACAAGAGGTCGGAAGGCCTAACACCTGAAAATGAAACCCTGTTTACGACCCATGAATCGATTTTCTCGTACTTCTGTCCCCCTAAACACAGCAATACACCGAGGGGAAAGTCCCACGCAACCCCAGCGTCCAAATCCGTCAGTCGTACGACAAGGGACCCATAGCGCTGGTGGGAGTGCTCTTCAGTCCACTTATCCGTGACATCGTGGCAAGAAGGCAAGCCAGCGTACGCCACCTTGGCGGCCGAGATGGCCTCCCGCAGCGCATCCCGCATGAAGGACGCAAATTCAGTGAGCAGATGCGCCGCTGTATCCAATGCCAGGGGCGCATACTGCAATTCGAGGCCTTCCAAGAAGAGGCGGACGACTTGTTGTTGCCAGTTGCGTGTGGCGCCCGCGTCATGATGTGCATTTTAACCAATCAAAGGTGGTGCTCCCATCGCGCCTTCGGCTGCAAAACGCGAAGAATCGCCTTTGTGACGGCGACCATCTGGTCCCGGCTCCCTCGTTGGGCTTTCTTGGCCAAATATGGTGCCGCTTGAAGGTGATCCACGCGCCGGCAGGGCAGTTCCTTTCCCTTGCCTGTTCCCTTCATGTGCTTCGTGCCGTCGCTTGGCGCGCCGCCATTGAGGGAAAGACAGGTGTCTGCGCCGGTAAGGGCACAATCCCGGCATCAGGCCAGTATATCTCCGACAACATTTTCAGCAGAAATCCACTCGCAAGCGTCTAGAAGACCCCAAAGCGGGGACCGCGCAACCTTATTGGAGACAAAAGCGGTTGTCAGCCGCCATCTCTCGCTCTCGTGCATCACCGACTCCGTGGCGTCTTCCATCACGACGTGCTGCGTGATTCCAACGACATCATGCAAGAACATATTGAAGTCGGGTGCAGCATGCACATTTGTCGTGCCCGTGCTCAGTGGATGCTTACGTTGCCTGGCGTTTGGCGTCTCAGAGCCACCAGCTTTGTTCGAGTCACACCCACTACAGTGGGAATGCGCAGAAGAGAAGGGGGGGGTAGACCCGTTCACAGGAGATGGCATGTCCCGGAATGCAGGAATCGCAGAAAAGCGAGCAAAGAGGGTCGGCCTGATGAAGAACACCCGACCCACCGTTTTTCCGAAGGCTTAACAACTGGGGTGCTGGCCGTCAACGGGTATCTAGAGCCACGGCAATGTACAACTCACTTCGACACGGGCACACCTGCGACATCCTCTATTCAGGGTGCCGTCACATATTTCCAGAGCACCCTGCAGGCGCTGGCCGGCAGACGGGCACTAGTCACCTTATATGTACCTATAGGCTGACTCTCATATCCGGATTATGCATCAGATATAATCTCGCAGATTTTGTCGGACAGGATGGATATAATCTCTCCACTCTTTCTCATTGTATAGTCGTTGCACAAAGACTCCAAGCACTCTAAAATTTGCGACAGTGACTCCACAAGTGACAAATTTTGGTGACACGTGCGTCAAAACTCGCACCGTGTCATCCTGAAACCTATTTTATATGGACTTTAGGCGGACGCGATGTTTCCGAGGGCATGCACGTCTCATGTGACCACTGTATTCAAAGACCCTGCCGGGTGTTGATGGAGCCAGGCCGGGCAACCATCCAATTTAGTGAGGCAGCGGCTCATTTCGTGCCAGAGACAAGCCGAGGTACATCTCATCGGGTATGAGACAGATTGGAGGTCGTGGGGATGCGCTGGTAACTTTACCCCAGTGTGATTTGACATCGCAGCAATATGTGTGCCAGCTGGCGTCTCTGAATGCGCACCGGAATCGGATTGCAGATCTTGTTTGTTGGGACTTCGAAACCGGTCGTGGATCGCAACCGAATACATATGACGAGTCTCAGAGTGATATTTAAAGGGCAACGACCGGACTCTGCATCGCTCTTCGGCCCCCAGTCAGTAGGGAAAGCATTTGTGCCAGTAAGCGTCGATTTCCATCGTAGTTCTCACCGTGGCTCATATTGAATGAGCATCGCAACGAAAAAGTTGCACAAGCACTACATCAAACTGTGGATAGTGATGCAAGCTGGCTCCGTAAATACAGTCGGGACAGATATTAAAATGAGCTTGCGACCATTGAGTCTTGAAGTTGGAACAGTTCCATCGCAAGGCTTCTCATGAACACAACAATGTCTTAGTATTCATTGAATGCAAGATTTCCTGGATGTCGCGGGCCTTCTTCCGAGATTCGTCGCTGACTCGCTCCATGAATCGTTCGTGAGACAATCCATCTGTTAGATCCTGGAAAGACATGCGGTTTCTTCCTTAAGATAATAGGGCATGAACACAGTGTTGTTCGGAGCAGGGAGGGCGCACCACAAAACGCGCGGAACACAGCCAAAAACGTCTGCCAATACACAGGCCAAAATGTGGTGGGGCAAGCACCCATTGTGCTAGTGAAGAAAGCGGTCGTGCAGGTGCGCGAATATCAACGCGGCGTGGGCATCACATCAAAACCGCGGTGCAGACATGATGGAAATACATGAGGCGGTTAATGTCACCGTGCCAAAGACAGAACTGCCAGGAGCCACAGGGCCGGAAACCGAGCAAGGCGGCGGTCTCCTCGCACCCACAGCACATCGGGTAGGTCGTCAAGACAGGTTCTGTTCTTGCCTGCGATATGATTCGGGGTCTTCATAGAAGAGAGATTATGGGTAATGAGCTCGAATCGTCAGTGCGATGACGCCTCTGACAGACTCCAAATAAGTTGAGATATCAAACCATTGGAACAGACAGCGAAAGTGTCTTCTGCACCTACTTCTGATCCCCGAATTTTGTCCTCGTGGACAGAGACTGACTTGCGGACCCACTCTCTCCACCAATCAGATGCACACCTGGGACTGATTTAATGTTCCTGATTGCTTACATGTCCCCATACAGCTTGTAAATCAATATCAGCTCTTCATTTTTTCTGCGCTTTTGGCGAGGAAACAGTAGAAAGTCTCAACATTTCGCGTGGGCAGCTTGCTCCGTCCCACGAAAAGCGGATTAAGCGGCACTAAACAGTTAGTTCTGCTGGATGCGAGGTCCTGGCACCGAATGCGGGCTTTCTCTGGACTTGAATGCTGTCCCCCCCCTTGCTCTATGGTAAACTGCTCCACCGCCGTCTCGTTCACGGTAGAGTCAAGGAGGACATCAAGAGTGCGGTACGCCATCAAAATGACCAAGTTGCGGCGCCGGTTGAACATTCGGCGGAGTCCCTTCTTGAGGGACCTCTTGACGGGGACGATCTGGCCGACAAGTGCTGGCGTCGTGAAGTCCAGCAAAGTGGCCGTCTTTTCGACCGACTGGCGAGTGACACTGCTCAGGTAACGAGTGCTGGCCTTCTTCGGGCCGTGGAGATGACCGGTCGGAACAAGCCACGTGAGGGAGTCATGCTCCGGTGTGTATCTCGGTGCCGCGTGAGCGACGACCTCACCAGCAGTAATCTGTCGCGACATGGCCTACCTGTACTTTGCAAAGGTAGGCAAGCATACAGCCTGTGAAATGGGAAAAAGCAAGGCAGCAATATTGCAACAAAGCGGTGGTCAGTACAGGAGGAAGCGGAAAGAGGATAAGCTCGCGTGTAGCGGTGACCATAGAGAATACACTCAGCACGAAAAGGAAGGCAGCAACAATAACGAGAAGCCGTACCTTGTGCGCCATCCACAGCGCGTAATCTTCTTCAGTAGCAGCCGGGGAGTTGACTGAGGAGGCAGGGCTGCCAGGGGGTGATATCTGAGGGCTTTCCATTGGATGAATCAGAGAACTGAAGACAGGAAGACCCGTGCAGTAAAACGAACGCCCGCCCCACACGTGATGACGCAAGTGGCCTTGGCACAGGGGAATCGTCTGCTCCCACGGTGCGACGTCAAGCGGGGATGCACGTATCAAGGAGTCAAAGACATGAAGACCCGTGGAGTGGAGCGGCCCCCCGACCCACACGTGATGGCGCAAGTGATCTGGGCACGGGGGAATCTTCTGCTCACACGGTGCGCTGACAACCGGGGAGTGCCCCCAAAGTCACGTCGAGAGGGCCAGGCCAGTGCGACGCGCCCCAGGGGTGAGGTGCAGCCAAGCAGCGGTGAGGGAGACGCCGGGGAAATCTCGGGCTTGTATCACCGGATGGCTTGATCTGAGTGAAGAAGGTACATCTCGCCAGGTGCGAGATCGCCGCCATCCGTGTCGGCTGGATAAGTACCCTCCGAGTTTTATGTCAGCGATCCGCATGCTCATTGGTCAGACGCACTCTCGCTGTTCACCTCCCCGGCCACACCCTCGATTGGCCGTCCACCGTGAACGGCCGACCGGGCGCCACATGCGGCGCAGGGGGCTCTGTGGCGTTTGAGCGAGGCCCGCGGGCCCGGAAGGCCACGCGTGGAGCGCAGCGCCACGCTCGGCGTGGCCTTCTGGGCCCCAGAGCGTGACAGGCAAGAAAAGCGGCCGCCCGATTCCTCTCGAGCGAGGGGGCGATCGAGGGCGGCCGCCTGTTTTTGGGGCGTACGGCGGGGTCGTGCCACCTGCGAGACCGTTGAGAACGGTCGCGGTGGAGCCTTGCGGGCCCCTCTGAGATAGTCTATGCAGTGGCAGGGTGGTGGCGCCACGAAATTGTCTTGAACGGTCGCTTGCGTTCAGGGCAGACTCTGTTTGTTGACCATTTGTGGGTGGGGTCGCAGCGCCGGGGGCAACCGCCTGGGGGCTGTGACCCGTTCGGCGCCAAGAGAGGAGCCTTGTGCAGCGGCGTGCGTGCGTGCGGCCGCCATCGTCGCCAATGGCCGCCGTTGCAGCGCGGAAGAGAAGACGTCGTGCGCGCGTGCTTTATAGCGGCCGCCATCTTCGTTCGCGGCCGTGTTGCATCACAAGAGGGAGGACGTGCGTGTCCGCGCGCTTTTTCGCGGCCGCAGTTGTCGTTTTCGGCCGCGGCGGCACCGTGTGCGCGTGTGCGCTGGTCTTGGCGGCCGCCTTCCTCTGTGCCCGCCGCTGGTACACGACCGTTCTTTGAAGAGGGTGCGGCGGGAGGCGGGGTGCATCACCTTTTTGGCGGCCGCTCTGTGCACAAGCGGCCGCCTTTCGCTCGCTGCCCACGAGGCGTCGGACTGTGCGAGGACCGGCCGTTTCGGCAGCATGGTTCTTCCCGCGCCGCGTCCGATCTCAAAATTGGAGCGCCGGCGCGGTCTGCCGCAGTGCTTCCGTATGCGTCGACGCACGCTGGGCGTCTGTGACAATCATCCCCTGTGCCCGCCATCCTGCCCGTGTCCGTGGGCGTCGCGCACTCGGCCCATTTCAGAGGCTCCACGACAGGCAGCTGGTGACGAGGCGCCACCACCTCAAGCTTTAAACCGTCCTTGCCTCGGTTCACTGCCGTCACGACCGCCGAGCCCGCATCGTCAAGACCCGCGTCCCTGCGCGTGGCGGCCGCCGCCGACGCGGCCGCTCAGCCCATCCCGCCAGAGCCCGGGTCCCCCGGACAGGCGGCCGAGACCGTGCCGGCCGCCAAGCTCGCCCCGAAAAGGCCCGCGCTCCTCCGACTGGCGGCCGCCGCCGCAGCGGCCGCAGAGCCTTTTTCGTCAAGGCCTGCGTTTCCCCGATTGACGGCCGAGACCGTGTCAGCCGCCAAGCCCGCCCCGTTAAGGCCTGCGTCCCTCCGATTGGCGGCTGGGACCGTGTCGGTCGCCAAGCCCGCCCCGTCAAGGCCTGCGTCCCCCCGATTGGCGGCCGGGACCGTGTCGGCCGCCGAGCCCGCCCCGTCAAGGCCCGCACTCTTCCGACTGGCGGCCGCCGCCGCAGCGGCCGCCGAGCCCGCTTCGTCAAAACCTGCGTCCCCCTAATTAGCGGCCGTCGCCGGAGCGGCTGCCGAGCACCACTCGCGCTTGCCAGCCGTCGCGAGGCTGGCAGCCACTGGCGAGCCCACCTCGAGCAAGCGCGCCCCATACCCAAGTCCGGCCGTCACCATCGGGTCCGGGGAGCCCCCTCTCTTGAAGGCGCATCTGGGTCCGCCTGGCGGCCGCCCCCGGCGCGGCCGCCAAGCCCACTCGGTCAAGGTCCACCCTCTGCAAACCGGCGGCCGTCGCCCCAGCGGCCGCCGAGTCCCACGAGCCCGCCGCGTCAAGGACCACCTGCGCCGACGTGGCCACCTGTCGGACCATCCAGTCCGCCAAGTCTCTCGGAGCGAGCGCGGCCACCAACCCCATTGCTGGCCGCGGGGGGACAGCAGGAGCTGCAGGAGCGTGCCCGCAGAGCGCACAACGGGGACCGGACGGCGCGATGGCTGCTGAGGGAGGGCAGTCTGGACTCCTTGGAGGAGAGAAATTGGTGGGAGGCGCGGCGGCACGGGCGGCAGCAGATGAGACAAGGGTACCTGCCGCCTCCTCGGCCGCGGTCGGCGGAGCCGCCGATCGGGCGGCCCTCGACGCCACCGCCACGGCCGCAGACCGACGCGCTGACGGAGATGTCGAGGCCCCTCCAAGCCGCAGCGTCGCAGGCCGCGGATACAACCTCGTCGCGGGGGGGTCAACGGGGCTTGGTCGAGGCCGCGGACTTTGACTTGCACTCGGTGGACCAATCGGCGCCGGCGAACGCGGTGAACGCAGCGTCGGAGATGCTACCGTCGACGCCAATGTCGGGCTTGCAGTCCGCGGCCGCGGGGCGGGCAGGTGCGGAGCACACGGAAAGCGCTGCCCTCCCGGCGGCCGCGGTGCATGGGTTGCAGATGTAGCATATCTCTGCTTCCAATTGGCAATTGGCCACAAGTAGCCTCCTTGACAGGCCAAAGCCCATGTAGTGCGGAAATGGGCCTGTGGCACACCCTTTGGGGGGTTACTTTCGTATTGTTCATTTTTTATTGTTTTTTTGCTTGCCTGTTTTGTCTGCCTGCCGGCACTCATTACGATCGCTTGTAATCGGACGGTCGATCGACCGGTGCCCTCGTTTGTATTAAATCACCGTGGGTCTGGGGTCGCCGTCGTGGGCACCACCCGGCTCCCCATCGGATGCCTTTCAACAAAAGGTCTTCTTCCTCGCCGCGACGGCGATAGAACTCGCTTCATTGCTTGGCTACTGTCGGTCTCAATACAATGGCCATTGAAGCAACGTTATTCATGCCACATTTGGTTGAGCAGCAGGGGATATACCCTCGCCTCGCGGCACGGTGTTCCCGAGACCTTTCTCGCTGCCTCGTGGCATTGTGACGGTGTCGATTCTGTCGCTTAGCGCGCGGGGCGTAAGCCATCGCCTTTTGGGCGTGGTGCCAGGGGCATCACGGTTGAGATCTTTGACGTTGGCGCGCGGGGCGTTAGCCAAGTCGGAACACTTTGATAAGGTCCCAGTTTGTCTACTGCTGGTACCGGCGGCACTCGGCGAGCCAGAGGTGGAAAGTTTCCAGCTGGCTATCGGCCGCCGGGCGGTGGACAAGGCACTCTTGCCGCCTCCGACGCCCCAACGGACGGTGCTCCTACTCCTCGCATCCCTGCGGATCAAGCCGCCGCCGGGCAGATGCAGGTGGTGGAGAGCCTGAAGGCGGCCGTTCAAGCACTTCAACGACGCCTGACGGCCCAAGAACAGACTAACGAGTCTCTGGCGCGAGCCAATGACAAGTTGGTCGACGACGTCGAGGCCCTGCGCAAGGACGACTCCCGCGAGGAGAAACGCCGTGTGGCTCAGTCTCGCCGCCAGTCGGGCCACAAGACCAAGAATGTCAAGAAGACAAGCAAGGTGACTCAAGACAAGCCCGTCCGCAAGGACGATCCGGCTAACGCCGCGCCTTCCTCATCTTCCGATGATTCGGCCTCTGGGTCAAGCCCGACATCGTCAGACGACGACAACTCCAACGCGACGGAAACGTCCTCTTCGGACGATGGCCACGGGCCACCAGGCCCGCCGTCGCCCCCAAGTGGGTCCGCACCGAGAGACAGCTCAAGCGAGTCGGATGCGGCCGCGCGCAAGCGCCCCGCGACCCCCACCAAACGCAAGGAGCGACTTGAAAAAGCAGACAGGATCAAGGTGATCCGCCCTGCTAATAGCCGCTTCAAGACACTCCTGGACTACAGGACGTACTTCCTGATCCGCCGTCAACTGACGTATACGCCGAAAGAGGCACAACGGTCACATCGTCTCAACGAACGTTTAGACGGAGCGTTCCATGGGCAACAGCCATTCACGGGAGGACTGCCCCTGGGCATCTTCACGTTCTTGACGACCTTTCGCCGCGCGTGCGACGCGGCTGGGCTGACGCACGGTCAGGCCCTTCCGCTCATGGTCTTTCGACTAGCCGGCAATGCCAAGATGGCCTTTTCCGGCGCGCTTAACAGCACCCTCGGACGTAAGCTTTATGCCATCCGTACAGGCGGGGATGCCGTCAACTGGCTTCTTTCGAAATACGCGACGCACGCGACTCTGGCTAACGCCTATGAAGACATCATTACGATGAAGCAACAAGACAACGAAGCGCGCACGGCCTTCGGTCATCGCGTGGAAACGCAATGCGATTTCCTGAACGGTTTGTTCGACATCCGAGACGCTAAGTACGTTTTCATCACTGGTCTTTAAGTCCTTGTGCAAGCGCACGTGCGGGTCTTGAGTGACCAATTCCCTGATCGGACTCTCCCCGAGACTGTTGCTACCGCCCAGATGTACTGGGACGGCACCAACAAGCTGCGCTTGCAGCTAAAGATGACCCGCCCAACGGCAATCAAAGTCGCTTACGCGACACAGGACCAGCGGACGACGACGGAGCGACCGCTCACACCGGTCTGCACCCCGCCGCCCCCGCGGGCCGCCGTCCCTCAAGCCAATCGGGCTGACATCTGTTACAACTGTAATAAGCCGGGGCACTTCGCCGCACAGTGTGCCGAGCCGTGTCGCCCTCGCGAACGTCGCCAACCGCCTATCGGCGTTCATGCCATTGCCGACGGTAACGTCGAAGAAGACGAGATGGAACATCCGGCCGACGCCGTGGATGACTCGAAAAATGCCTAGGCCGGGTGCCCGACTTGGGGTTGCCCGGCGGAGCGCGAATGCGTACGGTAACAATGTTGTTGCGCCGTGCCTTACGGCACTACGAGATCGCCGCCACGCTTGGCCCGTGCATGCGTGTGATGCGGAGCTGCTGCCCTGTACTTGACACGGGCGCCGGGGTGAACATAGTGCGAACTAGACTTCTCCCTACGATCTGGATGGCTTACGCCGAAGAGTTGACCACGCTTCCGCGCATTCGAGATGTAAACAACAATCGTCTCTTGACGAAGTATGCCATACATTTGTATGTACACACCGGAGGTGTACGTCTATTTGACCGATTCCTTGTTTCTGACAACTTGTCAGTCCCGTGCATCCTCGTCACCGAGTTCATTGAACAAAACATCAAGGAGATCTTGCCGTGTTTGCGGAAGATCGTCTGGCAGGAACACGTGCGCTGCACGGAGGATCTCCCTCGGCCAACGCCGATCTTGGCTTGTCTTAATGACAGTGCCTGGGACCGCCACTGGCAAGACAAACCCGCAACGGTGCGAGCCTGTAAACCAGTCCGTGTCGACGGACAACAAAGGGAGTGGATCATGGCCACATGTGACACCCCTGGTATGGTTACCATCACACCGAACGCTCGGTTATGCCGACAGAAGTCAATGGCGGTCGCCCGCGGCCTGGCAATCGTCAAGCCCGACGAACCCTTCTTAGTCAAGTTATGCAACTTTGGCAAAGACCAAGTCATTGTTCGCAAGGACTCAGCCTTGGGGTTTGCAGAACCCTACCAAGGGCCGATGTTGGCCGCCGTCTTGGATGACAACCGTCCAAAAGATGGTACCGATACTTCATCGGACGACGCGAGTCGTGACCCACTCGAGGACCTCGACCTCAGTGAGGCCCCCGAGTACCTGCACCAGCAGATTCGAGACATGCTCAAGACGCATTCGTCGATGTGGGATGCAACCCTTGGCGTCATCCGTGCTACGCAGCACGCCATCGTCACTCCCCCAGACGCTCTACCCATACGGGCTCAACCCTACCAAACCGGGCCGTTAAAACGGCAGATCATCGCTGATCAGATCAACAAGATGTTGAAGCTCAACGTCATTGCCCCTAGCCATAGTGCTTGGGAAAGCCCCGTGGTAATTGTACCAAAGAACAACGGCAAAGCCCGATTTTGTGTCGACTATCGTCGGTTAAACAACATCACCAAGAAGGATGCTTGTCCCTTGCTTCGGATGGAGGACTGCCTCGACTCCTTGGGAGATGCCCAGGTGTTCCCGTCTCTCGACTGCACCGCTGGGTACTTGCAAGTGCCCCTACGCAAGGGAGACCAAGAGAAGACGGCGTGCCAAACGCATTGTGGTATATACCACTGGTTATCAATGCCTTTCAGCTTGACGCACGCGCCCGCTACCTTTCAGCCCGCGTTGGATATTATCCTCTTGGGCTTGAAGTGGCAGATATGCCTTGTCTACTTAGACGATGTCATCATCTTCTCCGCAAACGCGGAACAACACGTCAAAGACGTTGATACGGTTCAGCACCGTCTGCGAGGAGCCGGGGTTACCCTAAACGAGGAAAAGTGCACGTGGTTCTCCGACGAAGTCGAGTACCTCGGACACATTGTCCGCCCTGGGCAACTGCACTTGCACAAAAAGAACGTGAATGCTCTGAAGCACGCCAAGTTCCCAACGACGACGACCCAGCTGAAAAGCTTGTTGGGCATATGCGACGTCTATCGACGTTTCGTCAAGGATTTTGCCAAACGAGCGAAGCCCCTGAACGCCCTGACTAGGGCCGAGATCCCACTGGACCTACGACCACCAACGGATGTGACCATCGCCGCATTCGAAGATCTTCGAAGCGCACTGTTGTGCCCACTGATACTTCCCTTGCCAACGGCCAATCGGAAGCTCGTCGTTGACGTTGACGCATGTGCCGACGAAGTCGGGTGAACCCACAACACGGTGCCGTCTATGTCGGGCACCTCTGCGGCCGCTCCCGCGGCCGCTGAGGCGGCGGCGGGTGCGGCCGCAGGTAGGGCTCCAAGTGCGCCAGCATTTTCAGCACCTGCAGGTTCTCCAAGTGGTGGTGCGGCCGCGTCCCCCTCGCCGGAGGCGGCAACCAAAGACAGCGGCCGCGGCGGCGATGCTCGCCCCGGCTGCGCTGCTTTCGCCACCAACGCCTGCTCTGGAGCCACCTCCGGCAGCCGCAGGCGGACCGACAGGGCAGGCGGCCGCGGCGGCGGCGCCCGCGCCATCAGCTCCTCCTCCGCCACCCACGCCTGCTGGCGAGCCACCACCGGCGGCCGCCGCCGACCCACCGAGATGGGCGGCCGCGGCGGTGGCGCCCGCTCCAATAGCTGTTCCGCCGCCCCCCAAGCGCGCTGGCGAGCCACCGTCGGCGGCCGCCGCCGGGCCAACGAGACCGGCGACGCCCGCACCGTCAGCTTCTCCGTCACAGCCGAGGCCCGCTGGCGATCAATCGCCGGCGGCCGCCGCCGCGGCGCCAAGACTGGCGGCCGCGGCAGCGGCGCCATCAGCACCAGCTTCTCCCTGCCCAACGGCGCCGGGGAAGGGGTCTCTGCCGGCGGCCGCCGCCGATTAGAAAACCTCAGCGGCCGCCGCACCAGATCCCGCATCGCCAGCCCAGCCGACGTCGCCTGCGCCATCGGCATGACCATCACCGGCGGCGGCCGCAGGTTCCTCATCCCTTGCGGTCGCCGCCGCTGCTATACGCTCATGAGCAGCATAACCGCCACGCCTCTGCTCAACGACCATGTTGCGCAGAATGGCGGCCTTCTTGCCGGCAAGCATCATCTGCTCAACAGATCCAAATAGGCCAGGGTGCAGAAGAATGTGGAACCTCGCGGTCAGAACCCCGTAGAGCCGCTCGACATCCTTGCGCAGCGCTTCCTGGGGCCGGTTGAAAATATTTTCTGCGGGTGTGATAGGGTTGGGGTACGGAGAAACAAAAAATGGATACTTGGGATAAGCACCGTCAGTAAGATAATGCAACAAGCGACGTGAACGACCATTAAAACAGAGAGAGAAAGACTTCGGCGGCCACACACGCTTCACCACATCAAAATACAACAGTAAGGTGCGCAAAACGTTGAGGTCATTGAGGCTCCCCGGCGCCCCGATAAAGAAATGCCATATGTAAAGGTCCTCATCACAAACCGTCTCCATGAAAATGATGCGCCGCTTCTTGCGGTTTTGATCCTGCCCAACAAGCCCCTTTGGGCACGCGGCCCACTCCCAGTGCGAGAAAGCGAGGCTGCCGATGCATCCCGGCATGCCTCGTGCTGCGTTGCGCTCCAGCATGCGCTTGACCTCCTCGTCGTTCGGAGGCCGCAGGTAAACGGGCTCCCACTCCTCAACAATAAACTCACTCCGCATCTTCGTGGTCACCTCGATTGTAGACTTGGACAGCCGGACATACTCATCCGCACGATCATACGACTGCGCGTATGCGAGGACACGAAAGGCGGCCACCAGCTTCTGCAGAGCATAAGCTTGTGGCCGCCCCGTCGCATTGATGCTCTGCCGCCAAAATAGCCGATCGCGGATGGCCTCGTAAATGCCCATAAAAATAGGCTGTGGCACACGGAAGCGACTCTCAAACGTCTCGATTCCATACACAGGCGGCTGCTCATTCACACCAAAATAGTCCCGCATGATGCCGCGCATACCCTGGTTGAAAGCACGTGGCCGGTTGGCACGCCGCCCGGCCACAGACCCGACAAAACGCCGTCTGCGCGCTCGCTGCGCCCCATTCCTGCAATGACGGCACATCAGGAACAGAGATCTCGCGTCAATGACGGCCGCCAGCAGCTCATGCGCAGAGCCCTCCGACTGCCCGAGGCCGTCATCGCTCGACGACCCACACCCATCATCAGTGGACGAGTCCATCTCCATCCACCAGTGCTGCCGACTTCAGGAGAGCTAAAGGGGCCGCAGAAGCGGCCGCAAAGGCGGCCGTCAACAGAGCCGCTGACGGTCGCTCACGGCCGCTGCGCCGGCGAAGGAGACGGGAAGAATGGGCAAACAGGACGGACGACGCCACTGACGGCGGTGCCGCAATCGCGCTCTCCACGACGACGATAATGTGATCTACGCGCCGCTGGTGGCGGGCGCACCGCGTCGATCGGTCGCTCGGCGCCTCCCCTTCCACAGAAAGCGCAATTGGCAGGTCCCGTGATCGTGCTGCCATTTTCGGTGGCGGCCGCGTGACCATTAATGTGGGATGCGCGGCGCTGCCTGAAAAGCCCCATGCAGGGACCATTCCCGCGGTTGCGGCTGCGCGCGGTCAATCACATGCCGGCCACACATTTTTGCGCTGCGCGGAATTTCCCCCCGATTGGCTCTTAGCGCAGGTTGGAGGCATCAGCAGCGCGTCAACTGGGGGCCACCCCGCCAAAGATGTCCGAGGCACGACCGCATTGCGGCCGCGCGCCCACCCATACGACAGTGCCGCTAGGCGCTTCGCCCCCCCTAATCAAACTGTTCAGCCGTGAGGGGGCCGACCTAGAATCACGGGTGGCGGCGGATGTCCACCAGGAAGAACCGTGTCCCGCTCGCCCGCCTCCCCACAGGGCCCGACAATGAATGCCGTCTGCGCCTCGGATGGAATCTGCGGCCACTCGCGACCGCATGCTCATGAATATCAGACCTCGAGACGCCTGAGCGATCGTCAACGCACATTGTGTCTGTCTGCGATCGTCCCGATTTGGGTGTTTGACCCCCGTTTAGACACAATTGTAGACAGATTCGATTCGCAAAATGTTTGGAAAGGCACAAACGTCTGCCCAAACGCCAGTGATATGGTCGGCTGATGGAAAAATACAAACCTCCTGCGAACCAGCGCCATAGTATTCGGTTGGAATTACATTTGGCCCACCAGTAGCTCGGTTCGCGTATCTGGTTCTCGAGGTTGGTAGGATGACCGGTTTTCCCATACCTCTGCTCATAACTGGCAAATGTGTCACGTTTAACTAATAAAACGCAAAAGCGGTTCGCAATCGACGTTGTCGGGTGTGCTCTGACCTCCATAGAATGGCGGTTGCAGAGAGAAGGGAGGCAGAGCCGACGACGCTGCATTGAAGTGAAGTCGGATTGGCTTTTCGACAAGCCGCGATCGTACCATTGGCTCAGAATTGCGGCCAGATACCTTGCAAGCCAATCAACGTATCTTTCAGGAGCCACGCAGAGCCATTGCAACCAACAATGAGATCTCCTGAGAAAATTGGGCCGCTTGCTTGGGCACAAAGAGGGCATAAAGAGGGATCTGGGCCAGATCTATGATTTCTCATGAGATCAACAAATTTCTTCAGATTTCTTGAGATCCCGATGTGCGTTTCCAGTGCGCAGACCTGCACGAGGCGACTGTGCAAGGAGCTCACACGATTTCGAGACTTTTCATTGGTCGACATACGCGGTTGAATGGTTGCAACCACTCTACAACCGCTATTTCTTGGAGGTCAGCAACGTGTTAGCACCTCTTCTTTTGTGTGACATATGTTCGAAAATGAAGTGGCCTTACGAACCGCTGTCAACAATCGAAGTTGTCAATTGAGTTTCCGATGTCGGCACAGCCCACATCTTCCTATCCCGCTGTCGCCGGCCTGAGCGGCACATCCCCTGCGTTTGATTGGCGCGACGCACTCGCGCGTGTAAGAGGTACGTAACATATTGCCAAGTTTAGTATCAGGGTGTTAGATGAGTAAAGTTTCGCGGAGTCCCAAGGGCTCGCGAATCCGGCGGCTGGCCGCTTTCATCTGCTCGTCTCCGTCTGCATGCTTTCGCGGCTTCTTTCAAAAATGCGCTCATTCTGACGGCCTCGCGCTGCGGCGCTCTTCCCCCTTAAAACAGCCCCGGGCTTCCAGCCCAAGTGCCTCACCTGCGCGGACGAGAGCGCCTTGCCCCCTGGATCCGCCCGGCCCACCGCACGGCGGTGTCCTCAACCCTCCACACCATCTTAGCCCGCTGTGAAGAGCAGCAGCTACTCTCTTCGTGCGGACGCACCACTCTACCCTTCTCCATAGTTGTTACGCACAATAACGGCTCAGTTGGGGGGGGGGCGGCTATTCCCTCAGCAACCCCGCTCCCCCCTCCCACCCCACGGCAGTCCATCGACTTTTTCCTCCGTTCCCAACACCCCGCCACCCCCGCCACCCCCCCGCACCGCCTCACCCCGCCATCAGGGAACAACGAAATCCTCTATCCTGCTAGCTGAGGGAAATGTTGTGGTCAGGAGTTGATCCTGGCCGCGCTGGCGCTTCTTTTGAATTGTTTGGGCGTGCTGTATGCTTAAATGTTGCCGGGTCTCGCAAATGTAGTTACAAAACCCTCGCAGCTACGGAATGGGCTCACTCCAAAATCTACGGAGCGGTCAAACATGTGGCTCACCGCGAGTTTTCATTGTATGGAGATGTCCTTTTGGTTGATGATCCGCAATATGCTGTCGTAATGAGCTGTAGAGTCCTTGCGACTGAACAGACCGAGTTGACGTCATGCGTGCCTGCTGCTTTCCGTTATGTCAAATCGCTTACAGCTTGTCACACCGTACCGCTGTGGCCGTTGCACTGCACCCTTCCTGCCTTGGCGATTCCCTGGCACCACTACTCACCCGCTCATTAGTGCGCCACTCCAAAACATTCAGCTGCACAGCGTTTTGTCCCCGCGTCCTTAAAACTGAGAACTGCCAGATTCGAACATGCCGACCGACGGATCGCAGAACTGTCGCACATTGATCATGGGATCAAAATTTTGCCCACTTTTCGTTGATCTTAGAGACAGAGCCCGCAGGGGAGTTCAGAAATGCTCGAAGACTGTCTGCACCGATATTCAGTGGGACTCATCCTCACACCAGCACCCGCAGATTCGGCAATTGTCCGGCGAAGTTGCTGCCAAATGCTCTTGAAGGATCGTTCCGACTCGCTGGTTCTGATCGTTCCGCGTATCGTGCTGAGAACTGTCCTGAAGTCGGAGTAAGATCATCCTGGGGATCGTGCTCAGGACTGTCCTGGCTTCGGAGTACAATCATCCTGGGGATCGTCTCCATAGATTGAGTGAATGAGTGCGCAAGACTGATCTAGATTCCTGCCTCAAGGACTCGATCGTAGATGACAGCCTGGACTACTTCGAGTGACGTCGTGACGGGAGTCTGCCGAAACCGATCAGAGAGCAAGACCTGCCCATGGGGCGTCGCTACTGGTCCACGAAGCGTGTGCAGAGGGAGCCTCAATGTGACTGGGTAGTCGTGCGACCGACACGCTGTTGCCCGGCGCAGGAGGGATGGGAACTGGGTAAACATGCGTCTTCTCGCACTTCCCGAAAATCGTGAAGTCCTGGATGCACCCAGTCCCGATTTATGAATGATTGGGTCTCATTCACGCGCAGTAAATTCGTTCTCAGCTCAGTGGCGATCTCGTCCCCTTTCGACCAGACTCAGCACGTTCGAAACTCGCAATGCCCCGGTTTAATACATGTCGGCAGCACTCGCACCAGAACACACAGTCGCATGAGTGCTAAATCAGATTCCACGATGGGCATAGGTCTCAACGGAGGGAGTGACAACATTTTTTTTGTTCACGCTGTTGACGGAACAGGCAGACATTTTGTTTGCGGGAGAGGCAGTCAGAATATCAGTTGAACAAGTCCTTACATTTTTTTTGAAGGACAGTCCCTAAAATGCTCTGTAGGTCAGGATGACACTGCTTCTGAAACGATCCCAGAATGAGTCCCGAAGATGATCCGAAGAACGAGACCAGAAACTGTAGTGATGAACTGCCCAATCACAGAGCTAACTCGAGAATCAGGCACTCTGAAGTGCAAGATATTCGCCGATCCACAGAACTGTTGTGCACATGATCCTCCTAATTATGTTGAGGCCATCTCACAGGAGCTTTGCACGGCTATCTCAAAACATTCTTTCGCGTCTTCTCGTTATAGATGTACAAACCGGCAAATTTAGAACTATCCCGGCGATGAATTACCGACCCGCAGTGCGGTCGCTCCGCCACCCTTGCTCTCATATGCCACGGCCCACAGCCCGCCGCTCTTCGACGCTCCCCTCGGCCCCCCAGTGCCCTCTCCGTGCGCTGTTGAGCTCAGTGTTTTTCTTGTGCTCCCCTCAGGTGGCATGTTGATCGTGCGACCAGCAGGAACCTCACAGGTGCCGCTGTTCGCCGCCCGCCGGCCTCTTCTCTTACGCTGTTGCCCTCATCGCATTTGAGGCAGGTGCTCGTCGTACACGGTGCGGGAAGCAGCAGACGCAGGTTTGTGGGCCGTCGTTCAGTCTATAATTTTTTTGCGGACCAATGACTCGCGGCACGTGCTCGTGTGGGCACCTCACGCGACGCAGTACGCGACAGCATGATGGCCAGTGGCCTACGTTGAGAAATCTAAGAACGGACACTGGCCTTCCGCAAGTTTGCACGCTCCGCAGCAACTCGAACAGGCTGTCCTGAGCGGGGTCGAGGACCGTCTTTGCCCAGAATAACAGGCCCGTGTCTTGCGCAAGGCCTCTGCAAGACCAACCCTCGCACTCGAGTGCTTTGGTGAATTCCAGCTCGAATGGCGAATCAGATTCTGCTGCATGGGGTATCGATCTTGCTACCCAGGACTGACTACGATGACCAACGGCCTTGCATGCGACCTGCGCGGGTGCTTAGAATTGCCTGTCGCCTCGATTGTGCGCCATAAGGGTGAACCGTGATTGGTGAAAGTAGCTTTTCTCTGTCTGTCGTAAAACGTTCGCTGAAACACGACGGTCAGCTATGACAAGTCGTGGTGCATCTTCGCGTACGAGAAAACCAGCGTACTGTAAACGAAGAAGGCTGATGCCAGTAGACAGCCGCTGTGTCGTCATAGTCAGACTTCTCAAGCACATTTTCAATCCTCTTTATGGGGTACCCACCTGACTGGAACGCCCCTCCCATTCTTTGCCAACGCCGCAGCGCACGCACCACACTGTGACGATCCCCTCGGACACCTTCCGCCCGAGCAAGACCACACAGCCAAATATTGCGCGACAATAGCGACACAAAACACGCTCCCAATGTGCTAAACTAAACGCTCTGGCGGGTGCCCCAGCGAGAGCCTCCCGGCCGAGAGCAGCAGCACACCGGCCAGCGACAGGAGGCCAAAGACGCCGACAACGACGCGAAGTCGGCAGTTGCCGCCGCCGCGCCGTGGGCGTTTGCCCGCCCAAGGGTCGTCACGCCGCCACTATCAACGGCGGAGAATGCCTAAGGTCTAACAGCCACCAAAGATCAGGTGCCTAGCGCGACGCTGGTCAGAAATCTGGCGTCCGCCGACAGGCCGCAGGCAGCCGACGCCACCGCCGCAAACCGACGCTACGTCCCCCGCGCCCTGGCCGCGCGCGGCCAACACCACAGCGGCGTCATTGAAAGTCAGACAAAACAGGACAAAGAACGCGACGTTGGTGGTGAAAACAGATGTGCCGAGACCGTCGGTCTTCCCGAGGGCAGCCAACAGGCAGCTGCCGACCGTCTCCAACAGCTAGCACGTAACGACCGCATTGGCTGCGTCGTCCAGCGCGACGCTGGCGCGCACCCACTGGTGCGCGGCCCGACGGCGACCTTTTCTCAGCCACCAACCACCGCCGTGTCGCCTGCCCCGGCCAAGGGCACGCCTTTGCCAACAACAGCGATGCCCCCGACTTTCGGCAAAAAAGGACGACAAGGGTGCGGCGTCAAAGGCTGCCGCGGCCGCGCGAAGGGCGACCGCCAACACCAGGGCACCCACTCTGTCGTCGCAGACCACCGCTGAGGATCTCCGCGGTGCCTAGGCCTCGCGGAAGGTACTCGTGGCAGGCCCTAGGGAGGGTTGATGGGTGCCCCAACGTTTACCCCCGGCCCGAAATCGACCACGTCGTTGCCGCTGACGGCCAGGCACCGTGAACGAGGGACGGATGCCTTGCTTACTGATTTCGGCGCGAGTCTGGAGAGAGGTCTCCGCCCGAGATGGGCCTCTCTGTCGCCATAAACCGTCGCTTCGTCGCCCACCGCGACGCAGTACATACTTCCGGAAGCGTCGCCGTTGCCGGCAGGCAGAACAAAATAAAAGGGAACGACACCGCATCAGCGTCAACCAGGGCAGCGCCGATGGCCTCTGTCCGCGCGAAGAGGACAGGAGCGCTCCCACTTACCGTCACTCAGAGGCACCACGCTACCGCAGCCGAGCGCACTCGGCCTGACGCAGTGCTGATAGGCATCCCAAGCCAGTGACCAGATAATCAACGTCCGGTTTCCACTACCCAAACCCTCCTGAACCATAGAAGCAACGGGGTGATTTCGTCGACGGCCATGTGAGACGTCTAGCAACGAATGCGGCGCGCTGAACATACGTAGAACACGTGTCCGAGGATTGCATCTGGCCAAATATTTTGTTCTCGAGACGTGCCATCCCGTCACAGTACACAATGGAGTCCGTGCCTCCGGCAGTGCATGTACGTCCCCGCGTAGAGAAAGACGGCCGACCTGATGTGAGAGGCTGATTATGCGTGTATGACCGCGGTTCTGCGCCGTATGTTTTTGTGTGTTATGATAGTGCTTTGTGATTCATCAGTTGTGATGAACCACATGACCGCGGCGTGGCGATCACGAGCTATGGCAGCTGTGTGCGGATCCGATTGAGTTGACCGATTCTTGGGTGTTGAGTGCTTGTGCCGCGCGTGCAAACTTTCTGCAGTCTTGCTTAAGGCCCGACTGACGCCATCGCAACTGCTGACAGCTGCATTCCATCATGAGTATTCGAGTTTCGCGGTCCTTTCAGATTTCATCGATCCGACTCTGGGACGAGCGGTCCATTCAGTCTGCATTCGCGAGGGGTCGCTTGCAGCAGACTGCCTTGTAGGCGCCTCCAGTAGGAAGCCTCGCGACCGCGAGTATTTCCAGCCAAGCCAGCAGCGGCGCTTCACGTGGGCCCAGACCGTGATCAATTGTGGGGCCAGAAAGGGCGAGACAAGGCATCCTCGCAGCACCGACGCATATCGGAACTACGCCACCGTTCATCTGAGCCATTGGGCGGTAGGCTCCATTGCTTTGCTCCCTGAGCGCCCCACATTGCTGGCGCTGATGGTCCATATGCCTCACGCCACCATATCGACGGACTGCGGCACCACAGTCAGACCTACCCAACGTGGGGCGGTTGACCCGACCTTGAGCCCGGTAGTCTCGTCAAGGACCCCAAAAGAACGCTTCAAGACGCGCACACACAACTGTTGTGGGCAGCAAAGACAAGCCGCAAGCATGACACCGCGTTGTGAGGCTCAACGTTTCCTTGCCTCCGTCGGAGGGGTCGGAACCGCCGTGCTGTCCAGCTCAGATATACCCATTGATACTCGTCCCTCAACTCGCCGGGAGACGCTGACCGATTGGCCAAACCACGGGCCAAACGCGGGCCACACCCCCCATTGAAGCTTGCCCAAGACCCAGTCAAGACACTCTGATAAAATCCCAGAGGCGAGGGTACGATGCTCATGGCATCTCAAATTCAAACCCTCCCAACGAAGAGACAGATTCCAGAGTACAGTCGTGGTGCGTCCAGCTGCTCTACTCGGTGGCTGTCACCCTCGCGGTGTCGGTTTCAATTACCTTGGCGTCACCCTCTCCCTTACGAATCCACGGAGCTCCTTTGCCTGGCTGTTCACTGTGGTGCGTTCATGGCGGGCGCTGTGTAAGCCAAGACTCGTGCCCATGCCCGCGACTGTGCATCACGTGTTGCGATCGACCGTCAATGGGACCTTCCGCCCGCCCACGAGTGGGCGCCGACCGACACGGGGTTCCAATTGCCCTTCAACGACTGTGCGCTCCTCGATCGGCAGAGCGTTTTCAAGTGGGTCTTGGTGGTTGCTATTCGCGTCGTGACGCCAAGTACTGCCGCCGAACGTCACGGCGCTGTACGCAATCACATTTCCAGCTCTATGTGCCACGTCTTCAACAAACGGAAAACCGACGACGAGGAGCGGGTTGGCGTCGCGCCTAAGAAAAGGAGTCCCATATCTATGCGGAATAACAGGGTGTACAACATGGACGACACGCAATCATGCCCGATAGGTGCGGCGCTGCGCCAGCAGCAGGCGCTCGCAACGATCAAGGACAGCGATCGCGCAGCAGCTCCGCAGCTGTCGAAGGTCTCAGGCCATCCTGTTCGTGCCATTGACAAGGCGCACCAGCACGTCATGGAGAGCACACCGCAGCAGAACGCCCACACGGATGCGCATCGGCCGTAGTATGAGTTCAAGAAGTACGGCAACGTCAGTGGGCTTTATGCCGTCCAACAGGACACCACCTTACAAGTCTCCATGAAGTAGCATCAAATTCTTTGTCGCCTATCGTTCTTGTTCGCGCCGGTCGGTGCCTGCCTGCTGAACACCCTCTACCTCGCTCCAGGCGACGTCGCCTTGTGGCACCACGACCTCGTGCACTGCGGCGCACTGTATGCGAAGCGTTACAACAGGCTGGACTGGGTGCCGTCGACTCCTTGCGTCATTATCCAAGAACACCGAAACTATCTTGTCTGTGAAAATGCGGCGGACCATGTAGGACGTACCACTCGATTGCTGCATCTGCAATAGAGCGGAGATCCCTTAAGAGGTGGATATAAGCGTGCACGGGTCTAGCGATGAAGAGGAGCACTGCGGCCGGGCGGCCGCTCAGATCAACGCATGCGGCGGCTACAACGCGCTTTGTGTGGAGCGGGCTCCACGATGCGACCTGACCCTAGTGTATCAGTCCAAGAAGCTGCGCCTTGCCCCTACGGACGTGTTGAGGCATCTGCTTTGCAGGGACGAGGCCCTCCTCTGTCACAAGCCCCCGACCTTTACGAAGTGCTCGGATGCACCCATTCCAGGTGGCTGTCTCGGGGATCCCCAAACTCCGACGGCGGAGGAGTGCGAGCTGTCGGCACCCTTAGGCGCGATCGGCAGGGCCATTTTCAAACAATATTCCACCACCGAGCTTCTTGTCCGTGATGAACCTGGCGAGTGGGAGTACTTCTCGTCATTTGAAGACTTTTCTTCTAGGTTGTGCGACAGACCCATTGCCAAGCTGGAGCCATACTTTGAACGCGAGATGACTTGCATGCCTGCCGCGTTGTAGTTTTTTTTTAAATGCATACGCGCTCTTTCGTTTCTATCTATGGTAGCGTGATGAAAAACACGTCTGGGGCTACCCCCGTTGGAAAGTAAAACCACTCATCTTGGAAAAAAAGAACGCCCATTCTGCGCTTTCAGCACCAGCGCTTGATGCGTCAAGTTCTCGGAACGAATGAAGAACACTTGGCTAGCGGACACGAGGTTGACGCGCGCAGGTTGCCTGTCCGTCTTCAGCGTCTCTTCTGGATCAACCTCCCAGTGCTGCGCAGCGAACCACATATTGCCGGCGCAGCTGGCGATCGAATTGAGAAAAAAGAACTTCAAGCGCTCCTGGGCGTGCTCGTTGACGACATAGACGACGTGCAAATCTCTTGGAGGCAGAAGCGATTCCACAGTACTGCCGTGCTGCACGGTGCTTCCGCCGGGAAAGCAAGATGCCACAGCCTAGAATGTGGGAGCGCCAGGCTCATTCAAGCGAGTTCAGCCATCACTCGCACTCTTTGGGTTGACGTGTAGCTGCTTTTGCTCAATCAATACGGCACGCTGCCGTCAAGGAGCCGACAAAGACCTTTTCCGGGAAACAATGGTCAGCTCCTTCCCGTTTTTGTCATTCATCCACTCCTCCACAAATCCAAACTTTATCAGTCGGTGGTCAGCTCTTAAAAGCAGCTCAGTCTCCATCCACCGCTGCAGCCTAAACCCTGCAGGGCTTGAAAACTGCCGAGCGGAAGCGCTCCAGCACCATCTCAGACACGGAAGGGCCAATCCCGACCAACGGAAGCGTTCGATGCAGCAGCTTCGGCGGGTGATGCATCTTGAGCTGCTGCCAGCTCCCGCCCGTAATACAGAGGTGCTTCAACATCCGCAATAGCTCCATGCCGGTGCCTTGCATATCTGCTGCGGTTAGCCTTGCTCGTTCGGCACGATATCCATCAGCGGCTTCCGTAGAGTTATAGAACAGCTTGTTACATAAGCCACGGAGCAGGCTCAGGGCTTTAGAGAAAGGACCGTCCAAAGTGGACGCACCGTCGGATGCATACGCACCGGTGACCACTTCTGGTGCCGTCCCTAGCAGAACAACGTAGTCGAACATGGAGAGAGCCATACCCCCCAGCTTTTCAGGCTCAAAAGTTTTCGGTAAGGACCGCCCGTGGCCAACCACTGGCATAGCCCGAAGCTTGCGCAGGAACATTCTTTGGGGCGTTCTTTGAGCTTGTTGAATATTTGCCTAAGTACGGATGACGTCAGGCAGTACCAAAGAAAGTGGGAGGGCGCCACAATGACGTCCTCGTGGATGTCGAACGAGCCTGGACCTCTTGCGTGCCACACGTCAGTTATCAGGCTTTCCTCTTGCGAGTAAATGCCGTTCAACAGCAAATCCGCGGCCTCCTTCTTGAAAGACAAGGAGAGCAGGCTCTCAAAGGCGGACAGTGCTGCCATCGTCCTCTCTTTGATTCTAATGTTCGTTACGTCGAGAACGTCGAAGATGTCGTATGAGCTTCTGGACTGGTCCTTCCTGGCTGGCTTGCCATTCTTTGAGACAATGTCACAGCTTGTACAGTGCTCCGTTCAGGACGGACCAGCTGCATTGGCGTACTTGGCTGACATCGAAAAGTCGTAGATACTCTCGCACGGCACGTTGTACACGAGCGCATAGCACTTGGAGAAGGGGTCGAACACTTCGACTTCGTCGGTCGCCGCAAGAATGAGGCCCTCCATGATGGCCTTCACCAGCGGTTCACGATCAGCTCTGGGAGGGAAGTAGGCACAGGGGGCGGATGGACGATGTCCTCCGGTGTATGCTGAAGTCGCAGAAGTGGAATTGGCCGTTCAGAATGCCCATGCGACGTTTTGCGACAAAGAACTCATCGAAAAACCACGAGGCACACACACGATGAAAATCTCTCTCCGCCAGAGAGTCTCGGTCTGTAGCAGCGGGCCGTTGTAGGCGAAGGCCGTCAGGCGTCGGTAGCAGATTCTATCGATACACATTTGCGTTTTCGACCTGCTTTTAGATGAAGACCGTTGTCAGACGAGTGATGCAAATGCGAAACACTCCGGAGCTGGTGAAATAGCCGCGCGTGCTACCCCCGACCACTGCTGCCAGTGCGTCAGTGCAAGCGAGCACAGTGAAGTCCCCCACGCGTACCGGAGATGTGCGTGTGGACGCAGCTTTCGTCAAAGGGATGTCACTATCTTCTGCGATCGTGAAGCTGCTGAGCCTTACAGAGAGCGTCATCGTACCAGCAATTTGCAGCAGGACAGAAACTTTACAGTGGAGAGAAGGTGTTGCGGAAGAGGAAGCCCCTTCAGTAGTTTGCAAAGGACAGCCGTCGAGCAATTCTGGTCTGGAACGCCTCCTCTGGCGCGTGCATGGTCCTCAGAGCCGCGTTACCTCCGTCATGGAAGAGCCGTGCCGTCACCCGTTCGCACAAGTCTCGCTTGTGAAGGGGAGAGAGGGTTATGAAGCAAGTCAATGCGTCGGAAGGTCACCCCGGTGCCTGCCGTATTTTCGAAGGGATAGTTTGTTGATTTGCGGTATCATGATACTCCGTTTCTTGGGTGGAAAGCTTGCCCCTGATCTGTCGGAGCCGCCATTGCGACGGCCACCGCTCCCGCCAGGAAACGAGTTCTCGACTTCATGCATGGCGTCGTACGGCCGTAAGGACAAACAGGCTTTACCATAGAGATACAAGAAACGCATGCAAACTTGTCGTAACTCGGAAGGAGTCGCATCTGAATCGATGTCAGAGCCGTACGACTCCGACTCACTTGCGGAGAGCGGAGCTGCGCCTCTCATGTCGTCCTTGTCCTTCTCGTCGGAATTGCTCACGCTCAAAAGGACATGTCCTCTGTCTGCTGCTGCAGCTCTAGTCGGGTGCGGCGATAGTCGCGCTCATTCCAATCGCCCATCGCAGAAAAACCCCTCCACGCTGCTGCAGTGCACGGTGTGGTATTAATAACGTTGGTTCAATTACCAGTGTATTGGGACCAACCGTAGCCAAGCAATAACGCGAGTTTTCTCGCCGTCGCGGCAAGGGAGAAAACGTTTTTGTCGAAGGCCATCCCATGGGGAGCGGGGTGAAGCCCGCAAGGGCGATCCCCAGACTCATAGTGATTTAGTATAAACGAGGGCACAGGTCGATCGACCGTCCGATCACAATCGATCGTAATGAGTGCCGGCAGACAGACAAGACAGGCAAGCAGACAGACAATAAAAACTGAACAATGCGCAAGTTACCCCCCAGAGGCCATGCCACAGGAAAATTCCCACACTACATGGGGGCTACCTGTGGCAATTTGCCAATTGCGAGCAGAGATATGCTACATACCTCCAACGCGAAGTTAGAAAGGTCCTGGTGAGATCCAAGGATGGTGACATTCGATTGGGCGATCGCGGCCTCTTACTTGCCCGCGCGGGCGTAACCGCCCGGGCGGCAGGAGCCGTGAATGGGCGCCAATTTGTCCCGATCGGGAAGAGGTGGCGGTTCGCCGGCGTCGGTCGCGAACGTCGGACAACAGACGCGCGTGTGTGTGTGGCGAGTAGCTTGCGCTGCGGGCCAGATCGACGCTTACGCATAAGCACGCCCGCGCAGGCGGGTTTACGCATGAATGCGGCTGAGGGGGCCGGGTGCCAGGTGCCGGGTCCCGGTGTCCAGACCCGTCGGTGTGCAGGCGTGTCGTGCAGCACTTGCTGGGGCTATCGTCGTCGGTGCCTGGTGGCGCCAGCTTCGTCGGGGTTTGACTGCCCCGGCGACAAGGCGAAAGCCCGGACGCGAGTCCATGGTGCCGAGGGGGTGCGTAGCCTGCGGCCTGTTGACACCGTGTTTTCCACGGGTTTGCGAGTTTGTCGGCACGGGGCTACCCCGTGTCATCGTGCTCGCGAACAGGTTGAGGCACAACGGCATTGCTTGAGTTGGGGCGCTTCACCGGAACGTGGGCAACCGCGAGGTCAAGGACTCGGTGAGTATGAGCGAGAACCCGGGGGTGGCGGCGTCGCCGGTGGCGGCGCGCAAAGATGGCAAGGCCGGCAAGACCAGCGGCGAGGGCGAAGAGCCCGTTGACGCCGGCGGCAAGCCAGGCGGCTGCGCGCGGCGGTGGCAAGGGCGGCAAGGCAGGCGGTAAGGACGGCAAGGCCCGCGTCAAGGGCGGCAAGGCCGCAGCAAGCGCGGTGAGGCCGTGGACAACGGCGGCAAGGCCTGGCGCCGCGGGTAGCAGCTTCCGGCGGCGCGGGCGGCAACGGCCGGCTGCGCGTGCGGCAACGGCCGGCGGCGCGGGCGGCAACGGCCGGTGGCGCAGGCTGTTTGCCTTCTGTCTATGTACGGAGGTGGTAAGGGTTAACACCCAGGTACCAGCATGGTTGATCCCGCAGCAATGGCGGTGGACGGCGGCAACGCCAACGGCGAGGCGCGCGTGGCTCACGCCATTGTGGGTGACGGACCCAATGTCGATCGGTCCACCGACCCGGAGATGTTGCGCCAGCTTCAGCTCAGCGGCCTTTACAACACGCACGATGGCCCGATCGAGGTGGTCGCTGAGATCCCGGTAATTGCTGACCACAGGCTGTACGACGTTTGCGTCCGCAACCGCGCTCGTGAGCGCACTCGGAGTATCCACGCGCAGTACGAGGCCCTGCGAGCTTTATCGACGTGTTGGCCGAACCCAGCACGCCCAGCCATGCTGGTGACCGCGTGGCCGAGTTACATGGGGATTCGTTCTTCGGGAAGCAAGAGCCACATCGCATTATATACGAGGTCGTGTCGTTTTGCAACGAAGTCATTCGTTACCAAGTGCCGTTGCATTCGTTACACCGCTTGATGTGTTCGAACGCTCTTTTGTTTTCCGCGAGGGGGACAGAGACTTTCGAGGCGAAAGCCGCCTCGCTTTGCCGCTTGTTGCGGAACTGGCCGAAGGCCGTCTTCGTCGGTCGCTCGGTGGCCACGGACCTCGCGGTACCGATCGGCAGCGACGCCGGTTTTGCAGAATACCTAGATCAGCTTACGCTGGTGGAGGCGGAGGAGAACGACGCGGTCGATGAAGTTCTAAACCCTCGCATGAGCAAGTTACCGAACCCAGTACGGCTGCCGCTATTCGCGAGTGGCCATCGCCGAGCGGCGGGAACGCGGTTCTTCCGCGGGCGCGGGCTACTGCCGACGGAGTGGTCTGCTGGATATCTGCGGGCGCCAAAGACATTTGAGTCGTCTAGCTGGCTTCCGCCAGTCCCCGATTGGGAGCTGAAGACGGATATTTGGGTGGCGACTCCGGTGGTGGTTTCGTACCCGGCCTGCTCGTTCCGAAACGAGTATAGCTCTGCTTGGCAGATCGTGTACTCGGAGTACTACTGCAATCTGATTGCCGCCTGGGTTCGCGTTCTTGAAGAGGACGAGGGTTGTGTCCGTCTGGACGAAAGGAGACATCGTCACTTTGACGTCCTGGACACGTTCAAACTGCGCGAGGCGCCTGGCGGCGAGGCGGCACGAACGTGTCTTGTATGAGAAGCTGCGCCGAGCATTGGACGTTTTTCCGTGGGGGGTCGTCCTGAATGACGTGGTCCGTCGGGACCAAGAGACCTGCGAGGCGCGACACGTGCGCGTGACGGTCGATGCGACCAAGGCGTTAGGCTACTGCCTATGTCACGCGTGTGTTGACTTATACTGGGCACCTGACCTGAACGCGCCTGCCCATCTGGCAGCGGCTCCTCCGAGCCACCTCGGTGTGTGGCGTCGCCGTCGACAGACGCACTCGAATGGGGCTTATGTCATTGGTGGCCATCGTGATGGTTACCACCGTCCGCGTTCGCCGCGTCTCGATTGCTCGCGGTCGCCGCGTTGCGATCGCTCGCGGTCGATATCGCACGTGCAGTCGAGGCCATTTGGCCGACGTGTGCCTCTTCCTCCGCGGCGGTTTCCCTGTTTTGATCGGCGCGCGTGCGCGATGTACGCGTTCGCGCGCCCCGTGGGGCTGCCGTGTCGCCGGTGGCGCATGCCTGGGTGGAACAACTGACCGGCTTGCGCCGTGCTGTGAAGCGGGCGGACGCGCGACGGATTGAGTCGGCCTTGACCATTATTGGGCAGGCCGTGGCTCACGCCGTGGATGGCGATGCCAACTACGAGAGCTTTTCTCCGCACCTCGAGGCTCTTCAGCCAGAGGAGGCGGTAACTCCGACGCATTTCATCGTTCAGATCGTCCTGGGGCGTCATGCTCATGCGGACGGGAAGCCGTCTGGCGGGGCCCCGCCGTCGGCACGCAATACGCGCGCGCATAGCGTCTCTCAGGAGTCCGGGGCCAGAGTTGGTTCTCACCACGTTTGTTGTCGCGACTCACGTCGCAGCGATGAGGACGAGGAGGAGTAGGGTTCACTGCTAAGTGAGTTTCTCGGCTGACCCTGGCGGGAAAGTGTGTTGATTTCAGGGGCTGCCGCCTTTACGGTGTTGATGTTTCTTCGTCTTGTTGTTGTTTGTCTTTTGTCATGTTCGGATCCACTTCTCAGATTTTCTGTTAGTCATCATAGCGATGAAAGAAGTGGCAGGCCAGCATGGCTCATTGTGTGGGATTCTTATCCCTCGCATCTGATGATAAACGTACTTCGTACTCGAAACATGCGCGTCTGGCGGTTGCATACCAACTGGTGTTGGTCCATTGCTGGATGACCGCTGTTGCTTCCTCGGTAAAGGTCACCAGGCGGCGAAGGATTGAATCCGAGTGCTATTTCGGTGGTAAGAGGGACCCGTTCGGGAGCACTGGTACCGAGAACGCGGTATCGACCAGTGTCGATTGCGCGGATTTTGGCCACACGTAGGTTTACGGACCGTAAGCACGGTTCAGCAGAGGGAAATGCCGCAAGGCAAGTTTCGGGTCATACGCGAAGTTGCGCGTCATGGAGCGCAGAGTCAACTTAAGCCACGCGTCCTTAATTGCCGCGGCGGTAGTCAAATCTGTCCACGACACATTGGCATGGATACCTCCGTCACTGGTAACATGGAAATGTTGGATAGTGGGTATCCACGTGGATTCCATGACGATGTTGCCGACGGTTGTGAGCCCGGCTTGTCGGCGACTTTGCCGTGTTGGCGTTTGCCTCTCGTACTTCGGTATATGTTTCTTCTTCTGTCGAGGAATGCGCCCCACCATAATGCGTGAGAGGTTTTTCAGAGCTTCGCAGGTGTCGTCCTTCGACCCGTAGTCGAACCAGCGCACCTTAGCGCTATAGCTGTCACCCGTCGAGCGAAAGCCTAGGAGTTTGTCAACCACATACTTATCGGCAGTTGCCGGTGGTGGCTTGCGTTGGTCTAGACCATCTTGCAAGGGGTGTGGCACAGTATCTGTAGTACCACAATCTAGGGGGTTACCTCAGAAGGAGGGAAGTAACGGCCGTCTCAGCCGCTCGCGCGACACCCGCTATGGGACTCGAGGTCCGGGAAGTCGGGCCGATCGAAACGCCAAG
>Ga0115031_1000383_pt1 | contig 31695 bp, 24 predicted proteins | sample Maine_Asex4_meta_FD_87301 | JGI IMG/M metagenome (GOLD analysis project Ga0115031, IMG submission 87301) | Marine algal microbial communities from Maine, USA - Maine_Asex4_metaG | ecosystem: Host-associated > Algae > Red algae > Unclassified | place: Maine, USA | collected 2015-01-05
AAACCTTAGGCAGCAACGGAGGCCCCTCATTTTGCAACAAAGTACGATTAGAGTTGCCGAATGACGTGAAGATAAGAAAAACACAGAGGCACAGAGGACACAGAGAGATGTGGTCTCTGTGCCTCTGTGTTTCAAAAACTCCGCTGCCGAACATGGCAACGTAGGAGCCGAAGAGGTAGAGGCCATTACCCGCGAGTTAGCTACTCAATTTAACGTCGGATTATCCGCATCAACCGCTTCACCCTCCAGACAATGATGCCGAGTGCGGCAGTGAATTCGTGATGGGATTACTGAGCGCAGGTTGGCCGACGTCCCATGGAGGATTGCTGATCGTGCTGGTGCCCGCATCCGAGGATTTAAACGCGTAGCTACAGCAAGCCGTCACTTCGGCATTTACGTATCACTTCTTCTTCAACACATCCGCCGCGATCGACATACGGGGAGCAGCAGTTGGGACTTGGTCGATTAGATTGCCGGCTGATAATACGACACGCTTTGCTTTCTCTTTGAACTCGGGGAGTTTAGCGGCTTGGGACAAGTAGATCAAATTCTGCGCACTGACGCTGTTGCCCGAGGGTACCGCACCGTCGATGGTGCGTTTGGTGCGGAACAACAGGGTTTGGTGGTCGCTGGCGGTGTAGAAGTATCCGCCTTTATCCTTATCCTCGAACCATTGATCCTGCACCTTCTGTAACTCCACCGCTTCATCCAGCCAGCGCTGGTCGCCATTGGCGCGATGGATTGCAATCAGCCCGTCGATCAAGTTGGCATAATCCGTCAGATACCCGTCCAGTTTCGCCTGCCCATCGGTGTACGTGCGGTACAAACGCCCTTCTTCATTTTTCAGAGACGTTAGCACGAAATCGGCCGCCTTGATTGCCGTTTCAATGTACGATTCGTTTTTCAAAATACGGCCCGCATCGGCGAACCCGCGAATCATCATCCCGTTCCACTCGGTCAAGATCTTTGTATCGGTCGCCGGTGCAATACGAGCCTCCCGAACTTTTAGTAATTTCGCATTCATGGGCGCCAATTTCTCTAACAGCTGCTCAACGGTGAGCTTTGCGTCACTGGCGGTTGACTTAAACGGCAGCACAAACTGCGGTGCGTAATACTCGTTCTCAAAGTTGGGAGCCTGATTGATTCCGTAGACCGCAGTATAGAGTTTGAGCTCTTGTTCGGTCAGCGTTTCTTGAATTTCCGATTTTTCCCAACGATAGTACTTTCCTTCCTCGCCTTCGGATTCGGCATCCAACGAACTATAAAACCCTCCACCCTCAGCCGCCAAATCGCGTGAAACGCATCGCAAGATGCCCTCGACCGCCCATTTGTATTCGGGAGCTCCCGTCAGCTGATGCAATTCGGAATATACGGTGGCCAGCTGACCATTGTCGTAAAGCATCTTTTCGAAGTGGGGGATCGCCCAAAAACGATCAACACTATACCGATGAAATCCCCCACCTATATGGTCGTAGATGCCGCCCATCAGAATCCGCTGACACGTGTTCTCCAGCAACGCTTTGGCAGACTCGTCGCCTGCAGCAGCCAGATGGCTGAGAAACATCAGGTTCGAAGCCTCGGGGAATTTGGGCCTATTGGGGCTGGCCGCATTAAAACCAAAACCGCCATACTTTTGGTCGTGACTTTCAGTCAACGATTCCAATACGTCGGTGACCCAGCGTGATTGAATTGCCGTCGGGAGCTGCTCATCGCCGCCGGTGAGTTGCTGCTGAGTCACCTCGGTCAACGTGTTGGCGCTTGACTGGATCGCGTCTTGATTGGTCTTCCAAGCATTGTCCAATTTCTTGATGACTCCCAAAAATCCTGGCGTTGCTTGGCGGTCGCCATCGCGCGCGGGAAAATAGGTTCCACCAAAAAACGGACGGGTGTCTGGAGTCAGGAACATCGACAATGGCCAACCACCACCGCGGCCGGTCCGCATCATTTGATTGAATACGTTCAAGCTTTCCATGTAGATTTCGTCCACATCGGGTCGCTCTTCACGATCAACCTTGATGCAGATGAAGTTCTCATTGAGAAATTTTGCAATCTCTTCGTCCAGAAACGATTCACGTTCCATCACATGGCACCAGTGACAACTCGAATACCCAACCGACAGAAAGATGGGCTTGGATTGAGCCTTCGCTTTGGCCAGCGTTTCATCGTTCCATGGATGCCAATCGACAGGGTTGTGGGCATGTAACAGCAAGTACGGACTGCTCTCGCTGGCCAACGCGTTGGTGTGTTTGTGCGATGGTTCATCGCCCGATTTTTCATCGCCCGATTGGGCATGAGCGACCGAAAACAGCAACGCGATGCAAGAGGCGACAATCAGGTTAAAGGCGGTTCTCAGAAATCGGCAGTTCATAGACGGCATCTTAGGTTCGTGGTTGAGGTTTGGTTGTCCCGGTTGTTAGCTATCGCGGGCATTAAGCCTGCGAGCATTTGGCGGTGCAGACGGAGGCAAGTACGAAGCGCGGTTTGGTAAATGTGAGCGGCAAGGCGCTAGCCGCCGATTCGTTGCATCGTATACCGGCGGCTAACGCCTTGCCGCTCACATTAGTGCAAAAAGATTCCCGGGAATTGAATTTATTAACAGAGCCAAGCGTCCAACATACCAACGCGCACGAAAAAAGTCCGGCCGAAACAAATGAAGGTGCTCGACCGGACCCAAAATAACGCCAAAGTTTGGACTGCGGAGATACTTCTCGTCAACGCAGTCGACAAATGTTACCAAAATCTTTCGAAGACGAAATTAAAAAACTGACTCAAAAGAGAAATTCGTATATCAGCTTTCCACCTACCACCATTTCAAACATCTGTTTATCAATAGTAGAGCGGTATATTACCTCACTAAATGTCCATCATCTTGCGATCTAGCTTGCAGATCGAAGTTATCATTTGATGAAATCGTAAAGACTAAAGGCGGCGTTAAGGAAGCCGTTTTATTGCCGCCCAAGTCCTCGACTAAAAGGTGCAGTTCATAATCGCCGTTGGATAAGTCACCAATCGTAATCGGCAAGTGCATATAGAAGTCTCGACGCCGTCGACGGGCAATGTCTTCTACAACGGGGAATTCGGCTTGTTGAACGGCGTGGCCGGAGGCGTCGTAGATTGCGTAACTGCCTCTCAGGCGCGTGTGAAAGGCCGACCCTGAACCGCTGGATTGTTCCTCCGAGTTATAATTTTCGACTTCGCAGTAGAGCAATACCTTTTGGCCCGATTTGAACACGTCGCTAACAAACGTTTTGAACTGTCCGTAACCGGACACCTCGGTACAGAATGCACCGGATTCGACTTTGAGGTTCGCCAAGGATTCTAATTCGGCGATCGCCTGACGAAGGTGCACCAATGTTTCATGAGCCGTGTGATGCTTCATTAGATCGTTTGCTTTATCATCGGTCAGTTCCGGCGTCTGCAGCATCGACGTGATTGCCTCTAACTGATGCTGCCAGAAATAGTTTTCCGATTGTGTAAATGTTCTTTCTTCCTCAGCAATGTCGCCCATCTGCCGGCTCAGCACGTCCAGCAATCGCAAATTGACTTCTAAACTGGTGCGTGTCTGGGAATCAATATCATTGTCCAGCTGCTCCTTGACCAACCCAATCGTCTGCTGTAGACGCGATCGCCAGGTTACTGCGTTAAGCTTCATCACAGCCTCGACACCGACCGGAGGCACGTCAGACTGAGCGCCGGTTTGTGCCAACGGTTGATCTTCGGTGATTTGCTGATTGTACGCCGCTACAATGTTTTGCGTGTCGTTGACGATCTCTTGGGGCAGCGGTAATCCGACCGGCGAGAATGCAACCTGTCCAAAGTTCTTTTTCGCGATCGCGACTTGGTCGACCGAGTGTTCGATGGCCATCGGAGCGAGACTACGCCTTCCTTTGATGGTTGGCGCGGCTTGAGAAAACTGATTTTCAGATGGAATATTGCGGCCGCCGATATTCGGAAGATCGCAGATAGCACATTCCTTTGGCGGCAAAAAATCATTCTCATCCACCATGGGAGTGAAAGCAGGTTGTTCGATTCGCGCGATACGTGACTCGGAGACCTCCGGGAATGCTTTCTTGACAGGCGACGCCATTAAAAACGGAGCTTTCTTCTTTTGAAAGACCACCGGCTCCGATTCGGGCTGCGTCTTGAGGACTTTTCGAGGTGCAGGGAGATTCAGTCGGGCTTCACGCTGAGCACCCAAGGTAGGATCAATTTCGATCCCATTAAGAGACTCTTCTTTTTCGACAGCGGGTTCGGGAGGCGCTGTTTGCGTTAGAGAATCAGCAGGGCTGAAGTTCGTTTGGAAGGCCTCGACTTTGGGTTCTTGGAACTTCGGCGTTTCATTCTTGACCACCGGTTTAGTCGCGATCTTCTCCGGAAGATTCTCTGGTTTGAAAAACGGTTTCTCTACAGCCGACTGCTGCTGAACAGACTCCGTCATTAAAGGCTGCTTCGCGACAGATTGCGAATACACTTCGCCCTGCAGATTTCTGTCCACCGTAGGACCGCGGTTCACTACTTCTGCTGCCTCTTCTGCTGCCTCTTCTGCTGCTACTTTTTTGGCTACCTCTTCGGGAGTCTTTTCAATGATCAGCGGCATAGTTGGTCGCAGCGGTGCGGGTGCGAAGTTTTTCACAACCGGCAGATCCAACTCTGCTGCGGGGCCAATCGAACCCGTCTGAACGACGGTTGGCTCGATTGCATTGCTTGCTTTGGCTGATTGATCGTTCACCAGCATGATGCGGCTCGATTCTGTCCAAGGACGATCATTGGACCGAGCAGATCGGATGGGGTTGAGCATCGTGTCCTGCGAATCGTTGGGAAGAGGATCTGACAAAACGAATCTTCCAGGTTTAACCGCTGGTACCGGCGGTGTGGGATCAACGAATCGATCGGTGTCGATTTTCGCCAGTGGCTGCGAAAATATTTGCGCAGGCGGTTCGGCCGAGGGATTAAAATCGCTGGTATTCTCTTGGAAGGCGACCTGCTTAACTTTGTCTATCACAGGTTCAGCGTACAGCGTCGTGCTGGGCAGCTGGGAAAGCTTTGGAGGGCGCGCCATAAGGTTCTGAACCGTATCTCTGGCCGGACTGGTTTCTGTGCGGACATCGTTATTGAGATTCATGCCGTCAACGGCGCGTAGGTCGCGCGCCGTCTTCACCAATTCCATAGTCTCTGCTTTTTCCGTGGCCACGGTTTGGGAGGTCGCTTGTCGCAAAGGTTGAGGTGGAAACGGAATTTTGCGTTGGCTCAACGGACCAGTTGAGCCAAGTCTCGAGCAGCCCGCCACACAGAGAACGCAAGCGATCGCGATTAAAATTCCGTTGCCAATCTGGCGATGGAAAAATTGGCTAAAAAGGCGGTGAGTATCGCGCAATCGTGTTCTTGTGAAGCGCATTGGATTCCGTCCCAGCATAATATTTCTCGCAACGTAAGTCGTCGTTTGAATCAAATTTCGCCGGAGCGTAGATAAATTGTCCCTCAACAGCAAGATTGGCTTAACCCAACGCAAAAAGTGCTTGCATCAATGCAAGATAGCAATCAGAGCAAGGATGGAAGAACCGAACGAGTGGCCTTAAGCAATTTAGAAAACTTGGTGAATCTCCAATTCACAACGCTATTTTGACAACACCCAATCCCGCTAACTTCGCCTCTGCCCCGAACGCTGATGCCCGATCAACCCTTCGATTTCAGCCAACCGCCCGGTATCTGCAACCAGCTCCGGGGGAGCTTGGTCCAACTTTAACCAAGTCCGAATCCGCAAAAACGTGAAGACGTTCAAACCGGCCGAAAACCGAGCCGTGCCTGCGGTCGGCAACGTGTGATTGGGACCGACGCCGTAGTCGCCAAAAACTTCGGCTGATTGGTGGCCAATAAAGATGCAGCCAGCGTGACGAATCTTCGACGCGACAGATTCCGCATCGGCCAAGTGCAACTCCAAGTGCTCTGGCGCCAGACGGTTGCAAACGGTGATCGCTTCTTCGACGCTGTCACACATCACCATCGCGCCATTGTTGGACAATGATTGCCGGGCCACGTCGCCGGTTGGCAACTGTTCCAGCTGTTGTTTAATTTGTGTGTCAATTGCATCGGCAAGTCCGGCGTCCGTCAAAATCAAAAACGGACGCGCGTCGACATCGTGTTCGGCTTGAGCCAATAGATCGGCAGCGATCGTTGCCGCATCAGCCGCTCCATCGGCCACCAGCGCTAACTCAGATGGGCCGGCAAGCATATCGATGCCGCAATCGCCACTGACGATCTTTTTCGCCGCTGTGACCCAGCGATTTCCAGGACCGGCGATGATGTCACGTCTGGCAAATCCATCGAAACCGTAAGCCATCGCGGCGATCGCGTGAGCGCCTCCAATGGCGAGGACTTGATTGGCCCCCGCCACTTGCGCCGCAGCCAAGATAATATCCGACGGGCCTGGAGAAGCGACAACAACGTGTTCACATCCGGCGACGTTGGCGGTCACAGCCGTCATTAAAACCGTCGAGGGCAGTGCGAACCGACCGGCAGGTGCATAGCAACCAGCGTTTTGAATCGGTTCAATCGTGTGGCCGGCTGATCCTCCAGGAACCGTTGTGCTCAGGGCGCTGATCGAATCAAGCTGAGCCTGAGCGAAGTCACCGATCCGTTTGGCCACGCGTTTGAGCAACGCCAGATCTTCGGCGTCGATACGTTCTGCCGCCGCCTCCATGGCGCTGCGCCCAATTACGATTGGCTGGTCGGCCGTACGTTCGTTGAATTGAGCCGCAAACTTCCGGATCGCTGACTCTCCGCCATCGCGCACCTCGTCGACGATCGCTTGCGACTGAGCCAACGTTTGGTCGTCCAGCGAGTGGGCGAGCTTGGCATCACCAAATTCGGCGGCGGAGATTCTTTTAAGCATTTGTTGGGGTTTCTCTAAGTATCGTTAATTCCTGCGAACGATTCGATTCATTCGCCTGGCCAATTCAGCATACACTTCCTCCAGCCCGACACCGTTGTTAAGCATTGCGACCAAGGAAAAGTACATCACATCGGCCGCTTCCCATGCAACTTCGTAGCGGTCGTCCAACTGAGCCGCTTCTGCCAGTTCCTGAGCCTCTTCCAACAATTTCTTCTGCAGTAATTCGGCATCGTTTGCCAATTTCTTGGTGAACGATTTCGCGTCAGGCAAATGAATACGCTCTCTCAATCGCTGAATAACCGTCGCGATTGAACGTTCTTCACCGAAACAAGTATGCGTGTTGCGATGACAAAATCCCGGTGCGTCCTGAGTCACCGTAAATCGCAAACAATCACAGTCGCAATCAAAACGAATGCCAAGCAACTCCTGTGTCGCGCCGCTGGTCAATCCCTTAATCCATAACCCGTTGCGCGACCGAGACCAATACGTGCCTTGCCGTGATTTGATCGCGTGTAGCAAACTTTCTCGATTGGAATATGCCAATCCCAAGGCGATCCCCAACGGATCACAAATAATCGTCGACCACAGCCCGTCGGGCCGGTCGGATTTCAAAATCGCACAATAGTAGTCAACGATCATGCCAGGGTTGCCGCCAAGCCAATCGGCATCCACGACCGCCACGCGCTTTTGATTTTCCAAATCGGCAACGTCACTGGCAGAAGGCTCGTCCAACACATTCCACTGATCTGAATCGAGAAAGCGCATACGATCGTCAGGGATTGATGCGAAATGCTCACGATTGGCCAATGTCGTCACGATGCCCGACCCGCCAATGTTCAGCAACTCCAACGCTTGTTCATCCGAAAGATTATCCGACTGGATAAAAACGTCAGTCACCCCACCGGTTTGTTTCACAATCCGCTGCAACGCATTCAATTCAGTTTCCCTGAGTGCAAAATCAATCTGCAGACACGTCGCACCGAACAGCGACCAATGTTTAATCTGCGCGAGCAGCGGTTGCGTCCACTCGTTTCCCTGCCCGACCTTGATCAGCGGAACTAACATGATCGCACCTCCACACCAGAGGCCATGAGTTTTCTTTTCACATCTTCGACCGTCATATTTCCATCGTGAAAAATCGAAGCGGCCAATACCGCGTGAGCACCATTGTCGAACGCTTCGACCATGTGAGCCACCGAATTAGCGCCACCCGATGCAATCACGGGCAAGGAACAAGCTGCCGTGACCGCCCGCATCAATTCTAAATCATAACCGCTGCGTGTGCCGTCGCGGTCAAAACTGGTCAGCAAAATTTCGCCTGCGCCGCGCCGCTGAGCTTCCGCGGCCCAATTCACCGCGTCCAGCGGTTCGCCCTGTGTTCCACTGCGGGTCATGACCTGCCAAAAATCTTCCTTGGCAGGATCACGTTTGGCGTCAATCGCGACGACCGTACATTGAGCTCCAAAGCGCGTTGACATCTGGTTGATCAGATCGGGGTTTTTAACCGCTGACGAATTCGCGCTGACTTTATCGGCGCCTGCATTGAGTAAACGCGTCGCATCTTCGACCGAAGACACGCCGCCCCCGACGGTCAGCGGGATATACAGCTTCCGCCTCACGCTTTCGATCGTCTCCAGCATCGCCAACCGCGCCTCGCGCGTCGCCGACACATCCAAGATCACCAATTCGTCAGCACCTTGCTTCTGATAATGGTCCGCCAGTTCCACAGGGCAACCGGCATCGCGTAGGTTCTGAAACTTAACGCCCTTAACAACGCGCCCGTTGTTGACATCAAGGCAAGGAATAATTCGTGGTTTAAGCATAGATTTTCGTAGGTTGGATTTTCAATCCGACTATCAAAGAGTCAATTTCAACGGCCAAGTCACTTGGCCCATTTCTCAAGTAACGTCTGGCCCCATTCGCCGGAGAGCTCCGGGTGAAACTGGCAAGCCAACGTCTTACCCTGCCAAAGGCAACTGACAAATTCACCACCGTAATCCGTCGTGGCATAATTCCAGTCCTGAGGCGGCGAACTCAAACGAAAGGAGTTCGCAAAATACGCTTCGCCCGCTTCGAAAAACGAGGATGAATTAGAAGCGTTCGGAACCACGTTGTTCCAGCCTAACTGAGGCACTTGGACGGTGTCGTCAAAACGTGTGATCGTTTTATCAATCACGCCTAACCCCGTGACACCGGGACTCTCTTCACTGGAAGTCCCTAGCAACTGCATCCCCAAACAAATACACAGCGTTGAAACATCATGATCCTTCAACCGCGCAGCGACCGTCTCTCGAAGCTTCAAACGATCAATCGCTTCGGCCGCCGCTGCGTAGGCACCAACGCCCGGCAACACGACGTGAGTCGCCGAAGTGATGTCGTCGATGTTCTCGGTAAGGTTCCAGGGTTCTTGCATCCGGTCGAATGCCGCTTGCAGCGATCGGATGTTCGCAACGCCCGTATTGATAATCTGAATCATGGTTAATTGTCGTCGCCGGACTCGCCAGAGTTCGGCAGCCATTCGTTAAAATCTAAAATCTAAAATTCGAAATCAGTAATTTGCAATCTGAAGTCTGGCGACTCCAGCTACTTATTAAAGCACGCCTTTGGTGCTGGGAACATCGCCTTCGGTTTTGGTCAACGCTTCACGCAGTGCTTTGGCACAGGACTTAAACGCGGCCTCCGCTCGGTGGTGATCGTTGGTGCCGCGGATAACGTCGACATGCAAACTACACTTCAACGTCATCGCCAGCGATTGAAAAAAGTGAGTGATGTTCTCGCAGGCCCACGTCCCCACCATTTCCCGTTGCAGCCCAAGGTGTATCTCGGGCCACGGTCGACCGCTAAGATCAATGACCGTTCGCGCTAGCGCTTCATCCAAAGGAGCGTACGCCGATCCAAACCGCGTAATGCCTCGGCGCGGCCCCAGTGCCTCGTCGATCGCCGTTCCCAACGCCAAAGCGCAGTCCTCGGCAGTGTGGTGGTCGTCGATGTGAAGATCACCATCGCAGATCAACTTCAAGTCTATTTTGCTATGGAAAGCCAACGCCGTCAGCATGTGGTCCATAAACCCGATTCCCGTCGAAACTTCGACTTGGCCGGTGCCGTCGAGGTTAAGTTGGATGTCGATCTTGGTTTCTTTGGTTTCACGGTGGGTCGATGCAGTCCGTCCAGTGCCTGTCGGTTGGTTAGCGGGCTGAGGTTTTAGGTTCGCCACCCGCGCCTTTGCCAACTCAGGATCGGTGTCGGTCGCAATACAAAGACCTGTCGCCAATTGCAAATAGTCCGCTACGTTAGTCGGGATGGTGATACGTAGTTGATTCGCAAGCAGCGCTGAGCCAGGAAATTTCCTCACCCCCACGCCAGCTTCGACAAGTTTTTCCCAAACACCATCGGCCTCTTCGAACTGTGCCAGAATGAAGTTGCCGCCAGAGGGAATCGCTGTCGCGCCGCAGTCTTCCAACACCGTCATCAAAATCGAACGAAGCTTTCGCACCATCGTCAGACCGGACTGCATCGCCGCTTGGTACCCTGCGATCGCGGTTCTGGCTGTTTCCAACGAAACGGCGCTCACGGGAAATGGCCCGGCCGTATCGCGAATTTTGCGGGCATATTCTCCCGATGGTGCGATCAAGTAACCGACACGCAGTCCGGCCAATCCCCACGCTTTGGAAAATGTGCGAATGATTCCGATATTGTCGTCGGCGGTCAAAGCCCTTGTCGGGTCCTCGTCTGCGAATTCAATATAAGCGTTGTCCACCAGCAACATCGTCCCATGTTTTTTAGCAAGCGCTGAGATTTTTAAAATTTGGTCAGTCGCGACCATCCCACCGGTGGGGTTGTTGGGCGACACGACACATACGACAGCCGTTTTCGAATTGATATTGGCACAAAATGCGTCGAACGGAAAATCGCCTGATTGCCAAACCGTTTCGACCATTTCTCCGCCGTAATTGTTGGCGTAGATACTGATCATCTCAAACGACGGAGCGTGACAAACAACATTGGGGCGATCCGGGGAGATCGACCGACGCATAATTCGGTCGAACGCATCGTCTCCGCCAGCGGTCACGACGATCCGATCGGCTTCCACGCCCACCCAACCCGCGATCGCGGATTGCAGCGCACGATGGTCGGGATACCGCGAAACTAAATCGGATTGCTGGGCCAACTGATCTGGAAGATCATCGATGGGACAGGTCGATTCGTTACGCGATAGTTGCAGCGTAATTTCGTGTTTGAATGCTGGCGGGTTGTAAGCCATTGAATCTTGGCAGGTTGAGAATTTGAAGAATTTAATGGCCCAATCAATGAGCCCAAGCATGTACCAACCGTTTATCACGATCAGCAACTGAGCCGCAAGGCGCAAGCCGCGGGTGAATTGAGATTAAACAAAGCATCGGGAAAAATTAGGCAAACAACCGGCGGCTAGCGCCCCGCCGCTTAGTCACGGGTAACAACATTTACGAAATCAATTGTTCGGCAGACGTCGTCACGATGTCGTGAGCTCCGTTGCTCTTCAATTTCGGAATGATCTCAGCCAATTTCTTGCGTGGCACTGCCGAACGAACCGCAAACCATCCGGAATCACTCAGCGGTGAAACGGTCGGCTGACGCAGCGAAGGCAAGCAATTGAGAACGGCGTCCAAATTATCGCTGGCGACATTCAAATCCATCATCACGCGCGTACGTGCCTTTAGCACCGCGTCGATCAGCATCGCGAAATCTTCGATCTGTTGATTCTTTTCAGGATTGTCCATCGCCTCTTTGGACGCATACATGCGTGTCGACGATTTCATAACTTCGTCGATAATCACCAGCCCGTTGGCGCGGAGCGTGGAACCGGTCGCTGTATTGTCTATGATCAAATCGGCGTCTTCGGGAGGGAAGACTTCGGTCGCACCGTAAGTGGTCAACACTTCGGCATCCAAATTGTTCTTTTTAATCCATTCCGCAGCCATGCGCGGATATTCCGATGCAACAACCAGATGACGTTTGGGCAAGACTCCGTCGATGAGTACTTCATGGGGCGCCGCAACGACCAAACGAACAGGATTAAGTTCGGTGTTGAGAACCTCGACCAGTTCGAGTTCCATCTCGTAGACCCAATCGGCACCGGCGAACCCAAAATCTCGTGCGCCAGCAGCCAACATCGAAATTACATTTCGAGGCTTGAGCATCTTTGTGTCGTAGTTGGGCAAAGAAAGCGACGGCCGATAACCGCGCTCCGAATTGCGTATCGTAATCCCCGCTCCTTTGAGCAAAGATACAATTTCGTCGAACATGCGGCCCTTGGGCAACGCAAGTCTCATTTTATTTTGATCGTGTAGATCTGGCATCGTGAACTAAACTTTCGAAAGACCTTGGTGAAGAAAATTGGGCTTTCGGAAAACGTTTTTACGTCGCACGATTGTCGAGTGCAGACAACAAAAAAACGTTGACCGAAGTGGCCAACGTTCTGTGTACTCTATAGCAAAACGAACCCACTCTCCCTTAATGAAGATGGTGATAGTGGTGTGTGTTGCCGGTATATTGAATCATAGCTGGATGTTAGCTAAGTCTGCAGATTGGGTCAACCGGCCAGTTTGCTAAAATGCTGCAAAACCTCGCAAAACGTCATTTAGGTGACAACTTGCAAAAGCTGTCTTGGGGCCTTTGCAATGGTCTAATTAGCTTTCCTTAGGTAGACCTTCAAACGGCCCTTATTGTCCTCGATCTGATTCCACTTATCGTCGCACCGCAAGTATAACTGACCATCGGTCTCAGCGACGAACTTTCCGCGCTGCCCCAATCGGATCGTTTCAGAGAGCAGATAGTCTTCAAAGATCGCCCCTACCAAGCGGCCTTGCCCGTTGAGCCCGCTGGCGGTTGAGGCTTCGAATTCAGGATCCGTTTGCCACTGCCCCTGGGCGACATATTCATAGGTCTGCCCTGCGACAAGTTCGACTTTGGTGGCCTGCCATCCGGCCCGAGCATCAACCTCAGTGCTGACCATGTCGACACCAAAGAGTTTATTCGGTTTGACTTTCCATTCCCATTCGCAGAGATCTTCGCGATACCCGACATCGAAATTCTTAAGGAACTGCCGAAACTCAAAATCAATCTCTCTCATTTTTGTTTCGAAACGAAGCTCGAACGTTTCAGGATCCCCTGACATCATACTGATGCCCAACGAACGAAAGTCTTTTGAATAGTTCGCGTTATGAATCATCATGTAACACAATGCCCAACTGCCAGCGTTTTCTTTCCACGAATGGTCAGAACCAACGCTGGAGTGAAAACTTGAACCTGAGTCTGAGATCACTGAGTTTAGTGACATAGGTGGATTGGATTTCAGGTACGCGACAATTTCCGGCGAGACGGAGACTTTTTTATCGTTCCGCTCCCAATAGTTGGCCATGAGAGACATTCCGTCACAGTACCACTTGGGACCGTTGGAACCGAAGGTCGCCTTGCAGAACGCTTCATATGCGGCACGCAACACTTCATCGTGGTCGTCACCGGAATCGACGCAATCAGACGACATCAAAGATGTTTCGTTCACCCAGTTTGTTTCATCGGCCACGATTTTACATTCGATACGATCGTCAGGGCGTTTCTTAAAATAGCGATAAACTACTTCGTGCATGTTATCCAACTTCATCCCAAGGACCTTGGCTTGCAGGGGTGAAATGTCGGTCCGAAGATTGTAGTTCTTCAGTTTTACGTCTCTGGGTTCTGACGTGTTGTCATCGGAAAGGTAACCGTACTTTTGTAACAAAAGATCGGTCTTGGATAGCCCCTCCACCTTTCGTGTGCGATGCGGCGAAAGCTCGATTGTGATTTCGTTGATTACGTTGACGTCGCCTTCGTAGGTCACTCCCATCATAGTTTCGACGATGTCTTCGGCGTTAACCCGGTCGAGCGTTTGCATAGCAAAGACCAGCTTCCTAGCATCTGTCGTCTTGAGTTCGACGCGTCCCTGTTTGGCCATCGGCGATTTGGCAACTTTCAAAAGCACGCCTCGACTGGTGATGCGGATCACTTTCCCAACGACCTTATAGATGCCCTGCGTATTGGTGCGTTCTACCTCCAGTTCCTCCGCTTGATCGTTGACGAAAGTCAATTCGCTGACTGACTCTTGGGCTTTGCCCGAGGGCGACATTTTGACAGATGCGGACAGCACTACCCCAGGGTCGATAAACGATAACGGCAACCGACCTTTCACGACGACACTATCACATTCTTCATCGGTCAAGGTGTGAGTGGAATAATCAATCTGCTGCCCATCGTCGTGAGTGACCGTGATGTTTCCAGGTGTGATCGCGGCAATAACACCATCACGCGTAAAACGTCCTATTGATCGTCTATTCTGCGCTAGCGCAGTGGATTGATGGAAGAAGGCGCCTAATAAAATTGCGCACGAAAACGTGACGCTTGAGGCAGAAATTAGGTTCATTGGAAGTTTGGCGTGGAAGTTGTGCCGCGCTTACTACATTTAATATGACTGAGTTTTCGCCGGCGAACCGAATTTATTGGAAAAAAGCAGGAAAAAAACAGTACTAAACGTTGGCTATGCAGAATTGTGTAAGGGGGTTCACCCGCAATTTACCTTGGCCACCAATTCTTCTCTCCTACGTGATGATTTCGTCCAAGGTCGCCGAACCGTCCACCAATTTGTCGTAGTCCGATTTTGCAATGGGCCTTAACCATAAAAGGTTCACTTCATCACCACGAAAATTTGCCAGTTTCGATGGCTCAAGTTCTATCATCTCACTGCCTTGCGAATCGCTGAGCAGTATTCCGATATCACCGTCAGTTGTCGTAAAGTTACAACTATGACCAGGACCAAGCCAAGTAAAATTTTGCCACGGGTACAACGCTAGGCCAGAGAGCTGATTGACAATCTCCGCAGGCAAAGGTTCGGGCACTGCAACGGGCCTATCTGTTGATTTGTCATCACGTTGGATAGCGACGGCGATCTCGATGCGACGAAGCTCGGATGGATTCTCGACAAACATCTCCACCGCAGGTTGCGGAAAGACTGAAAGCCCCGCTGTCACCAGCACGTCATATCGCGGCGTGCAGTACTGAAGCATTTTTGCCAGCGGAAAATGTTGACCGGGAACTTCTGTTTCGATGCGCTGCGCCGGTGTCGCGTCAAACCGCTGGTCATGATTTTCGATAATCAGGGACAGTTGTTCTTCCCACGGCGTGGCTGACGACGTCTGCCAAGATTCCCAGAACTGCTGGGCGTTTTCCACACGTTTGAACAGAAGAGGATTGTCTGGCATTGGCCAACAAACATCCGTTGGATTGGCGCAGTTAGATGCGTAGCCATGAAACCCGTCAGCGCCGCTCCAAGGCGGAATGAGCGCGATGATTTCTTCACTTTGATCTCTAGCGGATATTTCAACAAGCGCTGCTCCAGTGCCTTCCTCAAACCAAACGATCTTCAATGTTTCGCCTGTTGGTACCCGATGAAGTTCGGGGGCAATGCAATCATGACGAGGCAACATCGTGGCGATGCCGGCTGTCATTTCGTCAACGTTGAATACGTGAGGCCCCATCTTTAGGTTCCTCACCCAGCAAGCCCGCATTCCGAACCTCCCCGACCGTTCGCGCGAGGCCGGGTTTTCGTTGAGGTAAAAGTAGACCGCCCGAGAGTCGTGCTCAACAATTGCATCTACATTACCATAGGGAGACGTTTCGAAAACGATCGAGTAAATTTCACGCTCTTCAGACAAAGGAAGCTCGGTTGAGATTAAAGATGGATATTGGAATAAGATTTTTCAACCGCATTCTATAGTTTCTTAAAACTTTCGTAACAGCCAAGAAGTAGTTTCCCGGTATCGAGCCCCGCAACCATCAGCCGCAGCGCGATAGCGTCCGGTCCCCGGTCGGAGAATATGAACCCGCGTGTTATGATGACCTGTGTTTTCGTACCCAACCCCGTCACCCCCGTGACGCTGAATTTGCTCAGCCTCTCTTAAATCCATGTCCACGACCGAAATTGCTCCTCAATCACCCGCCGGCTCTGCCGCAGATGGTCCGGCGATCGAGGCAACCAATCTCAAAAAGACCTACTCTTCAGGTCTAATATTCGGCGAAAAATTTGAAGCACTCAAAGGTGTTTCCTTCGAGGTCCGACGCGGTGAAGTCTTTGGTTTGCTTGGCCCCAACGGAGCCGGCAAAACGACTTTTGTTAAAATCCTGTTAGGCATCATCACCAAATCTTCGGGTTCAGCAAAACTGATGGGTTGCCCCGCCGGCAGCATCGCCGGCCGGAGCCAAGTCGGCTATTTACCCGAACACCTCCGCATCGGTTCCCATTTAACGGCGCTCACCGCATTAGAATTGTACGGCAATCTCAGCAACGTTCCGTCGGAGAAAATCAAATCCAAGCAAGACGAACTTCTGACACTGGTCGGCCTCAAAGGCCGGGAAAAAGAGTCGGTCAAGAACTTCTCCAAAGGCATGCTGCAGCGGTTGGGTTTGGCTCAAGCGCTTCTGCACGATCCCAATCTGCTGATGCTCGATGAGCCCACCGATGGCCTCGATCCACGTGCTCGCGCTGAGATGCGTGCCATCATCGCGCGGCTCAGAGAATCGGGCGTTACGATTTTCCTTAACAGCCACTTATTACAAGAGGTTGAAATGATCTGCGATTCGGTTGCGATCCTCGATCGTGGCGTACTCCGATTCTGCGGCGACGTATCAAACATTGGCGATGCCGTTGCTGAGTCCGGCGATTCCATCGTTGCTCAGATCGAATTGGCCGGCGATTTAAGTAATCTGTCCATCATCACACAAGGTATCGTATTTAATTTGACTCGTCCGGCAGCCGAGAATCGCCTATCGGCCCAATTTAAATTCACCAATCAACAGCAGGTGGACAGCTTTGTCGACCGTTTGCGGGCGGGCAACATCAGCATTCTGCGTTTGGTACCTCAGAAACTGAACCTTGAAGACGTCTTCTTACAATTGATCCAAGAGTAGTCCATGCGGCCCTATTTCGCCATTATCAAAGACTCCTTTCGCGCCGCTTGGGCGTCGAAGGTACTTTATGTGTTGCTCGGTTTGATCACGGTGCTACTGTTGGCGCTCGCACCGATGCACTATCGCGAGTCGTTGGACTGGAAACTAATTCAGTCAGACTATATCCAGGAGTTTGGCTCGATCGGCCAGCGGCTGTTCGATCAAAAAGATTCCTCCGATGAACCCTTGATTGGCACAATCTGGAAGACGCTTCCCCAGGGGCTACGTGCGGAGGTCGAGTCCACCTTTGATCAGCCGGGCGACAAACGTAACAATCCCAATAAGCGAAACTTGGATTTGTTTCGTGAGCTAATTGGCGAGCTGAACAACGTCATCGCAGAACCTGGCTCTTTCGCAAAAGCCGATTTAAGCAGCCTCGGCCTAGAGAAAGAGATAGAGGCTGCGCGACAAGACGGGGCCAGCATCGAAACTCAACGGCGGCTTAATCGTCTGATCGTCGCAAAAATTTTTTCACCCTTTATTGATGCGGGCGACTCAACAACGATGGCCGCCTATTACGGTACATGGCGGTTAGGATTCCTAGACGCCTTAGCGGCCAGCAGAGGCCAGTTCGCTTCCGGCATCGCGGCTTATATCCCCGGCATCTTGGACAAATTTGTTCTCTCAATTGGGCTGGCGATCGCGATCGTCGTCACGGCCAGTATCATTCCCGAAACGTTCGAAGCCGGATCGCTGAATCTATTACTGAGCAAACCAATTTCGCGTTGGGGACTTTTCGTCGCAAAGTTCATCGGGGGCTGCGTTTTCATTTCGATCTGCGCGACTTATCTGTTCGCCGGCATTTGGCTGTGGTTGGGGCTGGCGTTGGGCGTCTGGGAGAACGCGATCCTGTTAAGCATTGTGCTCTACATCATCGTGTTTGGAATTTATTTCTCCGTGTCGGCATTCGTCGGATTGGTATTTCGCAGCACGATTCTTGCGATCATGGTGACGTTGCTGTTTTGGAGTGCCTGTTTTTTGGTGGGAACGACGTACGGATTTCTGGACACAAAGCTTCAGAACGCACGTATCGTAAAACTGTCTGAATCTGAAAAAACGATGGTTGCATTAGATCGCATGTCTCAATTGACCTACTGGCAGCCACGCATGGAAAAATGGGTGTCTCCATATCCGAAAAACGAACAGAAAGACGGTCAACGATCGTTCACCACAGCGTCGTGGATGGGTGATCTCGGTGAGTTCCCCTTACCGTTTGGCCCCTTAGTCAATCCAGACGACCAGCGATTGGTGGCCGGACGAACGTCGATGTCCAACATGCTTTCCTTCGGCCAACAGGAACTGTTGGTTTCGTCGCCCGGGGGTGGAGCGATGCAGAGCAAAGGAAACTTTCCGCGCGGTACGATTGATTTCCTACAGGGAGCAGAAGATTTGATCGCGGTCACCGGCGAAGGAAAGTTCTTTCGTTTCGGAGAGAAAAAAGAGGGCGACGGAGATAGCCATCCGCTCAAAGATCGAAAATCAAATAAGCTCTTCTATCCACGCGGGCCCGACAAACCTACGCCCGTCATCAGCCGAGGCGTTTGCGCGATCAATCACAAGACCAGCGAAATCGTAATTTACGGAAATCGGGTCGTTTCCATTTATCGCCCGAGCGACGAAGGTTATCAGTTTGATCGATCCATCGAGGTCGAAACTGACGCTCCCGATTCGATGAGCTGTCAATTGGCGTTCGAAGGCGACACGCTTATGCTGGCGTTGGGCAACGGCCAAATCATCACGCTACTTAGCAGCACGCTGAAGGAGTTGTTCGGCTATCGTCCCGACATTAATAACGCGATCGAAGACGTCGCCGCTTCCCAAGACGGCCGCTGGTTTTTCGTCCTGTATCGTCATGGGAAAGTCCGGATGTTGGACACGCAGAATCCTGAAACAATGTCAGTTGCTCCGTTCTCTGGACAGGGGAATATCTCAGCCGTTTGCGTTTCGGGAGCTGACGAGATTTTAGTCGCCGATCGAGGCAATCGCGTCACACGTTACGCGCTGAAAAATTTTGAGCCCCTCAAGGAAATTCGACCCGAAGACGGAAGGGTCGAACAAATGTACTATTGGGGTATTCAGCCCTTGTACTCGATTTGGCCCAAACCGGGCGAGTTTTACAAGGTCGTCGCTTGGCTGGCCGACGGAGACGATGATGCTACCTCTAGTGACGAAGTTGATCTGAGACTTAAACCGAGATATCGAAGCCCGTGGGCGCCACTGACCAGCGGACTGGCGTTCATGGCCGTGATGATCGGATTGTCATGCATCTACTTCTGGCGCAAGGACTATTAGAACTTAGCCTAAGGGCGCAAGCCCTACGGTTTCGTAGCGTCACGGCGCAAGCCGTACGGTTTTTCATCTACCGAGAGGTTGGGCCATCGCAAACCAGTCAATCTGTTCTTCAAACTTTTCCGCGCCGTGCGCAACGTGGCTCAACACCGGAACAGAGGCGCGTTCGGCAATCTGTTGCCGGTTTGATAAAACACTGGGGTCGTGGGGGGGCGATAGGTCCTGAACATCATTGAGCACAATCCCAGCAACAATCAATCCGTCACCAAAGTTCTCCGCCGCAACCAGTGTCTGCATCGTTTGGTTAATCGCCCCAATGCTGTTGGGCGTCACTACGATCACCGGATACCCCATCTCCAATGCAAGGTCCCCAAAGTACTCGTTTTCGTTCAGGGGCGACATCAATCCGCCGGCCCCTTCAACAATCACGATGTCGCACTGATCCACCCAAACCGAAAGCCCCGTGCGAACTCGTTCACGGTCCAACGTTTTACCTTCGGTGATCGCAGACAAATGCGGTGTGATGGGCGCTTGAAAGCGCTGCGGGCACACGTCATCCAAATTCAATGGTTTGCCAGCCGCGTGCCACAATTGGGCAGCGTCTTCGGACACCAATTCGGAATCCTCCCAAATGCACCCACTGGCAACTGGTTTGTAAACGCCGACGCGATACCCGGAGCTGTGAAGTTGTTTCGCAATGAGGGCGCTTACGTAGGTTTTGCCTGCATCGGTGTTTGTTCCAGCAACAAATAATCCACGCGCGGGTCGTTTAAACATTTTCAATGACGCTACAATAAGAACTGACTTGTGACATTCGATTTCCGTCCCGCATATTCTAAAATGACAGCCAACATTAAAGTCGCCGCGATCCAAATGCCCTGTGGCCCCAACGTCGACGAAAATATCCAGCGCGCTTGTGCAGCGATCAGCGCGGCGGCTGATGCCGGTGCCAAATTAGTCTGCTTACAAGAATTGTTCAACAGCCTCTACTTCTGCCAATCCGAAGACCACGATAAGTTTAAAATCGCTGAAGCACTCGACGGTTCCACGATCACTAAGGTATGCGCCGCCGCCAAATCGGCTGGTGTGGTTGTCGTCGCCGGCATTTTCGAGCGCCGTTCAGCGGGGCTGTTTCATAATTCTGCCGTCGTGATCGAAGCAGACGGAGCGGTGGTCGGGACTTATCGCAAGATGCACATCCCTGACGATCCATTTTTCTACGAGAAGTTTTATTTTACGCCCGGAGATCTGGGATTCCAAAGCTTCTCCACATCGGTCGGAAAAGTGGGCGTCTGTATCTGCTGGGACCAGTGGTTTCCCGAAGCCGCGCGGTTGACGGCGCTGACCGGAGCCGACTTTCTCGTGTACCCGACCGCGATCGGTTGGCAAGCACCCGAGAAGGCTCAATTTGGACAGGCCCAACGTAACGCGTGGCAAACGATGATGCGGTCTCATGCGATCGCTAACGGAATTTTTGTGATCGCAACCAACCGAGTCGGTGTCGAAGACAACATCGAGTTTTGGGGTTCATCGTTTGTAGCCGATCCCTACGGAGAATTATTGGCCGTCGGCGTTGATGATTCGGCCGAAACTATTATGGCGGACTGCGATTTGAGTTTGATCGAGACAGCCCGTACCCATTGGCCATTTCTACGCGACAGGAGAATCGACGCTTATGGCGACTTGACCCAACGGTTCATTGATTCATGAACGACGAAGCCCATTCAATGCCGGCCGAGTGGCAACCGCATGCTGCGACGTGGCTGAGTTGGCCCTACAATGCCGATACTTGGTCGCAAAATCTTGAGCTGGCCCAAGCCGAATTCCGTCAACTAGTCGAAGCGGTCGCTCGATTCGAGCCAGTGAACCTGATGATCGGGAACCTAGATGCCAATCAGTTAAAGTTCGATCCACCAAACGTTCGATTGGTCCCAATACCAACCAATGACGCTTGGGCGCGCGATTATGCGCCGACTTTCGTGAAGTCACCAAGCGGCAAGCTTAAATCCATCGACTGGTTTTACAACGCTTGGGGTGGCAAGTATCCACCATTTGATTTAGATCAAAACGTCGCCCAAGCGGTCGCTGAAATTTTAGATATTGAAAACGTGAAAGTCGATTTCTGTCTGGAAGGTGGTGCTTTGGAGATCAACGATCATGGTACCTTGATTACGACACGTTCGTGTGCCTTGGCAAAGAATCGCAACGGTGACTGTTCGCAGCAACACGTCGAAGTACTGTTGCGAAAGCATTTAGGTGCTCAAAACATCGTCTGGCTACCCGGCGATGCCATCGAGGGCGACGACACTGACGGGCACATCGACCAATTGGCGCGGTTCGTTGACGATACGACCTTCGTTCACGCTTGGACCGTTAGTGACAACGATCCAAGGCGTCCGGCGATCGCGCGAAACATCGACGCGCTCAAAGCGGCGATGGCAACGATTGATCCCAGTTGCCGTTTCGTCCCGCTGCCGATCCCCGATCCGATTTACTACTGTGACCTGACCGTCCCCGCCAGTTACTGCAATTTCCTGATCGTCAACGGCGGCGTGATCGTGCCTCAATTTGATCAACCTGAATCTGACGCCAACGCGGTAGCAATTTTGTCATCCTGTTTTCCAGATCGTGAAATTGTCCCGCTGCCGTCAAAGAACCTAACCGTGGGTCTCGGTTCGTTTCATTGCCTTTCACAGCAGCAGCCAAAGTAATGTCGCCGTCCCAGCTACTTACCGCGCTTCCAATAGACAATGCGACACACCGGTCAAAAATCGAAAACGTTAAGGATGAATCAAAGATCTCCCGAAGGATCGCAAATCACCTTCTATGTTGATAACTCGGGTAAGCCATCCGCGACGCAGCTGTACTATCCCGGAGGCCACGCCAGCGGCCGACCGGCCAGAATGTGTAAGTGCAGATGGTCGACCGACTGGCCACCGTCAGTTCCGCAATTGGCGACGACTCGGTAGCCGTTGGTGACGCCGAGCTTCTGAGCGACCTTATTCACCGTCAGCAGCAGATGCCCCGCCAGTTCCGCGTCCGTTTCGTCTAACCCCGCCACATTCACGACTTCCTTCTTGGGGATCAGCAACACGTGCACCGGTGCTTGTGGCGAGACATCACGGAACGCTAAACACAGATCGTCTTCATAGACAACGTCAGCTTTGATTTCACCGTCGATAATTTTTTTGAAGATGGTTTTTTCCGGCATCTTGAAGGGCTCCTTGGTTATTCGTTTTATTGTAGCCTTTCGCCCCGCGGAAAAGCACCCAAGCGCTATCGCGCGCGAACGCACTTTCGCGGAGAGACTGTGAATTTATTCAACCGTCATCAGCCGCCAACGGAAAAGCGTCCGGTCTTAAGCGCTTGAAACCGGACGCTTTTCCGTTGGCGGCGGATAGATTCTGCAAATCTTCGCCATAGAATCGCAGCCTCCGAGCGAAAGGCTACAATGCGAAAGGCTACAATGTTTTCACTCGCTTCGTGGCATCGCAATCGCTTCGTCGGCGATCATTTGAATGATGCCCGCCCGGACAGCACAACCAATTTTCCCATCGGCGCTGACCAAAACACCTTCGACCGATTCGGTCACGCTCTGCCCCAATTGATTGACAACGCTTCCTTCGGCGATTTGAGCGTTGAGCGCGGTCACTTGTTCAGCCGCCCCGACGGTCAACGCCGATTTGGTAACGGGGCAACGCAACATGTCCAGCGTCGCTTGAGAAAACTGAGCCATGACTTTCTTCAATCAAAACAGAGAGGTAAGGTTGAACTAAAACTATATCATAATTTGGCCAGCAGGCCGATCGTCGGCAATACGTCGCGCTTTGATTCGAATGTAGGGCGCAATAAATTGGCAGCGGTGAGCAAATGAATCAATTGGGCTGTCCGGTTTGACGTGCAGTGGTTCGGTGACGTCTTCAATCACCATCGACGCACGACACATGCCACCCAAAATCTCCTCCCAACGGTGGACGTACTCCAGTGTGCCCTGTTCACGTACTAAATTGGCAGCAGGCGATTGAGGCAGCGGCGTCTTCCCATAATAAGCATGCCGGATTCTGTACTCGCCCGATTTCGATTGAGGGTCGGATTGAAGACTGACGGGCTGTTTGTGTTGGCTGATATAGACTCCGCCGCCCACCAACACCCGGGCGACTTCTCGGTAGACCAATCCGATGTCGGGGACGTAGCATGTACTGACAGGATGGATAACAATATCAAACGAAGCGTCGCCCAGCATCGACAAATCGTCCATTGAAGCCGCCACCGTCTTCAGTTTTAATTTTCTCTCTGCCGCGACTTTCCGGTCCAGCTCCAACATCGCGGGGCTAACATCGACGACGGTCACGATCGCTCCTGCAGCAGCGTATATCGGGCCCTGTCTGCCTCCACCGGCAGCCAAGCACAAAGTACGCTTTCCGGCGATCGAGGCACCAAGCCACCCCGGCCCATCGACTGATTTGAGCGGATTCACAAAATCTACATCTCGCGCCGGTCTCGCCAGCCGATCTTGCGTTTGAGCCAATCGGTCCCAAGCGGCCTTATTATGCCAGTGATCCATAGATTAAAGTTTCGTGCGTGACGTAGTAGCCGTTGCGTCGCAGGTCTATCCAGCGCCGTCCAAACGATAATAATACACGCTTCTAATTCCCTGTCGAACCTACACCTAGCATGTCAACGCTTTCTCCCATCAGCTGTTTCCAAACCCAGCGCACCGTTGGTATGGTTGACACTGATTTTTCAGGTGCGGTCCATATCGGGGCGCTGATTCGGATGATGGAGGAGACAGAATACGCGTTTCTCCGCAGCCGAGGCCTTTCGGTGGTGCTGAGCGACGAAAAAGGTATCTTGGGGTTTCCACGACTGTCGGCTTCGATCGAACTGTTTAATTTTGCCGGTTTTGATGAAGATTTATTGGTCGAGTTAAGCCTGTTGGAAATTGACGGGAAACAGATCGTGTACCATTTTGACGTCACGATGCTTTTAGGAAAACCGATTGCCAGCGGCCAATTCCGAGTCGCTTGCTGTCGATTTCCAAATGGTAAACCGCCCTATGCAATCTTGACGCCGGCAAATGTTGTAGACGCGCTAACAAGTAAAACGTAACCGGAGCGCTTGCGCCCCTACCGCTAAAAATCCTAGCGGTAGGGCGGAAGCCCTCCGGTTTCGCAAAACACCCTTACCAATCATCCAATATAAAAACACCTCAACCAAAAATGAACGAGAAAAAATTCGACGCATTAGTTGTAATTTCTTTCGGCGGCCCCGAAGGGCAAGACGATGTAATGCCCTTCCTTGAGAATGTATTGCGTGGCAAAAATGTGCCGCGGCAACGGATGCTGGAAGTGTCCGAGCACTACAAACATTTCGGTGGCGTCAGTCCGATCAATGAGCAGAATCGAGAACTGATCGCGGCGATCAAAAAAGAACTGGCGGATCACGACATTGATCTGCCCGTGTATTGGGGAAACCGGAACTGGCATCCGATGATCCCTGATGCGCTCGAAGAAATGAAAAAGGACGGCGTCCAATGCGCGTTGGCGTTCTTTACTTCGGCCTACAGTTGCTACTCGGGTTGCCGCCAGTACCGCGAAAACATCATGGTGGCTCAGGATCAATTAGGTCCCGGATCTCCTGAGGTTCATAAGCTACGGATGTTCTTCAATCATCCGCTGTACACGGCCGCCACGGTGGACCGCATCAACGACGCTTTCCATCAGATCCCCGAAGATCGGCGATCGAAAACTCGATTCATCTTCACTGCTCACAGCATCCCGATGTCGATGGCGGACAACTGCAAGTACGCGACGCAGCTGAACGAAGCGTGCCGATTGGTGATGGAAAAAATTGGCGACAACACGTGGGATCTCGTCTACCAAAGTCGCTCAGGTCCACCGACACAGCCTTGGCTGGAGCCGGACATCTGTGACCACTTGGAAACGATCAAGGAGACCACCGACGTCGAGGACGTTGTCATCATGCCGATCGGATTCGTCTCCGATCACATGGAAGTGTTGTTCGACCTAGACACCGAAGCAAAAGAAAAGTGCGAGGAAATTGGGCTCAATATGCAACGGGCCAAGACCGTCGGCATCCATCCGGACTTCATCGCGATGGTACGCGAGCTGATTCTTGAACGCACCGAGGGTACAGAGAAGAAGGCCATCGGTTTGATGCCGCCCAATCATGATGTCTGCCCAAAGGACTGCTGCACCTACGATCCGCCCAAACGCCCCGCACGTCCTTCTTCAGCATCCTAACCTCTTTCTGCTATAGTCGCATCACTTATTCAGCACTTACTTTGATAGGGAAAAAGGATGCCTCGACCACTTCAGTCAATCGCTGCACTTGTATACTTTGGAATTTCCATTGCTTCGTTTACCACCTCTGCACAGGCACAAGAAGCGATTGCTTTGCCTGAGTCAACGCAGCAAGAAATCGTTGGACCAACCATGAAGTTGAAGGTTGGAACCGCGTTGACGTCTTCACGCTGGGCGACAAATCAGTCTTCGCTGTAAACGTACATGTTGTCAATCGTTTGTATGAAGCGGTGGAAATGTCACGCGTCAAAGGCGAGTCAAAAAAATGGGTGCCGCTCACAGCAGGGAAAAGTCAAATTCAATCAGAAGGTGCTGAGATCTTCTACCGCGACATTCGGCTAAAACCTATTAACAAATTGCCCGATGGCGAAACGGTCGAATAACTCACAAGCGGCTTATTTTTCAGCTCGGCCTTCGGCCAGCCATTGATCGGTGCCTTCGGGTTCGACGGCGCGACACGTTTCTTCTAATTGATTAGCGATGTCGTTGAGATCTTCTTTCCATGTTTCGTATTCCACATCTGGTGGACAGAGTTCAACCATCTCGTCCAACAACAATACCAGTCGCAACAGGTGCCGAAGCAGGATGCCTTCTTGCTTTTGCAGTTTGTTGGCGGTGATGTACTTATTAAAATCGGTACCGTACTGCAGGACTTCCCCTGCCACCCAAACGGGCGTGATACGCAAGTCATCAACGGCCGGAAAATCGTATTGAAACAACCGCTGCAATTTATGAGGCAGCGTTAAAACCGGCACGTATTCGTCGTAGTAGCCGCGCTGCTTTTCTTCGTCCTCGTCAGGATCTTTGTAGCCAAACTCATCCGCCGTCGCTAAACCGAGTTTCAACAACTGAGGATCCAGACGCTCCGTCGCCAACGGGCCTGGCGGAAGTTCGTCCGGTTTGGGAATGCGAATTGATTTGCCTAACGAGCGCGACAGCTCTAACAAACTTTCTAATGCCATCACGCGTTCATTGCGATCGGCGATGCCTAAATGTTTGGTCAAGAAGACAGCGTACAGCGGATGCACACCACGCAGCAGCAACAGGTCTTGCATCTTCTCTGTTGGCGTCGCCGTTAACGCGAGATAGTCGGGCTCATCATCGACCACTGGCGAAGATTTTTTCTTCTTCGATTCAGTTTTGGATTGATTGACATCAGATGGTTCTGGCAGGTCAGATTTCCTTTGCCCCAAGTCCAGCATCATGGCAAGCGACGCGGCGCCAGCTTCAGGTTCATCATCGGTTTGGATATCGGGTGATTCAGATTCTTCGGCGGCCGCATCTTCTTCATCTGGTTGATCAGAACCCAGCATCGACGCAGGTGGCCGTGGCTCAAGCGTCACGTAACCGCCTCGCCACAGTGTAATCAATTGCCGGTTGAGACTTTTCTGAGCCGCCTCCTTCTTCTTGGCATCTAACAAGCGTTTATTGACCAACGTCCGTATTTTCTGCACGTCATCGGAAATATTGAGCATGTAAACCAGCAACCGCCAGGGCAGGGGACCGCGACTTTCCAAATCCGCCGACGGCGCGGCGACCAGTTGTTCGAATTGGGCTTGGCTCCAGTATTGTTGATCTTCACGCCGTTTTGGCCGTTTTTTCTTCAGCGCCTTCTTCGCTTTTCTTAGGCCCGGATCTTTGGTGTCTTCGGGAATCGAGTCGTACTTTTCTTTCCATCGCGCGATTTTGACGTCGTCTTCATGCGGCAGCACGTAGACGTAGCCAACATCATCGAACTGAGGGCGCCCTGCACGTCCGAAAATCTGATGAGCACCCGCTGCGGCCATCAGTTTCTCTTTGCCCGGCGGTCCCTTCAAAATCTTTGGCAGCACGACACTGCGGGCCGGCAGATTGATGCCGGCGGCCAACGTTTCGGTACAAACACAGATACTGAGCAGTTTCTCTTGAAACAGCGTCTCCACGATCCGGCGGTACTTGGGCAACACGCCGGCATGATGAACACCGACGCCGCGAATCAACAATTGCTTCATTTTTGGTCCGGCACCTTGAGACCAGTCATACTCTTCAATCCGATCGCTGAGCATTTTCTGCTGTTCTTTGGCGACGCACTTTTTCCCCTTGAGCATTTCAGCCATCGTCCAACACATTTCGCGGTTGAAGCAGAACAGCAGGGCAGGGGTGCGGCGTGTCGCATCGTCGCTGGTGACCATTTTTTCCATGTGGTCGGGCAGCAGATCGTCGTCGACCCAATTGAACTCTAAAGGCACCTTCCGCACGGTGCCTTCGACCAGTTTAAGACTGCGTTTGTGAACGTGATTGAGCCAACGCAGAAAATCCATCGAGTTACCAACCGTGGCCGACAGGAGCATCGTTTTAACGTGGGCCGGCAACAGCGCCAGACCAAACTCCCACACAATGCCGCGTTCGGGCAAGTTGAAGCTGTGGAATTCGTCCATCACAACAGCCCAAACGTCATCAAACGCATTTGATTCGTCGTCGAGCAATCGGTTGAGCAAAATCTCGGCGACGACAACCAAGATCTTTGCTTTCGGGTTTACCTTTTTGTTGCCCGTCACTAACCCAACATCATCAGGCGAATAGCCCCACCGCACGACGGTCTCTTGGATCTCGCGAAACTTCTGGTCGGTGAGCGCGATCAACGGTGTCGTGTAATAGGCCTTCTTGCCCAACTTCAGCGCCTCGAACAATGCCGCTTCGGCGATCAGGGTCTTCCCGGTTCCCGTGGGCGCACAGACCAGCACGCCTTGCTCCTCGGTAAAGTAGGCCAGCAAAGCCTCTTCTTGCACGGGATAGGGATCAAAAGGCAGCGAATCGAAATAAGCGTCTGCAATTTCGTCGCGTCGGTCTTGCAGGTCAGCGGAATCGTCGGTCACGAAGGAAGGCTCTCTGAAGGAAATGATTATCCCGTGAGCGGCAAGGCGCTAGCCGCCGGTTCGCAGTGAACAGAACCGGCGGCTAGCGCCTTGCCGCTCACGGATGCAATTACAGGTCAAAACGGCGTGCGACTATCATCCTACCACAAAACTAAATCGCGTCTCTTAGCTTCATCGCCGGCGGGCGGAAATCTGACATGTCACGTACTAATTGTCGCCAGTTGGATGGGCTTCCAGGCGTCAACTTACCAAGGATTCGTTGTTGCGCCGCACCCGTGATGGACGGAATGTTGGCCTGCATTTGGTCGACATGCAGGATCCCAAGTAACGCCGCAATCAGACCTCGAACGTTTTCACCATCAACCGCTTCAGGAGTTTGCGTGAAGATCTTTTCCGCCGGATAAGATTGACACATGTACTGAATCAGAGGATCTGCAACGTCCGTGTCTCCAAGCACATAAATTTGACAGACATTACTAGAAGCCGGCTGGGGCCCGTGGTAAACCAATCCGCGTCCACCCTTGTGAATCTGATCTAGGCACAACTGGCCGATGAAATCCATTGCCGTTTTCAAAACGTCAGCAAGCGATAGCTTCTCCAAGTCCGCGGTGGCGACGGCTGCTATTATCTGCTGCGACTCATCCCCCTGATACTCCCTCCACCGCAGCTTCAGCGCCGAAGAAATTTTTCCAGTTTCTGAAATCTGCTTGAGGGATTCTTGATCTAGATCGGGGCTGGTTTCGTCGGTTAGCATTTCAATTAATCCGCGTAGAAATTGCTTGCCTGGTGCTTCCACCGTACGCACCTTCGGCAGTTCCGCATCCAGCCCATCGGATGCCGGCAACAAATAGCCTTCGCACATTTCACTGAGCAGCAGTACGACGCGATGCTCATCAGCGACCTTTGCGTTTCGATCGCTGAGCGTAAGCCAGAGGGGCAGGGCGGATAAGGGACCGCCACTTCCACCGGCAATGACATCATTGGCTGGATAGTCGTCCACGACCGTCAACCCGGTAGCGTCGGCAATACGATGCGAATCGGTGAGACCACAGTAAATTTTGCTGCCGTCAAAATCTTTCAGCCAAAGGCCAGGTTCAGAAATCGAGGCGAACAGAATACGATCAACGTATTTGCCGGCTTTACGTTTGACTTGTTCGATCGCCTGAATCTGCACATCGGCCAGATCGGCGATGAACTGCTGGTATTGCAACAAATGCATTGATTCGGTTTGCTGCAGTTGTTGCCAGTTTTCTGTAATCGTTTTGGGAAGGTTGATTTGGCTGCCGACGACGTGGCTCACGCGCAGATATTTTCCGTGTCCGCTGGTCATCACTAAAGCACACTGCATTGTCTGCATACTCTGGTCAACATCTAGGCCGATAGACAAACGATAGGAACGATCGGTTAAAACACGGTCAATTCGTGCTGCCGGATCGTCGATCGACTTCCAAAGGTCGGAGGAAATTAGAGGAAGGTGAAGCATTTAGAAATTTGGAATTTAAAATTTAGAATTGCAAAAGGGGATGTTGTTGTTCCGCTGCGATGTCTGTGCTTTGGTCGCAGGTTGCTTCGTGAAAGAGTTAATCTTTTAGGTTAAGCGAAAAGATACGTCCATTGCGGACTGTATCGGCATCAGGTTGCTAGCGATTCGCTGGACACACCTGACCGCAACGTGCGCCTCGATGAATCACCGTAAACATTCCACAATTCCCCGTAAATTCAAACGCGAAAACGTCATTGGAAAACCTTGACGGTTGCTCCAATGATACTTGTTGGCGAACGAATCATTATCAGGTGATTCACTCCGCTGATGAGCGTTGTGCCAAAGAATCCAGCCACGCCCGTTCCGATTTTTCATTCAACGACCATTGGTGCAGATTGTTTGGCTCCCACCGAATGCAATGACGATGTTCATCCTGAGCCCTAGAACGCCTGACCCCAAAGTCAGGATTCTGACAGTCATGTGCGAAGCAACAATTGTTCGGTTTTTTCTCCGGCAGTCAGACGCTTCACAACAACTGTATTCATTTGATAACGGTGACCCAATGATGAAACGTTTAACAAAAACCTGCCTTGCCGCCTTGCTCTGCTGGGCAGTATCTCCGAACTCCGCTTCGGCACAGCAACTTGGACCGATCAGCAATTCGAAGATTGACCTCAGCGATTTTGCGCAATCGAATGACTTGCCCATAAATCCACTTCCGGGTGATCCAAGCGGTTCCATACTGGACATCCCCGACGGGCCAGTACTGTCCTCTGACGCGGGCTTGCGCACACCGGAGATTAAGAAATTGTCTGGGGACAACGTATCCATTACCAAACCATCGACATCAATTGATGGTGCGACGATCGATGGCACAACGGTCGATTCGGGCGATGTTTTCTACGAAGGCGAAGTTTACGACGAAGGTATCTATGAGGGAGTTGTCGAAGGCGAACTCTATGAAGTCCACTCGGTTCTCGGACTATCTGCGATTGGCTATCGTCGCAACTATGGTGAAGATCGCTTGTTGAGTAACAACTTCACCGATCGCGGAGACACATTGAGAACTTCAGACGCCAACCACGGGCAAATCGGTGGCTTCGAAGCCTATCTGAACTGCCGCTCAAGCAGCGGTGTCGGTTGGGAGTTCCGTTACTTCGGATTGGCCCCCAGTGACAATACGGCCACCTTGGGCAATGCCCCTACGACTGTCTTGGTGGGCTTCAATGACATCGCGACAGCACCGGGTGATCCCACGCTAACGGACATCTTTGCAGCTGGAAACTCTCACTCAGTGACACGCCAAAGCAGCATCTACAACTTCGAGTTCAACTTCTTGCGTAACCATGCCAATACCGGTTGGTTTAACGGGATGTTGGGGAACACCGAGTCGATTGTCGGTTTCCGCTACTTTGATTTCGACGAATCATTGACTTATACATCGGGCAGCGACGCAGGTGTTGGACCAAGGTCGGCTTCGTACAGATCATCGGTCGAAAACTCTTTGTTTGGTTTGCAAACCGGCGGGCGATCTGAGTTCTGTATTTTCCGCCGAATCAACGGATCATTTGGATTAAAGCTGGGTGCGTTCTACACAAGAGCTCGCGCCAACCGCCGGATTTCTGGCGAATTTGCCGACGGATCAGCGTACAACCCAAGCATTCAAAATGGCACCACCGGTATCAACGGATACGATTTTGGTAGCAGCGAAAGCGACGTCAGTTTTATGGCTGAGTTGGACCTTGGTTTGATCTATCAATTAAGTCAATCCTCGCGGCTTCGACTGGGCTATCGCCGGATGGGAATCTCGGGGCTCGCCATGGCCAGCAACAACATCCCTGA
>Ga0115031_1000388_pt1 | contig 31587 bp, 20 predicted proteins | sample Maine_Asex4_meta_FD_87301 | JGI IMG/M metagenome (GOLD analysis project Ga0115031, IMG submission 87301) | Marine algal microbial communities from Maine, USA - Maine_Asex4_metaG | ecosystem: Host-associated > Algae > Red algae > Unclassified | place: Maine, USA | collected 2015-01-05
AGAATTCTTATTGGATACCCTGATCAGCGGTGTGCGTTTTGTGACCGACCAGCCGGAATTTAAAATGCGACCTGAGTTACTGCGCAAGAACATTTTTCTGGAACCTGGGGAATTCTTCAAGCGGGAAGAATTGGAAAAAACGCGGCTGTCTTTAAACGGACTGGGCATCTATCGCTTTGTGCGCATCAACTCAAAGATCGGGGAAGAAGACAGCGAAATTATTGACTATCAGATACAACTCACGCCCAGCGACCGAATGTCCGTTGGTGCAGATCTTGACGTGAACTACACGGACCGAAATGGTGGCGTAGTGGCGGGAAACCTGATTGGTATCAGTGTAAGGCCAAGCTTCCAAAACCGGAATTTACTGGGCGGAGCGGAGCTATTGGTCACCAGCCTGCGGGCGGGGGTGGAGCTCAATCCGGGCTTCGATAATAACAGCGCTTTTTTCAACACCATTGATCTGGGAGCTGACGTAAGCCTCTACCTGCCGAGGTTTAAGGATTTTGGTTTTTATCGCATGTTGAATAAGCTGCCAGCGCCATGGGGAGGAAAAATCGTCTCCGACCGTGCGCTTAGCCAATTCCGGGAACGGGCTAACACACGATACAGCCTGGGCTACGAATACTTGCTGATTCGGAATTTATACTCCTACACCATTTTTAATGCGCGCCAGGGCTATGACTTTCGCCGTTCCTCTACTACCCGTTACCGGGTCAATCACCTGGCCATTGACATACTTGACCCCGTCACCCAACCGCTTTTTGATACCATTCTGATGGACAACCAGTTCCTGGAGCAAAGCTTCGGTGAGCAGTACTTTTTTTCTGTGCTATTCCGTAATCTGGAATACAGCAGGGTGGGCCGGCAAGACCGAAAGGGCCGATCTATTACTTTTAACGGACAGATTGAAGTAGCCGGTGCGGAAGTATCAGCGGTAAATGGGTTAATCAACCTTTTTCGGGAAAACAATACCCGGCTGACCCCTAAAGAAGGGGCAACGTTCTCGAAATACTACCTCGGCGTTGCTGACCTCAGGTTCAACAAAACCTATACGCCCCTGAGCTCTTTTGCCAGCCGTTTTCTTGTAGCGGGGGCAAAGCCGTTCGACGGTAATGAAGAAGTTCCCTACGTAAAACAATTTTTTGCCGGAGGGGCCAATTCAATGCGGGCCTGGAATCCGCGTGGTCTGGGGCCAGGCGGTTACGTTGATACGCTAAGCCTGAATCCAGACGATAACTTGCGATTGTTCCAAACGGGCGACCTCCGCCTGGAGCTCAACCTGGAATACCGCTTCCCCATCGCCTCCTTCTTTCGGGGAGCTGTTTTTGCCGACATCGGTAACATCTGGACGCTGGATGACGATGAAGACGGAGGGCGGCCAGATTCGAAATTCCGACTCAGCCAGCAGCTGAGCCCCGACGGGAATATCCTCTACCAACCCTTTTACCGCCAGCTCGCCATCGCTGCGGGTACCGGTATGCGGGTTGACCTGAGTTACTTCATTTTCCGGCTGGATGCTGCCGTACCCTTGCGCTATAACTACCCCAATGACGGCTTCGGGGAGCCACTTACACGAGACAGTAACGGCGTTTCCGAAAGCGACTATTGGCGAAGCTTTAGCGGTTTCAGACTGCGGGACATTACGTTTCAACTGGGGCTGGGGTATCCTTTTTGACTTGCTCCGGGAGCAAACAAACATTCTTTAAGACTGATGAGTAGCGAACCTGCGGTTCAACTCATCGTTCTAATAGCAGACCAAAAATCCCTTCATGGCCAATTCCACCCTTCAGATGATCATTGATACCGTAAAGGATGCTGCGGTAAACGTTGATAGTCATCAGATTCAACAGTTTACCGGCGGTAAGATCGATTCGGTAGACCAATTCATGGCCAAGACGAACAGAACCGGCCCCAAAAACTTTGGCAAGGGTTTCCTGGCGGGCGTTGTAGGCGGCCTCGTAGCCGTTGGTGTGAAGATGCTGGTGGACGGAAAGATTGCCCCCCGGACACGGCAAATTGAAGACGACTACGCTGAAGCCGCCGTCAATGCCGCTGAAGCATTTACCCACATCGACCTTACGGAGGAGCAGGAAGACATTGCCGAAACTTTCGTCGAATTTGGTATGGGTGCCTTCATTGGCGGCATTTACGGAATTGCCGTGGAGGCGGTTCCTGAGGTAAAAAATATGGGGCAAGACAAATTTGCCGCTACCGCTCAGCAGTTGGCCCTGCCGGTTCTGGGCATCGCTCCGGCAACGGTGAAGGATGCGGCTGACGATAAACTCCAGAAAATTGCTGGCCACGTCGCCTTCGGGGCAACGCTTGAGATTACCCGCCGGGCGGTTCGTTATTATATGGACGACGAGTAGCTTTTTATATTCGCACCAATCTTCCTAACGATTAACTACTGGCCATTGCTATACCTCGTCCCTACCCCAATCGGTAACCGTGAAGACATGACCGCCCGCGGGATTCGGATGCTCTCCGAGGTGGACCTGGTGCTGGCCGAAGACACCCGCACGAGCCGCCCCCTGCTGCTTCACTACGGTATAGAGACGCCGCTACGGGCCTACCACGCCCACAACGAACACGGAATTACGCCCCAGCTCGTGGAAGATATGAAGGACGGAGCGACCTACGCCCTCATTACCGATGCCGGAACGCCGGGCATTTCCGATCCCGGCTTTCTGCTGGTAAGGGCCTGCCGGGAGGCGGGCGTAGCGGTCAGCTGCCTCCCTGGCCCCGCTGCCTTTGTGCCCGCGCTGGCCGCCAGCGGTATCCCCTGCGATAAGTTTCACTTCGAGGGCTTCCTGCCCCACAAAAAAGGCCGGCAAACCCGGCTAAAGTACCTGGCAGAGCTGCCCAATACCTTCGCGCTCTACGAAAGCCCCCACCGCATCGTTAAGCTCCTCGGGCAGTTGGCTGAATTCTGCGGCGAAGACCGCACCGGCTGCGTCGCCCGGGAAATCACGAAGCTTCACGAAGAAATCAACACTGACTCGCTGGCCAGCCTGAAAGCCCACTACGAAGCTAAGGGCAAGGTGAAGGGCGAAATCGTGGTCGTGGTGGCGGGGAAAGGGTAGGGTTAGACGGTAGCCGGTAGAATTGTAGACGGTAGAACGGTAGTCTCCTTCTCTACAGCTTACAATTTTACAATCTACCGTCTACAATTCTACCGGCTACCGTCTACCTTTGCCCCCATGTTAGCCACCAAACTACTCGCCTACGGCATCACCCACCTCACTGACGCTCGTTACTTCGCCGCCTGGGAAGTGGATTACCTCGCCTTCCCCCTCGGGGAAAATACCGATGGCGAAGCCATCAGTATGGACATGCTCAATGCCCTGAGAGAATGGATTGAAGGGCCGGCCATCGTGGCGGAGCTCGGCGAGATCGACAACGGAAGCGCCTGGGCCGCAACCTTACTGGCGGAGAAAGTGGACATTGCTCTGATAACTTCCACTGCACCCGCGTCAGCGCCCGAAGAACTCACCGCTGCCGGTATCCGTGTAATCTCCCAGGTAAAAGTCGCTGGCTACCAAAGTACCGACGATGTAGCCGACGCCATCAAAGAACACCCCGCGGCAGAATTAATTTTACTCGACTTTGAAAGCGGTGGCATCACCTGGCAAGACCTTTACACCGGCACTCCCTTTACCACAGATGACCTCCGGGAGCTGCTGGCGCTACGTCCCTGTCTGCTGCAAATTGACGTCTCCGGCGCTGACCCGATCAAGATAAAAGAAGACCTGCCACTCGCAGGCTTCGCCGTACGCGGTAGCAGTGAGGAAAAAGTCGGGTATAAGAGCTTTGATGATCTGGATGACCTTTTTGAAGGACTAGAGGTATTCGAGTGAATTATTGAATGAGTGAATTATTGAATGCGGGCAGCACATTCACTCATTCCCCCATTCAATCATTCCCCCATTCACTCATTCACCACCTTGGCCTCCAGCAAAGCAGAAAAATCAATATATTCGAGCGCCTTCTCGTGGGTAGCTTCCAGCTTTACGGGTGGGGCGACGCCCGCCTCCCAGGCCTCCTTCCAACGTAGGGCGCACAGGCACCAACCGTCGCCTGGTTTCAGGCCGGGAAACTGATACTCCGGCCGGGGGGTGGAAAGGTCATTGCCGCGGCCTTTGGTAAAGTCAAGAAACTCCTCGGTCATGATGGCGCATACGACGTGGCGGCCGCTGTCAGTAGGGCCGGTGTTGCAGACGCCGTCGCGGTAAAAACCAGTCATGGGGTCGGTACAGCAGCCGATGAGGGGTGTTCCTAGTACGTTATTTGGCATGGGAAGTGTTTTTAAATCAGCCATCGATCAGCCACTCACTCCAACTACCGGGATAAAGCGCGGGCAATTCTCCGTAGGCGTAATGATAGGCGAGGAGGTTGTGGCAGGCCGTAACGCCGGATCCGCAGTAGAAGACGTTTTGGCTGGCCCTGCTCTTCAGAACGGCGAAGCGTTCTTTCAGTTCGTTGCGGGAGCGGAGTTTCCCATCTTTCAGGTTCTCCGGCCAGGGGAGATTGATGGCACCGTCGATGCGGCCCGCCACGGGATCGATGGGCTCCGTTTCTCCGCGGTAGCGGGGGGCGGTGCGGGAATCGATCAGGGTGAAATCGGGGTCGTGGCGCAGGGCATCGGTTTGGGCGCGGTCGCGGGTGCCGGGGAATTTTCCGTTTGAAAAGCAGGGTTTGGTAACGGTTCCTGCCTGCACTTCTCCGGGGCGAAGGGCGAAGCCCGCCGCCGTCCAGCCCTGTATGCCGCCATCCAGCACGGCAACGCGCTCGTGGCCCAGGGCCATGAGCATCCACCATAGCCGGGCGGCGATGCCGCCGCCTTTATCATCGTAGGCCACTACGTAAGTGTCGGGCTTGAGGCCCAAACCAGCCATCGTCAGGGCAAAGTCTTTGACCTCCGGCAGCGGGTGCCGGCCCGTCCGGCCCGGCAGGATCTCCCCGGAGAGGTCATCATCAAGGTGCAGGTGCCGGGCTCCAGGCAGGGCGGCTTCGGCCCACATCCGGCGCCCCGCGCCGGTGTCAAACAGGTCGTGGCGGCAGTCGACGAGCAGCACGTCAGCACGATCCGTTAGCGGGCGTAATTCTTCAGCAGAAATAATCGGGGTTGGCAGGGTAGGCATGGGTGATGGCTTGCGGACGGGAAGATAGGGTAAAGGGGTAATACTTGACCGATTTCTCCTCCTACTCTTTCTCTCCTCCCGCTCCTCCGGGAAATTTGCCTATCAAGCGACTATTACTCTACGAGGTGCGTTATTCTCAGTGTGATCATTGAATTGAAAATAGATGAGGGTTACTTGCTCGTAAAGGAGGCCCACCAAAATCTTTGGATACTTGAGGTGCCCTTCTGAGTGATACGAGGGGAGTATTCTTATTCACGCCCCTTCACTCCCTCATTCACTCCCTCACTCATTCACTCCCTCACTCCCTCATTCACTCACTCACTCCCTCACCGCCCGCAACACCACCGCCCTGCCGTCTCCACCTTCCAGACGGAGCAGGTAAACGCCCGCAGCGCCAAAATCTTCCGGCCCGAGCGTAAGCTGGTTGTGGCCCTTAGTGGTCTTCAGCGTCTGATGACGAAGCTCCCGCCCGGCAAGATCATACACACTCAGGGTAAGGGTTTCCGCTACGGGCCAGTCAAAGCGAAGGCGGGTAGCCGCCCGGCCAGGGTTGGGGGAGAGACTGGCCATTGTCGTCGTGGAAACTTCTTCACCCGGCTGCCTGATGCGGAGGGAGTGAGTGGAAAGGTCTTCGTGATAAACTTCGGCCGCCAGTGCCTCCGCGCTGCGGAGAAGGGCAGGTGGAGCAAATAGCTCCGGGCCGCTCAGCGTCAGCAGCGGCTGGTCCGAAGGGATGTTAGTGCCCAGGCCGGGAGCATAACTTACGTGCAGCTGATGGCGCGCGTCCACGGAAAATTCTGCGGCGGAGACCAGGCCGGGGCTCACCCGGGTCTTGGCGGGCAGCGGAAGGCTGAACTGCATGGCTCTAAATCCGTGCCCTGAAGTTCTGCTGAGCGGAGTTGAAGTACCTGCATACAGTGCCCACGCTTCCGTCTGCTCATCCTGCCGCCACTCCAGTGCCGGCAGGATGTCATTTTCATCGCCCGGAGGCAACACGTTTCCTTCGTGCGGTAAAGCATTACCGTTAACGTCTCCTATTTTAATGGCAATGAACTCCACAAACTCGCGACCATCCAGGTTATTGAAGTTAGCTACCTCCGGGAAGGTCTCGAACCAGGGATTGTCGGGGTCCGGAAAAGTATAATCTTTCGGGATGAAGCGCCAGCTGTTGTTGTTATTGAAATCTTCTTCAAGACCCAGCAGAATCTCCCGGATCATGATCAGGTCCCGAATTGTGATCCGGCCGTTATTATTGGCATCCGCGGCAATGAGCTGGTAAGGAGACAGGTTGTCGTCAATCCCCAGCAAGCGGCGGGCAATGAGGTTGATGTCCAGCGTGGAGACACCGTTGATCGGGTTGGCGTTCAGGAGGGGCTGAATGGTGTAGTCCTGGTTCTCTTCCAGACCATTGAACAGGAAATTGCCGTTCTCATTCGATAGTTGCCGGTAGGTAATGATACCGTCGTTGTATACGTCAACACTTTGCATGGCCTCCCCGCTTTCGGTCTTAATGACGCCAGCAATGATACCGTTGCGGTCTTCACAAATACCATTATCAGCCCTCACGTTCAGGGAAACGTTGCAGAAGCCATTTTGCCCGTTGCGCTCCGCAAAGGCGTATACCCGAAGAATGACCTCTCCAACGTCCGCACAGGTAACGGTCAGGTTATTATGATCAGCACTGGGTATGAAACCGGGTATCGCCGCTTCCGCTTCCGTGTAGACTGCGTAAGTAATCTCGGAAGGCGTACAAACGATGGCCGGACTGGCGATGTAATCCGTCGCCCAGATGACCCCGATGCCACCGTTGTCTGCGTCGGCCGCCAGTGCCGTACTCAGCGCACCCACACAGGAGGGCGTCGGGGCTTTATCGTCCTTCACGGTAATCGGAACAAAGCGGACGGTACCGTTGCCACAACCGTCGGAGGCCATAACACGGGCCAGGTGATCACCGATGGAAAGCCGCCGGATGAATACTTCCACACCCGTTTCTGGATCTCCCTCAAAGAAAGTGTTTGCTATCTCCCGGTCCGTCACGAAGTCCGCCCCCGTAATGTTCCCGTCTCCGTTGCGGTCCCAAACGTCGGTGTCTACGCTTACGGTGGTGCTGCTCAAAGTACCGCAATCATCCGTAGCGGTGAAGGCCAGAATAACTCCGCCGAGGCAGTCTTCGGTAAACGCACTTCCGGCGTCGGGCTCGGGGATGTCCAGATTGGGCGCATCGTCATCGTGTACGGTAACAAACTGCTGGTAGCGGAAAAATCCACGCCGGGCGGAGGTGCCATAATCGGGGATGAGTTGACCGAGGTCATTGCCGTTACCCGCAATGGCGTCCTGGTCAAGAATGGCCAGGTCATCGGTGAGGGTCGTGCCGTTTGCCGCTTCGATGTGTACGTATACGGCCTGGGCCAGATTTCCGTCGCCGTCCGCGTCCCGGGGAATCAGGAAAGCACTGGAGTTGCCGTCGTATTCGCACCAGTTGATGACCTCGTGGTTGAGCCGCAGTTTATAGCAGGCGCTTTCGTCAGCTGCCAGGGTATCTACGCTGGTATTTGCGGTAAGTAGTTCGCAGCCCGATTGAACGGCCAGCAGGTCTTCGGGGGAGGGTAACTCCCGGCAGGTGTAGCGCTGGTCTCCTGGAAAGCGGATAGAGTATTCGATAAAAGGAAGGACGTCGACGACCTGCCGGCAGGGATCCTGATGAGTAAACCCACCAGCATCGCGAACGCGGAAAAGGCGCGTAAACCGTCCGGTACCACATTCGCCCAGATTGCCGCCGATGGACTGGGCGGTGGTTGTTTCCGGGCAATTGTCCCGGCCAATAGCTTCGCCGAAAGCTGCATCGAGCTGCGGACCCACCGTTTCCGGATCGTTAGCGTAAGCAAGGGCCAGCTCTTCGGGCAGCTGAGCCGCAAAGTCGACGCAGCTGATCCGTACCGTTGGCGGAGGAATACAGATGGGTGTCACCTTATCTTCCACCGTTACGGTGAGCCAGCAGCGGTTCTGGTTCTGGGTCGGGCTGTTGTCAGTACCTTCCAGCATGACCCGAAGCTCACCGATGTCTTCGCAGCTGAGCACCAGCCTTGGAGCGGGCAGTGTAGTGGGGGCGTCGTTTTCGTCTACCCGGCTTACGAGCAGGTTAAAAGCGCCACAGCCATCCCGGGTTCCGCCGTCGAGTGCAGCGGCGGGCAGAATGCCGAGGCCGGTACCGTCAAGACTGACGTTGAAGCCGTTTTCACAAACCATCGTTGGGCCAATGCCGTCATAGACCTCAATCGTTACGTCAATCGTACTCATGTTTCCGCAGGCGTCCCGGCCGAGGTAGCGCATCAGGTGCGTGCCGACGGGAATGGGGGAGCTGAAGATGTCGATGGCGTTGTTGCCGAAAGGCCCGATCGGAAAGTTGTCAAGTTCTCCGTTCAGAAATATTACGGCGGAGAGCACGGTGTTGCCACTGCAGCCGTCTTCGATGGATACGCCACTGCCCCGCACATTGATGATGGCGCTGCATTCTCCGGTATTGGTGGGGAAACGGAGCGGGCCAACGTCCGGAATACCATCAAAATCATTGTCCTGTACCGGTGGGTGAATAATGGGAGGTTCCCGGTCACCCACACGGACAACCTGCGTGAAACTTGTGTCTATCCCACCAGCACACCAGTCGATGAGGCGGAAGGTGCGAACGAAGGCATAGTTCTTTCCGCAGCCGGCCACGCGATCACCGTCGACGAAGTCAATAACAAAAGAGCAGAATTCCTCATTCAGGTAAATGGGGCCGCTGGGAGTCTCGAAGAAGGGGTAGTCGGTCCGTTCGGGCAGCGGGTTGTCGCCCACAATATCGCCTTCAAGGCAGTCAAAAACCACTACTTCCTCCACACCCCGCAGGTCAGAGAGTTCGGGGCGCAGGAAAAGAAAGGTCTGGGCGCCCACCGCAGGTGCAATGGAAGCCCCGTCGGTAAGCTGCGTCGCGGTGAAGGTGCGCACCAGTTGCACCGTATCACGGCAATCCTCCGTTGCCATTGCGTCAATAACATCATTGAGGCAGACCTCCACCCGGCCGCCACAGGCGTCCGTTACGGTCGGCAGGCCGCCTCCGGCCAGTAGCGAACTCCTCAGCCGACTGGCGAGGCTGCCCTCCACTACCTCTCCCGTAGCACCCTCTACTTCGTAGCAGCGACTGACGCTGGCGGGCAGGCGGTTGACGTCTACGTTGGCCTGCGTACCGCAGGCCCGGTGAAAGGGGCTGTTGCCAAGACCGGCAATCACCGGTGGTGTCTGATCATTAACCGTGATGAAGCCCCAGCAATCGAAATCCGCCAGCTCGGGGTGGTTGCGGCCCACGATGGTGTAGCGGTACCGGCCGGGCCCATCGGCGATGCTGCCGTTGTCCCGAAAGTCGTCTTCAATGAGGAGAGTGAAGTTGCTGTCCGCCAGGCAAGTCGTCTCGCCGCTAACCACCATACCGAAGGTCACCAGTGCCTGACAGTCATCATTGAGCGTCAGGTTGATCTCCGTCTGGCAGGCCAGGTTAAATGGCCCCTCGCACTGCGCACCCAGGCCCGCCCCGGAGGCGAGCAAGAGCAGTAGCCATAGCCACTGCTTGTTAAGGTCGTTGCAAATGCGGTCGTACATCGTTGGTTTCTAAACAAAGCTCTTCGCTACCTCCTTGATGTGGTGACCCGGGGAAAGGGTACCCACCTCCAAAGTGCAACAGAAGGTGCAAGTTAAGGATTAACGATGAAGGGGAGGGTTAAGGTATTGTTATTCACGCCCTTTTGTCGGCTGGCTCCCCGCGAATCGCCTTCCTTAGCTCTGTAAAGCCTTTATGGTAGTCGTAGGACTCACCCCTCCCGATACCACATCAATATTCCCCCAAAGGCCGTAATCAAAGCCATCAGCACCGTCGTCATACTGATGCTCCGCCGCAGGTAATTGCTGAAGTTTCGGATAGCGTCAGCCTGCTCAGGGTAAGCAGGGATGACCTCTTCTTCTACTCTTTCCTTACTGAAAATCTGCCCCGGGGTGAAATCCACCCGCGCCCTAACCAGCACCCGGTAGGCACGTAATACCTTTGCCCGGAAGTACAGGTTAACCGCCAGCATGGCAACGAAGAGGCAAACGACAATGGTGAGAAGCAGGGATTGCATAGAACTCTGCTAGTTCTTCATAAACCGCACCGAAATAACTCCCCGCTGCGTACGGAAAGTAGCGAAGTACAGCCCCGTAGGTAGGTCACTGATGTCGAGACGAACGGTGGCAGTGTTGCTGCCTCCGGTAAGCGGCTGGACGTTGTAGGAGCGGCCGTTGAGGTCGCGAACGGACAGCTGACCGTCCGGGATGCTTTCCTCACTTTCCAGGCTGAGGAAGATTTCGCTTCCTGCGGTTGGGTTGGGGTAAGCGCTCATCAGAAGGTCCGTAGTGGTGATGCCGCCGTCGGTGTTAATGCCGCCGCCGTCTTCATCGACGAAGCCATCGGATTCGAGGCGGGTAACGGTAACGAAGTTGTCACTCAGGGCGAAGCAGCCGTCGGTTAGCCGGGTAGTGGCGGCGTTGTCACCACCCATCGCCAGAATGTCACCGGTATAGGCAAGTCCCCAAACGCGGCAAACTCCCACTCCGGCGGGGCCGAAGTCAATGGTCGCACTCATTGAGGTGGCAAGAATGTTATTGTCTTCGTCGGTAACCACGTAAACGTAGCTGTCTAGAGAGTCCGCGTCGGTCATGAAAGACAGGGCCGCCGTGGGCGTTCCGCTACTTGCATCAATGGCAACCTCCACTTCGGTGGCTCCGTCAGTAGTAGTGACCATGCCTCCGTCGGGGTCACTTACGATGACGGTGATGAAGTTGCTCGTCAGGGCATAACACTCTGTGCTCAGTACACTACCCGTCAGGTCCTGATTAACGGTTACCAATGGCGTCCCCGTGAAGTTGAAGCCATAAATCCGGTATTCTCCCATGCCGAAGGCAGTAAAGGGAATAATATTGCTGGGAAGGTTGGCGGCAACTACCCGATTGTCGGTAGTAGTGACAATGTAGCGGTAGTTAATGCCCACTACGTCACTTTCCACAATGGCAATCGGATTGTCTCCCGCAGAGGTACAGAAGGTAATCACGTCACCCTCGTCAGACCCTGCATTAGTGAGCGTACCCGCCGAGATGTTTCCACCACGGATGACGCTGACAAAGTCAGTAGTGAGCTCGTAGCAGTTGTCAGCCAGCGCAACAACCGCAATGTCATCACCTGCCTGAACCGTCAGGCTACCGGTGTAAGCAACGCCGTAGAAACGGTAGGTGCTTTCCGGAAGATCTCCGAAGGGTACGTTGCCGGGGTCAGTAGAAACCAACTGAACGATGCCAAAAGTATCCGTTACCACCACAGCATAACCCGTGAGGCTGGTACTGGTGGTGGATACGCTAAGGTTGACGTTTCCGTCAACTACGCAGGATATTCCGCTGGAGGACAGTCCGTCAACGCTGATTTCTCCGGCCTCGGGAGCGTCATTAAGTACTGCGACGAAGTTGTCCGAGACACTCGCACATCCCGTTGCCAGCTCACTGAATTCCAGAGAGCTGCCGGCAGCTGCCAACAGTTCTCCCGTGTAGCTGATGCTGTATACGCGCAACTCCATCAATGGCAGTGGGCCGAAGTCGAAGCACGAACTATCCATCACCGCCAGGATGACATTTGTAGCCGTCGCGATCACGTAGGTGAAGAGGGTGTCTGCCTCGGTACTGTTGCTCGTGAAGCAGACGAAACCATCGTCCGTATTCATCGGGCAGAGGTAAACCTCTTCCTGATCGTTACCCAGGATGCTGCCACCATCCACTTTCGTAACGTTAAGAGTGATGGAGTTATCGCTAAGGTCAAAGCAGCCCGAAGCCAGGTTAGTGTTGAAGATGTCCAAGCCGGGGGAAACAGTAAGCCTTCCGGTGTAAGCTACCCCGTAAACGGAGTAAGAGCCGCTTAGGGTATTACTGAAGTCGAAGGTGTCGGTCATCAGGCCGATCAGGGAGAAACCTTCGTCGGCGATGATGTATCCGTAATTGGTAGAAGTGGAGGTGGTGGTGAATTCCAGAATGTCATCCATCGCATCACCGGAGCAAAAGTCAATGGTGTCTTGCCCGCTACTCAGGCTTACGGTACCGCCTTCGGGGATTTCCCGGACTACGGTGATGAAGTTATCGCTCAATGCAGCACAGCCGCTGGCGATCTCCACTGAGGTGAGGGTATCTCCCGGAACTGCCGTCAATGCGCCGGCAAAGGAAAGACCCCAAACCCGGCAAGTCCCTACACCAGCTCCTTCAAAGTTGAAGCTGTTGTTTTCGGCTACGGCCAGTAAAACGTTAGCTTCATCCGTAATGAGGTAAAGCAGCTCACTGCCCGTATTGCCTTCGATGCTGAAGGTCACGATGTCGTCTACCCCGTCGTTAGGGCAGGTAGTCGTCTGGTCACCACCGCCCTCAAGGCTTACGGTTCCGCCCATCGCCTCGTCGCGGTTAACGGTAACGAAATTATCACTTAGATTTGAGCAGAGTGTTGCCAGTCCGCCGTCGTTAACGTTATTGCCGGGAACAGCCACCAGCGCCCCGTTGTAAGACACCCCATAGATGCGGCAACGACCAAAAGCCGCCAAATCAAAATCAAAGGTTGGGCTGTCCTGAATTACCAGGATGACGCCTTCATCCGTTGTAGCGATGTAAGCGAAGTTGGCACCGGAGGCACTACTTGAAGCAACGGTGATCACGTCCGGGACACCATCCATAGAACAGATCGACACTTCGTCTTCACCGTCGACGGTGAGTACCGTGCCGCCATCGGGTAGTTCTTTGGTAACGGTGACAAAGTTTTCGGACAGTGCGTAGCATTCGGTCGCCAACGGATCAACACCAGCTACCTGACCTAAAGAAGCCGTTACGAGGCCATCGTAGCCGAGGCCGTGAACGCGGCAGGTACCAACGGGGAAGGTCTCGAAGTTGATCTGATCAGTAAACGCTACCCGGATCACAACGTTGTTGGTGTCCGTAATCAGGTAGTTGAAATTTTCCAGCGTAGTACCGGTGGAGTCGAAGCGAACGTTGTCTGGCACGGCATCACCCGGGCAGACGAGTACCTCCGTCTCTCCGTCTTCGGTACTAATGCTTCCGGTGGAAGCATCCTGGCGGATGACCGTGACCCAGTTGTCGGATAACACGAAGCAGGCCGTCGTCAGGTCCACAGTGTTAATGTCATCGCCTTCGTTGGCGATAATGTCTCCGCTGAAGGTAAGCCCGTAAACACGACAGGTACCGGCGGGTACACCTTCGAAGTTGATGGACCCACTGGCGGGGAAGCTGAGGATTATGCCGTTGTCATCAGTGATGATGTAAGCAAATTGCTCTCCGGTAGAGCCTTCATTGGCGAACTCCAGAATGTCATCCACTCCGTCGTTGGGGCAGATGGATGCCTGGGTAGCGCCATTCGTCAGGCTCACGGTGCCACCTGCTGGCAGTTCGCGGCGAACGGTAACGAAGTTTTCGGAAAGTGCGAAACAATCGCTGGCCAACTGGAAGGTCGTAGCGTCGTCACCTGCAGCAGCCAGCAGAATGCCTTCGTAGGTAAGGCCCCACAGGCGGCAAACGCCAAAACCGGCGTTTTCAAAGTTTACCTCGTCGCCGGAAGGGACGGCAAGAATGATGTTGTTCTCATCAGTGACAACGTAGCTGAAATTGCTTCCTTGCGCTCCGGTGGAAGTAAAGGTGACGAAGTCATCAATGCCATCATCCGGGCAAATGCTGATTTCCGTTGCGCCGGCAGCCGTTGCCACCGTACCGCCCGAGGGTACGCTACGGGTAACGGTGATGAAGTTGTCGCTGAGGTCGAAGCAGTTGTCCGCCAGCTGCGCTTCGGCAGCGTTAGATAGTAGATCGATGGTCAGGTTACCCTGGTAAGAAAGTCCCCAGATACGACATACGCCAATTGGGGCTTCGTCGAAATCAATCACGGGCTCTTCCGTAAAATTCAGAATGAGGTTGTTGGTGTCGGTTACGACGTAGATTCTATCTCCACCGCCTTCACCTGAAGAGACTACGGTGATGGGGTCGGGGTTTCCGTCACCAGGGCAGGTGGTGACTTCCGTCGCACCATCTGCGGTGGCAACGGTGCCTCCATCAGGAATTTCGCGGGTAACGAGGACGAAGTTCGTGGAAACAGCGGTGCACTCAGACCGGGAAATAACCGTAGAGATAGCGTCTCCAATGCGGCCGTTAAATTCTCCGTTGTGAGAAACACCCCAGGCGCGGCAAACGCCAACGGGGGCAGAGTCGAAGTCAACGTTCATTTCTCCAGGTGTTGGCATGGCAATAATGACGTTGCTCTCATCGGTAATTACGATGCGGATCGTTTCTCCTACTGCCCCGGTGACGAGGAAGGAAATGATGTCCGGATTGCCGTCTTGCGGGCAAATGCGCACCACCACTTGGCCATCGGGGGTAGTGATTTGACCACCACTGACGGGCTCACGGTTAACGGTAATGAAATTACCGGAAAGACCGCTGCCGCAAGTGCCCTGGCCTTGGAGGATACTGATATTCTCACCGGCTTCAATGCTCAGTCCCGCTACTGCATAAATTCGGCAGGTGCCGCCACCGGCACCTTCAAAGTCGATTTCACCGTTTTGGCTGATGCCCAGAACGGTGCCCGTTTCGTCGGTAATGGCAAAGAAAGCATTTTCGGTTTCCGTTGAGACATTGATGATGTCAGCCCGGCCGTCACCCTGACAGGTTTCGTAAACATCTTGTGCGCTGCTGATCAGGACGTCGCCCGTGCTGCCGTTGTTAACGGAGACGAAGTTCGTCGTCAGTCCGGCACAAGGGCGGGAAAGTTGGGTTGTCGTGAAGTTGTCACCCACTGAAGCCGTAATCCGGCCGTAGGTGGAAAAGGCGTATACGCGCAGGTTGCCGCTGGGCAGCAGGTCGAAGTTGACGAAGTTGCTGAAGCCGATCAACACAATGATGTCATCAGCGTCCACGACGATGTAAGCAAAAGCCTGGCGGAAGGGTCGAACCTGAAAACGAACCCGGTCCATGATGTCGTCATCAGTACAGGTACTTAGTTCCGTTTCGCCAGAGAACGCAAGGCTGATCATGGCGTCATCCTGGCACTGGCGTACGCCATTTTGTGCCGACAGAGAAAAAGAGAAAACAACTAAGAGGAGAGAGACCAGAAAGGAGTAGCGGTTAAATAACATCAGTGTAGTTTTTGAGAAGCAGGACGCAGCTATTAATATACTACATCCAGATTTAAGTCGTGAGATTATCTGGTAAATTTACGTAATTGCCTCCGATCACAATAAAATTTATATGTTAGTCATTCACATAAGCGTACTTTTAACTTATCGGACTTGATTTAAGACCGTTTTTTTGCGCGGACCCCGCTGAGCCTGCCGAAGTGCCCGCGCCCGTCTTCCCTACGTTGTTCTGGCTGGTTTTACTGTATTAATTGCTGGATTTGTCCCAAAAACACAACATGCGTTCTCTTCTTTTGTCACTGGTTTTACTACCAGCACTTGCCTTCGGTCAAATGCTGGAACTCGACGCCGACTACGACGCCGAGCGCCTGGTTCGCGAAGTTTTCGCGTCCGGCGAGTGTGAAACCATTTTCAACATTCGTCGTATCGGTGCCAACCCGGACGGGATCGGCTTTTTTTCCGGCCCGGACACCATCGTAGGCTTCAACCGGGGCATCATTCTCTCCACCGGTAACGTGACGGCCGCAGTTGGCCCTAATTCGGATACTGACATCGGGAGCGAACTGGAAGGGCTTACCCCGGATCCCGATCTGAGTCTTGCTTCTACCGGAGATATTTATGACCGCAGCGGCATCGAGTTTGATTTCATTCCCCTGCAGCCAACGGTAACCTTCCGCTACGTATTTGCTTCAGAGGAATATTGTGAATTCGTCGGAGAGGCCTTCAATGATATTTTTGGTTTCTTCATCAGTGGGCCGGGGATTAATGGTCCTTTTGATGACAGTGCCATCAACGTTGCCCTCGTGCCCGGCACCAACCTGCCGGTAAGCATCAACAACGTTAACTTCAGCCAGAACTCCGGTTTTTATCTTGACAATGAGTTTCCTCCCGTTCGCCAGGTCGCCAGCTGTGGCGGCGGCGGTGCCACCGGCCCGCGTTTTGACCTCATCGAATACGACGGGCAAACCGTCATCCTCACCGCAACGGTAGAACTTGATATTTGTGAAACCTACCACATCCGCCTCCTGGTGGGGGACGTACAGGACAGTGACCTGGACTCCGCTGTTTTTCTGGAGGCCGGCAGCTTTGACCTCGGGGGAAGCGTAAGCCTGGAAGGCGATGGTGATTCCACCGGCACTACCGTCATTTTCGAGGGCTGTGCACCAACTAATTTTCGCGTCCAGCGCGGAGAAGACTCCAACCCGGTGCGCCCACAAACGATCGCCTACCGGATAGGTAATAACTCCACGGCTCAGGAAGGTACTGATTTTACGGCTGGCAGCGGAAGTGTCGTGATCCCCGCCGGGGAGATGTTTGCGGAAATCCCCCTCGTTGCCTTCGCGGATGGGGTCACCGAAGGCCGCGAAAACGTCTGGCTTTACCTGGATATCCCCTGTGCCTGCTATACCGACTCCATCGAACTATTCATTGACGAACCCGCCTCATTGATCGTTGGTCTGGACGAAGCCTACTACTGCCCCAACGAAACGGCAACCCTCAACCCGGACGTGAGTGGAGGAGTGCCTCCCTATGACTACCGCTGGAGTTTTGGCAGTAGTGACTCAATGCCCGAGCTCACCCCGCCACTGCCAACGTCCATCCAGCTTCGGGTAACCGATGCCTGCGGGCAAATGCTCGATCGCTCCATTGCCACGTTCAGTAGCACGCCCCCGGCCCTGAGCCTGCCACCCCAGGACCTGATCGGCTGCCGTAACGAAGCACAATCCATCACCGTAGACCTTCAGGGTAATGCCCCCATCACACTAACGTATACCCTGAATGAAGGCTCGGTGGAAAGGATCAGCTTTAACGACAACGGACGGCAGCGCTGGCCCATTGACCGTGGCGGGAATTACCGCATCATCTCGGTGGAAGACCGTGCCTGCAGGATTACGACCGACGAAACGCTGCGGGCGGACTTTTTTCAGCCCGCCATCAATCCCCGTCTCATGAACCCCAGCTGCGCCGGAGAAGACGACGGTAGCATTATGGTTACTCATTTGCCCACTGTGCCTCCTTACCGGTATGAATGGACGGGCATCAGCCCCAACGGGTTAACGGTGAACAATGTGCCCGCCGGCAATTACTCCCTGCGGGTAACGGATGCCCTGGGTTGCTCCGATGAGCGGAGCCTCAATCTCCGGGATCCGGACCCTCTGATGCCGGTAGACATCAGCTGTACCGACGTTCGGCGACCACCCTTGATGCCATCAGCCAGCGGTGGCCGCCCGCCTTATGCCTACAGTATTGACGGAGAGAATTATTTTGGTGCTGAAGGATTTGCGCAGCTGGAAGTGGGCCGGTTTTACCCGCTCAGGATTCGGGATGCAGCGGGGTGTTCCATCATGCAGAATGAATTCTTCTGGCCGGAGGCGACGCGGCGGCCCATCCGGCTGCCAACCTTTGTGCCGCAGGAACTGGCGGGCAGTGCAGAAGTAGAACCCGACTTCCGGGTGCCGCTTGATCAGATAGCTGCCTACCAATGGTACCCTGCCGAATTATTCGACTGCCCCAATTGCCCGACGCCTACCGTTAGTGCTCCGCGCAGCCAGACGATCAGTCTAGTAGTGGACAATATTTACGGCTGCCGGGACAGCCTCGTAACCTTTGTTGCCGTGGACGGCCGGGTACCGGTCTACGTTCCCAATGCGTTTACCCCGAACGGTGATGGCACAAACGACTTCGTAGCGATCTACGCCAGCCCCCTGCAGGTGGAAAGGGTGCTTTCCTTCAAACTCTTCACCCGCTGGGGAGCACAAGTATGGGAGGACGAAGACTTTGCCCCCAACGATGGCCGCCGGGGCTGGGATGGTTACCTGAACGGTCGCCTGGGCAATGCTGCCGCCTACGTCTGGGTAGCGGAGGTAAGGTTGACCACCGGCGAGCTACAGTCAGAATCCGGAACGGTAGTATTAATGCGATGACGATTCAGCGGAATTACCCTATTTTGCCAACCAATGGAAAAACTCCGCGAGATAAACCTGTTTGAACTGGAGATGATGAGCGTCAACCTCTTTCAGGTGGTGCTCATCGCCATGGCGCTATTGGGTGTATTCATACTCGGGTGGCTGTTGCTGGAGAAACTCTTTCCCTGGTATTACAACCAGGATACCACTTCTGAGCAGAACCAGGGGCGAACCCGGCGGGTGGTGCGCTTCGTTTTGGTGAGCCTCTTTTTGGTAAGTGTCCTACGAATTCTTGGGATTGACTTTACCTTTTATAACGGCATTATCGGGAAGGAACCCTGTGGTGAATGCCCACCGGTTTATTTAACTATCCGTATTTCTACCATCGTCAAAGCCCTGATGGCCTTCATCGTGGCGAACGTGCTGGATCTTATTCTGGAAGAGTTCCTCACCCAGCGGTACTTCAAATCCGCCAAGAAGGGGGCAGAAACGATTACTCCCGAAGAAGTAAGCAGTCGCTTTTCTTCCGCAAGGCCATTGATGTATACTCTGGCGATCCTGTTCATTGCCCAGGATACCGGACTGGCAAAATACTGGTTGTATCAATTTACGGAAGGTAAAGACGTGACGGCAACCATTACCGTCGGCCGGATTCTTTATGCCATCATCATCTACTACATCGTCAGGCTGGTTTTGAACATCCTTACCACCCTGATCATGCGGCGCTATTACAGCCGTAGTAAAATTGATTCAGGCAGTCAGTTCGCCATCAATCGCCTGCTCACTTATTTCGCTTACCTAATCGGAGTGCTGCTGGTCGTTCAGGCGGCGGGTTTTAACCTGGTCGTTATCTGGACCGGTGCGGCTGCCCTCCTGGTCGGCATTGGTATTGGTCTGCAACAAACCTTTAATGACCTGATCTGTGGCGTGATCATCCTCTTCGAGCGCTCGGTGAAGGTTGGTGACGTAGTGGAGCTCTCCGGCCATCAGGTCGGTACCGTCCGGAAAATTGGCACGCGCACCAGCGTGCTGGAAACCCGGGACGACATCATCATCTTCGTCCCCAACTCCAAACTCATCGGAGAGAACGTCACTAACTGGAGCCAGGTAGAGCGCAAGGCCCGCTTCCACGTTAAAGTGGGGGTCGCCTACGGATCTGATACAGAGCTGGTGAAAAACCTCTTGCTTGAGGTTGCCCAAAACCACACACGGGTGCTGGACTCTCCGCGGCCGATCGTCCGGCTGCTGGATTTCGGGGACTCTTCCCTTGACTTTGACCTCATCTTCTGGTCGCGCGACTTCGTCCGCGTGGAAGACACCCGCAGCGACCTGCGCTTCGCCATCGACGCTGCCTTCCGGGCGCGGGGTGTGGAAATTCCGTTTCCGCAACGGGATGTTTGGATGCGGGGTGGGCAGGGGGAGGCCGAAGAATAGCTTGCCTGCTAATTAATAGGCCGTGTAATCGCAATCATTTTGTGGGATGAAAACGTTACCTACGAGGGTAGCATCAGACACTTCATTGAGAAGTCTGCTCAGTCTTATCTTCAATTGTTTTCTCAGTAAACTTTAATGACTGCCCTTTTTACCGGGCTTGATAAGCTGATAAGCTATCAGTTTACCTTACTACAAGTTCCTCCCGATCCGGCCCGGTAGAGACCATGCTCACCCGCGTAGCGAGTTTCTCTTCCAGGAAGCGAACGAAGTCCAGGCAAGCCTGCGGCAGGTTGGCCTCTTCCTTTACACTGGTGAGGTTACTGTTCCAGCCGGGGACTTCGGTGTACACCGCTGTATAATTTTCGTGAACCAGATCGAAGGGCAGCCGGTGGCTGATGGTACCTTCGATATTGTAGGCGTCGGCAGCCTTCAGGGTTTCAAATTTGTTGAGGACGTCGACTTTAGTAACAACGAGCTGCGTCACGCCGCTCAGCATGATGGTGTAGCGGAGTTGCACGAGATCGATCCAGCCACAACGGCGTGGCCGGCCGGTGGTGGCGCCAAACTCCCCGCCTTCGGCGCGGAGGAACTCCCCGGTCTCTCCCGTAAGTTCGGTAGGGAACGGGCCGCCACCCACCCGGGTGCAGTAGGCTTTGGTGATGCCGATGACTTCACCGATTTGCTGCGGCGCGATGCCCAGCCCGGTACAAACCCCGGCGGTGATGGTATTCGAGCTGGTGACGAAGGGGTAGGTGCCAAAATCAATATCGAGCATTGAGCCCTGGGCGCCTTCGGCCAGAATTTTTTCTCCCTTGGTGATGGCCTCGTTGATCCAGAACTCGCCGTCAACGAAAGTGAGTTCCTGAAGTCGCTTAACGGCTTTGAACCAGGCTTCTTCCTCCTTAGCGAGCTCAAACTCTACGAAGGGGTAAAGGCCAACGAGCTGCTTGTGCTTGTCTTTGAGTTCTTCGTAGCGTTCCCGGAAATCGGGGGCTTCGAGGTTTCCTACGCGGAGGCCGTTACGGCCGGTCTTATCCATGTATGTAGGGCCGATGCCTTTGAGCGTGGAGCCGATCTTGCGGTCGCCCTTGGCGTTTTCGCGGGCGGCGTCCAGCAGGCGATGGCTGGGCAGAATGAGGTGAGCCTTGCGGGCTACGAAGAGGCGGCCGGCGTAATCGACGCCAGCGGCGTCGAGCTGATCGAGCTCTTTGCTCAGCGTAATGGGGTCAATGACGACACCGTTGCCGATGATGTTCTTCAGTCCGGGGCGGAAAATGCCCGAAGGCACCGTGTGGAGCACGAACTTTTTACCGTCGAAAATGAGTGTATGCCCGGCATTGGGGCCGCCCTGAAAACGGGCGATGATATCGTATTGGGGGGCGAGAACGTCAACAATCTTACCCTTGCCTTCGTCTCCCCACTGGAGACCTAATAGTACGTCTACGGCCATTGAATTTGGCTTTAAGCGACTTTCTTCGGAGAATCCCGAACAGTAGTCGCTGGAACGTGCGCAAAGGTACGTTAGGGGGTGGTGGGTTCGGTTAGTTTTATTGGTTATTTATCCTGATGAGTGACAATTTTTGGGTTTGTGCTATTCGGCTCTCTTTTCCCTTTGGTCAAAGCACAGACTCCCCTGAGCGAAGTTGAATGGGCTCAGAGTTTCTTCAGGGGGCGTGGCGGCGAAACACTTTCCTCCCCATCCAACCAATATCCATCCCTAAAGCGTTACCTAGGGCAAAGGCATCTAACGCAAATCAAGGGCTATTTAGCTCTTGATTCGCGTATCTAATCTAAATTCACGGGCAAATATTTGACTTCAGCCTCAAACGAACGTAGTGAGCTGTTACCTGCGGTAGCAAATCAAATATCAAACATCGAGAATTGCCAATCGCCAATCAAAAACATGAGTCATCCCGAATTTTAGATGGAGATGAACATGTTTTGCAATTAATGCTGCCACTTTTAGCGGTCAGCGGACAGCATTCAGGCGAAACGGCTCTGAATGCTGACCGCTGACCGCTTTTTTTATGTCACCTCTCATCCTGTCGATAGTAGAAAGTTACAGAAACACTGCTCAAAGTTCGGGATGACTCATTCTTGTCCAGAAGCGTTATCTTACCATCCGAAAAAAACAAAATATGTCTGCTTCCAATCGTACCATCCCTCTCGTCAACTTGTCCGATTTTGAAAACGGAGACGCAGCTACCCGCACCGCTTTCATTAAAAAACTTGGTGATGCCTTTCACGGCATTGGTTTTGTGGGCGTCACGGGCCACGGAATCCCGAAATCGTTGATCGATGATTTCTACGTTGCGGCGAAGAAGTTCTTCGCGATGGAGACGGATGTGAAGCGGAATTACGAAATAGCCGGTGCCGCCGGCCAGCGGGGCTACACCAGCTTCGGAAAAGAAAAGGCGAAGCAGAGCAAAGTAGCTGACCTGAAAGAATTTTTCCAGATCGGCCAGGAAACGGCAACAATGAGCGCCGATGAGCGTAACCCGGACGTAGCCGAAGTGCCCGAGTTTATGCAACTCGGTCGCCAGCTCTACCGTCAGTTTGAAGAAAAGGGCAATAGCTTACTGCAGGCCATTGCCCTCCACCTCGACCTGCCGATTGATTATTTTTCCAACTTCACCAAAGACGGCGTCAGCATCCTGCGCGCCATTCACTACCCGCCTATCAGCAGTGAGCCGGCCAGCGCCATCCGCGCTGAGCAGCACGAGGACATTAACCTGATTACGTTGCTGGTAGGCGCCAGCGCCGGTGGCCTTCAACTGCAAAACTCCGAGGGAGAGTGGCTGGAGATTGTGCCGGAGAACGATGAAATCGTGATCAACGTCGGTGATATGCTCCAGCGGCTGACGAATAACTACCTCAAGTCCACCACCCACCGCGTAGTGAACCCACCGCGTGATCAGTGGCATAAGCCCCGCCTGAGCATTCCGTTCTTCCTGCACCCCCGGCCCGAAATGAGCCTCAACGTGCTGGATAGTTGTGTGTCAGCGGACAACCCGCAGCACTACGAACCCATAACGGCGGGTGGATACCTGGATCAGCGCCTGCGGGAAATTGGCCTGAAGAAGTAAGCGTTTTCTCGGCATTGCTCTTTTATCCTACCCCCTTTGCGGGCTGCGCCTTTGGCGCAATCGGGGGCCATTGCACCCGCGTCCGCGCCATATTCCCGTCAGGAAACGGCCAAATAACGACCGGAATAACAGAATGACCCGCTGAAACGTTATTTTTGTACCCCAACCCAATCATCCCGACTTTGCCAGTACATTGCTGGTGCATCGTCGACAACAGAATACGGAAATGTATAATTCCACACTTCTTTTTAATTTCATGGGGCCGGAGATGATCGTCATCTTCTTCGCCATTCTCCTTCTCTTCGGCGGTAAAAAAATTCCGGAACTGATGCGTGGCATCGGTAAGGGCATCAAGGAGTTCAACACGGCCAAAGGCACCATTGAGAAAGAACTCAAAGACGGTATGGCCGAAGAAGACCAACGCGCCAAAGATGCTCGCGAGCTGCGTGAACTCCGCGAGAAAGAAGCCCGCCGCCAGCGGGAGGAGTCGTTCATTACGCGCGACGAAAAAAGCTAAAACAGCAATGGCATGCTAGTAGCGCCAGGTTTTGGGCGCTACCGCAGGGTGCCGTGTACGTTGAACGAGCAAGGAAGCCCCCGGCCCTGAATCCAGGTTCGGGGGCTTGCTATTTACCTTTGCCTTTAATATGACCAGCCGCTCCTATCAATTAGCAGACTTACCGGAAGTCGCCGAAGCCCTCCTCGGGGAGTTTGGCCGGCAGGCCGTCTTTGCCCTGATCGGCGATCTGGGCACCGGCAAAACCACCCTGGTGGCGGAGATGTGCCGCCAGCTTGGGGTGACGGAGCCTACGAGTAGCCCTACGTTCAGCATCGTTAACCAATATAATGGTGCTGATGGCCCCGTCTATCACCTTGATTGTTACCGGCTGGAAAGTACCGAAGAAGCACTGAATGCCGGTCTGGAAGAGCTTTTTGAGGGCGAAGGTTACCCCATCTTTGTGGAATGGCCCTCCGTTATAGAACCTCTTTTGCCTCCGGGCGTTGTGTTTTTGCAACTACGGCATGCCTCCGAAGGGGAGTCGCGTAGTCTGACGATTTCCACCGGTCACCCACCCACTAATGAGTAGTAAGGATAAAAAGAAGGTCTCCCTCCCCGAGGAACTAACCTCCGGCTACGGCCAGACCCAGACGGAGATGCTTGCCGTGCAGCATAAGCAGGAGAGCCTTTTCATTGGTATCCCCAAAGAAATTACGCTACAGGAGAAGCGGGTTGCCCTGGTGCCCAGCGGAGTTGCAAACCTGACCAGCCGTGGCCACCGCGTGCTGGTGGAAACGGGAGCTGGCATCCAGAGCAACTTTACCGATCATTCATTTAGCGAGCAGGGCGGGGAGATTGCTTACTCCGCTCAGGAGGTGTACGAGAAGGCGAAGGTGATCCTCAAAGTAGCGCCGCCGACGCTGGAAGAGATTGAAATGATGCAGCCGGGGACGGTGCTCATAAGCCCGCTGCAATTGCCCACCATCAGTGCGGATTACCTTTTCCGCCTCAAGAACAAACGCATTATTGCGCTGGCGATGGAGTACATGCAGGATGAAGAGGGGAGTTTCCCCATCGTCCGGATCATGAGCGAAATGGCGGGTATTTCTGCCGTGCAGACGGCGGCGGAATTGCTTTCTACCACCACCGGCGGGCCGGGCGTACTGCTGGGCGGAGTGTCTGGCGTACCGAGTGCTAAGGTTGTTATCCTGGGCGGAGGCGTAGTGGCGGAGTTCGCCACCCGCGCGGCCCTGGGCATGGGGGCCGAAGTGAGGATATTTGACGACAATATCCATAAACTGATGCGGCTGCAAAACAGTGTTGGCCGGCAGTTATACACCAGTGCGATGAACCCGCATTACCTCCGGCAGGAGCTCCTGAGTGCTGAAGTCGCCATCGGAGCCATCCACGCCGAGCATGGCCGGACCCCCGTGGTGGTGAGCGAAGACATGGTACGATCCATGCGCCCCGGCTCCGTCATCATTGATGTCAGTATCGACCAGGGCGGCTGCTTCGCTACCAGTGATCTTACGACGCTGGAGAAGCCGACCTTCCGGAAGCACGACGTTATTCATTACTGTGTCCCCAATCTTGCCAGCAGGGTAGGGCGGACGGCGAGCATCGCGGTCAATAACATCCTCGTTCCGCTGCTGATGCGTGCCGACGGTGCCCGCTCTTTCGAGCACTTCATCCTGCGGCATGCCGGGCTGCGTCACGGCGTGTATACCTTTCGCGGCTGCCTGACGAACCCTTACCTCGGCAAGCGGTTCGATATGCGCTGCACGGATATTGATTTGTTGATGACGAGTGGGCTTTAGGGAGAATCATTATGGGTTAATTATAGTTGCTTTGTTTGCTACCGACCATTGTGTATAATCGATTACAGGTTTGTGCCCCTCGGCTACCATCTCGGCTCCTTTCAGTCGCTCGATGTCCGCTCGGGGACCGGGCGTTGGGTCAAGGCCGTCCACTAATTTCGCCCAAGGCGAAATTAGTGGACGGCCCCACTTTTGACGATCGGTCCCCGAGCGAAGCCCGACCCTGTGGAGGGCGAAGTCGAGGGGCTTGTAATCACTTAGTCCTGCAATTTGATATATACACGCACGACCGTCTATCACTCTACAGTCTACAACACTACCGACTACAGTCTACAAAACTACCGTATCTTCCCCTCAGAGAACTACCCACAACATGAATGACTTTTTTGACCTCATCGGTACCTTTTTCGCGCAACTGGCGAATGAAGAGAAAATTTTGCTTGGCATATTAGCGCTGCTGGTGTTTGCCTTTGGGGTGATTGTTGGTTGGATTGTACAGGGAACAAAGACCCGGCGGTACAAAAAAGAGTTGCTGCTGCTGCGTAAGGATCGTGACGAATATGAAGTCCGGTTTCGGGCCGCGGATACCAAGCAGAAGGCGATGGCCAAAGAGCTGGAAGCCGTGAGCCGGGAGAAGGTGGATGCGCTGGACCGTATTCAGGCTCTGGCCACCGAGGTGAGCCAGCGGGATGCCTTTTTAGCTGAGTTGCAACGGAGCAACGAGGAGCTTGCGGTAACAAACCAGAGCTATGCTACTACCATCGAATCGCTGAATGATCAGGTGATCGGGCTGAAGACACAGAATGAGCAGCTGATTGCTGAGGGAGCGACGGGCACTTCGGTGGAATCAACAGGAAGTGGTGCTGCCGCAGGCACTTCGACTCCGCTCAGTGGAAATGCAGGGGGGAATTCTTCCGGTAGCAATGAATCGCTGAACGCTTACATCTCCGTTACGGAGAACCGTTTTCTCACGCTCGAGAACCGGCTATTGGCCCTTGCGGAAGAAAACGCGACCCTGCGCGGAGCCGCAGCTGCAACCCCTGCCACCGGGCCGGGCTACATTGCGCACCAGCCGGTGATTAACCAGGATCTGCCCTCTGCTGCACAGGCGGAACCGCTGGTGATCCGGGCAGACACTACGGAGTCCGGCGCCCGTACCGGGCAGCAGGGAGAAACGGCAGTCATCGTACAAACCACGCCTTCAGTGCATATACCCGTGATGGCGGGTACGGAACAAGACCACCACGATGACCTTACCCAAATCAAGGACATTGGTCCCTTCCTGCAACAGAAACTTAACGAAGCTGACATTTACAGCTACGAGCAGATTGCTAACTGGACGGAGGCCGACATCATTACCTATACGGAACTTATTGGCTACCTGCCCGGCATCATCCAGCGAGACGACTGGGTAGGCCAGGCGGCAGCCCTGGCTGCCGAACCCTCCCATGCTCCGGAACCGGCCCAGGAACCCGTACGTTCGGCAAGCTCAGTAACCACGCCCGCGCCCGCCAAATCACCAGTTGAAGCACCCAAAGCTACTGCGGACGATAACCTGCGAATTGTGGAAGGCATCGGTCCCAAAATTGAAGCTGTACTGAAGACCGCAGGTGTAGACAGCCTGCACACCCTGGCGGCAACGCCAGCGGAACAGCTGCGGGAAATTCTTGATGCTGCGGGCTCCCGCTATAAATCTCACGATCCCCGTTCCTGGCCGGTACAGGCTGGCCTGGCGGCTGACGGTAAGCTGGCTGAGCTCAAAGCCTGGCAGAAAGAGCTCAAAGGCGGGAAGTGATCACCGTGATACTTACGTAATAACTTGAAGTCAACCCACACTCGGCCCTATTTGTCTGTAGACTACACAAACAAGTTTTATTATGGCCGATCAGCAATTGTGGTTCGTAGAAAATATTGATCTTCAAAACATCTTTTGCCCCAAGAAAGTGGATATTGGGATGGTAGAATCAAAGGATCACCTGTCCTTTGAAGCCAATCAATACGTCTATCTGCCGGAAGAGCCCGCGCAGAAAATTTTCCTGATCAACGGAGGCCGGATTAAAATAGGTACCTACGGTGCTGACGGCAAAGAAGTTACTAAGGCCATCCTCTCCTCCGGGGAGGTATTTGGCGAACTGGCGCTCGTCAATAACGGAAGCCGCAGGGATTTTGCCTTCAGTCTGGAACCAACCTCTCTCTGCGTGCTGGAAAAAGGTGACCTGCAGGCGATGCTTCGGGAACGAAGTGAACTACAGCTCTTTTTTTTGCGCCTGATCGGTAACCGTACGCTTCAACTCGAACAGCGGCTGGAGAACCTGATGTTTAAAACGAGCCGTAGTCGGATTGTAGAGTTTCTTCACGAACTGGCCACCAGCCGTGGCCGCGCCGTTGGCTACGAACGTGAGGTGCGTAATATGCTTACCCATAAAGAAATTGCGGACCTCACGGGCACCAGCCGACAGACGGTCAATGCCGTACTCAACGACCTGCGCCGGCAGAATATCCTAACTTTTGACCGCAAACGGATGCTGGTGCGGGATATGGAGAAGCTGGTGGCGGCGGCTTAGACTATTCCCTCCGTCCAGAACTTTTATTCCTTCTGAAACCGTTATATTGACGGACTAAACATCTTCATTATGCAGTACCTGCTTGAGATTAAGGATGATTCGGAAAAAGACTTTTTGCTTGCCCTGTTGGCGAAGTTTGATTTTGTACAGGTTACCCCACGAGAAAAAACGATTGAAGCTGTAGAAAATATGGAAACGGAGGAAGAGCAGCAGCCGTCCAAGCTGATGCAAGCTGTAGGTACGCTTGATCGTGATATTAATGCTAAAGAGCTAAGAAAAAAAGCATGGGGACTTCAGGAATAGTTTTGTGCGATACCAATATCTTCATTGAACTCTTTAAAGGGAATCAAGAGGTTGTGAAGGAAGTTCAAAAGATTAGAGATCAACGTAGCCATCAGTATTGTATCGGCTAGCGAATTGGTCTACGGTGCGCTTAATAAAAAAGAATTGGCCGTTTGGATGCGGAATATTGAAGACCTGATTACTTTTCAATTAGTTGAGGCTATTAGCGAAAGGGCGTTCGAATTGATGAAACGTTACTCATTGAGTCACGATCTTGATCTACCAGATTCGTTGATTGCGGCAACCGCATTGGTTAGAGGCGTACCACTTTACACACTAAATGTGAAGGACTTTCGATACATCGAAGGAATTAATCTCTACGGTAAGTAGATTCCTACAACACCGAATACTGCAAAAAGTCCGCCTTCTCCGGATAATCTGTCGTGTAGTGCAGTCCCCGGCTTTCGTGCCGCAGGTTAGCGGCTTTTGTGACGAGGTGCCCGATGGTGATCAGGTTGCGCAGCTCACAGAGCTGAGAGCTGACGAGGCTGTTTTTATATAGATCTTCCGTTTCGTTGGTGAGTAACTCCAGGCGCTTGCGTGCGCGTTCCAGGCGTTTGTTGCTACGCACAATACCGACATAGCTGGACATTACCTCCTTGAGCTCTTTGATGCTCTGGGTGATGAGGACTTGCTCCTTCGGAGATTTTGTTGCCGTTCGGTTCCAACTCGGGATATCTTCCCGCACGATGTGCGTGTCGATGTTGGCCGCGATGGAGTGCGCAATCCGGTGGCCGAACACCAGTGCTTCGAGCAGGCTGTTGCTCGCCAGGCGGTTAGCGCCGTGGAGGCCGGTGCTGGTACACTCGCCGCAGGCGTAGAGCTGGTTGACGGAGGTTTTGCCGTAATCGTCCACCTTCACGCCGCCGCACATGTAGTGACAGGCGGGGGTGACGGGGATCATGTCTTTGGCCGGGTTGATGCCGATGCTCATGCACTTCTCGTGAATGGTGGGGAAGTGCCTGAGGAAATGTTCTTTGTCGATGTGCGTACAGTCGAGGCACATGTATTCCGTTCCACCAAGTTTCATTTCGTTGTCGATGGCGCGGGCGACGATGTCTCGGGGAGCGAGGCTGCCCCGGGGGTCATAGTCGTGCATGAACTCGCTGCCATCCGGCCGCTTCAGGATGGCTCCTTCTCCACGAACGGCTTCGCTGACGAGGAAGGCCTGTGGATCCCGGCCAGGATTGTAGAGGGCCGTGGGGTGAAACTGCACGAATTCCATATTCTCCAGGTGAACCTTAGCGCGGTAGGCCATAGCGATGCCGTCTCCGGTGGCGATCACGGGGTTGGTGGTAGAGCGATAGATTTGTCCGTTGCCGCCGGCGCAGAGGACGGTGGTGCGGGCTAGGATTTTATCGATGGAGCCCGTCTTCCGATTCAGGACGTAGGTGCCGTAGCACTCAATGCCCGAGGTCAGACGCGTAACAATATGGCCTATATGGTGCTGCGTGAGCAGGTCGAGGGCGAAGAAATGTTCGTGGACGACGAGGTTGTCCAGCGTAGCCGCTTTAGCGGACAGGGCGCGTTGGATTTCCCAGCCGGTGAGGTCTTTGTAGTGGAGGATGCGATTTTCGGAGTGGCCGCCTTCGCGGCCGAGGTCGTACTTCTTGAACTGATCGGTATCAAAGCGGGTGCCCCATTCGATGATTTCTTCGACGCGGGTGGGGCCTTCTTCGACGACGATGCGGACGATGTGTTCGTCGCAGAGCCCGGCACCGGCATCGAGGGTGTCAGCGATGTGTTTTTCGTGAGTGTCGGAGCCGTGGTCCCACACGGCCGCTACACCGCCCTGGGCGTAGCTGGTGTTGCTCTCCCGCTCGTTCACTTTGGTGAGGACATCAATTTTCAGGTCGGGCCGTAATAAGGCCAGCTTGATGCCGGTGCTGAGGCCGGCAATTCCGGAGCCGATAATGAGTACGTCGGTTTGGAGCATGGTTGGCTTTTTAGGAAACCCCCTCCCAACCCTCCCCACGGGGGAGGGATTTGGGAAAACGCTTCGCGTTTTTTTAAACAGCCGGGCTAAGATAGGTTGCCGCGGCGGAATTTAAGCTTCGGACGAGTTGAAGCTCCCAGCGTCACCACCCACCAGCCCCAGCACCCCCGCCACCTTCTCCGCCACTGCCTCCCAGCTAAAATCCTTGATTCTTCGCTTTCCGTTTTCGACGAGGCCGGAGGCCAGGAAGGGTGTGGTGACCAGCGAGACCATGCCCTCCGCAATGCTGTTTATATCCTCGCCCTGCACCAGCGCTCCGGCGCCCCGCAGAATGTCATTGTCGGTGTAAACGACGGGTACTTCTGCCGTCCAGGCCTCTAACACCGGCAGCGGAAAACGCGTAGAAAGGGAAGGGTAGAGAATGGCCCGTGCGGAGCTGAATACTTTGTGGTGTTCATGTTCGGAAAGCTCTGACAGCAGCTCGATGTCCTCCCCGAATTTAGCTTGCTTCTGCAATTTTCGTACGCTGCGCAGATGACTGCGATGCGGCTGCTCAATCAACAGCCGAACGGGTTCGGGGACGCGCTGCCGGAAGAGATCGTAAGCCTGAATTAAGCGCTCCAGGTTATCACTCTCATGGGCAGTCGACGGGGCAAAAAAGTAGGAATGTTCCTTACCGTAAACTTCTTTAGTGATGCGACGGGTGACGGAGTCGGCAGGCGTCAGGGATCGCCGGGAAGCACCGTGTCCGACGATCTTGATTTTATCGGGCGCTAACTCATAGGTATCCAGCAATGCTTTGCGTAAAGAAGCATGCGGAACTAGAATGAGCTTTGCCCGTTCGAGGCCTTCCGCGAAAAAATCACGCGATTTCCGCTTACTGAACATGCCCCACCATGGACGGGCGGGCGCTGGTGAATGATCTAACGAAAGTACGGTAATCACCCCCGGGCCGCCTTCGTAATGCTCTTGGCCATCAATGGAAAAATAAAAGTCCGAATTGGTTTTCCCAAACTCGAAAACCTGCTCTACATTATCCGCATAAGGCTCCGATAAACCGTCATCATTAAACACAAAGGTGGCTTCGGGTATCATGGAAGGTAATCTGGACAGCACGCCGTTTCCGAACGCAATGATGTTTGGATCCACCAGGGTAACCATCGCGGATGTGTCTACGGCAATTCTCATTATTTTTCTGCTTTCACGGCCTTCTTACTCCCCTTAATCAGCTTCCTGAAATAATGTTTCTTCACGCCAAAAGTCTTGCGTAGCGCCCGGAACTCTTCCAGTGCCTTGGGGCGTTTTTTCCCCTTCACGGCGGTAATCATCACGTTTTTGGCGGTATGCTCCAGCGGGATGAATTCGAAGAGTTTGGTTTTGTAGCCTTCGGCTTCGAGCAGCAGCGCGCGCATGGAATCGGTGAGCATGGCGGCCTGGCGTTCGAGCAGGATACCGTGGTCGAGCATGGATTTTAGTCCGGCGGGCACTTCCATGTCTTTGCGCACTTGTTTCTGACAGCAGGGGGCGACGACCATGATCTCGGATTTGGCGATCAGGCCCTTGTGCAGGGCGTCGTCGGTGGCCGTGTCACAGGCGTGCAGGGCGATGAGCATATCGATCTTTTCAGGATTAT
>Ga0115031_1000395_pt1 | contig 31262 bp, 24 predicted proteins | sample Maine_Asex4_meta_FD_87301 | JGI IMG/M metagenome (GOLD analysis project Ga0115031, IMG submission 87301) | Marine algal microbial communities from Maine, USA - Maine_Asex4_metaG | ecosystem: Host-associated > Algae > Red algae > Unclassified | place: Maine, USA | collected 2015-01-05
AAAGGCCAGATCGTGCAACCGGAGCGCAGCGGTGCGCGGATGGTCGCAGGCCGCGTCCCAGACCGCCCTCGCCTGCCCGAACGCCATGGCGATATCCGCGCCCATTCCCAGGTACTGACTGCCCTGCCCGGCGAACAGCAGCGCCACCTTGCCGGGCGCCGCCTCTCCCTCGCGGTGGAAGACGTGACGATCGGCGGGCGACGCCGCGCCGGTGCCCGCCGAGATCAACTCGACCAGCCTTGCGCACAGCGTTCCCAGACGTTGCGGGGTCTCGGCGACGATGGCCGCACGGTGAGCGTGCCCGACGTCGAAGCGTGACCAGGAGTCGGTGGCGGCACGCGCCAGATCGTCCTCGTGCTCCGTGTCGAGCACGAGGGTCTCCACCTGCCGGCGCAGATCCGGACCGGTCGGTGCCGACAGCAGGAGCAACTCCGCAGGCATGACCCGTGTCGGCCGCACGGCATGCTTGCCGGTGTATTCCTCCAGCGTCACGTGAAAATTGCTGCCGCCGAATCCGAACGAGCTCACGGACGCCCGGCGCGGGTGCGCCGATCCGCGGATCCACGGCCTGGCGGTCGTGCCGAGATAGAACGGCGTGTCGCGAAGCAGCGCCTTCGCCGGCTGTCGCACCTTGATCGTCGGCGGCAGCACCTTGCGGCTCAACGCGCCGATCACCTTGAGCAGTCCTGCCGCCCCGGCGGCGGCCTTGGTATGACCGATCTGGGACTTCACCGAGCCCAGCGCGCACCAGGGGACGTCGGCACTCCGGTCGGGGTCGAAGACGCCGTGCAGCGCTTCCAGCTCGGTCCGGTCGCCCGCCACGGTGCCGGTGCCGTGCGCCTCCACCAGCTCCACCGTATCGGGAGAGTACCCGGCCTTGCGGTACGCACGTTCGAGAGTCCTGACCTGACCGCTGGCCAGCGGCGCATAGACGGCGGTGGAACGCCCGTCGGATCCGCCCCCGAGCCCCTTGACGATCGCGTGGATCCGGTTGCCGTCGCGCTCGGCATCGGACAACCGCCGCAGCGCGAGCATGCCGACGCCTTCGCCCAGCATCGTGCCGTCCGCATCCGCCGACAGCGGCCGGCAGTCACCGCTGGCGGAGAGCGCGGGCGTCTTGGAGAAGCACATGTACATGAAGATGTCGTTCAGGGCATCGACACCGCCCGTCAGCACGAGATCGGAATCCCCCGAGCGCAGTTCGTGCAGCGCGATCTGCAGGGCGGACAGGCTCGAGGCGCAGGCCGCGTCGGTGACGTAGTTGCTGCCCCCGAAGTCGAGGCGGTTGGCGATGCGTCCGGCGACGACATTGCCCAGCAGGCCGGGAAACGTGGTCTCGCGCCACTCCACGAAACGGGTGCTGATTCGATCGGCGATGTCCTGTGCTTGCGCCTCGTCGAGACCGGCTTCGCGCATGCCCTTCAACCAGGCGGGGCGCTGCAGCCGCCCCATCATCTGGCCCACCAGCTCGGTCGTCGACGCGACGCCCAGGATCACGCTGGCGCGGGACTTGTCCAGCGCACCGGCGCTCTCGCGCTCGATGTCGTCCAGCACCTTGCGCGCGGCCACCAGGGCCAGCAGCTGCGCCGTGTCGGTGGTGGACAGCGAACTCGGCGGCACGCCGAACGACAACGGGTCGAACGAGGTGGCCGGAACGAAGGCGCCGCGGCACCCGTAGGTGCGATCCGGTGCTGCAGGATCAGGGTCGTAGTAGTCGTCCTTCAGCCAGTGAGTGTCCGGCACGCAGGTGAACGTGTCGACACCCTCGACGATGTCGCGCCAGAATCCGGTGGTATCGCCTCGACCGGGGAATATCGAGCCGATCGCCACGACGGCGACCGGTTCGGCTTCGGTTCTCGGAGGTTCACGGCTGGTCACACGCTGCGTTCTCGGTCCGCTCGCCTACTCGAACCATCGGGGGGTGTAGCGAAAGGCCCCCTCCGGCAGTGCCACTCCGAACGATCGCAGTTGTCCGGCCCGGGTGATCCGCGCCGCACCTTCGAGCAGGTTCCAGGCGATCTGCTTGACGGTGCGATTGGCCAGTGGCTGCAGGCAACTGCCCTTCGCCCAGTGGTTGAATGCCCCCATGGCAGGCCCGCACCAGATCTGATAGTCCGCCGCCCGCGCGGGATCGCCGTCGCGAGCCCATCGCGATGCCATGAACAGGTAGCGACGACAGAGCAGCGCGAACCGGACGTTCCCGTCGGCCTCGGCACCGGCGAGTGCTCCGGGGTCGTTGCGCCGCAGGTAGTCGCCGGTATCGGACCATGCCGCCTCCAGGCTCTGGCCCAGGCGACTCTCGAACCACCGGCGATCGCTCGTGGACAGGCTGTCGGTGGTGGTCCCGGAGCGATAGAGCGCGTGGAGTCGCCTTGCGTGCAGGCCGAACAGGGTGCCGCGCTTGAGCACCTGCACGTCCACCCCCTGCTCGAACATGTCGGCGGCGGGTGCCATCATGACATCCACGGCTTGGGCCTCGGCGAGCATCTGTCGCGCCCGCTCGGACAGTCCCGACTCGACGGCGGGTTGATTGACCGAGCCCGTCAGGACGTAGGCCGCACCCATCTGGAACGCTCCGGCCACCGCCTGGGGCGTGGCGATGCCGCCCGCCAGTCCGATGCGCAGGCAACGCTCATCGAATCCGTGCCGGGCAGCGATTCGTCCTGCCGTCTCGAGCAACGCGCTGAACAGCACGGACGCCGGACGGTTGTCGGTGTGGCCGCCGGAATCCGATTCGGCGGTGATGTCCGTCGCTATCGGCACACGACCCGCCAGCTCCGCCTGCTCGGCACTGATGGAACGATCGGCCAGCAGGTCCCGCAGGATGTCCTCCGGTGCGGGTGCCATGAACCGTTCTGCAACCTCGACCCTAGATACCTTCGCGAACACGTGCGTGTCCCGTTCTATGCGATCGCCCGAACGGCGCAGCCCCCGGGCGCTGAAGCGAACGACCTCCGGTGAGAGCTGCATGAAGGCCGACGCGGAGACCCTCTCGACGCCCATCTCCAGAAAAAGGTCCACGACGGCCCGTTCCAGGCCCGGCTGCTGCGGCGAGTGAATCAGGTTCGCGCCCCACGTCGCACCGGTCGACGGGAGTGACGCCCTGATCCTGTCGATACCGCTCCGGACCTCCGGCAACGGCAGACCGGCGCTGCCGTAGAACCCCAGCAGGCCCGCCTGCGCCGCGGCCACCACCATCTCGGGCGTCGCGATGCCGCGAGCCATCTCGCCCACCACATAGGGGAATCGCGTTCCGTGAACCGCCGAGAACCCGCGATCTCCCAACCACTCGGGGTAGACGGGCGGGATGCGGAAGCGTTGCTCCGGCGTCAGCGCATCGGCCGCCTGCACATCCACCACCACGTGACCTTCGGCGCTGCTGGCGCTCACGTGAGCGCACTCGCGCGGCATCTCCAGCGCGCGGGCCAGCGGTGCGCCACCGATCGAGGCCGTGGCGGGCACCGGTTGGACGTCCGTGTTCGCAGGGTCTGTCAACATCATGCCGGACGCTGGGTCGATGAGGCTCGAACTGACGTTCGCCCGATTCCGTGAACACCGGTTCGGGCAGAGGTGGCCGAGGCTGTGCGATCGATCCGCTACTCGACAGACGCGGTGGTGGCCGTGCAGTGTAGCCGAATCCGATCATCGACCGATGACGTCATTCGCCGCCTGCTCCGCGCCGTCGTGACTCCTCGGTCGCCGGTGCCAGCGTGCGGGCGGCGAAGACCGTGAGGCGCTCCCACACGGTGTCGTCGACCTCGCCGCGGAATCCCGCACCGACGGCAGGTTCCGGAAGGCACTTCACGATACTGCAGGTCAGGCTCGTCGTGCCATCGACATCGAGCCGATCGCGAGCGCCATCGATGCGCAGCCGCCCGCCCCCCACCGTCAGGCGAATCCCGTCCCAGGCGAGCCGTACCGGCGTGCCGAGCTGCTCGGCCGCATCGTTCGCGAATGCCAGTACCAGCAGGGGACAGGCCGGATCGCGCAGCGTGATCGGACCACCGGCCGCCAGTCGGGCTGCCCGGTCGGCGAGCGCGGCGCCCGCCGCCAGAGGGCACAGCGAGCCGCTCGCTGCGCGCCAGACGTCCGTGGTGACGTCGGGCGAGAGCGCATCCAGCGAGCGCCCGTCCAGCCGCTCCAGGCGCGTGGCCAGCATCGCCGGGCCGGGCAGCCCCAGCGAGGCCGACCAGCGTGCGCCGCGCGCGGCATCCTCGGCCAGTCCCCAGTCCAGCCCCCCGCCCCTGGCGGCGCGCTTGCACAGCAGCCCGATCTCGTTGAGCGAGCGGCTCACGCAGGCCGGCCGGAGCCCTGCTCCGGCAGTTCCGGGTAGGGCCACGTATCGGCATCGCCGTTCGCGAGCGCCTCCGGGTACGGCGCACCGGCGTACATGCAGATGCGCACCCAGCGGTCCGATCGCGGGTCGAAGTGGATCGCGCCGAAGAACGACAGCTTGGCGCGCAGCATGTCGGCCGGCGACAGCGTCGCATCGATGGTGTTGTCGCGAATCTCGGCGTAGGCCGCGCGCGCCACCGTCTGCAGCCGGCGTACCGTGTGGCGGTGCTCGGGGTGGCGCAGCAGCAACTCGGCGACCGGGGTGTCCGGCGCCCACCCGGCGAGAGCGCGGTGCAGGGCGATTGCGTCGCGGCCCGGTGCCAGCGGCTGCTCGTAGGGTTCGATCGGTTCCTCGAAGCGCTCGCCCAGGCGCGGCTCCAGCTTCTCGGCCGAGACGTACCAGGCGCGTGCGCGCGCCGAGCGGGCGTCCCAGTCGATATCGCGCGCCCAGCCGTACACCCGCTCGATGGTGGACGCTACGTCCGACACCGGCATGCCGCCGTCGATCGCGGGCAGATCGCGGTCGCAGGCCAGCGTGTCCGCGAGATCGTCGATCAGCTCGCCGTAGGGTTCCAGCACCAGCGACACCAGGCACTCCTGGCCCTCCAGGCCGAGGTGCACCTCGGCCCACCGGTAAAGCCGGTCCCACGGGCGATCACCCTCGAGGCCATCCTGCTCCGCATCGCCTGTCCGGACGACGAGCGCCTGCAGGTCCTTGCGCAATCGAGCGACCCGGGGCGCCTGCAGCGGATGCTCGGTGCGCCAGCGCGCCGCCGACACCACCGAGCGTGCCAGCAGCGCGCGGAACGTGGTGCGTTCGGCAACGCTCGCCCGTGCGACGCCGCGCACACGGGCCAGTGCGGTCTCGCGCGCGGCGATCCAGTGATCGAACAGCACCGGGTGGTTCAGGATGAACGGCGCCATGCCGAGCCCGGTGGAGTTGCCGATGCCGATCGAGCGCGCGATGCCGGGGTCCAGCGGCACGCTGTCCGCCCCGCCGGCCGTGTCCGCGGCGTGCTGCACCAGATCGCGCACCCAGGCCCGTACCAGGTACACGCTCAGCATCTCGATCTGGAACGGTACCGACAGCTCGGCGCGATCGGCGGTGGATTCACGGTCGGCGGCGCCGAACTTGCCCGAGCCGTACACCGCCGTGGTGCGCATCAGGTAGCCGACCGCCTCGATGCGGTCCGGCTCGGGCTGACGTCCCGCGGCGAGCGATTCGACCACGTGCGCCCACAACCGTACCGAGCGGTTGGCGCGGCCGAGCGACAGCTCGGTGGATTGCAGGCGTCCCGCTTCCTGCACGGGAACGTTCCGGGACAGGCGCTCGATGTCCGCATCCGTCGGCACACCGTCGAACAGTGTGAAGGTCGAGTCCCAGGCCTCGGCGATGACCCGATCCGAGCGCAGTTCGGGCGGCAGGTCGTGCGCGAACGCGACCAGCGAGTAGGTGCGAACGGACGTGACCACCGAGTACACTGCATGACCGACCCCGATCGCGTCGAGCTCGAACACCGGCCTGGAGAAGCTCCAGCCCTCGCGCCGCATGCGCCGGGTCAGCACGCGCATGAACGACAGGCGGGTCTGGTGGAACGCGCCGAGGCGCGCCAGACGCATCACGGTGGCGGGGTCGCGCAGCGGCACCGCGACGTCGCTATCCTGCGTGAGCGCGTTCATGAACCGTCTCCTGCTGCCCGGGGCGAGAAGTTCTCCGCGTAGAAGCGGTGCCAGTTGCCGCCCATGATGCCGGCAACCTCGCCGGCATTCATGCCGGTCGCACGCAGCCCGCGCTCGATGTTGCCGAAATCGGTGTTGTCGGCAAACCAGTCCGGCATCGGCGGAAAGCCCGGCGCATCCCTGGATCCCTCGCCGTAGTCGATCGCCCGGGTCCAGCGCCCGGTGCGCATCCATTCCACGACCGAGTCCGGCTGATCCTGGCACAGGTCCGATCCCAGGCCCAGCCGCTCGGTGCCGTGGCGCTCGGCGGTGCGGGCGATCATGCTGCAGAAGCTGTCGAGCGTGCAGTCCGGGCCGCCCTTCAGATGGTGCGGGTAGAGCGAGAAGCCGAGCATGCCGCCACCGCCCGTCACCGCCTCGAGCACGGGTTCGCGCTTGTTGCGCCGTGCCGGTGCCCAGTCGTGCGGGTTGGCATGGGTGATGGCGATCGGTCGTGTCGACAGCTCGGCCGCCTCGATCGTGGAACGCTCGGCCGAGTGGCTCATGTCGATCACCATGCCCACGCGGTTCATCTCGGCGATCACCTCGCGCCCCATGCGGGTGATGCCGGGATCCTTGGCCTCGTAGCAGCCGGTCGCCAGCAGCGACTGGTTGTTGTAGCTCAGTTGCATGAAGCGCACGCCGAGCGCGTGCAGGATCTCCACCAGTCCGATGTCGTCCTCGATCGGGCTGGGGTTCTGCGCACCGAAGAAGATCGCCGTTCGTCCGGACGCCACCGCTGCATCCACGTCGGCGGCGACGCGGCCCGGAAAGATCAGTGCCGGGAAACGTTCGAACCAGCGGTTCCAGCGCTCGATCACGGCGACGGTTTCGCGGAAGTTCTCGTGATAGGCGATGGTGGCGTGCACGGCGTGCACTCCGCCCTCGTGCATCTGACGGAAGATCGCTTCCGACCAGTTCGCGTACTGCAGGTTGTCGATCCGCATGCGCGTCGCCCCGTTCCCCTGTCGCTGGATCCGTGTGCCGGTGTGGCAGTCGATGCCGTCTGTGGCCAGCTCGACCATCATGCAGCAGGGTCGGGCGTGCCTTGCGAAACGGGTCTGTCACGCGTTGCACCGTTGCCGCGATCGGCTGTCCGGAGGCAGTATGGACAGCTGTCGGTCTTCGGTCAAAACGGACGTTCCGAACCATGCGGGCCTTCGCGCTGTTCGCGCTGTTCGCGCAGATCGACACCATGGCCCACGGCGCCCCCCGGACGGCACCCGGGCGGTCGTATTCCAGGCGGTCGACCGCGGCGACGGCAGGCAGGCTTCCTGCCGAAGGGCTGCCGAAGCGGCTACTCTCGCGTCACGGCAGGGCTCGGCCGGCCGTGCCGAACGCCCGGGTCCGGGACGACACCCTCGTCGACGCGATCCTCAGGCGGCGGCCCCGAAGCTGTCGTCACCCTCCACGGTGAGCGCGATCGCCTCGAACAGCCGCTCGGCCGAGAACGGCTTCTCCAGCAACTCGACACCGCCCGCCGCGAGCGCGCGTTCGCGCAGCCCGGGCGCCTTGCTGGCGGTCAGGAAGACGATCGGGATCGATGCCGTGTTGTGCGATGAGCGCAGCCGCCGGGCCACCTCGAAGCCGTCCCCGCCCGGCAGGCTGATGTCCAGCAGGGTGACATCGGGGGCGTGACGGCGCGCCTGCCCCATGGCGTGCACCGCGTCGGGGGCGGTGAAGACGGCGTAGCCGGCGGACTTGAGCCGTATGCCGAGGGCGAGCGTGATCTTCGTGTCGTCCTCGATCAGCAGTAGCGTCTTCATCGTGTGCGGTTTCCGGCCAGCGCTTGGTGCGACCGGTTAGTGGCAGGCCGGCTGCCGGATGAAGCCCGCACGAGCGTGCGCGGGCGGTGGTTCGCATCGGCGGCCTCGCCGAATGCCGACCACGCCGGACCGACGACCGGGTCAACCGGCATCGGGACGCGGATCGGTGATACCCGTACCGTCCTGCACATCGAGCGGTTCCGGACGCACGAACCGGTCCCGTCCCGCCATGATCCCGTCGCGCGCCTGCGCCTCGAGCCGCTCGCCGTCCGCCCGGCGGACCGCGACCTCCACCTCGATCGCCTGCCCGGCGGACAGGCCGAGATCCTCGAGCGCGTTCCTGCCGAGCAGGATCGCCGATTCGAAGGTCTCGCGCACCTCGCGGGTGACACCCCTGCCGCGCAGGTGGATCGACTCGCGACGGTCGTAGCTCCTGACGTGCAGCGGCGTGTCGGGCCAGGTCTCGCGCAGGATATCGACGCACTTCCTGCACGCCTCGACATCGTCGATGCACACCAGGAACAGCCTCGTGTCGTCGGCGCCTGCGGCGCGCAGCACGTCGAGCCGCGTGCCGTCGCCGTAGTAGACCTTGAACCCGAACGCACCGGCGTCCTCGATGCGCTCCGCATCGCTGTCCAGCAGCGTCACCCCGATCGCGCGCGCCTGCAGCATCTGCGAGGCGACCTGTCCGACGCGTCCGAACCCGATGATCAGCGCCGAGCCGTTCGCACCGTCGAAGTCCTCCTCGCGCTCCTCCTTCGCGTCCGAACGGATCAGCAGGCGAGGAGCGAAGGCGAGCACCAGCGGCGTCAGCGCCATCGACAGCGTGACCAGCGCGATCAGCAGCGATGCGTGGCGCTGCGACATGACGCCGGCGGCGACCGCGGCGCTGAACAGCACGAACCCGAACTCGCCCCCCTGGGCCAGGTAGGCGGAGGTTCGCACCGCCACCGGGTGCGGGTTGCCGAACCCCCTCGCCACCGCGTACACGACCCCGAACTTCAGGCACACGTAGACGGTGAGCCCGACGGCGATCGACAGCCAGTTCTCGGCGACGATGGCAAGATCCACGCTCATGCCCACCGAGATGAAGAACAGTCCCAGGAGCAACCCCCGGAACGGCTCGATATCCGCCTCGAGCTCGTGACGGTAGCTCGATTCGGCCAGCATGACGCCTGCGAGGAACGCGCCGAGCGCCTGCGACACGCCCACCAGCGACATCAGCATCGCCGCGCCGACGACGACGAACAGGGCCGCCGCGGTCATGACCTCGCGGCCGCCGGTGCGGGCGAGCAGGCGGAAGAACGGGTTCAGCACGTAGCGTCCGGCGAGCACGATCGCGGCGATGGCTGCCAGGATCGCCAGCGCCCGCTGCCACACGGCAGGGCTGTCCCCGGCACCCGTTTCCGCACCGGTCCCGCCCGCCTGCGCGGCGAGCAGGGCCACGATGGCGAGCAACGGCACGATCGCGATGTCCTGCATCAGCAGGATCGAGAACACCTTCTGACCGTGAGGCGAGTTCATCTCGCGCCGCTCCTCGAGCGTCTGCATCACGAACGCGGTCGATGACAGCGCGAGACCGAGACCGGCGACGATCGACGCCTCGATCGGCTCGCCGACGACCAGCCACGGGTAGAGCATACAGGCGAGCCCCGTGAGCAGGATCTGGGTGGAGCCGAGACCCAGGATGTCGCGGCGCATCGACCAGAGCTTGCCGACGTTCAGTTCCAGCCCGATCAGGAACAGGAACAGCACGACACCGAACTCGGCGACGTGCATGACCGCCTCCGCCTCGTCGAACAGTCCGAGGACCGAGGGGCCGATCAGCACCCCTGCGGCGAGGTAACCGAGCACCGCACCGAGCCCCAGGCGCTTGAACAGCGGCACGGCGAACGTGGCGGCCGCCAGGAAGATCAGCGGTATCAGCAGGTCACCGTAGGCGGTGTGCGTCTGTTCCACGGAATCAGGCGCTGTCGAAGATCGATCGATCCGCACCGCCAACCGGCTGCGCGGACGTTCCCGGCGTGGTCGTGTCCGGGCATGGGCGGCGTTCGAGCGTGACCTGGATCAGGCCGACGATGTCGTCGGCGGGCAATGCCCCCGAGAACAGGACGAGATCGCCGTGCAGCACGGACGGCACGCCCTGCACGCCGGCACGCACGGCGAGCATCTCCTGCCCGACGACGATGTCCTCGTCCTCGGTCGAACGCAGGTAGTCGCCCAGCCCGGCGGCGTTCATCCCGCACGCGCGGGCGATCCCGACCAGCGTGTCCGGTTCCCCGACATCCTCCCCGGTGTCGAAGTAGGCGCTGAACAGCCTGCCGACGAGCTGGTCCTGCAACTCCGCACCGCCCTCCCGATGGGCGCGGTGGACGAGCCGGTGCGCCCGCCGGGTGCTCGGCGTGCGCGATACCCGGTCGTAGGCGAACTCCAGGCCCTCGGCCCTGCCCTCGCGCACCACCTGCTCGTCCAGCATCCGGCTGCGTTCCCACGAGCCGAACTTGCGGGTGCGGTAGTCCCTGCGACTCATCCCTTCCGGCGGCATGTCCGGGTTCAGCTCGAAGGGTCGCCACGTCACCTGCACGGCGATGCCGCCGGAGGACAGCTTCCCCAAGGCTCGCGCCAGACGCGCCCTGCCGATGTGGCACCACGGGCAGATCACGTCCGAGACGACGTCCAGCCGCAGGGCGGTCGCGGGCGAACCGGTGTCCGGAAGCCGGGCTGCACCCTGCGGCTGCGGTGTCGTCGGTGGCATGTCGGGGGTCCTCTGTCCGGGCGGACACTCTAACGGCTGTATGACGGCTGGCGCACGTCCCGGCTGCAGGCGACGGTTCCACCCTGCTCCGTCGATCCTCTCCCGGGCACCCCGTCCTTCGGGGCGGGGAGCCGTCAACCCCTCTATGATGGTGGCCCGCCCCCTCCCGCGTGCCCGTTCGTGTCCACGGTCCGACCTTGAGTACCCCCACGCCGTACCCGGCCGTGCTGTTCGACATGGACGGGCTGTTGCTCGACACCGAGCGTGTGGTCATGGAGGCGGCGGCCCGCACCGCCCGCGTGCTCGAACTCGACAGGCTCGAGCCGACCTTCCGCGCCATGATCGGCCTGCGCGGCGACCATGCGATGCTGTTGCTGGAACGTGCCATCGACGGACGCGTCACTCTACCACCGCGCGGCCGACAGTCTCGGCGTCGAGGCGCACCTGTGCTGCGCGTTCGAGGACTCGGACCCGGGTACCCGGGCGGCGGTCGCATCGGGTGCCCGCGTCGTGCAGGTACCCGATCTGGTGCAGCCGTCCGATGCGGTGCGGGCGCTCGGACACGTGATAGCGCCGGACGTGCTGAGCGGGGCGCTGCGGATCGGACTGCTGGATCGGACCGTCGAGGAGCGTGCCCGAGCGCTGCGCCCCTCCCTCGGGTAGACATCGCCCACGACTCGCGGTCCGGGCAGGACGTCGCGATGATGCCGATCACCTCGCCGTAGGCCACGGCCACGGACACGCCCGTTCAGGCGACGGGCTGCCGCGTGCCCTCTGGACGGCGAGAGCGCTCGAGCACGCTCACCAGGATCAGGGCCCCCGCGAGGCCTATCCACGATGCGGCCTCCTGCAGCAGGCCTCCCAGCGATGCGCCGTACATCACCGCATGCGTCGGCCAGCCGAACACCGACAGGCTGGCGAACACCAGCATGCTCGCCAGCGAGGTCTGCGCGGCACCGCGCAGCGTGTCGAGCGGCAGGACGATCTCGCCGGCGGCCGCGATGCGCCCGGCCCACCAGGCGAGGACCCACACGCCGCCGATCCAGAACAGGCGCAGCAGCGCCACGCCCACCGCGCTCGCGACGCCACCGGGCGATGCCGCGGCTCGGTGGGCCAGCGACACGTCCAGGCTCGACAAGCTTGCACTCTCGCCGGCCAGGTGCGACAGCGCGGTCAGCGCCGCGATGCAGGCGACACCGGTCAGCGACGAGTCCTTCGCGCCGGCCAGCGTCCACGCGCCGAAGCCTGCCAGCAGCGTCACACCGGACAGCGCCGGCCCGCCGAGCAACCCGCCGGCGAGCGCCGCGATCAGCAGCGTCATGATCGCGCCACCCGGTGGTCGCCGTACCTTCAGGCGCTGTCCGCCACGCGGGGAAAATCGCACCACGAGTGCGAACGCGAGCACGGCGAGCAACGCCGTTCGCGCGAGCAGCGCCTGTCCGGAGACGCTGCCGACGACCTCGATCGATGCCACGAGCACGCCGATGGCGAACGGCCAGGCGGCGAGCCGAACCTGCGCGTGGGCCTGCGCGTGGGCCTGCGCGTGGGCCTGCGCGTGGGCCTGTGCATGGTCCTGTGCGTGCGAGAGCACCGTCCGACCGGCGCCCGCGATCCGGCCACCGCTCGATCGCGACAGGTGCGGCCATGCCAGCGCGCCCGCCGCCAGGGCGGCGCCGACGTGCGGTCCGATCGCCACCGCCACCGCCATGCAGACCCACAACGCCGCGGACCACCCCGTCGCCACCTGCCGATCGGCACCGAGCAGCGCCAGTCTCGACAGCCCGCGCCACGCCAGCGCGGCCGTCACGGCGATGAACAGCAGGGTCGCCACCGCCGATGTCGCACTGCCGACGAGCACCCCGGAGCGTTCGCCGGACGCCGTTCCGTCCGGCGACGGCGTGCGCGGCAGCGCCCGGTAGCCGAGCCACTGGGCGAGCACGGTGGCGATCCGGGTCTGCGGCTCGCCGTCGCGCAGACCGAGCGCGCCATCGAGTCCGAACACCGGCACCGCCCGCACGGCATTCTCCCCACCGGCGTGCCCGCCATCGAGCGTCACCCCGTGATCGGAGGTGATCAGCACGGCGCGCCCGGCCGCACGGGCCCGATCGATCAATCGAGCGACGTCGCCGTCGATGCCCCGGGCCGTCTCGCGATAGACCGTGCCCGCCCCGTGACGGTGCGCGGTGGCGTCGAGACGGCCCAGATGGACGATCAGCAGGGGCGGTGCATCGGTCGCCTGCAACCGGTCCATCGCCCAGCTCAGGATGGTGTCGTCGGTGGCAGCATCGGGCATGCCGTCGATCGACACGCCTGGACCGAGCCAGCGGGCGTACAGGCCCGTCCAGAGGGCCGTGCCGCCGACCTCCGCCGCTCGCCCCGTCCGGTGCAACGCCGCCAGGAGTCCACCGCCCGAGGCCGGCTGCGGCGTCAGGTCGAGCAACGCGGCCCGGGCGGGCACCGCCCGCCCCTCGATCATGGCCGGCAGCGCGCCGACGGTGGACGGGACCGGCTGGATGACCCGCATCTCCCGGAACGTGTCCGGGACCGCCAGGCCGGCGAGCGTCGGCATCGTCCGGGCGTCCAGCGCGGTGTCCAGGCGCAGCGCATCGATGATGATGAACAGCACGGGACGATCGGCGCCGGCGCCCGCCTCGAACCGGAGCGGGGCCCGGTCGCCGGTATCCAGCGTCACCAGGGGTACCGTCCGCACGCACAGGAACGCGAGCAGAACGAGACCCAGGGCGTTGCCGATCAACGATATCGCGCGCAGCGGCGGCACCGGACGACGCCTCGACCGGCGTTTCAGTCGGCGTCGGTCATCGCCCGTGCGTAGTGCCTTCCCTTCCAGTCGGAAGACCCTCCGCGCGCTCGCGCGATCGCTGCCTGCCACTGCACGGCGAGCAGCAACGCCACGCCCAGCGGGTGCAGCAGCACCGACCGCCAGGACTGCTGGAAACGCACCGCGAGCAACGCGCGCGACGCCAGGCCCAGCAGCACGGCTGCCGCGGCGCTGCCGACGACCTGCGGCTCGGCACCGACGCTCCACGAGAGCGCCAGCAGGACCGGTGGCAGCACGCAGCCCAGCAACAGCCATAGACTCATCGGCCCGATCGTTCCGGGTGCTGCCAGCCCTTCGGTGGCGTTCTTGCCCAGCCCGTCCCAGGTCGCCCGGGCGGTGCGGTACATGCGGCACCGGGCGAGATCGCTGGCGTCGACCAGGTCGGATCGGAACCCCGCTCGACGGAACGCGCGTGGCAGCTTGAGCCCGTCGTGCAGGCTGCCGCGTATCGCACCGTGGCCCCCGACCGCCCGGTACGCACCCCGCTCCGCCAGCATCAACTGGCCGCAACCGGCACCGAACGCTGCCGCCAGACTACGCCGCATCCCGTCCATCGGCAGGAAGCCGAGCAGCACGAAATGGATCAGTGGTATCAGCAGCCGTTCCAGGAAACTGCCGGTGATCTGCCGGGGAAATCCGGACAGCAGGCTCGCCCCGGCCCGCTCGCGTGCCGCGACCATCCTGACGACCGCATCCGGTGCCAGACGGACATCGGCATCGATGAACAGCAGCAGGTCGTGGCGCGCGGATTGCGCCAGCACGGCGCAGGCGTGCTGCTTGCCGCACCACCCCGACGGCAGCGCCGGCGCGGACAGCAGGGTGACGCGATCGTCCTGCCGCGCATGGCGGTTCACGATGGCGGCGGTGTCGTCGGCCGAGTCGTCGTCCAGCACCAGCACCTCGATATCGGCCCGGACCGTCGCGCGGACGCTGTCCAGACAATCACCGATGCTGTCAGCCTCGTCACGCGCGGGTATCAGCACCGATACGCAGGGACGACCGCTGCGCCCGGTGTCCAGCGAGGTGATCGGCGTGCGCCGGTACAGCATCAGGTTGCGCACCAGCAGCAGCGCCGGAATCAGCGCGGCGACCAGCGATGTGGCGACCAGGATCTCGAGCATGTTCATCGTGTCGGCAGGTTGCCACCGTGACGGCTATCGAAGGCGCGACCGGTGATGCGTGCCCGGATCCGCCGTCCGAGATCGTAGACGGCGCCTACCCCGTGACGACCGCTCAGCACGGTTACGTAGTCCGCCTGCCGGTCGTGCATCACGTCATCGGCCAGACGGTCGGACAGGGTGGTCAGGCGGGCGGCGAACCGGGCGGTCAGATCGGCGGCGGAGGCGGCCGGTGCAGCCGCCTCCGGTGATCCCTGCGCCGTGCCGGCAAGCGAGCCGGGCGACTCGGGCTCGCCGATCCGGACCCGCACCTCGGGCAGGCGCTCGCCGCCCATCGGGTACTCGATCGCGACCGGCAGGAACCGGGCACCCGGCAACCGCCGCGCGATGTGCCCCAGCCCGCGTTCCAGCTCGATGGGTCGGGTGCGCGGATCTGTGAACCGTCCCTGCGGGGTCAGCCACAACGTCGAGCGCTTCACCCCGCAGAGCGTGTCCACCAGCCGGAGCAGCGAACGGGCACCATCGGCACCCTGTCGGTCCAGACCGACGAACCCGAGGCGTTCGAGCAACGCGTACCGCTCAAGCGCGCGCACATCGATCACCGCGCGGTGCCGACGGGCGGCGAGCGGCCCGGTTGCCAGCAACGTCCCGACCAGCGGGTCCCACCAGGCAGCATGGTTCATGTAGACGACCAGCGGCGCGGCATCGTCCACCAGCGCCGGCGTCAACGCCTCCAGACCCGCTACCCGCACGCCTGCGAAGTGGCGTGCCAGGTAATGGCGGTTGTACCGTGCGAACCAGCGGATCGCCGCGGTCGAAACGCGCGGCGAGTCCATCAACGCGGGTGCGTCGACACTGACAGGGCCTGACGATCAGCGTGCAGGGAATCGGCGGCGATCCAGCCCGACATCATCGCCATGGGCATGCCGGGACCGGGGTGCGCGGAGCCGCCGGCCAGGTACAGCCCGGCCAGATCGGGACTGCGGTTGGCCGGCTTGAAGGCTCCGTTGAACCGGCCGTGGCTGGCCAGCCCGTAGATCGCACCGTCGAGCACGCTGTAGCGATCGTTAATGTCCTGCGGCGTGAGATGCCGCTCGACCACGATGCGCGATTCGATGTCCTCCAGCCCCGCCACGCGCTTCAACTTGTCGAGGATGACCTGACGGTAGCCCGGGAACATCGTCGACCAGTCCTGCCCTTTGCGCAGGTAGGGCGTGTGGACCAGGATGTACAGGGCCTCGCCACCCTCGGGCGCGACACCCGGTTCGGTGCGCGCCGGCGCGCAGACATAGCAGGTCGGATCGTCCGCGGGCACGCCTTCCTTGTAGATCTGCCGGAACTCGGTCTCGGCATCTTCCGAGAACACGAAGTTGTGGTGCTCGAGCTGGTCGTAGCGCTTGTCCAGACCGAGGTACAGCACCACGCCCGAGCAGGCGGGCTCCACATCCCGACGCTGGTAGCGTGCGCTGATCTTGTCGGCACCGTGCAGCAGCTCGCGGTAGGTGCGTATCGAATCGGCGTTCGACACGATCGCGTCGAAGCGCCGCTCGCCGGCCTCGGTCACCACGCCCTGCGCCCGGCCGTTCTCGCTGGTGATGCCGCTGATCGCCGAGGTCTCGATCCGCACGCCGAGCTCGCCGGCCAAGCGTGCGAGCGCTGCGGGTATCGCACCGGTACCGCCGCGCGGGTACCAGACGCCCTCGCCCACCTGCATGTGGGCGATGCCGCACAGCACCGCAGGCGACGCCGATGGCGAGGAGCCGACGTACTGGGTGAAGTGATCGACCATCTGCGCGACGCGTTCGTCCTTGATGTCACGACGTACGGTCCCGGCCACCGTGCGGCCGAACCGCATCGCGATCAGGTCGCCCAGCACGGCCGGCGTGAAGGTCTCGCCCAGCGACAGCGTGTCGGCCACCGAACCGACCGATTTCCACAGGAAGAAGTCCTCGCTGATGCGTGCCAGACGCTTGGAGGTGGCCAGGAACTTCCGGTAACCGGCCGCGGTCTCGGCATCGGCCATGGACTCCAGGCGCTCCTGCATCTGGGCCTCGTCGGCGAGCAGGTCGAGCACGCTGCCGTCCTCGTAGAAGCAGCGCCATTGCGGTTCGAGCGGCAGCAGTTCGAGATAGTCCTCGAGCCGTCTGCCGGCCTCGGTGAACACCCGGCGCAGCACCGACGGCATGATCAGGATGGTCGGGCCCATGTCGAAGTGGTAGCCGTCCACATCCAGCGTGGCCGCCTTGCCGCCGAGCCAGTCATTGCGCTCGAACAGCGTCACCCGGTGCCCGCGTGCGGCCAGCGTGCAGGCGGCCGCCAGCCCTCCCAGTCCGGCGCCGACGATGCCGACGTTCAGGGACTCGGCGGTGCTGCCGCCGTCCTGCGGGACGTCCGCATGGACCGGGGTGGAAGCGACGGGTGGTGCGGCTTCGACTGCGGAGTTCATCGACGGGTTACCGGTTGCGGAAAGGGGGAGAAGGTACGGATCACGATTGCTGCCTCGTCATGGCCGACGCTTCACGCGTCGTCCGCGAAGCGGCGTAGGTCGCGGTGGCGGGCTCCAGCGACGTCTGCTCGTCACGATCGGTGACGGGAACGGAGGCGCCGCCGAGATCCTCGGTGAGCAGTCGCGCGCTGATGCGGGCCGACTCGAAGATGGTGGGCAGCCCGCTGCCCGGGTGCGTGCCACCACCGACCAGGTATACGCCTTCCAGGTCCTCGAAGCGATTCTTCGGTCGGAAGGTGAGCATCTGCCCGAAGTTGTGGGCCATGTTGAACGTAGCCCCCTTGTGCACGTGAAACTCCTCGCGCCAGGTGGCGGGCGTGGCGACGCGCTCGTAGCGGATGCGCGATTCGAGATCGTCGAACCCGACCCGGGCCAGCTGCGACAGGGCCATCTGCCGGTAGCGCGGCATCTCTCTGGACCAGTCGATGGTGCTGGCATCCTGCTCGTGCGCGACCGGCATCAGCATGTACAGCGTCGACATGCCCTCGGGGGCCAGCGTGCGGTCGGTGACGCACCCGTTCTGCGCGTAGAAGGCCGGATCGGGCGTCATGTCCTGGCCGGCATCGATGTCGTCGAGATGGCGGTTGTAGTCGTCCGGTATGTAGATCGTGTGGTGCGGCTGATCGTCCATGGTGCCGTCCAGGCCGAGGTACAGCATGAAGGTGGAGCAGCTGAACTTCTGCTTGTTGATGCGGGCATTGGTCCAGCGCTTGCGCAGCCGGTTCGGCACCAGGGTACGCATCGTGTTGGCGAAGTCGCCGTTGATGACCACCGCGCCGCTGGCATAGCGTCCGCGCCCGGTGCAGACCGTGCGCGCCCGCCGACCGGTGAACTCGATGCCGGTCACCGGCTCGTCCAGGCGGATCTCGACGCCGATCTCGCGGGCGACCCGCGCCATCGTCTCCATGATCGCGCTGCAGCCGCCGCGCGGGTGCCAGACGCCGTAGCGGTATTCGATCGCCGGCAGGATGGAGAACAGGCTCGGGCAGGACTTGGGCGTCATGCCCAGATAGAGCGCCTGGAACGAGAATGCCATGCGCACGCGCGGGTCCACGAAGTAGCGCTCCAGCTCGCCTTCGAGCTGTCGCCACGGGGCGAGTTCCGGCATCGTGGCCAGCAGCTTGGGATCGAGCAGGTCCAGGTTCGACAGGAACGGCTTCTGCAGGAACGGGATGAAGGCGGCGAGCTTGCGGTCGTTGTCGGCGAAGAAGCGCGGCACCGCCGCGGCATCCTGCGGCGAGATCTCGCCGATGCGGCGCGACAGCTCCTCGATGTCGTCGGTGGCGTCGAACCGGGAGCCGTCACCGAACTGCACGCGGTACAGCGGATCGACGCGTATCAGTTCGATCTCGTCGCGCAGGTTGCGCCCGACCGCCTCGAAGATCGATTCCAGCACCTCGGGGTACAGGAAGAAGGTCGGTCCGTTGTCGAACCGGAACCCTTCCGCCTCGTGGGCGCTGGTCCGGCCGCCGACCTCGCCGCGCGCCTCGAGCACCGTTACCGAGTGCCCCGCCGCCTTGAGCAGGAGGGCGGTTGCCAGGCCACCCGGGCCGGCTCCGATGACCGTTACGTGAGATGTCGTCACTTGACTGGTTTACGTCCTGTTTGTGGCGCCTGCGTCGCTCACTACTACGTTCGACATCGGTCTATGGCCTGCCGTCCACGACCGTGAAGCCCTGTCTGCGGGGGGGGCGTGTCAGATCTTCAGAACCTGAGGTTCGGGCAGACAACGCGCGAGCGTGCTGCTAAGCGTTGCTCCTGCCGGACGCGCAGCCCGCGATGGACGCTCGCTCGAGACGCCCGTAGAGCGTGAATCCGTCCTCGACACGGCACCCGAGGGCCGTTTCGAAGTCGCCACGTGCCGCCACCGGTCCGGCGTGCGCGACGTCACCGGTCAGGTTGGAGCGGAAGATGCCGGCGGCGCTGACCGGCAGGAAATCCTCGTAGACGATGGGATCGGTCAGGATCTCGCCGGACGCGATGCCTTCGTCCAGATCGATGCCCGGATCGATTTCCGGATCGATCGCGGTGCCGACGGCGGCGGACCCGTCGTCCGCTCGCCGATACCGGAAGTGGGCGAACCCTTCGCGACGCAGGGTGTCCGGATCGTCCGGAAAGGCCGCGAACACCTCGTCCAGCACGGCCGCATGAGCTCCCGGGGCCGGATCGGTACCCGCCAGGCTCACACGCCCGAGCACCTCCTCCAGCAGCCGGTCGTAGAGCGCCCTCCCCTTCGGTGTGAGTGCCGCGCCGCGTTGTTCGATCTCGCCGAACCGGGCGGTGTGCGCGCCGGTCTCGCGATGACCGTCGGCATCGGTGAAATCGACCGGCTCCTCGATCGCCCTGAACGAGGTCTGACGCAACAGGATCGGGCACGCCCTGCGTGGCGGACCCTCGATGACCGCCTTCGGGCGGATGCCGTGTAGCGGCATCCGTGCCTGCACCGCATCGATGTCGAGCGTGCGCGGCGTCAGGTGGTTGATGTGGGGTCCCTTGAAGGAGACCACATCCGCGATCAGCGGGTGGCGCGATGCCAGCTCGGCATAGAGTCCGGCACTCACGGTCGCCTCCGTGTGCCAGCGGAAGGTCTCGAGCGCACCATCGATCAGCTCGTCCGCCTCGGGCTCCCCGAGCCCCGCCTCGATCGCGGCGCGTTCGGCCAGCTGCAGCGTGCGACCGTGGAAGATGGAGCGTCGTGCCACCGTCCGCTCGGCCGCGTCGCGCAGGGCGGCATCGGCGATGGCGTCCGTGCGCAGCAACGAGGTGAAGACCCGGAAGGGGCTGGCCGCGAGGGCGGTGTCCGAGACCGGCCGGAACGCGGTGGAGTGGACCGGGATGCCGGCCACGCCGAGGTCGTAGTAGTCGACAGGCCTCATGCCGAAGCCTGCGAACAGTTGCCGCAGGCCGCGAAGCTCGACGGCGTTGCCGACCCGGATCGCTCCGTGCCGCTCCTCCGAGAGACGCTCCAGTCCGCCGGTCGCGACCAGGCGCGCGCGCAGGTCCGGGTCACGCTCCAGCACGTCTTCGTTGACCTCGTCGACCAGCGTCACGAGTGTCCCGTAGGCGGGCACCTCGGTGCGGTACATGGCCGAGAGCGCACCGGCGAAGCGTGCGCGAAGCGTGTCGAGGTCTATGGCGGGAAGGGGCATCCGGTCATGTCTCCAGCATTGGTGTGACGACTATCGCAGAAGACATCGACGGTCGCGGTATCAGTCTGGCGCTCCTCTATGTTCAGTTCGCTGGCTACCAAGGTGTCGTCCACCGCTTATCGAACTAGCACAACTGTGACACCGAGTCGTCGACGTCGATGGCGGGCTGCTGCTGACCTGACGGGCGTGGAACGTCATCCGTCGATCGCCAACGCCTTGTCGAGTTCGTCATGCTCGAACGCGCTGGCCATGCGCTCCACGGCGGCGATCGACTCGCCGAACTGGCCGGCGACCTTTCGCCACGTCTGCGTGACGCGCGCCACCTCTCCAAGAATGTGCCTGGCCTTCCCGTCATCCAGACCGTAGAACGGTGCGCTTTCGCGCAACAGTTCGGTCGAGCACGTCGCGTCCTCGCCATCGATGGTGGTCGAGAGCACGGCCGCCTTCAGATCGCGGGGCACCGGGTTCAGGTCGTAGGCCGGTGCCAGTTGCCAGCCCCGCCCCGCCACGTGCAGCACGCCGTGGTTGCGCAGGTGATCGTCGAGGTTGGACACCAGGACGTTGAAGGCCACGCGTCGGTACAGCGCCGCGGCGTCCCTGCCGGTGCTGGCACCGGACGAGGACAGGGCATCGACGATGTCCGGATAGCTGCCCGGCTCACCGTCCACAGCACCCGTCAGGGTCATGGCCGAGATGAACGGCAGGCGCGTCTCGCCGACACGGTCGAATCGCCTGGACAGCAGGACCGCACGACCATCGATGTGCAGCAGTTCGGTATCCGGTGTGGGTATGCCCGCCGTCCGGGCCAGCGAGAGGGTGATGGCCTCCCATGTCTCCAGACTGTAGCCATCCTCGTCCTTGGGAAACTTGGCGACCGACAGGCGTCCGTGCGCATCGCGTACCGACGCTTTCGGGCGGGCGCCGCCGAGCGACGATCCCGGCGCGAGAACGAGTGCCAGGTCGGCTTCGGTACCTTCGTCGCGCAGGATCCGGTCCGTGCTGTTCAGCAGTTTCCCCAGATCGATCAACGGCGGCACGCCCGTGCCGTTCGAGGCGTGATGAACGGCCTCGTCGGGCAGCCGCAGCCGCAGGGCGCCCAACCGCGATTCGTCCGACACGCCGAGCAGGTAGTCGACCGCTCCCAGCGTGCGCACGCGCCGCCCCTCCCTGGTCGCCGCGAGGCGTTCCGCGCGTTGCATGAGTCGCCGCCCCCAGCTGTCCGGAGCGGTGTCGTCGATGGCCGCCGGTACCGCACGGCCACGTGCCGGGGCGAACGTGCCGCGCCCGAGCGGCAGCGCCGGATCGATGGCGAACCGTTCGGGGCCGTCGAGCCACGCGTCGGCGTACTCGAAGGTGGCCGACTCGCCGCGACGCCCGGCATGCCGGCGCAATCGACCGACCGGCCGGGTCCGGCCGTCGAGCTCGATGTCCACCTCGACGGTATCGGTCGCCTTCACGGCCGGCGCGTTCTCGCACGCGTGGGCAGACGTGCCGTGTCGAGCAGCCTGCCGGTCTCGTCGGCCACCGGATCCGCCACGGCCGCCAGGCGATCCGCCAGTCCGAGCACGTGCAGGACGGCGGCGTAGATGCCGATGCCGACGGTGTGATCGCCCCGCTCCACCCTCTGCAGCGTCGAGCGGGACGTCATGGCCCGTTCGGCCACCATCGCCATCGACAGATCACGCCTCAGCCGGGCTTCCCGAATATCTGCACCAAGGTCGGATAGCGCCTTGCGAGCCGCACGGGGCGGGAAATGAGGCGTCGGCATGTGTCTTCATCCTGATACACAAGGTCAGTTTAATGTATCACGAAGGCGACATTTGCCGCCCATACCGCCTGCTGAACCCCGGGCTCAGCTCGGTCCACGCACCGACGCCGGTGCGTCATCCTCCAGATAGACCCGCAGTATCTCGTCGAACGAGTTCTCCGCCACGAACCCCAACGCCGCGGCACGTGCCGGATCGAAATCCTGCGCCCAGTTGCCGACGATGCCCATGATCGTCTCGTCGGGCTCGCGCCGCACCCGTGCCACGGCCTCGGGACCGACCACGCGTCCGAGCGAGTCGAGCTGATCGGCCACCGTCGCCGACAGCCCCGGCAGGTTCAGGTTGCGCCGCGGCCCGACCGCTTCGCCGTCCAGCGTGGCGGCGTGCACCAGGAACCCGACCGCGGCACGCGGACTGGCGAACCAGTGCCGCACCGTGTCGGGCACCGGCAGCACCGCTTCCTGCCCCGCGATCGGTTCGCGCAGGATGCCGGAGAAGAAGCCGGAGGCGGCCGCATTCGGCTTGCCCGGGCGCACGCAGACCGTCGGCAGGCGCAGCCCGATGCCGTCCATGATGCCGCGCCGGGTGTAGTCCGACAGCATCAGCTCGCCCATCAGCTTCTGCACCCCGTAGCTGGTCCGGGGGGTCTGCTGGAAGTCGTCGTCGATGCGCTCGGGAAACGGTGCTCCGAACACCGCCACCGAAGAGCTGTAGACCACGCGGGGCACGTAGGCGGTATCGGCCTCGTGCTCGGTGCGCACGGCGTCGAACAGGTAGCGGGTACCGTCGAGATTGATGCGATAGCCCTTGTCCAGGTCCGCCTCGGCCTCCCCGGAGACGATGGCTGCGAGGTGGTAGACCACGTCCGGGCGATCGGCGACCAGGCGCTGCGCGGTGCCCGGGACCGACAGGTCGGCGGCCAGCGCATCGCAGCGATCTTCCCAGCCATCGGGGATGCGCGGCTCCACCACGTCGGCGAGCGTCATGCGCTCGATGACGTGCTCGCCGAGGGATCCGGCGGTGGCCAGTCGCTCGGCAAGCTTCGCCCCCAGCATGCCGGCGGCGCCGATGATCAGTATCTTCATGGTGCGGGTACGCTCGTGAGCCACGCACCGAGACGGTCCGCGTACAGGAATGCCCGGTTGCCCGTCGTGCCGTGCCCGCGCGTGTCCGCACCGACCGGGATGACGAAGGCTTCGGCGTGTGCCATGCCCGCCAACCGTTCCTCGAGGATGCCCAGTTCCGCCGGGTTGCGTTCGTCGTCGGCGGAGTTTATCGCGAGCACGTACGCCTCGATCCCGCCCAGGCCATCGCTCGGATCGAAGGTGCGTGACGAGTCCCACTGGTACACCGTGTCGTTCGCATCCCCTACCTGCACCGTGGCGAGACGCTCGTCGATGAACGCGTCCGCGGCCTGGCGGTCCGGCGCCTGCGACTGCAGCCAGACATCGCCACCGGCGGTCGCCGTGAGGAACCAGGCGGTCGCGGTGCGCAGGTTCGGCGGCTGTTCGTCGTAATCGCCGCCGTGCCAGGCCGGATCGGTGCGCACCGAGTCGATGAGCAGGCGTCGCAACATCCAGTTGCGCCCCGACATCGGAGCCGGCAGGCAGGCCATCGGCACCAGCGCGTCCATGTAGTCCGGGTACTCGATGCCCCAGATCCAGGCGAGCATGCCGCCCATCGAATGACCGATCACCAGTCGCAGGTGCTCCACGCCGAGGTGCTCGGACAGCAGGGCGTGGTGGGCGTGGACCATGTCCTCCAGATCGTAGTGCGGGAAGGAGGCGCGCAGCCCGTCGGAGGGTTTCGACGAGCCGCCGTGACCGATGGCATCGGGCAGGATCAGGTAGTGCTCGTCGGCGGCGAGCGGCTGACCGGGTGCGAACAGGGCGTCGGCGAACCCCTCGTCGAGCATGCCACCGCCGCTGCCGGTGGTGCCGTGCAGCACGAGTACCGCCGGGTTCGCCGGGTCGCCGAGCGTCCGGTAGTGGACGTTCATCCCCTCCAGCGTCTCGCCGGAGACGAACGCGAAGTTCGCGATGACGAAGTCGCCTTCGACCGGTTCCGGTAGGGGGATGTGCTGGAGAACGGGATCGGACGAGGGCAACGGCCTTGCTCCTGGGGGCATGGGAGATGCCGAGGCGACACGTGTCCGCGGGTCGGGGTCGACAGGCGGGAGCCACCGTGCGGCAACGGGAACAGGTCTGTCAACCGGAACGGTCGTCATGCATCGCCGATGTCGCCTCGGATCAATTGACTGGCGGTCACGTCGGCCGGACCGCAGACTGCGCCGCACTCTCCCCCGCGGGTTCCCCCGATGCAAGGCTCCGTCGTGCTGCAAGGCTTCCTGGTCGGCTTCGCGCTGATCCTGGCGATCGGCGCCCAGAACGCCTTCGTGCTCCGTCAGGGGTTGCGCGGCGAGCACGTGCTGCTGGTGTGCCTGGCCTGCGCGCTCTCGGATGCGATCCTCATCGTCGCGGGCGTGGCGGGGTTCGGGGCGATCGTCGCCGCCCTGCCCTGGGTCGACCCGGTGTTCCGCACGGCAGGCATCGCGTTCCTCGTCGTCTACGGGTCGCGCTCGCTGCTCGCCGCCTGGCGCGGCGGCAACGAGGCGCTGCAGGCGAGCACGCACCGGGCACCGACCTGGCAGGCGACGCTCGCCGTCTGTCTCGCCCTGACCTGGCTCAACCCGCACGTGTACCTGGACACGGTGCTGCTGCTGGGATCGGTGGCCACGCGGTTCGACGGGCAACGCGCAGACTTCGCCACCGGCGCGATCCTCGCCTCGTTCACGTTCTTCTTCACGCTCGGCTACGGCGCACGACTCGTGCAGCCGCTGTTCGCCCGACCCGCCGCCTGGCGGGTGCTGGACGGCATCGTCGGTTGCACGATGCTGGCGATCGCCTACGGACTGGCGTGAACGCTGGGAGACGGCCGGGCGGGGTGGCGCAACCGCATCTTCCGGGGTCCGCAGCGCTTCGGCTACCCTTGCACGGCTTCGGAACACCCGTTCCACGGCACGACCAGGAACACGACGTCATGATCGAACGATTCGATACCAAGCCGCGCAGCAGTGCCATCGTCAAGCACAACGGCGTGGTCTATCTCTCCGGGCAGATCTGCGAGGGGGAGACGATCGAGGCGCAGACGCAGGGGTGCCTCGACAAGGTCGATGCCCTGCTCCAACGCGCCGGTTCATCGCGCGAGCACCTGTTGCAGACCACGGTCTGGCTGTCTGACATGAGCCATTTCGCCGGCATGAACTCGGTCTGGAACGCCTGGGTACCCGATGGTCACGCACCGGCGCGTGCGTGCGGCGAAGCGAAGCTCGCCCGGGAGATCCTGATGGTGGAGATCCTGGTGATCGCGGCCTGCGACTGAGCATCACGCCGCCTGCGCGGCACCCGACGAACGGACCGTACCCGACGTGTCGCGCACGCTGTCGCGGTAGAGCGCCTTGGTCAGCGACAGCACCATCAGGAACATGACGATCGCGAACGGCAGCGCGCCGATGATCATGGCGTTCTGCAGCGTGGCGAACGGGTTGGCCGCAGCCCCCGTGCTGCCGGCGATGATCAGCGCGCCGATGACCGCGGTGAGGATCAGGCCCCAGATGATGCGGTGCTTGACGCCGGTCTCCTGCTCGCCTCCGGACATGATGGTGTTCATCACCAGGATGCCCGAGTCGGCCGAGGTCACCAGGAAGGTCATGATCAGCACCACGCACATGATGGTGATCGTCGACAGCAACGGTCCCGAGATCATCTGCTCCAGCGTGACGAACAGCTTGGCGGTGTTGCTGGCGGCGATGATGGCCCCGTCGGCGGTGCCGTTCAGTTCCAGGTCGATCGCGGTGCCGCCCAGGATCACCATCCACAGGAAGCAGACGATGGCGGGCGCGATGACGCAGCCGAGGATGAACTCGCGGATCGTGCGCCCGCGGGAGATGCGCGCCAGGAACAGCCCCACGAACGGCGAGAACGCGATCCACCAGGCCCAGTAGAAGGTGGTCCAGCCGGACTGCCAGCCGAACTGCCGACCGTCGATGCCGGATGCGTATACGGTGGCCGCGATCTGCCGGCTGTCCGGCAGGGCCGCCAGGGTGACGGGCAACGCTTCGCGGAAGGCGTCGGCCGACCCCCACGGACTGGTGGCGGCGGCGTACATCGCTGCGATGTCCTCGGCCGGCAGCGCACCTGCCACGGCGGGCAACCCGTCGGTGAACGAGGCGAGCGACAGTTGCGGTGCGGCGCCGAACGACAGCTGGGCGAAGTGCAGGACGTAGTCGACCAGCGAGATGCCGAAGGTGGTCATGGCGAAGGCGAACGAGCCGAACACCACGAACGTCAGCAGCAGGATCAGCGACAGCACCATGTTCAGGTTGGACAGGTACTTGATGCCGCGGCCCACGCCGGACACCGCGGACAGGATCGACAACCCCATGATGAGCGCCAGGGCGGACAGCAGGCCGACCACGCTGGGCGCCGGTGCCTCGGCATCGCCGTTCATCAGCCACTGCATGTCGGAGACCGCGTACACCCCGTCGACGAACTGGCTGACCCCGAAGCCGATCGTGACCGACACGCCGAGGATGGTGGCGACGATACCCAGCACGTCGACCAGGTGGCCCACCGGCCCGTTGGCGAGCCGGCCGAGCAGCGGGGTCAGTGCGGAGCGTATGGTCAGCGGCATGTCGCGCGTGTAGGCGTAGTACGCCAGGCACAGGCCGGTGGTCACGTAGATGGCCCAGGCGTGGAAGCCGTAGTGCAGGAAGGTGTAGCGATAGGCCGATGTCACCGCCTGACCAGTATTGGCCGCGACCTCGCCGTCCAGGACCCGCGGGTTCGAACCCCACAGGCCCATCGGCTCGGCGGTGGCGAAGACCATCAGACCGACGCCCAGACCGGCACCGAACATCATCGAGAACCAGGAGAACGTGGTGAACTCGGGCATCTCGCCCTCGCGCCCCAGGTTCTTGCCGCCGATGGCCGGCAGCAGGGCCAGCACGAACAGGAAGAAGGCGAACAGGCCGGTGGCGACGATGTAGAACGAGTTGAAGACGTTCAGTATCGTGGCGTTGAGCGATGCCAGGACGCTGGCGGCGTTGCCGGGCCACACCAGTGCCCAGATCACCAGCAGCGCCATGATGATCTTGCTGATCAGCGCGATCGGCAGGCTGTACCCTTCGTAGAACCCTTGCGGCTGCGTGTGTATCCGCAGGTCCGTGAACGGTGGCCTTATCGACATGCTTCAGTGCCCTCCTCGATGAGCGGTCGAACGGTTCGTACGTACGATGTCGTCCTCGATCGGACCGGGGTTGAAGATCGTCTCCGACCAGCGGGCGCACTGCCGGTTGTCGATGCGCATGATGTGCAGCATACCGTCGGACCGGACCGGGAGCGGGTTCTGCCGAGTATGGAGGCCGGACTCCCGTCGCGTCAAAGGGGAGGTGTAGGGGGAGATGTACCACCGTCGGCCGTCACGACCGATCCGCTCGCCGGGTCACGCCGCCTTGCCCGTGAGAAGATCCTTTGACGCAAGCACGGCCCCGACCACGATCAAGGCGCACGCCACGCCCAGCGTCACGCTCGCCGTCGCCAGGCCGGCCGCTACCAGCACCAGGGTCGACAGCAGCGGGGCCAGGTAGGACAGCGCACCGAGCACCTGGATGTCGCCGTGCTTGACACCGTGATCCCAGACGTAGAATGCGGCGCCCACCGGCCCCACCCCAAGTCCGGCGATCGCCAGCCATTCCACCGGCGAGACCGGTACCACCGTGGTCTCCAGGGCGAGGTGCGCGACGAGGGCGAGCACGGCGGTGGCCAGGCAATGGCCCGAGACGATGTCGGTGGAGACGGTGCCGAAACGGCGCGACAGCACCGAGTAGCCCGACCAGACCAGCGCGCAGACCAGTGCCATCGCATAGCCGAACGCGAACTCGTCGCGCCAGCCGACACCGCCGCCACCGGTGACGATCAGGCCGGCACCGGCGAAGCCTGCCAGCCCGCCGAGAAGGTGGTGCCAGCCGAGCCGCTCGCCCGGCAGCAACGCGGAGAACAGCACGATCAGCAACGGCCACAGGTAGGCGATGAGCCCGGCCTCGACCGGTGGGGCGTGGCGCAACGCGGTGAAATAGGCGAAGTGGTACCCGAACAGCCCGGCGGTGCCGAGCGCCCAGACCGGCCATGGCTGCCGCCACCCCGACAGGCCGCGTCCGGCGATGCACTGCACGGCCAGGCCGATCGCGCCACCGAGCGCGAAGCACATCGCGGCGAGCTGGAACGGGGGCACGGTGCCGCTCGCAGCCGTCAGCAGCGCGAGCAGGGACCACAGCAGGATCGCGATGGTGCCGATGGCGGTCGCGCGGATCCGGGTACGGGGCGTGTCGGGCATGGGGCTCGGGATCGTCGGTGAAGGGCGGTCCCATCATGGCCGCATGCCACCTCGCCGACCCGTTCAGGGCTCGCGGGAATCCTGTCGGGAATCCAGTCCGGACGACTCGTCCACCGCATCGTCCAAGCGCTCGTTGGCGTGACGCCGAACGCGGTAGCCGCGCGGGGTCTCGGCGCGCAGGCGACGAAAGGCCCGACCGAACGCGGACGGGTCGGTGAAGCCGACCGCCATCGCTATCCGCTCCACCGACCGATGCGTCTGCACGAGCAGCCGCGACGCCTCGTTCATGCGGCGTTCGAGCAACCAGCGCTGCGGCGTGGTGCCCAGATGTTCGCGAAACAGGGCGTGCAGGCGTGCCGGGCTCTTGCCGGCATGCGCGGCGATGTCGGCCACGCTCACGGACCGGTCCAGACGACTCGCCATCAGGCGGCAGGCCCGGACCACGCTGTCGGGTAGCGGCGCCTGGCGCGATCGGTGCGACGTCGTGCCCGCACCGAGCAGTCCGATCGCGAGCTGGCTCGCCGGTCCGGCGAGCGCGTCGGGCAGCGCACCGCCGGCGGCGCGCGTGGCGAGAAAGTCCAGATAGCCGCGAACGTCGTCTGCCACGGCGACGAACGGGTGCGAGCGCGCCGCACGCCAGGGAGCGTCGAACCGGTCGCCCTCGCCCGCAGTGACATCGATGACCAGGAACCGGTTGTCGCGGCAGGCCTCGAACGCGTGCGTCGTCCCGACCGGGACGAGGGCCGCGACACGGCGCGATACCCGGCTCGTCCGGCCGTCGACCTCCAGCGTCATGCCCCCTTCCAGCGCGACCACCACCTGGTGGTGGTCGTGGCGGTGCCCGGCGGGTCCGCCGCGATAGCTGCGCAGATCGATGCGTGTCGACGATTTCATGAGGGTGGATGATGCACTGCAACAGGCCGTGCGCGAGGTCCCGGAACACCGTACCCCTCTCGAATCGCCGCAGCGATGATGCTATGTTGAACCGGTTCGCGTCGCCATCCGGCGGCGGCGCACCGGCGATCCCGACCGCCGTCGGTGCGCGTTCGTCCGACCGTTCCTGAACCCCCATTCACTTGCCGAGGTTTCTCGCAATGACACCCCGTACCAGGCTCGTCGCCCCGCTGGCGACACTCGCGGCCCTCGTCCTCGCCTCGCCGCTGGCGAGCGCGCAGGAGAAGTTCATCACCATCGGCACCGGTGGCCAGACCGGCGTCTACTACGTCGTCGGCCAGTCGATCTGTCGGCTCGTCAACCGCGGCACCGCCGACCACGGCCTGAAGTGCACCGCGCCCTCCACCGGCGGCTCCATCGCCAACATCAACGCCATCAACGCGGGCGACCAGGACATGGGCGTGGCCCAGTCCGACTGGCAGTTCCACGCCTTCAACGGCTCCTCGGAGTTCGAGGGCAAGGGCGTGCCGGAACTGCGCGCGGTGTTCTCGGTGCACAGCGAGCCGTTCACGGTCGTGGCCCGCAAGGATGCCGAGGTCGCCAACTTCGACGATCTGAAGGGCAAGCGCGTCAACGTCGGCAACCCCGGTTCCGGCCAGCTCGCCACCATGGAGGTCGTGCTGGACGCCAAGGGCTGGTCGATGGACGACTTCTCGCTCGCCTCGCAGCTGAAGCCCGCCGAGCAGTCCGCCGCACTCGGTGACAACAAGGTCGACGCGATCGTCTACACCGTCGGCCACCCCAACGGCTCCATCGAGGAGGCCACCACCACCATCGATGCCGCGCTGGTACCCGTCGACGGCGAGGCCATCGACAAGCTGGTCGCCGACAACGACTACTACGCCAAGGCGGTCATTCCCGGCGGCATGTACACCGGCAACGAAGAGGATGTGAACACCTTTGGCGTCAAGGCGACGTTCGTGACCTCCGAGGCCGTCGACGAGGAGACGATCTACCAGGTCGTCAAGGCGGTGTTCGACAACTTCGATCGCTTCAAGAAGCTGCATCCCGCCTTCGCCGACCTGACGGAGGAGGCCATGGTCTCCGAAGGTCTCTCGGCTCCGCTGCACCCGGGTGCCGAGAAGTACTACAAGGAGATGGGCTGGATGTGATGCTCCGCGGCCGGGCCTGATCGCCCGGCCGTTCCCACCCGACACACGTACCGCGGAGCCGTCGCGCTCCGCCACCCGAGGCCGTGATGGCGCAGACCCCCGACCCCCGACGCACCGACGGCGGCCTCGATCACGGACACGGCAGTCTCGATGACGAGCGAGCCCGCACCGTGGACGATGTCGACGTGCGCTCGTCCGCGTCGCGACAGAGCGATCTCGACGCGCTCGTCGCCTCGTCGGACACCGGCGGGCGCAGCCCGTCCCGGCCCGTGGCGATCCTCATCGCGGCCACCGCGCTGTGCTGGTCGCTGTTCCAGCTCTGGTTCGCCTCGCCCTTTCCGTTCATGCTGCGCATCGGCGTCTTCAACGACACCGAGGCGCGCTCGATCCATCTCGCGTTCGCGATTTTCCTGGCGTTCCTGGTGTTCCCGCCCGCGCGCGGCACGTTCCAGATGCTGCTCGGCATCGGCATCCCCATCGTGCTCGGGTCGCTGTTCCTGACCGGCGCCACCGGTGTCCTGCCCGTCTGGTACCTGCCCCTGGTGGTCATCCTGGTCGTCACGGCCGTGATACTGCCCTCTCCGAACCATCGGGTACCGCTCAACGACTGGCTGCTGGCGATCGCAGGCTCCGTGTGCGCGGCCTACCTGTTCATCAACTACGAAGCCATCGCCAGCCGGGTCGGTGCGCCCAACCAGCTCGATTTCATGGTCGGCACCATCGGGCTGATGCTGCTGCTGGAGGCCACGCGCCGCGCGCTCGGCCCGGCGCTGATGCTGGTGGCCACGGTGTTCCTGGTGTACACCTTCCTCGGCCAGTCGATGCCCTCGATCATCGCCCACAAGGGCAA
>Ga0115031_1000398_pt1 | contig 30981 bp, 26 predicted proteins | sample Maine_Asex4_meta_FD_87301 | JGI IMG/M metagenome (GOLD analysis project Ga0115031, IMG submission 87301) | Marine algal microbial communities from Maine, USA - Maine_Asex4_metaG | ecosystem: Host-associated > Algae > Red algae > Unclassified | place: Maine, USA | collected 2015-01-05
AAGAAAAAATATATCAATTACGAGATAGAAAAATCTAGCATCAATCCTTAATTATTGTAAGAAAGGATAATGGTCGCCATGGTCTGTAGTTTATTATTTTCATTTCGGCTTTTCACTTAATAGGAAACCAAATATAATTAGAGCAAATAGCTTCACCTTTATTTTAGCAGCTAGTCTTTTCGCAGTCTGAATTTGGGTATTGAGAAAAGGCTAATAATTGTTACACATATGAATCATGATTTTCAACTCGGGAGGATTTTTGATGATCATTTAATTTATAATATTAACAATGTAATTTTTGAAATTTCTATCGCTGAGAATAAAATGCGCATTTATAAAATCTAGATAAAAACGCTTCAGAAATTTTTTATGTTGAAATCCGCTTTCAATTTTACTCTACCTCCACACGTTTTAGCGCTCGTGCTGCTTGCTCGTAATTCGGGTTGAGTCTTAGTGCATTATTATAGTCTTCTTGAGCTGCTTCTATTCTACCTAATTGCTCATGGCAGATACCTCTGTAATAGTATCCCATTGGGTTTTGTGGGACATTTTCTACTAGAATATTGAATTGTTCAAAAGCTTGATTGATGGAATCTTGTTCAAGGTAAAGGATCCCAGAATTAAGCGGAGCATCCATATAGTTTCTATCTAACTGAATGATTTTCTTGTATAATTTTTGAGCCTCTGATATTTCACCATTGTTCTGAAGAAAATAGGCTTTGGCGTGTAGTACTTGAATGTTATTAGATTCTACCTCGAGTGCTCCATTATAATATTGTAGAGCCTTCGGATCATTCTGAGCCTCATGAAGCATTCCTAAAATAATCCAGGCATCAATTAGCTCGGGATCATTTTCAATGGCAGCCTGAAAGTTATAGATGCTTTTAACGGTATCTTCATTTGCTCTGAAATTCATCCCCATCATAAAGTAGGCCTCCCCATTGGTCGGTTCTCTCGATAAAATTTCCGCAGCTGTCTGGATTGATTTTTCATATTGCTTAACAATCAAATAGAATTCAGATAACTTCAGCTCTGTTGCCGTTCTATTTGGAAAAATTGTCAGTGCTCTTTTAAGTGCATCAATGGCCTTTTTCGATTGAAAGTAATCTAAGTAACTATCAGCAAGTAAGTGGTGATACTCCGGTTTTAAAGAATCTATGCTGATGGCTTTATTAAGATCATTGATGGCTTCTTGATAGCCTTCATTTTCTATATAAACTGATGCCCGATCAAAATACAGATTGGGGTTTTCTGGATTTTCTGAAATAAGGACATCTAAATCCTCAATTGCGGGAATGATATCGGTATTTATTCTTTCAGAACTAGCTTTATTTTCTGATTCTTTACAAGCTACAAGTAGCATAGCTAATAGAAATGACCAAAGGAATATATTCTTCATGCCCTAAAGATACAATGTCCCTGAAATAACTGTTTTTGCAAAGCCAGAAAGTATGACCTTGTCGTCTTGTATCTTACAAGTTAAGTGGCCTTTTCTTTCGGATAGTTGAATTGCTTTTAACTCATTTTTGCCCAATCTACTAGACCAATATGGTGTAAGAAGGGTATGAGCGGAGCCGGTAACAGGATCTTCATCAATCCCAAGGGCAGGATAAAAGCAACGACTTACAAAGTCGGCCTCGTTGCCTTTGGCGGTAATAATCAAACCTCTTTTTTCTAATCTACTGATGGCTTTAAAATCTGGTCTTGTACGTATTACCTTTTCTTCTGATTCCAAAATCATTAAAAAGTCGTCTGCTCCTTGAAATACTGAATTGTAAACAATGTTTAGATTATCTAGTCCGTCTTCATAAAATACTGCTTCAACAGTGTCTGTCGGCAGTACTAATTTATAGCCTCCGTCAGATAATTTTTCTACTCTTAAAATTCCTGATTTTGTTGAAAATTCAACGTCCGTCCGGTCTTTAAACAATTTAGTCAGAACGATATGTCCAGTAGCCAATGTTGCATGTCCACACATTCTTACTTCAGCCTTGGGGGTAAACCAACGTAGATGAAAAGTATTACCAACTTCAACCATAAAAGCAGTCTCTGATAAATTAAATTCACTGGCTATGTTCTGAAGAATATCATCTTCAAGCCAATTGTCTAACAAACAAATTGCTGCTGGATTACCCCCAAATGCTTTAGCACTGAAAGCATCTACTTGATAAATATCAATGGCTTTCATGCCCTAAGTTATTTTCTAAAAAGATTTCCTAATATTTTCATTCCCATTCCAGCAACGTCGTCTACTACATTTCCGTCGCCATCTCTATCTAGTAAATTTTCAAGAACAGAATTGTCATTTCTTTTCTGATTAAAACTTTGAGCCGAATTCTGAAGAAGATCAAATAAACCGCCTTTATCAAGATTTTCTTGACGTTTCTTTTTTCCTATGGACCCCAGAACTAAGGGAGCCATTTTCATCAGAAGATTTACGGATTGATCTTGACTGATGTTGTTTTGATTAGATAATGATTTTACAACAGGAAATAACTTATCACCAAGTATATGACTTAGTATCCCAAAGCCATTCGCTGATCTTTGTCCTTCTTTTTGACCGGTCATAAAACCTGAAATATCGTTTAAAATACTGCCATCATGATCTTTATCTAAAACACTTGATAAAGCACTTAGCCCATTAGAGTTGCTTGCATTTTTCATGAGACCATTCAAGAGTAAATTGATGGCACTGTGGCTGGCACTATTTAATCTAGTTTCATCAGGGACATTTTCTTTATTTTCAAGGCTACCAATTACTTGTTTAACTACTTGATTTTGAAGGATTTCTAGTAAAGAACTACTCATTTAATTGTTTTAATAAAGTTTGGTAAAATATTTGCACTGTTCATATTAGTAATTTTTTTAATATGAAATCAAGCTAGGATGAAGTCAGCAATTATGCTTTTAATAGGTTTGTGTTTTTCTTTCAATCCCACACTAGATGAGAACGAAATGGCTTCGCAATATATTGAAAAATATAGGGAATTAGCCATAGCTGAAATGCACAGAACTGGCATACCAGCAAGTATTAAAATGGCTCAAGCCATGCTTGAATCTGGAATGGGCCAGAGTAGTCTTGCTAATCATGCCAATAATCATTTTGGAATCAAGTGTGGTAATCGATGGGAGGGAGGCACTTATTACAGAGCAGACGATGATTATAGAAACGGAAAATTAATAAAGAGTTGCTTTCGCAAATATCAAAGTCCTAGTACATCTTTCATTGCTCATTCTGACTTTTTATCTACCCAGCCAAGGTATGGTAACCTATTTGAATTAGATATTTTAGATTATCGGGCTTGGGCTCAAGGACTGAGGAAAGCTGGCTACGCTACCGACCCGAATTACCCTAATAAGTTGATTGGAATCATTGAGAAGTATAATTTACACTTTTTAGATTTGGAGATTTTAAGGGAAGAGAATGATGTTGTAAGTGCTCCATCAAAGAAAAAGCAGTCAAGCTCCGCTAACAAAAAAGAAATTAAAAGATCTTATACTACCAAATCCGCTCGAACTAAATCTAGAAGTGGCGAAGCCTTATACTCAGTATCAGAAATAAACAAGATAAAAGTTATTGTCTCTACTGGAAATGAAAATTTGCGACAAATCGCAAAAGATCAGAAAGTCAGTTTGAAAGAGTTAAAGAAATATAACAAACACATAGACCAAAGATCAACGTCATCTAATTTGGAAGTTGGCCAAGTTGTCTTTTTAGATAAAAAGCGGAAATCTTATGCTGGACGTGAGAAGTTTCATATTTATAGAGATGTCGACACTATGGTGGACTTATCTGATCGTTACGGAGTAGATATTGAGTTTTTATACCTCAAGAATAGAATGCCTCTAGGAGCAGAGCCACTGGTTGGCGAAAAAATACATTTGAAAGGAGTCGTACGGTTGGATGATATTCCACAATATGAAGAAAAAGGGAAGCAACGTAGGAAAAAAGATGTTATATTCTAATCTTTGTTTGTAACTACATAATTGCTATGCCTAAACTAAAATATCTCACGACCTTTTGCATTCTTATCCTATTTATGTGTTTTCACAAAAATAGCTTTGCACAGGGATTTTATTTTGGACCGAAAGGAGGATTAAATATTGCTTTTCAGGATTGGAATAATTTTCAGAGAGATCCGCTATTTAGTTTTCATGGTGATCTCTTCATCGAATCACTAGATCCAAATGAAACTGGGAGTCTATTCGCAAGTATCGGATATCACGTCCGAGGATCAGCAACTCGTATCACTAATAGTTTCTTTAATTATACACAAGGTTTTCGATTTAATAATATTTCTTTAATGCTTGGCGCAAAAAAGAAAATTAAATCCTCTGGAAAATCAAAGACTTATTACCACATGGGAATAAGAGGGGAGTATAATATCAATACAAACTTAGAAGATATCGTTGACTCTAATTTTAGAGCCTTTCTTCCATTTGATGTGTTTACTCGAAAAATTACTTTCGGTATAAGTGGTGGTGCTGGTTATGAATTTGAGGTGAGCGAATTTGTGAAACCATTTGTGGAATTAACTTTGAGCCCAGATTTAAACTTGCAGTACGAGCAACAACCTATACCAAATGTTCAAAATCCTTATACTGGGCAACCGACAACCTTACCAGAAAGAAATATTAAAAATTTTACCATTGAATTGAGTGTAGGATTTAAGTTTCTTCGGAAGGTAGTTTATGTTGATTAGAATGACCCTATTTGCCGAAAGGCAGCAAGTAACTAATACTTAACGAGAGGAACTGCGGTAAATCCTTAAAGCCACTGATCTCTCCTTTATAATATAAGAATTCAGAAACTCCATTAAAGTGATACTCATAACTAAGATCGATCATTAGATTGTCAAAATTTGCTCCGATCATAATTAAACCTGCTGGTTCAAAGCTTCTCGCATCTTCTCTTAAATCTTGGATGTCTTCAAAAACTTTTTCTTCGTGGACTAAAAATGAAAACATAGGCCCAAATCCTAGTCGGAATTGATGGAACTCAAAACCTCCATAGAATGGAATGCGAATCCATGAGTTGTTTTTAATAATTGGTTCTTGGTGATCAATCCCAATTAAAAAATTTCTAAAATTAAAGTGCGTTCTTCTGAAGTTAAATAAGGTTTCCAATTGTATGAAAGCGGCAAGGTTTCGATTGGTAAATTTATCGCTGAATCGATAGTAAATGGTAGGGCCAATGCTAGGAAACATTTGCTGCTTGTCTAAGTCAAGACTGTAAATTACAAAGTCATTTACATTATCATAAAGCTGTGCTTCGGAGTTTACAAAGACTTGAGTAAAGGAAACTTTACCTCCTATTTTAAGTTGGGCAATGCTCAGCGTAGGTAGAATAAAAAGAATAAATAAATAAATTATTCTTCTATCCATCTTTAATGTTTTGGGCTGCGAACATTGCAGCTCCAATGATACCGGCATTATTTTGGAAAGCTGCCGGTGTGACCTTTAAATTGGGATTTAAATATTGTGAATACTTTTCAAATTTCTTACTAATTCCTCCACCTATTATCATTAGGTCTGGAGAAAAAATACGATCCGTGTATTCAAGAAAATCATTAAGTTCCTTTCCATAGAGATCCCAGCTAAGCCCTTTATTTTTTCTAGCACTATTAGAAGCATAGTGTTCAGCTACGCTTTCTCTATAAAACATTCTGCCAAGTTCAATATTAGGTAAGAGATGACCGTCTTTAAAGAAGGCAGAACCTATGCCAGAACCTAAGGTCAACATGATCACCGTACCTTTAACGCCTTTCCCTTTTCCATAGGTCATCTCAGCAATACCAGCAGCATCAGCATCATTCAATACATGAGCATAAAAGCCTGATCTATCTTTAATTAATTGAGTGATATCTATGTTGATCCAGCTTTCATCAATGTTACTTGCGGTCAAGCATAGACCATTTTTAATAATTGCAGGAAAACCTATTCCAATGTCTTTGCTGTCCCATCCTATTTCCTTGACCAATTGATCAATGGTGTCCGCAATTCTGATTGGTGTTGCGGGTTTGGGAGTGTCTAATTTGATGCGTTCGGTTTGAAGTTTACCTGTTTCTACATCAATTATGGCACCTTTGATTCCGGTTGCTCCTACGTCTATGGCTAGATACTGATTCATCTTATAAGCTCGACTGAAATTATTTTAACATCTTCTACGGGACGATCGCCCGGAAGCGTTGCTGTACTAGCAATTTTATCTATGATATCAAGACCTTCCACTACCTGACCAAAAACAGTGTAATTAAAATCTAAAGCTGGAGTGCCGCCTACTTCATAATATTTTTCACGCAATTCATCTGAATAAATAACTCCAGTTGTTTGTTCCTGTCTATTTAAAGTAGTTTCTCCTACTGGGCCACCTTGAACAATATAAAACTGGCTTCCAGAAGAATTCTTTTTAGGGTTAACTTGATCACCCTGTCTAGCTGCAGCGAGCGCACCTTTGAAATGTACTCTGTTGTTGCTTATTTCAGCTGGGATGGTATATCCAGGTCCACCTGAACCAAGCCTTGTATCTGCGCCTGCATTTTTAGAATTAGGGTCTCCTCCTTGAACCATAAATCCCTTAATTACTCGATGAAAAAGCAGACCATCGTAATAATTTTGTTGTATAAGTTTAAGGATATTATCTCTGTGTAACGGTGTGTCATCATAAAGTTTCAGAACCAAATCTCCGAGTGTTGTCTTCATAAGTATGTAACAATCCTTGGGAGGATCAAAAACGATTTCTTTAGCTTTTACGTCTGTTTTATTCTTGCCGATGGCACTGAGTGTAACTACATAACGCCCCGAAAGAGAATAATTATGTTCGGGATTTAGTTCCGTAGAGGTGGTACCATCACCAAAATCCCAAAGGTAGGAATCGGCATTTACGGACTTATTTTCCACCTGGATTGCTGCAGGTGCTATGCTAGAATCAGTGGTTAATAGAAAATCAGCCATTGGTTTGGCACAAGAGCCTAATGTTGCTAAGAGCAACAAATAAAACAGATACTTACTCACGTTCTCCTTTTAATTTTTCTTAGAGGATTCTAACTTTCATTTTGACATCCTCAATTGGTCTGTCGCCGGGTGCTGTTTGAACAGCTGCAATTTTATCTATTACCTCCAGACCTTCTACAACTTCTCCATAAACGGTATAGTCCATATCTAATCCAGGATATCCACCTTGGCTTAAATATTTCGCTCTTTGAGCTTCACTATATTCAATTCCCTTTTGTTTTTCAAACGAATCAAGTTGCGCTTCAGTCAAAGGTGTTCCCTGCGTAATATAAAATTGACTTCCTGAAGATCTTTTTTCTGGATTACCAGAACCAGTTCTTGCTGCAGATAAGGTTCCTTTAAAATGAGGAGCTCCGATTTCAGCAGGAATAGTATATCCAGGTCCACCTGAACCTAAACTCATGCCTGGGGCTGCACCTCTTGAATTAGGATCACCACCTTGAATCATAAAATTCTTTATTACTCTGTGGAAGAGGAGGTCATCATAATAACCTTCTTTTGAGAGTTTTAAAAAGTTCTCTTTGTGTAACGGCGTTGAATCATATAATTCAACTTTCATGTTGCCAAAATCTGTTTCAATCATTACATAGGTCTTTTTATTTTTATCCCCACAAGAGGTAAATAATAGGACCGCTAAAATTCCGAAAAAAATGTTTTTCATTATTCTAATTAGTTTTGTCGTTATCTGGAAATGCTTCTTTAAAGTAGCTAATAATTTTTGACTTCAAAAGATGTTCTTGTTCTTTTACTCCTTTGGTCTTGAATGGAATACCTATACTCCAATGTGGCCAACCATCCTCATCTCTTCCTTTGAAATCATAGTAACCATCTTCTTCCAACAAGGTACAGGCAGCAATGTGCATAAGATCCTGCTTTTCTTCTTTACTAAAAGACCGTGGTCCACTACCCAATTCTTGGACACCTACGAGAAATAATATACTTCTCATATCAGGTAATTCTTTAACCCCTAATTTATCTTTTATATAGTGTCTCACTTTCAAAAAGTGAAAGTCAATTTCCCATTCTTCCACTGAAGCGCATTTTCGTTTGCAAATATATGATATTCAAGGAAATACAGCGCTTCTAAGAGGCGAAGTTGATCTCAATGTTGCCAGCTTTACGTGCAGGGAGATAACTAGCCAAGAATCCTAGTATTAGTACCGTTAATCCTACTACAATAAAGTCTGAAAATTTCAATTTTATTGGATATGCAGAGATCATAAAGCCATCAGGGACTGAAATGAGGCCAAATTCACTCTGAAGTAGATATAAAAAGATGGCTAGAAAAAACCCAATACCCATGCCAATAAAGCTGATCAATCCGCCGATATTGAAAAAAATCCGGTTAATAAGCCGATCATCCACCCCAAAAGATTTCATGATCGAGATGTCTTTTTTCTTTTCTAAGACAATCATCCAAAGGCAAACAACCAAATTGAAGACGACAAGTAGCAGGGTTAGACTAACGATTAGATAGCTTACCCATTTTTCAATATTCATGATTTTTAGAAAATCCGAATCTTGTTCGAATTTATTTTTAACGATTAAGTTATCGCCAATTATTTTACTCAGCTCGCTTTTAAGTTCGTCACTGGAACGATCTTCCCTTAATTTTAATTCAATTGCGCTATAAGATCCTCTTGTTCCTATGAGCTTTTCAACAAAATCCATGGTCGCTAAAACGTATTGTGCATCTGTATCACTTTTAACTGTAAAAGTTCCAGATGGGTAAATATCGACAAAGTTAAAATCACTAGAACCGATCAATTTTTTCTTTTGTGAAAACATGTAGACGGTGATTGGATTTAGTCGATCATTGATATTGATATTCAACTTGACTTTCATTCCCAGACCAACCAATCCGTATTCTATGGTTTTAGAATTAAACTTTTGTTTTCCTGATAAGATGAATGAGTCGATGGGGATTACCTCCATAAATTTGGAGTCAACGCCTTTAATTATTCCATTTTCTTGAGTCCCTTTATACTCAAATAAGGCAACCTCCTCCAGTACTCTTGACGCCGCAATTATTCCTGGTATTTTGGCAATCTTTTCCATTTGGTCATCATCAATGCTGAATCTTTTTCCTGTAGCAGGAGTAACCTTGAAGTCGGGATTAAAGGCATTAAATTGTCCAGATAGCAAGTCTTCAAAACCATTGAAAACAGAAAGAATAATGACGAGGGCAGCAGTACCGATGGCAATGCCCATGATGGAAATTCCAGTCACTATGTTTATGACATTCGTTCGCTTTTTCTTGAACAGATATCGTTTAGCTATATCAAAACTGAAATTCATGATTAGACAAGGTACTTACAAGAATTTTCAAAGCGGTTTATTATTGGGATTAAACTTTATTTTTCTCCATTGCTTTATAAAAAACAGACTGAACCCTGGGCCTGTACTCGTTTTTGCTAAACTTATAATTTTTCATGGTGGGGTAGGTCCTGTTAGAAATGAAGATATAAATAAGATCATTGTCCGGATCTGCGAAAACGGCGGTTCCAGTAAATCCTAGATGACCAAAGGTTCCATCTGAAGCTAGCTCAGACATATTTAGGGTTTTGTTGGCATCTAGCTCCTTCATATCAAAGCCTAAGCCGCGACGGGTTGATCTCGGGTGTCTCTTGGTATATTTTCGAATCAATAACGGGTCTAAAAATTGTTTACCCCCGTAATGACCTCCGTTTAAAAGCATTTGCATAATAATGCCTAGTTCCTTGGCATTACTAAAAAGACCCGCATGGCCTGAAACACCTCCTAGCATTGCTGCTCCCATGTCATGGACATATCCTTGGACCACCTCATATCTAAAGTAGTCGTCCTTTTCTGAAGGTGCGATAGATTCTCTAGGGAATTTTTTTATCGCGTTGAAGCAAGTTCTGCTGAGACCTAAATCATTGTAAAAATTGTCTTCTGTATATTCATCTAGATTTTTACCACTGATTCTTTCGATTATCTGATGAAATAAATAGAAGCCTAAATCACTGTATTTGTAATTGGCCTTATCTCTGAGTTTACAGCCATAAATTCTAGAATAGATAGAATCTCTATAATCGCATCTTAAAAATAAATCATTAGTGACCTCAAGACAAAAACTATCAGAGGCTGAGGCTCTATAATAGTGTTTGGAAGGCACCATTTTCTTTTTCTCTTCCTCTAAAGTTGCCTTATAAAATGCGATCCACCCCGGCAGTTTTCCATGATGTGCCATCACATCTTGAATGATTAGATCACCTTTATTGGAGGTATCTATTTCTGGAAGATAGGTGTCTATTTTTTGATTAATATTTAGTTTTTCTTCCATTTCTAATCGCATTAAAGAAATGGTGGTAGCCAATATTTTAGTTACAGAAGCAACATCATAAATATGATCTAAATTTACTTTTTTCTTTTTATTGAATGTTTGATAGCCAAAAGCTTTTTCATAGACCACCTGTCCACTTTTTATAGCCATTATTTGGCAACCTGGTGCCGCTTTTTCTGCAATCATTTCTTTGATAATCTTATCTATTTCTAGAAGACTATCTGCATTCATTCCGACTCTTTCTGGCGTCCCATATTTTAGCCTACCTAAATTTCGGGTTTGAATACCCAATCGATATGGAAAATCTTCTCCTACACTTACAGGAAGAGTACCTTTAAAAGCTAAGGCTCCCATAATGATCTGTGCAGTTACATCCTGACATATATCATCTTCTTCATAGGCCTGAACGATATTTGGGATGGACCTAAAATATTGTAAGGCATAGGGCGAACCAAAGTTTACAAGTAAAATTTTATTTTGACTGTTTAGTTGAAAGATTAAATCGAGCTGAGATTGACTCAGACCAAATTTCTTTCCACTGTAAATATTCAGATCGTGCAATGAAATAATCACGAGATCTGAAACGGATAATTTTTGTTTTAGTCTTACTTGTTCTGTTTTTGAAATATTTTCACCAGCTACATGTAAGTCTGAATTTGCGTAGGATTTGATTCTTTTTTGAAAAGGGGTAGTTGACGAACGTCCCAAGCTTAATACAGAAATCTTTTGAGCCTTTATATCTTCTATTGGAAGCTTCAGATTTTCACCTTTTACAAAGGTGATGGCTTCTTCATATAATTTAGTTTTTATGGTAATTGCTTTCGGGTTGTTTATTTCCTCAGGAATGCGATCTATATATTTTATAAATGGCATTTCATCTAGACCCAAAATATGTTTATGTCTAAGTACTTTTTTTACTTTGGCCGCAATAGATATCGAGTCTATTTCTCCATCTAGAAAAGCTTGCTTTACTCCCTTAATTGCTTGGTCAATATCAATGGGCATAAGTACAATATCATTCCCTGCTTTGAGCGCTTCTGCAGATGATTCCCCGATCGTGAAGTGCTTGGCAACACCTTGCATTTCTAGAGCATCAGTGATTATGAGACCTTTAAATCCCATGTCCTCTTTCAGGATACCTGTTATTACCTTTTTAGAAAGTGACGTTGGTCTGTTGGGGCGATCATCTAAGGCAGGTACTTGAAGATGGGCGGTCATAATGCTTCTTACACCTAACTGAACTAGGGACTTAAATGGCATTAACTCGATGCTATCTAAGCGTGACAACGAGTGGTTTATTACTGGTAGATCATAATGAGAGTCAACGCTGGTGTCACCATGTCCGGGAAAATGCTTGGCACAGGCAAAGATTCCGGCGTCTTGCATTCCTTTCATATAAGAATAGCTCTTGGCACTTACATTAAAAATATCTTCTCCAAAAGACCGGTTATGAATCACCGGATTTGCAGGGTTGTTATTGACATCAACAACTGGAGCAAAATTCATATGAACACCGATTCTTTTTAACTGTTGGGCAATTTCTGCTCCCATCTCATAAATTACGTCATTATGCTTTATCGCACCTAAGGTTAGCTGCTTCGGAAAACTGATGGCTGATTTTGGAAACCTCATGCCTAGACCCCATTCCCCATCAATGGCGATCATTAATGGAATCTCGGATAGTGATTGATATTCATTGGTCAATTTGGCCTGTTTCATTGGAGTTCCTTGGAAGAAGCAAAGGCCTCCGACCTTATATTTTTTTATCTGTCGTTTTACTTCCTTGATATGCTCCGGACCCTTATCAGAATGAGCCCTAATCATAAAGAGTTGACCGATCATTTCATCGATGTTCATGTCCTTCATGATTGAATTTACCCATACTTCTGAGGCATCCTGTGGAGGCGTTGTTTCCACTTTTGCGAAAGCGAAAATTGAAATAAGGGTAAATAAAAAAATCAGTTTTTTCATTGTCTAATATGATTTAAAGAATTGGGATCAAGTTGCAAAGCTTTTTGATAATTTTGATCTGCTGCTTCATTGTCACCACTATTTCTTAAAGCGGTCCCTAGATTAACGTAAGCTTGTGCCTGATTCGGTTCAAGGGCAACTCCCTCTTTAAAATATTTTAAGGCCAATGAATTATTTCCACTCATCCCACTTGCAACTCCTAAGAGTCTGACTGTTTCATAGTCAGTTTTATTCATGGCATATGAGCGGTTCAAATAGGTCATGGCTCGATTTAAATCTTGTTTCTGTTCCCCATAATAACGTCCCGCATCCCTAAGTGTTATTGCTAAATTTTTATTAGCCTCAGAATATCCTGGCGAGACTCGGAGTGCATTATCATAGCTCTGAATGGCCTTGTCGTAATCTTTTAAATAATAAAGACCATTGCCCAATAAAAGATGCGCGTTTTTATAGGTAGGATGAATCTTTACAGCTTCCATTAAATGGGCAACAGCTTCCCGTAATTTCTTGGTTCTCTCAGCGCTTTCCGGCTTGGGTGAGAATTCGGTTATAATTGCACCACCGGCGGCATTCTGAAGTTTCGCGGATCGTTTAGAAGTATGAACATCTGTTGTAAAAAGCGTGTAATCATTTTTCCATACTGGGTTTCTTAAAATTGTTTTTACGCTCAAGGCAAATATAGCAGCAATGCCAAGATAAATGCCCCATTTTTTAACAGAAGACTTATGTAAAAGTGCGCTTAACCCTAAGGCAAAACCAACCGAAGGCATAAACAAGAATCGTTCGCTCATATTGGTTCCAATAGGGAAGACTACATTTGATACGATAGAAAGCGTAATGAGATAAAAAAGGATAGAATAACTAATTAATTTATTTTTCTTGAAGTACTTCAGAGCAAAGAAAATAAGAATGAGGTGCATTATTAATGAAAGTATTACTGATGCATCTCCAAAGGACATCACTTCAACGTGTCGAGGGTAGTAGTCGTGGGTTAAGGGGTGAGGAAAAAACAAAAGACTAATATATTTCCCAAGTGTAAAAAGTATGGTTGCCATCTTTTCTCCTAAGCTAAAAGGTACATAACTCGCACCTTCAAGTTTAAGAAATGGATTATTCATTAATTCATTAGGAGTTCCACCAAAACTAAACCCAAGGACACTAGTCCTTATAAGCAAAAAAGCAAGGGTGGCAATTCCAACACTCCAGATTTTTATAAATGCATCGGTCCAAGAAAAGTTTCTGAAAATGACAAGCGTCAAAGGAATAACTGCCAAGAAGGTAATGGTGTTTTCCTTACTCATAAGGCCGAGGAAAAATATAAGCCCAGCATATATAATAAGCTTCTTATTTTTCTCGTCGATTGATTTGACAATTAAAAACAGTGAATAGAGTGAAGCAAGCAAGGCCAAAATTTCATCCCTTCCTTTAATATTTGCTACCGCTTCTGTGTGGATTGGATGTGCAGCAAAAATGAAAGCACCCAAAAGTGAAATACTTAGGGCTTTTTTATTCCAAGAGCTTTTGCTTAAGAGTTGAAAAAGAAGATTGAATAAAACCACCACCAAAAGCCCAAAGAGTAAAACATTTATTAGATGTCCAATCATAGGGTTTTTTCCAAAAATTTGCCATTCAATGGCAAACATGATTGGGGTCAAGGGTCTATATCTACCTCCAGACACTAGATTAGCCTTACCTTCCTCTTTGAAAAACCCAAAAAAGGTGTCTTTACTGAGTAAACTTGATATTCCAGAGATGCCTTGCTCAACAAACATATTGTCATAAATCACTATTGCATCATCTTGAGCATAGTCATGTCCAATGGTATTAACATACAAAAGGCACGAAAAAATAAACAATACGATCCTAAGCTTTGAAATCGTCCATTGAGTTCCAAAGAAAGTTAGAGCAGGTATTTCAGAAGTCTTTTTAGACAAATCGCTGATTTACAGCAAATATACGAATTATAGAAAAATTTAATATATGATTCCGCTTCTTTCATTTTATAAAGAATTCGACGAAACCGCGGTATAACGGGATGATTATCAATGCAATACTTCAATTCTTAGTAGCATATTATTATATCTTAGAGACAAACAAATAGAGCATGAAAAGACTCTTTTATATGGCCTTTGTGGCTTTGTTGCTGCCTTCGGTAGTACAATCGCAGGTTGATTATGATATACTCAAAAAAGCAACCAACAAAATTTTTATCAAGGATGTAATCATTCATGACCGTCCGGGATCATCCATAGAGTATGGTTCCATACTTATTGATGATGGAATCATCCAACAAATCGGGAAGGGAATAGCAGAACCTAAAGATGCCTTAATATTGAAGGCAGATTCATTGCATGTATATCCAGCTTTTATTGATGCACTCTCGCATACAGGTGTCAAGAATAAAGAAGAAAATGAAAAAAGACCGAATGTGAAATTTGCAGGTTCGCCGCCGAATGTTGTTGCAGGAATTTTACCTCAGCTCTCAGTCGTAGATCAATTAGAAAGTGATGCAAAGAGTATTTCTTCTTTGAGGGAAGCTGGTTTTGGACTAGCTCATGTAGCACCTGATGGTAGAATGCTTCCGGGCCAGTCAGCTATTATTTCTACGAGTGGGAAGGCCTTGAAGGACATAGTACTAAAAGAAAGGGTCGGTCTATATTCTCAATTGAAATCATCTCCAGGGGTATATCCAGCAACCATGATTGGAGTTATTTCAAAATTCAAAGAATTGTATCGACAGGCAGAAGGAGCTAGCGTACATATTGGAAAATACAAAAGCTCTCCACTGGGAATGCAGAGACCAAACTATGATGAGGCGATTATTGCCATGATTCCAGTGACTAAAAAACAACAGCAAGTATTTTATAAAGCCAAATCAGCAAAAGATGTATACCGAGTTCTTGCGCTGCAAAAAGAGTTAGGATTCGACCTTGTTCTTTCGGATGTTCAACAAGTGTATCCTATCGTCGATGCCATCAAATCGTCTAATGCTAAAGTTTTAATTTCTCTCGATTTACCGGAAAAACCAGAGGGCATGAAAGATGAAGAAAATGACAAAGCTGAGGATGAGGAGAAAGAAGATAGTGAGGATAAGGATAAGGATAAGGATGAAAAAGAGCCAGAAGTTGAAGATGATGAGGAAACAAAAAAATTCAAGGAACGAAAGATAGCGGCGTATAAGAATTATGTGGCTCAAGGGTCCATGTTAGAAGAGGCGGGAGTGCCATTTTCATTCTCTTGGATAGAAGCTAAGCCGAAAGATCTTCAGAAGAATATTCAGACACTTATCGAAAATGGTATGTCGGAAAAAACAGCAATCTCTGCACTTACTACAAATCCGGCTCAACTCCTTGGAATCTCGAACATTGCAGGTACAGCTGAAAAAGGAAAGCTTGGAAATCTCATGATCTCTACCAAAGCTATTTTTGAAAAGGATGCGAAGATCAAATTTATGCTTGTTGATGGCGAGTTGTTTGAGTATGAGATAAAAGAGAAAAAGAAAAACAGTAGCAGTGGTGAGCAGATGGATATTGCTGGTAAGTATTCTTATGAAATAAGTCAATTTAGTGCCAACGGAGAATTAACTATTGAAAAAGACGGTGATGAAATAAAAGTTTTAATGTCCGATGAGGAGGATCTTAGTGATACAATAGAAGCTACTAATGTTTCACAGGATGGATCCAATCTAAGTTTTGATTTAGCGGTCACAGAAGGCGGCAATACAATGGATATTTCTGTTAGCATTGAATTTTCTGAAGAAGACTTTGAAGGGACGGTTGTCACCCAATTTGGTGCAGCTGAAATTGAAGGAACCAAGAAAAGTCCTAAACATTAAAAGATCAATCATTCAATTATGAATAGTATAAAAAATATAATTTTTCTATCTTTTCTCAGCTTTGGATTGCAAGCTCAAGATAATGGAGATGTACTTATTAAGAATGGAACTGTGATTACAATCACAGATGGAGTTCTTGAAAATACGGATGTCTTAATCCGAAATGGTAAAATTGATAAAATAGGGGAAGATTTATCAGCTTCTGATATCACAACCATTGATGCCGAAGGGAAGTTTGTGATGCCTGGGATTATTGATGCACACTCGCACATTGCTTTGGACGTTGTGAATGAAGCGACAAGCCCAAACACAGCTCACGTATGGGTAGGTGACGGCCTAGACCCATACGATGTTGGAGTATACAGGGCTTTGGCAGGTGGAGTAACCATATCACATGCCATGCATGGGTCGGCCAATGCCATCGGTGGTCAATGCGAGACCATCAAACATCGATACGGGGTTTTAGATCCAGAGGAAATGAGAATGCAGGATGCTCCTCGAACCATAAAATTTGCACTCGGAGAAAATCCAATGAGGGTTCATGGCGAACGAAATAATATTGTTCCAGCTACACGGATGGGTATGGAACAAATATTTAGAAATGCTTTCGAGCAAGGAAAAGCATACATGAAGGCCAACAAAGATTATGCGTCTGGGAAAGTAAATGTTCCACCTCTTTATAATCTTCAAAGTGAAGTGATGGCTGATATCCTTAAAGGAGACATTATCATTCATTGTCACTCTTATCGGGCTGATGAAATTTATATGCTATTGAGGGTTTTAGATGACTATGGCGTTAAGAAAATTTGTTTTCAACATGTGAATGAAGGTTTTAAGGTTGCACCAGAATTGGCAGCCTATGGCGCCCACGCATCTGTGTTTTCTGATTGGTGGGCATATAAATTTGAAGTGTATTATTCTACTGCTTATAATGCAACGATACTGGCAGAAAATGGCGTTGTTACTTCGATAAATTCAGATTCTGGGGAATTGATCAGGCACCTGTATCATGAAGCTGCTAAGACCCAGAGATATGGAGGATTATCTGATAATGAAGCACTTAAGTTGATCACCCTAAATCCAGCAATTCAACTAGGAATTGAGGATCGAGTTGGCTCGATAGAAGTGGGTAAGGAAGGCGATGTTGTAATTTTTGATAATCACCCATTATCCATTTATGCGATTCCGCAACAGACCATAGTTGATGGTGTTGTAAGGTTTGATATCGGAGAGGACATTGATGACATGAGACTTGATGTTGATCCAGAGGAAGCGGTGCCCGCGTTTTATGAATTGGAAGAACACAATCATGAAAGTGGAGATGATAAATGTATGCAAGATGTGTTTGAATTCTTAAACCACAAACATTAAGAAATGAAAATTATCAATAGTATAATATTGTGCTTTCTGACTATCTGTGCTTTTGGGCAACAGGTGGAAAAATCAAGCTTCAATGATGTTTTATTAAAAGGAGCCACTCTTGTCACTGTTACTAACGGTACGATGCAGAGTGATCTGCTAGTAAGCAATGGAAAAATACAAAAGATAGGTAAGGATCTTGAAGCCGGTGATGCAACAGTTATTAATTGTGAAGGGAAATTTATATATCCCGGAATGATTGATGGAGGAACTAAGTTGGGTCTCGGTGAAGTAGGATCAATATCATTAACTCAAGATTCGGATGAGATTGGAGAATACACACCTCACATGCAGGCTTTAACAGCTGTTAACCCAAATTCAGTGGCGATTCCTGTGACAAGAGTCAACGGCGTTACTACTGTCATCACTACGCCTACTGGTGATTTATTCCCAGGAACGGCGGCCCTTATAAATCTTCATGGCTACACCCCTGACCAAATGTATGCAGGATTCAAAGCCGTTATTATGAACTATCCGTCCACTGGCAAGAGGGGAAGAAGAGACAAAAGAAGCGAAGAAGATATTAAAAAGGACAATGAGAAATCTCTGAAAAAACTCAAAGATTTCTGGCAACAGGCAGAGGTCTACGCAACAATTGATGATGGTTCATATAACCCACAATTGTCTGCGGTTCTACCCATTGTTAAAAAGGAAGCGCCATTAATTATTTCTGTGAATAAAAAATCGGATATTTTATCAGCCATAAAATGGTCGCAAGAAAAGGAGTTTAAAGTTATTTTTAGTGGAGTAGCAGATGGATGGAGGGTTGCCGATTCATTAGCCAAATATAAAATTCCAGTAATTGCTGGACCAGTTTTAAGAATACCCTCACGTCAGAGCGATAGATATGATGCAGCTTATACCAATGTTGCTAAGATGGTGAAAGCAGGCGTAAAAGTGTGTTTGCGTACCAACGAAACTGAAAATGTCCGTAACCTTCCGTTCAACGCAGGTTTTGCAGCAGCCTATGGACTTGGCGTCGAAGAAGCATTGAAAACGGTAACTATTAATCCAGCAGAAATTTTTGGGGTAGCTGATCAGTTGGGTTCATTGGAAGAAGGGAAGGTGGCCAATTTATTTGTTTCTACTGGCGATCCGTTTGAAACCAAAACTCAGATAGAACATCTATTTATAGCCGGCTGGAAAGTACCGATTGAAAGTCGACAGACCCTACTATATGATGAATTTTTGGAAAGAGATCCTGGAGCAGAAAAAAACAAGTAAATGAGTCACTGGAAAGAACAAGATGATAAGCTTCAAGCGAGCTTTGAGTTTAAAGATTTTAGAGAAGCCTTTGCCTTCATGACAGAGGTAGCTTTTGAAGCAGAAAAAGCGGACCATCATCCAGATTGGTCAAACGTATGGAACAAAGTAAGCTTTAGTTTGAATACTCATTCTGCTGGAGGAAAAGTAACGGAAAAGGATCAGAATTTGGCTAAGAAAATTAGTGAAATATTCCAGAAGTACGCTTAAGCTACTTGTTTACTTCCCTTTATTATGGGGCTGAAAAATTCACTCATTTCTAGGTAAATGTCTGGACTCTTTTCTTGCATCTCTTGCTTATGTGTAAAGTAAAGACTGATCAGAATTACCAGTGGATCAACAGCCTTTAATCCAGTAATTCTTAAAATATTACTTTCAGGAAACCCTGCAATCTGTTCAATATTCCCAAAAACAGCATACTTCTCTAATTTGCTTGTATCTGCTTTGGAAATTTTGAGAAACGCATCAACAAAACCATACCACAGCACGTGGTAGTATTCAGTTGGCACCTTTTCTGCTGCCTCATAAGCATCTAAAGCAAAAATTAAGACGCCGTCTTCTGTGTGCGTTTCTATGGTATGAAGAAACTGCATGCTTGGTGTTGGGAATGGATGTTTATATAAAAAGATGCGATCTAAATCACCGATTAAAAAATCCTTGACATGCATGGTCAATTGAATAGGAATAGATGCCAGCATTGCTCTCAAATCATATGGAATGTCTCTCTGTTCTTGTGCTCCAATGGCCTTAAATTCTCGAGCCTCCATGTAAAGATTCATACGAGTTTCAAATTTTGTTTTTTCCTCACCTTCTAGCGAGGCATAAAATTTATTGTTCCGCTTCAAAAATTCCCCGAGCTCAGGATCAAATTTGATTGGATATTTTAGGTGATACCAATAATCTAATTGAGGTTTAAATAAATATATCAATACTAAAACGGTTAATGGCACAACCATCCATATACTATATTCATACTGTCGTACGGTCAGGGTGTTGTATCCCAAGTATAAAAGCGCCAAAGCCGCTGGAGAAGCAATAATGTGAGAAATGGAATGTATAGACATCTGTTACTATTCTTTAAAGAACTTTATATGGTCTCAATTTATTACTTTTTATCAATAGATTCAAAGCACATTTTTGAGCTAAAAGTTTCATTACCTTTGATTCATGTCTTTGGAAGAAATATTTTTTAATTGGATTGATAAGCCTCGCGCCACCTATGAAACGGCAGAACTCTTTCCTCAATTGAGAAGAAATCCGGACAGTTATTCAGAGCTTTTACAAGCAAATTTAAAATATCAAATTAAGGATAAAGTTTTAGATTGTTTGAGTTCAAATGATGAACTTTCTAAGGAATGGAAAGATCAAAATGCAAAGTTTCTAAGGTATCATAAATCACTTACGTCTCATACTTTTTTTAATAGCATTCCCATAGATCACTACATCGGAGCAAAGACCAAATTGGCTTATGTAAAAAGATTGAGGGTTGCAGATATTGGTGGTGGTACCGGTCATTTTTTATCCAGCTTTTTTAGATTCCCGCACGAGATTGAATATTTTTTGGTCGATCCCAATGTAAGGGAACTTCATGATCAATTTGTGAGGATGTATCCAGAATTGCTAGAGATCCCAATCGCTCATTTGAGAGCTAAGGCAGAGGAACTGCCTTTCAAAGATGGATCCATGGATCTCATCATTTCTTCATCTGCCATTGACCATTACGATGACTTTAAAAAATTCTTGATAGAATCAGAAAGAGTGCTTAAACCTGGGGGACAGGTATTAATTTCTTCCCATCTTAAAAAATCTGTAAGATCCAAGTCTCGTTCAGGTTCTATTTTAGAAACTGCAATAAGACTGATTCATCGCATGAGAAATCGGGTAGCGATGGATGATCATACGCTAGAATTTGAATCAACAAAACCTATTATCGTTGAATTGGAAAAGCTCGGACTAAAGCTTGAAATGGATGAAATATTTAAAAATTACTTTTACTTGGTAGCAAGAAAATAGTTTTAGTCTATAGGATTAATTGAGTAATGGTTACAGATAATCCGTTGGCAGCAGCTATGTTTTTTCCAGACATGTCAAATTGACCTGTGAAGACTAGGACGTAGTTTTTTCTTTCAATGATATAACCCGGTAAAAACTGCCATTTAGAAGATGGTAGCAATAGATTGTTGGAGTAATTTTGATTGGTAAATGCAGCGATAAGCATATGACCTGGTTGGAAATAGTATCCGAGGTCTGCGGCAAAGAAGAAATCAGATTTATTATAGTCTTTTTGATCTTGTACTGTCAGATTAATATTCAATGAAATATTTTCAGTAAATGCATATTCTGCAATTAGTCCAAAAAGATATTGATCGTTTAAATTTTCTGGACTGACCTGATCATTTCCAAGGGTACCATTCAATCCCGCCATTAAACCGATGTCAATTCTTTCACTTCCTAATAAATAATACTTTGTAGACAAATTAAAAAAACTGAAGCCGGTGTCAAATTGCCCGCCAATTTCCCAATTTTCTGTGATGCCTAAAGCAGATCTGAATACCATCTGCGTAGATCTTATTACATTAGAAATACTTTGAAAATCTCCCTGTGTATTATAAAAACCATCGTTGCGTGTATAAGATAAGGTTGGTTCAAACTCTAGGGCTAGTGGTGCAATACCTTTGGCATTAAATGCAATCAATTTATCTCCAGAGACTCCACCAATTTGCGCAAGCGATTGAAAAGTAAAGAGTAATATTAAACCAATCCAGTATATCTTCAACATAGAGTTCAAACTTACTAAATTGAATTGATAAGCGGATTGGGTTATAAATTTTTTTGATCTAAAATTTTACAAATCGCTCCGTACGTAAAGGAATACCTTGATTTTTAAAGAGGATGAAATAAATTCCAGGACTAAGTTCCTGGCAATTGATGGTCGTCTTTTCAGAATCGTGAGTACCGGATTTATATTCTATTCCAGAGGTATTGAAAACCTGATATTCTAAGTTATGATCAGATTTAATGGTCAGTTGATCTATCACAGGATTAGGAAATAAGTGTAAAGATATATTTTCTAAAACCTCTGTTGAATTTGTTAATTCAATAATACCATCACAGTTTTCATCTACATCATTGTCAGGAATTTCTTCTGCTGCAGGATTTATATTCGGGTCAGAATCATCACAATCTTCATCCGAATTAAATCCATCTCCATCAAGATCGATGTACAGTAAACTACCGTCACAATCTTCGTCAATATCATTGTTAGGAATTTCAATAGCTCCAGGATTTATATTCGGGTCAGAATCATCGCAATCCAAATCAGAATTCCATCCATCTCCATCATTATCAATAATCAAAATTATACCATCGCAGTTTTCATCCACCGTATTGTTAGGAATTTCTTGCTCGCCAGGATTTATTTCTGCATCCGCATCATTGCAATCTTCATCAGAATTCCATCCGTCCCCATCTAAGTCAATGACTAAAACCAAGTTATCGCAATTTTCATCAACATCATTGTTAGGAATTTCCATAGCTCCTGGATTAATGTTCGGGTCAGAATCATCGCAATCTTCATCCGAATTATATCCATCTCCATCTAGATCGATGTACAGTAAGCTACCATCACAATCTTCATCAATGTCATTGTTAGGAATTTCAGTTGCTGTAGGATTAATATTGGGATCGTTGTCGTTGCAGTCTACGTCATCCGTGAATCCGTCATTGTCATTATCAACCCCAGTTGTTGTGTCCATCCCGTCGCAATTTTCATCTATTCCATTATTTTCAATCTCTGGAGCACCAGGATAAATTGTAGCATTTGCGTCATCGCAATCTCCAGCATTATCAGAATATCCCGGTAAGATTTCACAATCAGATACTGACTGATCAATTACTCCAAATCCGTCGCCGTCTTCGTCTAGATATTGATTAACAAGTTCGGGGCTTACATCAAAAGCCGCTTGAATAAAATTATAAGTGCATTGGTCTCCATTCGGGATGAGGTAAGTTAACTCAAGCAGATACTGACCGTCGATATTTATTTCTTGTGTTTCATTATTTCCAAGGGGCTGTCCATTTGGGTCATACCATTGGTAACTTACATTGGAAGGGAATATGAAGCTGGGAAGTGCTTGCTCATCTAAATCGAAGAACAACAGTGAATTGCAATCAGGACCATCTGACCGTGTGATGCTTCCAGTTAAATCATAAATAAAGAATTGAAAGTTAGTTGTAGTATCACAACGGATTCCGTCGGACTGTATATTTTGAGATCCGTTCTGACCAGCATAAGTAAATTCCACAATAGATTCCCCAGTTGAAAAATTACTAGAAATGTCATCCCAGGTAATTCCTAAACCATCATCTTGGAAGTTGACTAATTCGCTTGCGCAAATATCAATAAAGACATTTGCAGCTGATTCTTGTATCTCGACTATTTCTACTTTTTGAATGACGCTACAATTGCACTCGTCTACATTGTTTGTCTCGTGTGTACCTACGAAAAGTGGTTCTGTTCCTGTCCATTCTTCTCCATTCGGCCCAAAAATTTCAGGGATCCACGGTAGATTTGAAGAACAAACTTCCATTACACCAAAATCAACTACGAGATCTGCTAGGATATTAACCTGATAACAATAGTTATTGGGAGTAATGTTATCACAGCCATTTTCAATGGAAATAAGGCAGATTTCATAGGTGCCTGGTTGTTGAAAACTAAGGGCAAGAGGGCCACAGGTATTGTAGTCTGCGTTGCAATTAAAAACCGCATCAGGAGCAGCTAAGCAATCAGAACTTTCATTCAAGGCTGTTACACCTTGCGTATTATTAATAGACCAACAGAAATAAAATTCTGAGTCTTCTAGATTTTCTGGAAAAAATAAAACCTCTGAGCCACTACAAAAATTTGTGCCAACCACTTCACAATTATTATCTAAAGAAGTAGCTACAAATTCTTCTACTTCCAGGATATTAAACGTTGGCGCAGAATTAATTTCTATGTTCCAGAGGCATTCACTGCCTGAACAACCATCAACTACTATTTGGTACTCATCACCTATGGTTAAACTGGTAGCAGTGAATGTAAATGAATCGGAAAAGCAATCATCGTTGGATGATCCAAAACAATTGGAGGAATCACATGGCCTCGTAACATTGGCTTGAATTCCGACGAATCCGCTAGGACTCGGGCTACAGCTAAAAGGATTTATGGTTACGCTTATGGAGCTAGCTCCAGCGATAAAGTTAAAATATGAAGGATTATTCAATACACCCCCATTACAGAAAGCTCCAAAAGTCTGTCCCGTATCTTCCGGTGTGCACGAACTAAAATTGTTGATTTCATTCAAGTCGCATAAAGTAGGAACATTGGAACAATCAGAAAAAACCATTCCTGAAGATTGATCACAGCCCAAACAATTTACATCTATTTCAAAAATGTATTCTGAAGAGTTTCCACATGCATCCGTTAAGACGTAACTCACGGCAGTTACGCCCTGATCAAAGGTTGTTGTTGAACTGGCCGAACTTATAATGATTATATCTAAATCGTCTGTGCAATTATCAAAGATGTCCATTCCGGTCGGTTCATTCCAAGCTATATCGATGGGACAGAAAATAGCTTCGAAATTATAGGGACCTAGTGGGTTTGAAGCATCTTGATTATAGAAGAAATCGACACCGTCTATTAAGATGGGCGCCGTTGAATCTTTTAATTTAATGATCTGGATACATTCAGCAAAATTGCCACATAGATCTTCCACTCTCCATGTTCTTTCTATTTCAAAAGCAATATTGGATCCTCCGGTACAATTTGATACCGTTATGTTATCTCTATAATATATGGTATTTACAATTCCTAGATTGATGTCATCCGTCAGAACTGGAGATATGCTTCCAAGAGCTATTTCGATTTCTGACCATTGAAGACTGACCGGATATCCCGTCTGATTTTCTATGAGTGGATTTGATTCATCACAAAAACCAGTGCTGAGTTCTATTTCAATGTCAATGCCCGCACCTGGGCAACTTAGAATTATTGGTGGAATGCTATCAGTGTCCATGAATACTTGAATACTAGCGTGTCCTTCACAACCACTTGAATCCATGACTCGTACACCGTACAAGCCTGAAGCTGTAATTTTTCTTTCTGGAGTTGTCTGCCCATCATCCCATTGGTAAGCGCTAAATCCATATCCTGCATATAGGGTAATCGTGTCCACATTACAAGCAGTTTCTGGTCCTCCGATAAGTAAGCCCAGATCAGTACCTCTATCAATGCTAAATGTAGTTACTTTGGTACATCCAAGAATGTCAGTAACTGTTACTCCATAAAAGCCAGAGTTATCTGTTGTCATGGTCTGGGTCTGAACACCGTTGCTCCATTCGTAGGATACAAAGTCTCCAATAGCAGAAATTGTGGCTGATTCGCCATCACAGAATTGGGTCGCTCCAGCCAAAAAAAACTCGTTATCTGAATTGCATTGCGCAGAGAGTGCTGTGGAGCTTAATATACTTAAGGTCCAAAGTAAAGAGCCCAGGAAAATGAACTTGGAATAATACATGAATGATACTAATGAAAAGTTAAGATAACTATATCGTTGAAGTTTTAGTCATGTCCTAACAAAAACTACACTCTATAGTATTTACTAATATATTAACCTATACGTCCTGTAAGTAAATGCGAGTTATATTATAAACGAAAAATAACTTAAAAGGTGGCTTGTAAGCACTATGCTTACGCAAAAATATTGCCTAGTTCAGGTTAAAGTGAATATTTAAATGGTTTAATTTTTTCTAGAAACCTTTGTTTATGAGCTTCAGGTCTCTTGTAATTGGGGTTTTGGAGGGAATAAATAGGAGTTTTGTCTGAATTGGGATTCTAATGATTCAACGAATTTCTTGGTAAAACTTCATTCTTTGGTGATGAAGATTATTTAGGAGGAGTATAAGTTTAGGGTCTTCTATCGTATTAGTGCCTACTCTCTATTCTTAATTGATAAACACCAATTACAGTATTATTTTTATTTAAAGTAATATTTTAAATTCTTCAACCAACTGAATGCTGTCCATATTCCAATAATTCAAGATTGCATTGTAGGCAGTTTGGAATCTGTTAATTGGAGCTATGAAGAGGGATAGTTGTATGATATTTGTAATTCGGATAGTTTCATTATATTTAGTTTAACAACAGCTTACATTATGAGAATGGGAATTATTTGGATACTGGTTGTCCTTCTATCAATTATTGGGATCAATGATCTTACTGCTCAATGTATATCTAGCAATAATTTGTCTTTCAGCGGTGTAAAAACTCTTTGCAATAGCAACCCGAGTTTCTTAACAGCAGAAGGGGACTTTCAACTTTATCAATGGAGTAATGGGATGACTCTAAAAACCATTCAGGTTTCAACACCTGGAGTTTATTCAGTTACAGTTACTGATTCCAATCAGTGTATTAAAGTTGCCTCATATCAAGTTGATCAGGGATCACAATTAGAGATAGAGATTGGAGATAGTGGTTGTGTCAGCAGTGGTGCAATACAGATTCATGCAGGCGCAGGATTTTCCTCATACTTATGGAATACAGGTCAAGTAACACCTTCAATTACCATGGCAACTCCTGGCAGTTACACTGTTACCGTGTCTGATCAATTTGGTTGTTCTGCTGTAGGAATTTATAATTTTCAATATGATACTCAGCCACCAGTATTGATCGGTGGTGTTGATTTCTTTTATGACCAGGACAATAACAATCCTTTAGGTCCATATACCTATGAGTCGATATTCTGTGAAGTGACAGTAAATTGGAATGAACCCAATTTTTCAAATTTCATGGATAATTGTGATGACCCATGGAATGTAAGAATTCAATCATCAGAGCAGCCACCAATCATGGTTGGGGTTGAAGGTGGATACGATGTCACATACACGGTTACTGATGCAGCCGGTAATTCAAGGGAATATATTTTTACAATAAATATGACCTGTGTTGATTGCGGTCCCGATCAAGTATTTGAAGATTGTGATGATCCACCTACACTTTGTGATATCAATGATATATCAAATTTTTCGTCATGTACGCCCCCATATGGTGGAACTCCATTAGAAGGACTTTGTTCTAATTTTACTTTAGATAATCCATCCTACTTTGAGTTTATTGCAGGTGATGAAACCATCATATTAGAATTAACTCCTGCAAATTGTTCTAACGGTCAAGGAATCCAGGCTGCGATAACAGATCCTTGCATTCCAACCAATTGCTACAATACAGATGGAGGGGAGTGCCACACTGAAGCATATAGTATTACGGCAACTGGACTGACACTTGGAAATGTTTATCAACTGGTGGTGGATGGATGTGGAGGTGATGAATGTAACTGGACTTTTGATGTATTGAGTGCAACTTCTTTTCAAATTGATATTGATGGAGATACTCCAGAATTTAACGTTACTGGATGTACTGCAGATGAACTTGAATTGTGTGCCGGGTCAGAGGTTACTTTTTTCCCTTCTTCCTTGGGAGATGCTTTATATTATTTTTGTTGGTCATTAGATAATTTAAATGGAGTCGCTGCTTTAAATAATGAACTTGATTGTACAAACGGAGTTGCACCTACACCCTCTGGTTTAGATTTTCAATGTTCTAATGATTTTTCAAGTTGCGGACCTTTAACATTAAAATTTAACGAGCCAGGAAATTATAACCTATGTCTAACTGAGCTTGAAAATGGATGTGATAACGAGCAGCCTGCTTTTTGTTATCAAATTTCAATCTTAGCAGATTATTCAATAGATTTTGGTACCGCACATGTGTGCGGAGATGATTTAATAAATGGTTGGGAACCAAATTATAGTGGACCCAATGGCATACAATGGGAAGGAGGATTGGTTTATCAAGGAGGAACTATAGGCAATCCAATTAGACATGAATTTACATTCATAGATGAATGTGATTGTGAAATTTTGTATGAAGTTTCTGTAGTTGAATTGGATAATTCAAGTTCCGTTCAGGTTCAACTTGATTGCGGAAATGAATCTGATTGGGAGGACCCTGAATTAGGCCTAAATTGGCAGGATATTTTCCCACTACTTAGTTTAACATCTGAAGATTTATTAGAAGGCGTTGTAAGTATAGAAGGAATAGGTCTTAATGTGGACTGGGATGGCAACACTTGCGATTCAATAATTCATTATCAATTTATTGGGCCTTTTTCTTTCAATGATCAAGATTGCGATGGATTTACTAGTCCTGATGATTGCGATGACATGAATGCAAGCATCAATCCTGCAGCCATAGAAATCCCCAATAATGGTATTGATGAAGACTGTAATGGAAGTGATACAACAACAGGAGTTGATAACGACAACGATGGTTACACAGATGATGTTGATTGCGATGATTCTGATCCAACCATAAACCCTGGAGCCACAGAGATTCCTAACAATGGAGTAGACGAGGACTGCGATGGTGAAGCTATAATCATTGATAATGACATGGATGGCTGGAACTCAGACCTTGACTGCGATGATTTTAATGCAGCAATAAATCCAGCTGCCTCAGAAGTGGTGTACAATGGATTTGATGATGATTGCAATGAACTTACCTTAGACGATGACCTAGATGAAGATGGATTTAATATTGACACAGATTGCGATGATGAGAATGCTGACATAAATCCAGGGGCTGATGAAATTCCAAATAATGCTGTAGATGAAGATTGCGATGGGGAAGCTCAAATTATAGATTTAGATGGCGATGGCTGGAATAGTGATCTTGATTGTGATGACTTCAATGCGGCCATTAATCCTGCCGCCACAGAGATTCCAGGAAATGGAATAGATGAAGATTGTGATGGTATGGATGGTGTAACCTCCACAAATGAAATTGACGAACTAAATATTAACGTATATCCGATTCCTACAAAAGGTTTGCTTTACATAGATTCCGATGTGAATGATTTGAACATAAGTATTTACAATAGTCAGGGTAAAGTTGTAAGGCTTGAATACAGGGATAACTTATTAGACCTCTCTGAATTTGCATCGGGACTTTACATTCTTGCTTTAAGCAATGATGAAGGGAAAAGATCTATCAAGAGGGTGATTAAATTGTGAAGAAGAAATTAAGTTTTTCAAACTTATAATTGTGAAAAGTGCCCTCTTAAAAATGAGATGATAATTTTTTTTATAAAGTTCAGGGGATTATCCTGTGAAATTGACAATGAAAATATTTTCGTTTATCTTTAAGAGTATACGGCCAACAAATCACCTTTTATTTCTGAACATATCTTAGATGAAAAACATTTTTAAATCAGGTTCTTTATTTGCTTTTGCTATATTTTTGTTTTCAAATTTCATCTCTACTACTGAGGTAAAAAGTGACTATTCAAGCTCATACAAAGTAAGTCAAGACGATTCTTTTAGAGCAACCTCTGCAAGACCTTTAGAATCTATAGATTATTACACCAACTCATTCGGTGAAAAAGTACAAGCGCCTACTGATTATACCTCTAAGCCCTTAGGTGCAACTGCTATCTGTAGAGATGGTTCTTACAGTTTTAGTAAAAATAGAAGAGGTACCTGCTCCAGGCATGGCGGTGTAGAAAATTGGTATTGAGATTTTCAAAATCTCTATTTTCTATAAACTGTTTTTATAATTAAATTACTTCTTCAACCAACACCTATAGGTCTTATTTGCAACTTTTAAATATATAGATTGCAATAATCACAATCAACCTTAACATGGCGCAGGCTATTGTGGACAATCAAAGAAAGACTATAGGGAACCTTTATTAACCTGATTTAAACTCATCATTTTGAGTTTTCAATAATTTCTCAGATTAGTGTTCCTTAATGATTTTATTTGTGAGATGATATAAAGTTATGAATGGAATAAATTTCTTTGTCAATATATATTGTTGATCCGATTTACTGGATCCTTTTCGTCAAATTGCTAACTGTTTTCGTTTTTTTAACATCAAGTTTGAAGATCTGGAAATATTATATGCCAGATTTTTTAATCCAATTTAAATTTCAGCTCTATCATGTCCTATTGTTCTGATCTCAAACCCCGACAAACTTTTTTTCATATGCCCAAATAAATGTTCAACCCGTACACGTATCCTAGACCTTGATTTGTTGATTTTTAGCTGTTTTCATTCAGCGGATGACCTCTATATTCATTCAAATTTATTCTGCTTTTCATCTTGGCTTTCGTGATAATCTTTTCTTGTTCTTCGCCCCTGTATGCACTGTCTCCATATAGTGTCTGATCTTTATCTTTTTTACTTAGAAGTTCTTTTAATTTTTGAGAGTCATGTACACTTGCCGGACTCACTGGATAACTATCTATGAGTTTACTCTTGCGATCTATCTTTAAATGGTCTTTGTAACCATAACTTGATTTGCCGTGCTTTTTAATCCATCTTGCATCTTTGTCCTTTTGTCTATTCTTATTTGGGTTGGTTTCCCAATCTTTGATAGATTCTCCTTTTTTGATTTTGTCATTCTCTGCTTTTGTATTGCGTTGGACTGGTGCCTTTACTATTGTCGCATTAACAACTTTACCCGCATTTGCCATCAAACCTTTTTCTTTCAATCTCTTTTGAAAATCATTAAGCAGTAATTTTTAATTGACCTGATTCTTTTAGCTTTTCTCTATAAGCCCAAATCGTCTTTTCATCTGGTACACCTTTAATACTTTTTATTCCAAGAAAATTTCTATAACTATCCCTGTCTGCAATTTGGAACTCCATTTATGAATCACTCAAATTGTAGAGTTGCTGAAGTATCAATAATTTGAACATCATCACCATGTCCATCCGTGGTCGACCCCCTTTGCTGCTATCTATCACTGGAAATACATTATCCAAACTTTTTCTAAACTTTTCCCAATCTATAATCCTATTAAATTCCTCTAGCAGATTACCTAGCTTCCTAATTAACAATTGTTGTTCAGAACTTTCAAATAAACTTGCTTCTGGATTATTTACTCTCATACAACAAAATAATCATTATCTACGAATTGATGAGGTTTATAGAGGTTCCTAATAATAATTAGGAGGAACTGAATAAAATTAGGAACATCCTTGAATCCAAGAATTATAATTCAGACGATTATTGAATTTCTTTTAGAAAAATCTCACTTCATTCTAAACTGAAATACATCATT
>Ga0115031_1000403_pt1 | contig 30644 bp, 25 predicted proteins | sample Maine_Asex4_meta_FD_87301 | JGI IMG/M metagenome (GOLD analysis project Ga0115031, IMG submission 87301) | Marine algal microbial communities from Maine, USA - Maine_Asex4_metaG | ecosystem: Host-associated > Algae > Red algae > Unclassified | place: Maine, USA | collected 2015-01-05
CATCGCCAGATTAGCTGCGATTTTTTAGGGGAAATTCAATCACCATGCCTTACCGCTATCTACTTATTATTGGATTAACCCTATTTTGGTTATTGCTATCGGGCTTTTGGACTAACCCATTAATTTTAGGATTAGGCGTAGCCTCCGTCGCGCTATCCACTTGGCTGGCCATGCGCATTGAGCGCGACTATGCCTTTCGAGATCGCGGTTTAAGTATTTTACTCAAGCAGTACCTGCTGTGGCCTTGGCTGTTTGGCGAAATTATTAAAGCGAACATTGCGGTACTAAAGTGCATTTGGCTACCCAAAAAATACCCTATCTCTCCCCTTATTCGCACCTTAAAAATGCAACCACAGTCGCGTATTGCGCGGACCGTTTACGCCAATTCAATCACCCTTACCCCCGGCACCATTTCTATTAAAGTTAGAGATAATGATGTGTTGGTTTACGCCTTAACAAAAGAAAGTATGGTGGACCTTGAAAGCGGTGAAATGGGCAGGCGCGTACATGAATTAGAAGGGTATAAGCCATGATGTTTGCCATCACTATATTTGCCATCTTGATTATTATGGGCATTGCGCTTGCGCGCGCTTTTTTAGGCCCTACAGTTTATGACCGTATTCTTGCAGTGAATATGTTTGGGACTAAAACCGTATTGTTTATTGCTGTTTATGGGTTTTTAACCGACCGTCCTGATTTTCTAGATATTGCATTAGTCTACGCACTTATCAATTTTATCGGTGTTATCGCGGTATTGAAGTTTGTTGAGCGCTACCCGCCACCATCTGCTAGCAGCGAGGATTAACGATGGATCTTATTATTGATGGGGTGAGCTGGATTTTTCTTATGATCGGGTCAGCGTTAGGTTTGAGTGGTGCTATCGGCATTTTTCGCTTTAAAGAGTTTTATGCGCGGCTGCACGCCGCAAGTGTGACCGATACGCTCTGTGTGTTTTTTATTGTTAGTGGTTTGGTGTTGCAATCAGGGGTTAACCTCGTCACGGTAAAGTTGATTTTTGTGGTAGTACTACTTTGGCTAACCAGCCCCGTTGCCAGCCATGCGCTAATTCGCTCAGCCTATCAAACCGGCTTAAAACCGGATCTTGCCGTGTCTAGAAAAGCATCCTCGCTTAAGGGGAAATCCTCATCGACATAACCACCCTTATTGATATCGTTCTACTTACGATGCTGGTGTTTACCACTATTGCCATTGTGAGATTGCGCAGTTTATTTGCTGTCGTCATGCTCTCTGGCATTTATAGTTTATTGTCCGCAAATATTTTTATCGTGTTGGATGCGGTTGATGTAGCGTTTACCGAAGCCGCCGTGGGCGCAGGTATCTCAACCGTACTCATGCTAGCCACCATCGGCATTACGGGCTATGAAATGAAGAAGCGTTCTAACATCAAGCGCTTTGTACCGCTGTTAGTGGTGACTATTACCGGCGCCGTATTGGTGTATGGCACGCTAGACATGCCGGCCTTTAGTGATGCTGTAGCCCCCATACATCAACATGTTGCACCACGCTATATTTTAGAGTCGCCTCAAGAAATCGGCATCCCTAATATGGTGACCTCAGTACTGGCAAGCTATCGGGGTTATGACACCATGGGCGAGGTCATCGTGGTGTTTGCAGCCTTGGTGGGAGTGTTATCGCTGATTGGCATTCGCGAGTCCAACGTGTCACCGATCTATCTAGAGCCTCCGGCGCGGCCGATTTTGCAAGTTATGGCCAAATTTATGATTCCGTTTATTATTTTATTTGCGCTATATGTACAGTTTCATGGTGACTTTGGCCCCGGTGGCGGGTTTCAGGCCGGCGTTATTTTTTCTGTCGCAATTATTCTTTATACCCTGACCTTTAGTCAATATGATGGCATGCGTTTGACGCCGCCACGTGTATTAAAAGTGCTAGCGGCCGGTGGTGTGTTAATTTACGGCGGCACGGGTATCTGGACGCTCGTTAAAGGCGGCAATTTTCTAAACTACAGCGTGTTGGGTAAAACGAGTGTTGACGGACAACACTTAGGTATTTTGATTATTGAATTTGGCGTGGGTCTAACGGTTGCTACCTCCATGATGCTGTTGTTCTTCGCTTTTGTCAGTCGCGGAAGTAACAATCTATGATTTCGTTATCGCTTTATAACTATTGGGTTGTCATTTTTTTAATGATGGCAGGCTTTTATATTCTGATTGCCAGCAACCATCTCATTAAGAAAATTATCGGCTTAAACATATTTCAAACCTCAGTCTTTATGCTGTATATCTCAATGGGTAAAGTTACCGGAGGCACAGCGCCGATTGCCGTTGAGGGTGTGACAAGTTACTCCAATCCACTGCCTCATGTGCTAATACTAACCGCCATTGTGGTTGGTATTGCCACAACCTCACTGGCACTTGCCTTGGTCATTCGTATTAAAGAGGCTTACGGCACAGTTCAGGAAGATGAAATTTTAGCCATGGATTACCAAGATGATCATGGCGATGCCCTTGCTAAGGTTGATAGCCAATGATCATGGAGCACCTACCTGCACTGCAGGTTGTTATCCCCTTACTCGCCGCACCGATTTGTTTTTTAATTCCTAGCAATAGACTGTCTGGTTTATTTGCAACCTTGGTCAGCTGGATTGCCTTTATCATCGCCATTCAGCTGGTAATGACAACACGTGACGGCAGTGAGCTGCACTACTCGTTTGGTGGATGGGCGCCGCCTTGGGGGATTGATTACAGTGTCGATACGCTAAACAGCTATGTGTTACTCATTGTCAGTGGCATCGCCGCGGTTGTATTCCCCTACAGTATGACCAGCATCAAAAGAGAGATTCCTGCATCACATCATCGACTCTTTTTTACCTCCATGATGCTCTGCATGGCAGGCTTATTGGGCATGACCATCACTGGGGATGCGTTTAATCTGTTTGTATTATTAGAAATCTCATCGCTTTCAAGCTATACACTAATCAGCCTTGGCCGCGATCGCCGTGCGTTAACCGCATCGTTCCAGTACTTGATTATGGGGACCATTGGCGCAACCTTTATTCTCATTGGGGTGGGCTTGCTATACGCCTTAACCGGCACGCTGAATATGGCTGATCTGGCGGTACGCATCTCATCCATTGGCGAGTCACGCACGCTGCAAGCGGCGTTCACCTTCCTACTGGTAGGTTTTGGTTTAAAGCTTGCCATGTTTCCACTGCATCTGTGGCTGCCCAATGCCTATGCCTACGCACCCTCTGCTGTTTCAGCGTTTATTGGCTCTACAGCCACTAAAGTCGCTGTCTACGCTTTGCTGCGCTTTTTGTTTACTATTTTTGGGGTGGAGTTTAGTTTTGAAGCAATGCAGGTGCATTGGTTATTAATGCCCCTGGCGGTTATTGCCATTATGTTTGCCTCACTGGTTGCAGTGTTTCAAGATGGCGTCAAAAAGGTGCTAGCCTATTCATCTGTGGCACAAATAGGCTACATGCTGCTGGGCATATCGTTATTTAATATCACAGGCTTAACAGCAACGCTGCTGCATTTATTTAACCATGCCTTAATTAAGGGTGGGCTATTTTTAACCCTCGGCGCGATTGCCTATTCGGTGGGTTCTACTAGTATTGAAAATGTGAAAGGTCTGGGAAAAGCCATGCCCTACACCATGGCGGCCTTTGTGGTGGGTTCACTCAGCTTGATTGGTGTTCCCCTAACGGTTGGTTTTATCTCAAAATGGTATCTCATTTTGGCCAGTCTTGAAAAAGGCTATTGGCCATTGACTATTATTATCCTGATCTCCTCACTAATCGCGGTGATTTACATCTGGCGCATCGTTGAAAGTGCCTATTTTCATCCACGTCCCGAAGGTAGTAAGGCAGTGCAGGAAGCGCCATTGGGTTTATTAATCCCGGTGTGGGTACTCATTGGTTCTAACGTTTATTTTGGTGTGCAGTCCAAATTAAGCATTGAGCTTGCCACCATCGCTGCAACCTCACTGATGGGCGGTGCCAACTAATGGGTTTCTCACCAGATGATTTAATCATCTTAGCGTTAGCTATCCCACTATTGAGCGCGGTGGGCATATTTTTAGCCTCGCCATGGCCCAATATAAGAGAAGGCGTTACTTTAGCAGGCTCGCTACTATTGTTTGTGACGGTTGCCTCCTTACTGCCAACAGTACTTGCCGGTGGTAGGCCGAACTGGGAGCTTGCTGAAATGCTGCCTGGGCTAACGCTTAGTTTTACAGTTGAGCCATTGGGCATGATGTTTGCCATGGTTGCCGCAACGCTTTGGCCGATCAACTCACTGTATTCCATTGGTTACATGCGTACCAATAATGAAGGCAATCAGACCCGCTTTTACCTGTTTTTTGCCGTTGCGCTTTCATCCGTTATGGGTATCGCATTTTCAGGTAATTTGCTCACCTTATTTGTGTTTTACGAAGCCCTTACCTTATCAACCTATCCACTTGTGACCCATGCAGGCCATGCTAAAGCGCGCGACGCCGGTCGTGTTTACTTGGGCATTCTCATCAGCACATCGATTGGTTTATTATTACCGGCGATTATTTGGGTCTGGCATTTAACAGGCACTACCGATTTTGTCGCCGGTGGTATTCTTAAAGGTCATATCGATGGGCCATTGCTGACATTGCTCGCCGCACTGTTTATATTTGGCATCGGTAAAGCGGCGGTGATGCCTATTCACAAATGGCTACCGGCCGCTATGGTTGCACCAACGCCGGTCAGCGCGTTGCTACACGCAGTTGCTGTGGTAAAAGCCGGCGTATTTAGCGTGGTGAAGGTTATCGCTTACATCTTTGGTTTAGACATACTAGCAAGTGCGCCGAGTATCGATTGGTTATTGGGTGCGGCTTGTTTTACCGTTGTCGTGGCATCGATTATTGCGTTACAGCAAGATAATATTAAACGTAGACTCGCCTACTCTACTATCGGTCAGCTGTCCTACGTGGTAATGGGTGCGCTAATCTTAGCGCCGCTTTCATTGGTAGGCGCGTCACTACACATTGTCGCGCATGCGTTTGGTAAAATTACGCTGTTCTTTGCCGCAGGGGCGATTTATACCGCCAGTAAAAAAACTGACGTTTCGCAGCTCAATGGTATCGCCAAACGTATGCCTATCACCATGGCAGCGTTTAGCATTGGTGCTTTATCGATGATCGCTTTGCCCCCCGTTGCGGGTTTTTTATCAAAATGGTATTTATTATTAGGCGCCAGCCAAACCGACCAATATCTTGCGATGGGCGTGATTGTGCTGTCTACCTTACTCACCGCAGGATATTTTGTGCCCATTATCTATGCCGCTTACTTAAAAGATGAAGACGCCGATCAAAAGCGTGATCATGGCGAAGCACCGCTCTTGATGGTGGTTGCATTAAGCCTGACCGCTTGCGGCACCGTTCTGCTTTTCTTTTTTCCTGAAGTTCCGTTGGCACTTGCTCAATCTGTTGGAGTCATCACGCCATGAGCCAAGAAAAACACATCCACTGGTTGTACCGAGAAGAAAACCGACGCAAGCTTTGGTACATACAAATAGCCATTTTAGCGCTGGCTATCCTTCCTGAATTTTTCATTCACCATCACGCTTATTTTGCAGATCAGGGTATTCAGCTCGACTCACGTGCGGGGTTTTACGCGTGGTACGGGTTTACCACCTGCGCGGTGATGGTAATTGTTGCCAAACTATTAGGCTTTATCCTCAAACGCAACGATGATTATTACGATGAGTAGTTTGATCATTCCACCAGGCTTTATACTCATCCTTGGTGGCCTACTGCTGCCTTTGTTATCAACAAGACTAAAGCCTGCTGCTGCACTACTCTTTCCTTTATTAACGCTGATGATGGTGTGGTTGATCACGCCTGATCACAGTCTCTCTGTCAATTTTTTAGACTATGAGCTGGCGCTATTACATTACACCCCAGAAGGGCGAATATTTGCCACCGTATTTTGTCTGGCGGCGGGTATCGGGGCACTGTTTGCCTTTAAGCATGCCAGTACGCTGGAGCTTAGTGCAGCCTTTGTCTATGCAGGCTCGGCAGTGGGTGTTACCTTTTCAGGTGATTTGTTAAGCCTGTTTATCTTCTGGGAAATCATGGCCATCGGCTCAACGCTAGTTATTTGGGCCAATTCTCGAGCCAACCCGTTAGCGCTGGGCGCTAGCATGCGTTACCTATTGGTGCATCTATTAGGGGGCGTCATTCTTATGATTGGCATTACCGCTCATATTGGCGCCACTGGCAGCACTGACATTGTTGCGATGAAAGCAGATAGCCTAGGCACTTGGTTGATATTGATTGGCTTTTTAGTCAATGCCGGTGCGCCGCCGCTATCATCATGGATTGCCGATGCCTACCCTGAAGCAAGCCCTAGTGGTACGGTGTTTTTATCGGCATTTACCACAAAGACCGCGGTCTTTGCCCTACTGATGTGTTTTCCCGGCGAAACGGTCTTAATCTATGTCGGTTTATATATGGTGTTTTACGGCATTATCTATGCATTACTAGAAAACGATATGCGCCGCATCCTTGCTTACAGCATTGTCAATCAAGTGGGCTTTATGTTGGTGGCTATCGGTATCGGAACCGAACTTGCACTCAATGGCGCTGCGGCTCATGCCTTCGCTCACATCATCTATAAAGGCTTACTATTAATGTCAGCCGGCAGCGTGTTACTAATGACCGGTAAACGCAAATGCACAGACCTCGGTGGGCTTTTTCAATCCATGCCCAACACGGCCATCAACGGTATTATTGGGGCACTTGCTATTTCTGCGGTGCCATTAACCTCAGGCTTTGTCACCAAATCCCTTGAAACCAGCGCTGCGGCAGACGCAGGGTTATCGGTAGTCTGGTTTTTATTAGTTGCGGCCTCCGCAGGGGTATTTTTGCACGCAGGCATTAAATTTCCTTGGTTCGTATTTTTCCAAAAAGACTCAGGACTACGCCCCCCTGATCCACCGTGGAATATGCGTTTGGCTATGAATATCATGTCAGGGCTTTGCATTGTGATTGGCGTTGTGCCGGCGCTTATTTACGGCATTTTACCGTATGCATTGGACTATGAGCCCTACACCCTAGATCACGTCGTTACGCAGCTGCAGCTTTTGTTATTTGCAGGGTTTGCCTTCTTTGTACTGCTATCCCTTATGAAGCGCACACTAACTATTAGCCTTGATTTTGATTGGTTCTATCGAAAGCTAATCCCCGGTTTACTGGCAAAAATACAAATAGCCTATGCTGCGATCATGCCGCCTTTGACAAGGTTTGCAAAGCAATTTGGAAAACGCCGTTTTGATCATCTATTTGAAGTGCATGGTCCGCAAGGCATTTTTGCTCGTACTTGGCCAAGTGCTAGTATGGTGCTCTGGGTGGCCGTATTATTGGCCGCCTCAATGATATTGTATTATTTAAAACTGTAGCCATCAATTTAACAGGGAGTTCTAGCAATATGGGTTTACTAGTTATTGGCGTTCTGCTGTGGAGCGCCGCACATCTTTACCCCAGTGTGTTTGCATCGCGTCGCAGCCAACTCATTGAAAAGCTTGGTAATAAATATCAAGGTATCTTTGCAGCCTGCATCGTTTTTAGTGTGGTATTAATTGTTCTAGGCTGGCGCTCAACCGTACCCACTCCAGTCTACGATGTTCCTAGCTGGGGGCGTGGCTTGAATATGCTAACAATGTTTATTGCTATCTTACTACTCGGTGCAGCCAGCACTAAGGGCATTTCAAGAATTAAACAGTACATTCGCCACCCCATGTTAACCGCGGTTATTGTTTGGGGCGTTGGGCATTTACTGGCGAATGGCGATATTCGTTCTGTTATTTTATTTGGTGGTATGACGACTTGGGCAGCAGTTTCAATTATCAGCGTCAGCCGTAACGAAGGCCCTTGGGTAAAGCCTGCAGAAGTTGCAAGTGTTAAACGAGAAGGGATTTTACTGGGAATAACGGTAGTCGTTTATCTACTATTGTTTGTATCACACCGTTGGTTCGCTGGCATGCCTATTGTCAATATCTAAAAGGCCTTTGCACATCACCTAACCGCCATAAGGGTTAGGTGGTGTGCAAACAGCTATAGATCACTAACCTTCGTATTTGTCATCTAGCTTTAATGTGCTTAAGGTATATTTTCGCACGCGGTGTAGCAGTTCAGCATCCTGACTCAATGATTCGCCATAAGAGGGGATCATTTCTTTTAAACGTGCCTTCCAATTGCCCTGCTCAAGCTCTGTTTTAAAGCTTTTCTCAAGCACTTCGATCATCGTTTGCACCGCAGTAGAGGCGCCGGGCGATGCACCTAACAAAGCAACTAAGCTGCCATCGGCAGAGGCAACCACTTCAGTCCCAAACTCTAGCTTGCCACCTTTTTCTTCATTTTTCTTAATAATCTGGACACGTTGTCCGGCATGCAATAGCGCCCAATCTTCCGCTTTAGCATGTTTGTAAAATAGCTGTAGCGTATCGATACGGTTTTCAAAGGTTTGCCTAGCTTCCCTGATCAGATAGCGCGTCAGGTCCATATTGTCACGCGCAACTGACAACAGCGGGATTAAATTATCCGGCTTAACCGATTTAATTAGATCAAACACTGAGCCTTGTTTCAAAAATTTGGTCGTGGCCCCTGCAAACGGGCCAAACAGCAGCGCTTTTTTACCGCCAATAATTCTTGTGTCTAAATGTGGAACGGACATGGGTGGCGCGCCGATCGGTGCTTTACCATAAACCTTCGCTTGGTGCTGGTTAACAATCTCAGGTTTGTGACAAACCAACCACTGACCGCTGACTGGGAACCCACCATAGCCCTTCGCCTCAGGAATACCCGATTTTTGTAATAGCGGCAATGCGCCGCCACCGGCACCCAAAAAGACGAATTTGGCGCGAACCAATTTGAGCATGCCCGTTTGGCTATGGCGCATGTGCACTTGCCACTGGCCGTCTTCGCGCTGATGCATATCATCAACATTGTGATTAAGCCAAAGATCAAAATTGTCTTTCGTGCGAAGATGACGCACGATGCTTCGTGAAATTACACCAAAGTCGACATCGCTGCCGTAGCGAACTCGCGTGGCGGCCACTTTTTGGTTAGGATCCCTGCCTTCCATAATCAAAGGGAACCACTCACGAAGTACCTTAGGGTCGCTGGAGAACTCCATATCTTTAAACAAGTGATGCGCACTCATAGCTTCATAGCGCTTGCGCAAAAAGTCAACGTTGCCCTCACCCCAAACAAAACTCATGTGTGGTGTGGCATTAATGAACTTAGTAGGTTCTGGCAGGATTTTCTGATTAACCAGATACGACCAAAACTGCAAACTTCTCTCAAAAGCTGGGTTAATAAACTCAGGTTTACCCGTATCCATGCTGCCGTCAGCATTGACAGACGTGTAGTTTAGCTCACAATAGGCGGCGTGACCTGTGCCGGCATTGTTCCAGCCACTGGTACTTTCCTGTGCCCCTTTACTCAGGCGCTCTACCATCAACATCGAAAGGTTTGGGTCAAGTTCGTTCAGCAAAGCCCCAAGGGTACTGCTCATCGCACCAGCACCCACCAACAAAACATCTACCTGTTTATCTATCATTGTTTATTTGTACACTCAATTTTAATCAATCAAATTTGTCCCAGCTTAGCGGTAATGACGCTTTCCTCAGCGACTTCAAGCCCTAACGTTGTAGCAATTATTTTTTCTTGAGCAATTTTATGCGCCTTGGTGCTGCCTTCTGCAGGTGCTGCCATCGATGCACGCGTAAACGGCTTAAGTTTGGCCTCATCACCCAACGCATCGCGTAGATTGGGCTGAATACTCAACCACGCGCCTTGGTTAAATGGCTCTTCTTGACACCACTTGTGTATGTTTACATTCGGGTATTTAGCGAGTAACGCTTGCAAGTCTGCCTTCGGGAACGGATACAACTGCTCCAAACGAATGATCGCGATATGTTTAATGTCGTTATCGCGACGTGCCGCTAACAACTCGTAATACACCTTACCGCTACACAGCACTAACTCAGTGACAGCTGAAGGCTCAATCTCGTCGATCTCATCTATGACGTTTTGGAAACCTCGCTCCGTATAATCCGCCATTTGGTTTACCGCTTGAGAATGTCTTAACAAACTCTTTGGCGTCATCACGATAAGTGGAATTCTAACTTCGCGCTTGATTTGGCGTCTTAACATATGGAATATTTGAGCCGGCGTGCTCGGCACACACACTTGCATATTTTCTTGAGCACACAGCTGCATAAATCGTTCAAGTCGTGCAGAAGAATGCTCCGGCCCCATGCCTTCATAGCCGTGAGGTAGCAACATGACCAAGCCACAGTGCAGTGCCCATTTTTGATGAGCTGAGCTGATGAATTGGTCAATGACCATTTGTGCGCCGTTAGCAAAGTCGCCAAACTGAGCTTCCCAAATAACTAACTTATCAGCTTCGGTGGTTGCATAGCCGTACTCAAATGCTAATACCGCCTCCTCTGACAATAAAGAGTCAATCACAACAAACGACTTAGGCGTTTTACCAATGTGCTTTAACGGTGTATGCAGTGCGCCGTTGTTTTGATCATGAAACACTGCGTGGCGATGAAAGAATGTTCCGCGACCGCAGTCCTCTCCCGACAACCTGATCGGGTTACCTTCCGCCACGATTGATGCGTATGCTAAATTCTCACCAAATCCCCAATCGGTAGGCAGCTCAAGGCTCGCCATTTGCTTGCGTTTATTATTAATCGCTTTTACGCGGGCATTTAAAACAAAGCCTTCTGGCGTATCTGTTATTTGCATGCCCAGTGTTTTAAACTGCTCTTCGGTGATAGTCGTATCGACCGGGTCATCCCACTTGGTGTGTTTAAACCGTTCCCAATCAATTGGGAAATCCTGCTGATGCTGTCCCGGTGGAATAAGGTGTGGAACCGTTTCACGCCCCTCCTCTAGAGCCTGTCGATATTCTGCAATGTAACCGTCGACATCAGCACGTGTAACGACTTTCTCTTCAATCAGCTTGTTAGCATAAAGCTCCTGAGCACGTGACAGATCTCTGATTTTCTTATACATAAGAGGCTGAGTAGCCGACGGCTCGTCCGCCTCGTTGTGTCCATGACGGCGATAGCACACCAGATCAATAAACACATCTTTTTTAAACTCTAAGCGGTAGTCAACTGCCATACGAGTGACATTAATGACAGCCTCAGGATCATCCGCGTTCACATGAAACACGGGTGAATTAACCATTTTTGCCAAATCTGTACAGTATTCTGTAGAGCGTGCGTCTGAGATAGCGCTGGTTGTAAAGCCGATTTGATTGTTAACAACGATGTGAACCGTACCGGACGTTTTATAACCCCGCGTCGCTGACATGTTTAACATTTCCATATTGACACCTTGACCTGCCAACGCGGCATCGCCATGGATAACAATTGGTAGTACTGCGCGGCGTGCCTGAACTTCTTCACGGCGATCTTGGCGTGCGCGCGATGCACCAACCACCACAGGGCCTACAATTTCTAAATGAGAGGGATTAAAAGCCATTGCCAAGTGGACGGGACCACCGGGTGTTTGCATATCCGAGGAATAACCCATGTGGTATTTCACATCACCGGAGCGACCACCATTGTCGACACTGCCTGCAAACTCGTTAAATAACATCGCAGGTGACTTACCCATGATGTTGATAAGTACGTTCAAACGCCCTCGATGCGCCATACCAATAACAACTTCGCGCGTGCCTAGCTCGCCGGTGTGCTGAATTAACTCATCTAGCAAGGGTATTAAACTGTCACCGCCTTCAAGTGAAAAGCGCTTTTGTCCGACATATTTGGAGTGCAAATAACGCTCAAGTGTGTCAGCGGCGATTAATTGCTTTAGTAAGTACTTGCGCCGCTCAGCGTTAAACGAAGGATGCCGGTACGATTTGGTCAACCGCTGCTGTATCCAACGCTTTTCATCTGTGTTGGAGATATACATGTACTGCGAGCCAATCGTATCGCAGTAAACAGCTTCTAGCTGCGCAACTATTTCACGCAGCGTTGCGTCACCTAGTTCCGCCATCGAGCCGCTGTTAAACACCGTATCAAGGTCAGCCGTGCCTAATGAGTGAAAAGCTAAAGTGAGTTCGGGAACGTCTCTAACAGCGCCTTGGGCCAGTGGATTAGTATTGGCTTTAACGTGTCCATTAAAACGGTAGGCGTTAATAAGTTGAAGGACTTTAACTTGCTTGGCACGATGTTCAGCGTCTTCGCTTTGTGGCGCCGCTGCTTGTGCTCGTAAACCAAGGTTACGAAATTGGTCTCGCATTTTTGCGTGACTGGGCTCGCCTGCACCATTTAAACTGGGCTGGGCTGGCAGATCATCAAAGTAGGTACGCCAACCTGCCGATACAGAGGCGGGGTCTTCAAGATACGCTTCGTACAGTGACTCAAGATAGATTGCGCTGTTGCCATCTAGCATTGAATCCTGCTGCATTTTTTCGAATAAGCTTTGCTGTGTAGTCGCCATGATATATTAATACTTATTGATGGGTATTTTAGACGGACATGCTATCACTTTATAAATAGATTAAACACCGTTTGCCCTTGATTCGACCCCTCCTATTTTCTAGACCTGACTATAGATATTCTTAAAACGGATTTCTTTCGCGTAAGGAAAAACATCCGCATACTTTCCCTGACGAATTCGTTCTTGAGTGGTCTTCCAATACTCAACCTCCAATAGGTCACCGTGGTGTTGTTTGAACAGCGCACGCCTATCGGGCCTAGAGGAGACAAAGGTTAAAAACTCTTCTGGAAAGACATCTTTTTCATCAATTGAGTACCAAGGCTCGGAGGCCATAATCTGCTGCATATTTTGTGGTTTTGGGATACTGCGAAAATTGCAGTCTTCCATTAACTCAATCTCATCGTAATCGTAAAAAATAACGCGGCAGTGGTTAGTAACACCGAAATTCTTAAGCAGCAAATCACCCGGAAACACGTTGGCAACGGCGAGCTCTTTTATCGCATTGCCATATTCAATGATGGCCGCTTCAAGTTGGTCTTCGCTGGCATCATCCACGTAAAGATTCAAAGGCTCCAAGCGACGTTCTATATATAAATGCCTGATAATCAGACTTTCGCCTTCTATTTTTATACTCGAAGGAATGCGCGCTTTTATATTTGTTAAAAGCTCTTCTGAGAAACGCTCTAATGGCAGCGCCACATGAGAAAACTCCAGCGTATCTGCCAACCGGCCTACCCTGTCGTGCATTTTAACCAGCTGATATTTTTCTTTTACGATGCGGTGGGTGACGGTTTTTGGTGGGGCGAACTTATCGTTAATCACTTTAAATACAAAAGGATAGGAGGGCAGCGTAAAAACAGTCATCACCATCCCCAGCGTACCTCTGGTGACTACCAGCTGGTCACTTGAGTGCTTAAGATGATCTAAGAAATCACGATAGAACTCGGTTTTACCTTGCTTGCCTAAGCCAATTGACGTGTACAAATCTGCAGCCGTTTTACTTGGCATCATTTGGTGTAAAAAATTAACAACTGCAGACGGCGTTTCGGTATCCACCATAAAGTAGGCCCGCGCAAAACTAAATAAATTAGTGATGTCACGGTCTTGGGTTAACAGGGCGTCGGCATACACCCCACCCTCTTGCTCATCATCGTGCAAGATGGGTATAGCAAACGGCTGATACGTCGCGCCATTGAGCGTGCGTCCCACAATATACGCCGCTTTATTGCGGTATAAAATAGGTGACAGCACTTGAACTTGATAGGCCCCCGAGTATTCGCGCGTGGTTTTGAGTATGTATTGCAGCTGATCGGTTAAGTATCTCGCATCTCGCGACTTGTTAACAAATGGCAAGCCGATATCAAAATCATCTAAAATACCGTTAACCATCTCACCAATATTTTCTTTGGTGGGGTAATAGCTTTGATAAACCGGCTGGTCGCCTGTTAGGTATTTAGTCGATAACGCCGGACGCACAAATATATTGTCATTATTATAGTAGCGGCGTGTAAATGACCAAGTAAACACTGAGTTATAGAACGTCTCAGCAAGCTCTGGCTGACGGTGCTCGTATAGCTTATTAATGTAGGCCAGCTTCACCGCTTTCCACACTGATTTATCGATTGCTTCAAGATTAAATGATTTACTCAGCGTTTTTACAGCTTCATCAACGCGCAATGAGTAAAGATGAATTCGCTCACGTGACGCTTCTTGATCGGCATCCCAATCCTGATACACAAAACGTTCGCGCGCCTGTCTGGTTATCCCTAAAAAAATTCGATAGTGCTTATTGAAGGCCGCCAGTATGGTGCCTGCAATTGCCTCGATATCAGACTGTTGATCATTTACTGATGTCACATAAACCTCGCTTGTTTTATGAGGTGCACACAGCGTTTATGTGCAGCTCGAAGGGCTAGCCTAGTTCATTCACAACTATCACAAAGTAGGTAGCTGTGATAATCTTTGGCGGCTTTCAAACTGACTGCAGAGTGAAAATTAACCTTAGCAATAATACGCTGCTAACTATAACCATAAATGCACTTGATACACACTATTGGTTATCGGTGTGGGTGAGTTTGAATTCAACGCGTATAGTGTGCATCCATTATATTATGGATGGTATCTTTAAGCTTTAAGCGCCGCGTACTACACGAACACCGCTAGATAATAACGTTAAATATTTACTGACATCCATCTTCATATTAAGGAGCTAACCCTGTAATGAGTGTTGAGATCAAAACGCCACAGTTACCAGAATCAGTCGCTGACGCACTGGTTGTTAAATGGTTTAAAAAAGCGGGTGATCCGGTTCAACAAGACGAACCGATAATTGAAATAGAAACCGATAAAGTAGTGTTAGAAGTTCCAGCACCGGTAAGCGGGATTCTAGAGTCTATCGTTGAAGCTGAAGACTCCACCGTCGTTAGCGACCAGCTACTAGGCACGATTACTGAGGGCGCAGTCGCCGAGACGCCAGCCGCTCCCACTGCCGATGAGGCACCAACAGAGGCTGCCCCTACAGCAGCAGAACCGCAAACAGGCGGACAGACAAGCCCTGCGGTACGCAAAGCATTAGATGAAAAAAATCTAAGCGCAGGTGATGTTGCTGGAAGTGGTAAGAATGGCCGCATCTTAAAAGAAGATGTTGCCGCAGCAGGTGCTTCAAGCACCCCGGCTGCAGCGACGCCTGTAAACCAAGCACCCGTCGGTGCACGTACAGAAGAACGTGTACCCATGACGCGCCTGCGTAAACGCATCGCTGAGCGTTTGCACGAAGCGACACAAACCACCGCCATGCTGACGACGTTTAACGAAGTCAATATGCAGCCATTAATGGAAATGCGCAGCCAATACAAAGAGCTGTTTGAAAAGACACATAATGCTCGTTTAGGTTTTATGTCGCTATTTGTTAAAGCCTCAAGTATTGCTTTGCAGCGTTTTCCTGAAGTGAATGCCTCAATTGATGGCGATGATATTGTTTATCATAGCTATTCAGATATCGGTATCGCCGTGTCAGCGCCTCGCGGACTGGTCGTTCCTGTGTTGAGAAATACAGAAAAAATGTCAATGGCAGGAGTTGAGACGACCATTTCTGAGCTTGCGGCAAAAGCGAAAGACAATAAGCTAGAAATGTCTGATCTAACCGGTGGAACCTTTACGATTACCAATGGCGGTGTCTTTGGCTCGTTGCTATCCACTCCTATCTTAAATCCACCACAAAGTGCGATTTTGGGCATGCACAATATCGTGAAACGCGTTGTTGTGGAAAATGATGAAATGGTGATTCGCCCGATGATGTATTTGGCACTGTCTTATGATCACCGCATCATCGATGGTAAAGGCGCCGTCTTGTTCTTAAAAACAATCAAAGAACTTGTTGAAGATCCTCACCGCATTTTACTCGAGGTATAGAGGTCGATATGTCAGATAATTACGACGTTATTGTTATTGGTGGCGGCCCGGGTGGCTATGTTGCGGCCATTCGCGCCGCCCAGCTTGGCCTAAAGACGGCCTGTGTTGAAAAATGGATCAATAAGCAAGGCAAGCCAGCACTCGGTGGCACCTGCTTAAATGTTGGCTGCATCCCTTCTAAAGCGCTGCTTGAAAGCTCTGAGAAATATGAAGAGGCTAGTCACCATTTAGATTCTCACGGAATTAACGTGGGCGATGTCTCGATGGATATCACCAAGATGATCGCTCGCAAAGATAAGATTGTGAGTGAATTAACCGGCGGCATTGAGCAGCTGTTTAAAGCCAATAAAATTGACTGGCTGCAAGGTCACGGCAAATTACTCGCCGATAAGCACGTGTCGGTCACCGACGCTGAGGGTAACGACACCACTTATAGTGCTAAAAATGTCATTATAGCCACAGGCTCTAACCCGATTAATATCCCGTCCGCTCCCCTAACCGATGAGCGAATTGTTGATAATGTCGGTGCGTTAGATTGGGAAACAGTGCCAAAACGCCTAGGTGTCATTGGCGCAGGTGTGATTGGTTTAGAGATGGGTAGTGTCTGGCGCCGACTAGGCGCAGAGGTGGTTATCCTTGAGGCGATGGATACATTCTTAGGTGGTGTTGATCAGCAAATTGCTAAGCATTCACACAAAGAATTTAAAAAGCAAGGGCTTGATATTAAGATGGGCGCTCGCTTGAGCAATACCGTTATTGGTGAAGATGAGCTAACGCTTGAATACACCGACAACGACGGTGAGCAAAGCCTAACCGTGGACCGCCTCATCGTCTCGGTGGGCAGACGCCCGAATACTGAAAACATTGTGGATGAATCCGTGGGTTTGAAGATGGATGAGCGCGGACGGGTAGATGTTAACGATTACCTTGAAACCAATATCTCCGGTGTTTATGCCATTGGCGATGTCGTTCGAGGTCCGATGCTTGCACACAAAGCTGAAGATGAAGGCATCATTACCGCCGAGCGCATCGCCGGTCAAAACAGCAAAATGCACTACGATGCGATTCCTTGGGTCATTTACACCGCGCCTGAGATTGCCTGGACGGGGCAAACCGAAGAGCAACTTAAAGAGGCAGGCACCGCTTACAAATCGGGCACATTCTCTTTTGCCGCAAATGGTCGTGCTAAAGCCATGCAGCAAGCCAGTGGCATGGTAAAAATCTTAGCGGATGAGACTACTGACCGTATTTTAGGGATGCACTTTGTTGGGCCGTTTGCTTCTGAGTTAGTAGGTCAAGGTGTGATTGCTATTGAGAGCCAAAACACCGCTGAAGACCTTGCACGCACCGTGTTTGCTCACCCTTCACTTTCTGAGTGTGTCCATGAGGCAGCGTTTGCTGTTGATGGGCGCGCCATCCACGGCGTTAATCGTCGTCGGAAATAAGATTCTCCAAAAAGGAAAACCGAATGAATTTACATGAGTACCAATCGAAAGCACTTTTTCGCGACTATGGCATTCCTACGCCGGTTGGCAAAATTGCTACGACGGCAGATGAAGCACAGGCGGCTGCCGAGTCACTCAGCACCTCCACTGTTGTTGTTAAAGCGCAGGTCCATGCAGGCGGTCGCGGTAAAGCGGGCGGCGTAAAACTGGTCAAATCTCCAGAGGAGGCGGCGACATTTGCTGCAAGTCTTTTGGGCACTAACTTAGTGACCATCCAGACCGACGCTAAAGGTCAGCCTATCAATACGATTTTTGTTGAAGAGACTTGTAATATTGATCGTGAGCTGTACCTAAGTGCGGTGCTAGACCGTGCCACACAGCGCATCACTATGATGGCGTCCACTGAAGGCGGTATGGATATTGAAGAGGTGGCGCACAATACGCCTGAAAAAATCCTTAAAGCACATATCGACCCTATTGCAGGGGTGATGCCTTATCAATGCCGTGATATGGCTTTTGCGATGGGTCTTGAAGGTAAGCAAATTAAACAGTTCACCAAAATCGTTATGGGTTTGGGTAAATTGTTTAAAGAAAAAGATTTAGCTTTAGTTGAGGTGAATCCTTTAGTGGTGACTAAAGAAGGCGACCTATTGTGTCTTGATGGCAAAATTAATGTCGATAGCAGCGCGCTATACCGCCATCCTGACTTGGTTGCAATGCGTGATGATTCTCAAGAAGATGCCCGTGAAAACCGCGCTGAAGAATGGGAACTTAACTATGTAGCACTTGATGGCAACATCGGCTGCATGGTTAATGGCGCAGGTTTGGCCATGGCAACCATGGACATCATTAGTGTTCACGGTGGTGACCCTGCCAATTTCTTGGACGTTGGCGGGACCGCAACAGCAGAGCGTGTAGCCGAGGCGCTAAAGATCATTCTTTCTGATGATAAAGTTGAAGGTATTTTGGTTAATATTTTTGGCGGTATCGTACGGTGTGATTTGATTGCCGAAGGTATTATCGCCGCTGTTAAAGAGGTAAATATTAAAGTGCCTTTAGTGGTACGTCTTCAAGGTAATCGCGCTGACAAAGGCTTAACGCTATTAAATGACAGTGGTCTTGATTTAATCAGTGCAAATGACTTAACAGAGGCGGCCAAGGCCATCGTTGCTGCGGTAGGAGAAAAATAATGAGTGTATTAGTTAACAAAGATACTAAAGTTATCTGCCAAGGTTTTACCGGTACACAAGGTACGTTTCACTCCCAACAAGCCATTGAATATGGCACACAAATGGTGGGTGGTGTTACCCCGGGTAAAGGCGGCTCCACGCATCTTGACCTGCCAGTGTTTAACACTGTTAGAGAAGCTGTTGAGCAAACCAATGCCGATGCATCGGTTATTTACGTGCCGGCTGCATTTTGTAAAGATTCAATTATCGAGGCGGCAGAATCTGGCGTTAAGCTAATTGTGTGTATCACCGAAGGCATCCCTGCTTTGGACATGCTGGACTGTAAAGCCATTGTAGACAGCTTAGGCGTCAGGCTCATCGGCCCTAACTGCCCGGGTATTATTACACCGGACGAGTGCAAGATTGGTATTATGCCAGGTGCTATGCACAACCCTGGTCGCGTCGGTGTGGTTTCACGCTCTGGAACACTAACGTATGAATGTGTTCACCAAACCTCTGAACTGGGTTTTGGTCAAAGCACTTGTATCGGAATCGGTGGTGACCCAATCCCTGGCACCAACTTTATCGATGCACTCACCTTGTTCCAAGAAGACCCTGCTACTGAAGCGATTTTGATGGTAGGTGAGATTGGTGGAAGTGCCGAAGAGGAAGCGGCTGAATTTATCAAAAGCAACGTGACCAAGCCGGTAATTGCGTATATTGCGGGTGTGACGGCCCCTGCTGGAAAGCGTATGGGTCATGCAGGCGCAATCATCGCCGGTGGTAAAGGCACTGCCAATGAGAAATTTGCAGCGCTTGAAGCGGCGGGTGTTCATACCGTTCGCTCACCGGCAGAACTTGGTAAAGGCGTTGCTGATGCAACTGGCTGGTAATACTAAGGGAACGTTGATCTCAGACGATTAAAGACAGCAAAGACAAAAGAGGACGCTATGACAACTAAGACGATGACGTTGATTAATGACGAAACAGGCGAGCAGATTACGCTAGATGTTCTTGAGCCCACCATGGGCCCGCCTACGGTTGATGTGCGTCCTCTTTATAAAAAAATGGGTTTTTTTACTTATGACCCAGGCTTTATGTCCACCGCTAGCTGCAAAAGTGACATTACCTATATGGATGGTGAAACCGGCGTACTTGAATATCGCGGTTACCCCATTGAAGAACTGGCTGAACACAGCAGCTACCTTGAAACCTGTTATCTATTGTTTCACGGCGAGCTACCGACGCAGCAGCAATTGGCTGATCTTGAAGATTCTGTTAAAAAACGCAGCATGGTGCATGAAGCACTGAAAAACTTTTACAATGGCTTTCGCCGCGATGCGCACCCCATGGCAATCATGATGGGCGTATCGGGTGCATTGTCAGCGTTTTATCATGATCATATGGATATTCACGATGCGGATGATCGTGAGGTGGCCATGCTTCGCCTTACCGCAAAAATGCCCACCATTGCCGCTTGGTGTTATCGCCATGCGAAAGGACTGCCGTTTTTGTATCCGGATGCGTCACTAAGTTACAGCGAAAACTTTTTGTACATGATGTTCGGCGTTCCGACCATGCCTTATGTTGCTAACCCAAAGCACGTCAAAGCGCTTGATGTGATCATGATATTGCATGCTGATCATGAGCAAAACGCGTCGACCTCGACGGTGCGCTTATCAGGAAGCTCAGAAGCCAATCCATTTGCCGCGGTATCGGCAGGGGTTGCAACGCTCTGGGGCCCTGCACACGGGGGAGCCAATGAGGCGGTTATCCGCATGTTGCAAGACATCATTGAATCTGGCGAACCGTTACAGCACTTTATTGACCGCGCAAAAGATCCAGAAGACCGCTTTCGTCTAATGGGCTTTGGTCATCGTGTCTATAAGGCCTATGACCCACGCGCCAGAATTATCCGTAAAATCTGTCACGAAGTATTGGCAGAATTACCGGAAAATTCACCACACAAAGCCTTGCTTGAAACCGCAATGAAACTTGAAGCGGTAGCCCTAGAAGATGATTATTTCAAGTCGCGCAATCTTTATCCAAACGTGGACTTCTACTCTGGCGTTATATTCCTTGCCATGGACATCCCACTGAATATGTTCACCGTGATGTTTGCTATGGCCAGAACCATTGGTTGGATCTCACAGTGGAACGAGATGATCGGTGATGAGGGTTCACGTATTGGCCGCCCACGCCAGCTTTATACTGGTGAAGCTACCCGCAAATATGTTGCAATGAAGCAGGCACGTTAAACCGAATTTGATAGGAGATTTTTATGTTAGAAAATTACAGAAAACATGTTGCTGAGCGTGCTGAATTAGGCATCGTTCCAACGCCATTAAGTGCAGCGCAAACCGCTGACGTGGTCGAGCTACTTAAGAACCCGCCTGCGGGCGAAGAGGCGTTTATTCTTGAGTTATTAACTAACCGCGTGCCAGCCGGTGTGGATGAGGCCGCTTACGTTAAAGCAGGCTTTTTAGCCGCAATCACCAAAGGTGAGGCCAGCTCCCCCCTAATCGATAAGCAGCATGCAGTAGAGCTTTTAGGCACAATGTTAGGCGGCTACAATGTGCAGCCGTTAGTTGACTGCCTAGATGACGAAGCACTCTCTGCCGGTGCGGCGACAGCGCTGTCACATACCTTGCTTGTTTTTGATGCGTTTCACGATGTTAAAGAAAAAGCGGACGCAGGCAATACCGCGGCTAAACAAGTCATTCAATCTTGGGCTGATGCTGAATGGTTTACCTCAAAGCCTAAGCTTGCTGAGAAAATCAAACTAAAAGTCTTTATGGTACCCGGTGAAACGAACACCGATGACCTTTCACCTGCGCCCGATGCTTGGTCTCGTCCTGATATTCCTTTACATGCCCGCGCTATGTTAAAAATGCCGCGCGAAGGCATTGTGCCGGACGAGCCGGGTAAAGTAGGCCCAATTAAATTAATCGCTGACATGGAAGCTGACGGCACCCCGCTCGTTTACGTGGGTGATGTGGTCGGCACGGGTTCTTCACGTAAATCAGCGGCTAACTCAGTCATGTGGTATATCGGTGATGATATCCCACACATTCCTAATAAGCGCGACGGTGGTTTTTGCTTTGGTGGAAAGATTGCACCGATCTTCTTTAATACCATGGAAGATGGCGGTGCACTGCCATTAGAAATGGACGTGTCTAAAATGGAAATGGGCGATGTGATCGACTTGTTTCCGTATGAGGGCGTTGTAAAGAAAAGCGGCACTGATGAAGTGATTTCTTCGTTTGAGCTAAAGACTCCCGTGCTGATGGATGAGGCACAAGCAGGCGGACGTATTCCACTTATTATTGGGCGTGGTCTTACAGCACGTGCTCGAGCGGCATTAGACCTTGAACCTTCGGATGTCTTTTTAAAGCCAATTGACCCTGCTGATACTGGCAAAGGGTACACGCTAGCGCAAAAAATGGTGGGTAAAGCCTGTGGCGTTGACGGGGTTCGCCCTGGCATGTACTGCGAACCTAAAATGACCACCGTGGGCTCTCAAGATACTACTGGCCCAATGACTCGTGATGAGCTAAAAGATTTGGCTTGTTTAGGCTTTTCAGCTGACTTAACCATGCAGTCGTTCTGTCACACAGCCGCCTACCCTAAGCCGGTTGATGTTGACACCCATCACTCACTCCCAGACTTTATGATGAATCGTGGTGGTGTATCGCTGCGCCCTGGTGACGGGATCATCCACTCATGGATGAATCGCATGTTGCTTCCCGACACGGTTGGTACCGGCGGTGATTCACACACCCGCTTCCCTATCGGTATCTCATTCCCGGCAGGGTCTGGTTTAGTGGCGTTTGCAGCAGCGACCGGCGTTATGCCTATCGATATGCCTGAATCGGTATTGGTGCGCTTTAGTGGTGAAATGCAGCCGGGTATCACTTTGCGTGACTTGGTTAACGCTATTCCCTATGCGGCAATTCAAAGCGGACTGCTGACTGTTGCTAAAGAAGGTAAGAAGAATATCTTCTCTGGGCGCGTACTTGAAATTGAAGGGCTTCCTGAGCTTAAAGTTGAGCAAGCGTTTGAATTATCAGATGCATCGGCTGAGCGCTCATCATCTGGTTGCAGCATTCAGTTAGGCAAAGCGCCGATTATTGAATACCTTAAATCTAACATTGTGATGTTGAGATGGATGATAGCATCAGGTTACGGTGATGTACGCACCATCGAGCGTCGCATAAGCGCCATGGAAGATTGGATTGCGAACCCTGTATTATTAGAAGCCGATAAAGACGCCGAATATGCTGAAATTATTGAGATCAACCTAAACGACATCACCGAACCGCTATTAGCATGTCCCAATGATCCAGATGATATCAAGCAGCTGTCAGATGTTGCAGGCACGCACATTGATGAGGTTTTCCTTGGCTCTTGCATGACCAATATCGGTCATTTCCGTGCAGCGGGTAAGTTGCTAGAGAATCTCACCTCACCCGTACCAACTCGGCTTTGGGTGGTGCCTCCTACAAAAATGGATGAGGCGCAGCTAGTTGAGGAAGGTTATTACAGTATTTTCGGTCGTGTCGGTGCGAGAACTGAAATGCCGGGATGTTCGCTTTGTATGGGTAATCAGGCACGGGTGGCGGCAAAAAGTAACGTTATTTCAACCTCGACCCGAAACTTCCCGAACCGTTTAGGTGATGGTGCATTTGTCTACCTTTCTTCAGCAGAATTGGCGGCAGTGGCCTCTATTTTGGGACGCATTCCAACGGTTGAGGAATACATGGAATATGCCGCCGATTTGGAAACGATGGCTGACGATGTGTATCGTTACCTTAATTTCAATGAGATTGAAAGCTATACCAAAGCCGCGCAGACGGTCATTCCAATCATAGCCGCTTAATTTAGCCTATTATGATTTAGTAGTTTTAAGTACGCCCTGCCCAGCCAAGCAGGGCGTTTTTGTTTAACCCAGAGCACCATTAGCCAATGCTCTTAAGGACTATAGAAAACGATGACTATAATTAACGTTTCTAAGTACGGTATTGAGGACGTAGGAGAAATACTCCACAACCCAAGTTACGACACACTGTTTAAGGAGGAAACCCGAGATGATCTTGAAGGTTATGAGAAAGGTATTCAGACCGACACCGGCGCAATTAACGTAAATACAGGAATATTTACAGGCCGCTCACCCAAAGATAAATACATCGTGCGCGATGCATTAACCCAAGACACGATTTGGTGGTCAGATCAGGGGAAAAACGATAATAAAGCAATGACACCTGAAGTGTTTGCTGAGCTAAAGACATTAGTCACGCAGCAGTTGTCTAAAAAACGCCTGTTTATTATCGATGCTTACTGCGGAGCCAATGAAAACTCTAGGCTTCAGGTGCGCTTTATCACAGAGGTCGCATGGCAGGCACATTTTGTTAAAAATATGTTTATTAGACCGACCGAAGCTGAGCTGAAAAATTTTGAACCTGACTTTGTGGTTATGAATGGGGCGAAAACCAGCAATCCGAACTGGGAAAAGCAAGGCTTAAACTCTGAGAATTTTGTAGCCTTTGACCTAAGTCAAGGTATTCAATTGATCGGCGGTACTTGGTACGGCGGTGAAATGAAAAAAGGCCTGTTCTCTATGATGAACTACTTTTTACCGCTTAAAGGCATCGCGTCAATGCACTGCTCAGCCAATGTCGGTAAAGCGGGCGATACGGCAATTTTCTTTGGACTATCTGGTACAGGAAAGACGACACTATCAACTGATTCAGAGCGGGCCCTTATCGGTGATGATGAACACGGCTGGGATGATGAAGGTATATTTAACTTTGAAGGCGGATGCTATGCAAAAACCATCAATTTAAATGCCGATGCTGAGCCTGAGATTTATGCCGCGATTCGCCGCGATGCATTACTGGAAAACGTCACGGTACGTGAGGATGCGAGCATTGATTTTAGCGATGGCTCTCGCACTGAAAACACCCGTGTGTCATACCCAATTGAGCACATTGAAAATATTGTTAAGCCCCAATCGCGCGGTGGACCGGCCCAAAAAGTCATTTTCTTATCTGCCGATGCATTTGGTGTTTTACCCCCTGTTTCTAAACTCACCCCAGAGCAGATGCAATACCACTTCTTATCTGGCTTTACCGCAAAACTTGCCGGTACTGAGCGCGGTATTACAGAACCCACCCCAACCTTCTCAGCGTGCTTTGGCGCAGCCTTTTTAAGCTTGCACCCCACCCAATACGCAGAAACTCTGGTAAAGCGTATGCAAGACTCAGGCGCAACGGCTTATTTGGTTAATACCGGCTGGAATGGGACCGGTAAGCGAATCTCGATTAAAGATACTCGTGGTATTATCAATGCCATTTTAGACGGCAGTATTGAAAATGCAGAAACGGCGGTTATCCCCTATTTTAATCTTACCGTTCCAACAACTTTACCAAATGTTGATACGAACATCTTAGACCCACGAGACACCTATCAAACGGTAGCAGACTGGGAAGAAAAAGCGGTTAATTTAGCGGGTTTGTTTGTAGAAAACTTTAATAAATATACCGATACCGCTTCAGGTAAAGCGCTAGTAGAGGCAGGGCCACAGCTGTAGTAAAAACTAAAAACCCCATCGCAAATCAATTACGATGGGGTTTTTTTAAGTGACGTTTTGAAGGTTTTACTTGTCGCGAAGCTCTCTGCGTAAAATCTTACCAACATTACTTTTAGGCAGCTCATCAACAAAAGCGATGTGTTTAGGTCGTTTGTAACCTGTCAGCTCTTTCTTAAAGTGAATCATCAGCTCCTCTTCGGTTAGCGACTCATCACTTCGCACTACAAACACTTTAACCACCTCACCCGACTTATCATCAGCCACACCAATGGCACCTGCCTCTAATACTTTCGCATGACTTGCAGCAACGTCTTCAATCTCATTGGGGTAGACGTTAAAACCAGAGACGATAATCATATCTTTTAATCGATCAACAATCTTAACAAACCCTTGCTCATCGATCGTTGCGACATCGCCTGTCTTAAGCCAGCCATCTGAGTCGAGCACTTTTGCTGTCTCACCCGGTCGGTTCCAATACCCTTTCATGACCTGCGGGCCTCTAACACAAAGCTCACCGGGCTCATTTAGCCCTAGCTCAACGTTGTTTTCATCTCGCACACACACCTCTGTTGAAGGCAGTGGCAGACCAATTGAGGCGTTAAACTCTTTAAGGCTAACTGGGTTAATACAAACCGCCGGAGAGCTCTCAGTTAAGCCATATGCCTCAACCAGCGTACAACCAGTGATACGTTTCCACTCATCAGCCACGTAGCGCTGAACTGCCATACCGCCGCCTAATGAAAGCTTTAGTTTAGAAAAATCAAGCTGGTCAAAACCGGGCGTATGAATAAGGCCATTAAATAGGGTATTCACCCCTGTGATATAAGAGAACTGACGCCCCTTAAGCAGCTTTATAAACCCAGGCATGTCGCGTGGATTGGTAATTAGCATGCTGTTAGCACCAATTTTCATGCTAAACAGGGCGTTCGCGGTTAGAGCAAAAATATGATAAAGCGGCAGCGCTGTAACAACCAGCTCTTCACCGTCTTTTAAGTCACCCGCCGCCCACACATGCGCCTGCAATAGGTTAGCAATCATATTGCGGTGCGTCAGCGCAGCCCCTTTTGATAAGCCCGTGGTGCCACCGGTATATTGAAGAAACGCGATATCTTCGTGACCAACTGACACCTCTTTGAAAGGGAATTTAGCACCCTCAGCGAGGGTTTGATTAAACTTAACAGCCCCCGGCAAATCAAACTTTGGCACCATTTTTTTAATGTATTTAACAATGGCGTTGATAAGAAACGACTTTGGAAAACCCACCACGTCAGCAAGCTGGGTTGTGATCACAGTTTTTACTTGGGTTTTGCCGATCACATCAGATAGGGTGTGTGCAAAATTTTCAAGAATAACGATCGCCTTGGCACCAGAATCTTTAAGCTGGTGCTCAAGTTCACGGTCGGTGTAAAGCGGATTCGTATTAACAACGGTTAGACCTGCACGCAGTGCACCAAATAAGGCAATCGGGTACTGCAGGACGTTTGGCAGCATGATAGCGATGTGATCGCCCTTTTTTAAGCCTGCAACATGCGTTAAGTAACTGGCAAACTGCGCGGTTAGCTTATCGACTTCGTTGTAGCTAAGCGTTTTGCCAAGATTTTCATAAGCAGGCTTGTCGCCAAAGCGCGATACGCTGGTATTCATCACGTCATTAAGCGATGAATACTCATTAGTATCTACTTCAGGCCCAACCCCTTTAGGATAGTTATCTAACCAGATTTTTTCCATTACTGCTCCTCAATACCGCGTATACGCCCTGTAGACGCGCTTTTTATTTTGTGTAGATTTAGTCAGGCCATTACTATGACCCTCTGTCGACAAAATCAGCCTAATTGACTTACCATGGGCCGTCAATGTCAAATGCCTGCTGTTATGCTTACTTTTTAAGTCACCATTTGGTTATTGTTACTGGATGGTAATCATCAATACTTGAATAATAACAAAATGAGATTACATTGTACCTATGCATTCATCCCGCCTCCCATTTTTGTGTTTGACCCTGCCTGCACTGTTATTTATTGTAGGTTGCGAGCCAAAATCACAACAAAATCAAACCACTGAGCGTGAGTTGCCGCTTCCGCCCATTGCAATGAAACATAGTGATATGCCGGATTTATCAACTATGCGTGACGGCTGGTTTTACCCACCAGAAGATGCCGAAGACCCCTACCTTCCACCAGATGAGGCGCCGCCACTGCTAACGCCATCTGAAATACCGTTAACCTTTGCAGAAGAACTTGCTCAAGCTGCTCTGGCGAGAACCATGCACAGAGTGCGTTATGATGGCCGCTATCTTAAAATAGCTTACCCCATGGGTGATGTGCCTCAAGACATAGGTGTGTGTACCGATGTGGTAATACGTTCTTATCGTGAATTAGGCATCGACCTGCAAAAAGACCTGCACGAAGATATTCGCCGCAACTTTAGCAAATACCCTAGTAAAAAACGTTGGGGACTGCGTAAACCTGACACCAATATTGATCATCGCAGAGTCTACAACTTACAGGCATTTTTTGAACGTAAAGGCGAGTCCATCCCGATCTCTCAAGACCCCCGCAATTACAAACCGGGCGATTTGGTGACTTGGCAAGTTGGCCCTAAATTACCCCACATAGGACTTGTGTTGGATTTGGTTAGCGATGAGGATTCATTTCGTCATCTCATCGCGCACAACATCGGCGCAGGGCCGGTCATTGACGATATTTTATTTAGATATAAAATTACTGGGCATTACCGATATCAACCTAAACAAGACTCAAAGCGCCCAAAGGATAGCATCAGTTTGGTCAAAGGTTAACAGCATGCCGCTGGTCATGGTTTTTTTACCTGCCATCTCGATAGTAGAACCTGCTTGTATTAAATGACATTATTTTACATATATACCAATTTAACAGCTGCTCATAATAAAAGGATTTTTCATGTCAGCCAAGTCTTCTACGCTTCGAGGCCGAGCGCGTCCTGTGCTATGGACCATTAGCCTCATCTTGCTCTGTGCCTCCCTTTTTACCCAAACTCACGCCACTCCCAGTCAGCCAACGCTAAAAAAACTCGATAAAGTAGGTAATATACTCGAAAACGATGCATCACAGTGGTCATGCGTCAGTGATCTAGAAACAGGGCTGATTTGGGAAAAAAAAGACCCAACGAGCGCACTTCACGGACATGACAGTTTCATTTGGTATCAACCTGAACAATTAACCTCAGGGGCTTCAAGAGCACACCCAGATGAGGCGTGGGCTGACAGTACTTGCTATGGCTTTGACCCAGATGATTCAAGCAGTTTTTGTAATACTAGCGCCTACACCGACAGGGTAAACTTAAGCAATTATTGCGGCTACAGCGACTGGAGGCTTCCAACGGCTGATGAGCTGTTAAGCTTAGCTGATCCGACACGCCAACAAAATAATCAGTCGCCACGACTCGACACGCGCTTCTTTATATTTCATGCACCGTTTCTTTTTTGGACCAATTCAGTGAATGAGCAGGATGTTGTGCTCACCGTTTTTGAAGATGATAGGGTTTTTGCAAACGCTGAGCGAAGCGATACTATTTCAATCCGGCTGGTGCGCGGAAATAGTCAGTAACAACTAGGCTCGATTTACTAGCCATAATGGTTTGCAAGTGAGAAAATTCAGCTTCATTTTTAAATTGAAGCTGATCTTATGACCCCATTACTACCCACTGAGCTATCATTACTGCCCGTCCCGACTTGGCATTTATTTGCCGATGCTAATCTATTAGCACGCCAAGCAACTAGCGATATACTAAAAACTGCCGCTGAGTCGATAAAAAGCAAAGGTTCATTTCACATTGTTTTAGCCGGCGGCACGACGCCTAAACATATCTACAAACAACTTGCCCAATCAGATGCTGATTGGCAGCACTGGCATATCTATCTAGGCGACGAACGTTGCCTGCGCACAGATGACCCAGAGCGCAACAGCGTCATGGCCAAGCAGTGCTTAGTGCAGGACGTATCAATTCCTGAGTCACAGATTCATTTTATGCCTTCAGAGCTTGGCCCAGAGGCCGCTGCACAGGCGTATCAAGAAACCTTATCGCATCTAGAGTCGTTTGATATGGTGCTGCTAGGGATGGGTGAAGATGGCCATACCGCCAGCTTATTTCCAGGTCACGTTCACAATACCGAGCAATTAGTACACCCCGTTTTTAACGCACCCAAGGCGCCTTCAGAGCGAGTCAGCCTAAGTTCAGCGTGCCTGAGCAACAATGCAAATTTGTTGATATTCATCACTGGACAGTCAAAACATGAACGCGTAATTGATTGGATTAGCGGCGTTTCAATGCCTGTGACAACTGTAAAATCCAACCAAAATGCGGCAGTTTATTGTGATCACGCCGCATGGATCGGCAAAGCCATAAACCAAATTAAGACCGCTTAGCAAACACTCTGAAAATCAAAGGATGTGGTGTGAAAAGATAGGGACAACATTTGCGTTAATTGCGACATTTAAGAAACGAATAAAACTCTCACAATAAAAATAGTAAAGAGTACTAAAAATATGAAAATTTTAGCCGCTGACATTAGCGCTGACCACGCAGAGCTGTCTTTACTTAAAGTCTCTATTAATGGTCAGCGGCAACCCTTGTTTCGTCACCGATATGAGCCTTGTAATTTCTCTAGCCCAAGGCGGCTAATAGAGCAGTTCTTACATGACGCCGATGCTAAATCTACGCTAATTGAGCGATTTTGTCTGTCCATCGCCGCACCTGTCGAAAACAACCAATCAACGCTGAACCCGCTTAACTGGGCGTTTGATGCCAAGCAATTAGGTGAGCAGTTTTATATTAATGATGTCTCGCTGATTAGTGATTTTGATTCGGCTGCGCGCGGTATTGACGCGGCGTCACAAAAAGGATTATTTACACTAAACGAAGGGGCCAATCATGAGCGGGGCATTCGTGTTATCACCGGCGCAGGGCATGGCCTTGGGTTAGCGTGGATGGATCATAGCCAAGATGCGTTTAATAAAAATGACAGCGAAGGCGGCATGGTAAATTTTGCCCCCATCGATAAGGAGCAGATAGATTTATTAGAGTACTTGATGAAACGTTTCAATCACGTCTCCTATGAGCGCATTCTTTCTAACGAAGGCCTGCAAGAGCTCTATCGCTACTGCAAACAAAAAGACCAACCGTCATCTGATGCCTTTGAGGCTCACAAGCTAAGCGTTCCACAAATTATCAAAGCCGCGGCAACTGACCTCGCCGCTGAACGTGCGATTAAACTGTTTGTCACCACTTACGGCGCCTATGTAGGTAATTTAGCCCTGCTGTATCAGCCGATGGGCGGGATCTATGTAGGCGGACAAGTCGCCACTGAATTGCAGCACTGGATGCAATCCGAACACTTCTTAAAAGCCTGTATGAAAAAAGGCCGTATGAGCAAATTAGTCGAGCAAACCCCCATCTATTTGGTGACAGACTCTGATATCAATTTACAAGGTGCGATCGAGACCGCCACTCATCACTATTAACCGCGCCTTTGGGTCATCAATTGTTAAGCAATAGATATTACACTGC
>Ga0115031_1000414_pt1 | contig 30360 bp, 29 predicted proteins | sample Maine_Asex4_meta_FD_87301 | JGI IMG/M metagenome (GOLD analysis project Ga0115031, IMG submission 87301) | Marine algal microbial communities from Maine, USA - Maine_Asex4_metaG | ecosystem: Host-associated > Algae > Red algae > Unclassified | place: Maine, USA | collected 2015-01-05
CGGCAACGACGTGCCCGTCGACTCGCCGGTCGGGCCGAGCGACGAAGTTGCGGTCCTGCCGCCCGTGTCGGGAGGATGCGAGTGACCGCCGCCGGCACCGAAGTCGACCCTGCGGCGCTCCCACTCGATGCGCTTCGTGCGCTGCGCCGACAACTGCAGCACGAAGACGACCTCGTGTCCTACGCACGCCGTGTCGCCCAAGCCCGGATGGACCTCGTCGCAAGTGAGCATGTGCGTCGCGACGCTGGCCCCGACGCCGACCTGAGCGAGCAGATCGGCGAGGTACTCAGCCAGCACCTCACCGGTGGCCCAGCTCGTCCGCCGCGTCCCACTGAAGATCTGAGCGACAACCCGCTCGCCGACGAGCTCGACGCGATTTGTGCTGCGAACCACCTCGGCCGGCTCACCGACCTCGACGAGGCCGAACTCGCTGCGCTGTCGAGCGCCATCGGTGAGTTCGAGAGTCGTGTGTCGGCCGATCGTCGCGAACGGTTGGACCGGCTCGACGCGTTGAGCGCCGAACTCGTCCGCCGCTACCGCGACGGCGAAGCCGACGTCGACGCCCTCCTCGCCGATTGATCTTCCCGGCGCTCGTTGCGGCGTCAGCGCCGACAGCTCTGGCGGACGGTTGGTCACCGAGACGATCGCGCCGTTAGCGTCAGTGGAGTGGTGCAACGTGTCGCAGTGATCTCGCTCCACACGTCGCCACTCCTGCAGCCGGGGTCAGGCGACAGCGGTGGCATGAACGTCTACGTACGAGAACTGGTTTCGTCCTTGTCGCAGGCCGGCGTCGAGTGCACGACCTTCACTCGTGCTGATCGTGAGGGCCTGCCGTCCGAGGTGATGGTCGAACCGGGGCACCGCGTCGTCTACATCGAGGCCGGCCCACACCACCTCCCCAAGGAAGCGCTGCCCGACATCTCCGATCAGTTCTGTCACGGGGTGATGGAATGGATCAGGGCCAACGAGCGCCCGGACGTCATCCACGGCAACTACTGGCTGAGCGGTGTGGTCGGCCACCACCTGAAACACGAACTCGGCGTGCCGTTTGTGTCGACGTTCCACACGCTCGCCCGCGTCAAAGCCGAGGGCGGCGACCCGGAACCCGCATGGCGTGACCGTGCCGAGGCCGAGATCATCCAGTGTTCCGATGCGATCTGCGTGAGTTGCGTCGAGGAAGAGGAGCAGTTCCGCCGGCTCTACGGCGATCCGGCTGGCCGCATCGAAATCATCTCGCCGGGCGTCGAGCACGCGTTCTTCGCACCGGGTGACCAGGCCGCTGCTCGCAAAGCAATCGGCTTCGACCCCGACCGACCGCTCCTGCTGTTCGTCGGCCGCATCCAACCGCTGAAGGGTCCCGATGTGGCGATCCAGGCACTTGCCGAACTCGGACGCACCGACGTGCAACTCGCAATCGTCGGTGGCTCGAGTGGTCGCAACGGCGACATCCAGGCCGCCGAGGCGCACGCGCTTGTCGACGAACTCGGTCTTCACGATCAGGTGCACTTCATCGAGCCCCAACCACACCACATCCTGTCGACCTGGTACCGGGCCGCTGACGTCGTCCTCGTGCCGAGTCGCAGCGAGAGTTTCGGCCTCGTTGCCCTCGAGGCTGCGGCGTGCGGTATCCCGGTCGTTGCAAGCGCGGTCGGCGGGCTGCTCAGCCTCGTCGACGACGGCGACACCGGCTACCTCGTCGAAGGTCGGCGCCCTGGCGACTTCGCTGCTGCCATTGCCAAGATCCTCGGCGACGCCGACCTCGCGGCGTCGATGAGCGCAGCGGCGGTCGTGCGCGCTCGGTCCTACACGTGGCGCGCGGCAGCGGAGCGGTTGCGCTCGCTGTACGCCGACCTCGGCATCGGTGAGCAGGTCAGCTGCCACGCCGACGTCGTCACCGAAGTCCTCGACATCGAAGACGTCCTCGACGCGTCTGCGCTGCGCTATCTCCCACTCGACGAGGCGGCATCATGACCGGCAGTTCAGGAACCTCAGGAGCGTTCGACGGCGCCCAGCTCGCCGTGCTCGAACGACAGATCGACGAATGGCTCGGTGAACTCGACACACAGCACGATCACATCGTCGCCGTCGACCGGTCACCCGATGGCGATGCCCGCTGGTTCGTCCGCATGGCTGGCGAGGACAAGGACTACATCACCGTGTGGTTCGTCCTCGGGCAGCGCACCTTGCGCTTCGAGACCTATGTGCTGCCCGCCCCGGAGGAGAACCACGCCGAACTGTACGAACACGCACTGCGACGCAATGATCGGATCGTCGGCGCACGGTTCTCGATCGGTGCCGAGGACGGCATCTTCCTACGCGGCGAGACCCCGGTCGGCCAGGTGGACCTCGATGCGCTCGACAACGCACTCGGGCTGCTCTATGCGCAGGTCGAGCAGTGCTTCACCGGCATGCTCCGGATCGGATTCGCCAGCCGATTCAACGGCTGAGCACGAGTTCGTGCCGACTCGGTCGGTCGTGGTGAGCAATGCGAACCGACGATTCCAGTTGTCGCGTTCCCCTTCGGTCGTCCCGACACCCACTGTCAGAGTGTTCGGGTGGATACGTCTCGGGGGAGTCGGTCCCTCGTATCCACCCGGACATTCACCGCTGATCTGGCGCGGTAGCTTCGGCGCGATGAGCGACACCGGGCAACCCGCAGCCACGACGGACTCCACGGGCGCGCTGGCTGGCAACGACGCCGCTGCTGCTGCGGTTCGCGATGGAGTCGATCCGGTCGATGTCGTGATGATCGGCGGCGGGAACATGGGCGCCGCCCTCCTCGGCGGCATGATCGACTCCGGTTCGTTCGAGCCCGCCCGACTCGCTGTGGTCGAGCTGCTCGACGCCCGCCGCGCTCAGCTGCTCGACATGTTCCCAGGCGTGGCGGTGCTCGATGCGGTTCCGCCCTGCCGCTCAGCAGTGCTTGCGGTGAAGCCGAATGGCGTCTCGGCTGCGGCCGAATCCGCCGTTGCCGCTGGGGCGACACAGATCTTGTCGATCGCTGCGGGGGTCGACCTGGCGGCGATCGAAGCCGCGACGGGCGCCGGTGTCGCCGTCGTGCGATGCATGCCGAACACGCCAGCGCTCGTCGGCCTCGGCACGTCGGCCATCGCTGGCGGCAGCATGGCTACCGATGACGACATGGCGTGGGCCGAAGCAATCCTGTCCGCTGTCGGCATCGTCGACCGGCTGCCAGAAGAGCAGATCGACGGCTTCACCGGCGTGGCCGGATCAGGTCCGGCATACATCTTCCTCGTCGCCGAGGCACTCACCGATGCAGCCGTCGCCGAGGGCATCGACCGGCCGGCTGCCGAGCGCGTCGTGAGCCAGTTGTTGCTTGGTGCATCCACCCTGCTGGCGCGCGATGGAGACCCGGCGACACTGCGACGCAACGTCACTTCACCCAACGGTACGACCGCAGCGGGGTTGGCCGTACTCGAAGCACACGACCTCCGCGCAACGTTCGGCGCCGCAGTGCAAGCCGCTGCAGAACGCAGTCGCGAACTCGGACGATGAGCGGCGTGAGTCGGTCGAGCGGGACAGAGCAGCGACGCGACAGAGCCGATGCCAACCCCCCAGGTGACACCGGCTCCGTCACGCGCAGCTCGCCGTTGCCGGCGAAGGCGTGATTCATCCCTCACCATAGGCCGTGACCACGGGTGTGACAAGAGCCACGTCAGCCCATCAGCGAAGCGTCTGGGTCGGATACTTTCGTGCCGGACGTGAATGTCGCTGTCAGGAAGGGCGGATCGAGACCGGCTGCGGCGTGGAGCCGGGCCCAGCGTCGTTCGAGGCGACGCTCGGGCTGAGCGTCACCTGGTCGCCAGCATCGAGCGCGAGCTCTTCGGACGCTGATCGCTGGTCCATCGCCAGCGCCAACATGCCGCTCGAATCGACGACCAGCCCAACCGCGCCTCCGGCGAGTTCGGCGAACGACTCGGCGCGCACTGCACTGCGGGTGACGCCGCCCGAGGGGTCGGTCGGCGCGCTGATCCGGACGTCGATGCGGTCCCCGAATGTCGAAGCGAGGTCGTCGGAGCCCACGTTGAGTTGGACGTTGCCGAAGCGGTCGACCCAGAGCACCTGGGCAATGACGGACGCGTCGTCGGCCTGGGGGAGTGGGATCACGCCCGGCAGGAGCAGGTCGGCGTCGACTTCGTCACCGAGTTCCATCAGGTCGACCCCGTTGCAGAGATGCGCGGCGGCGGGGGCGAAGACGTCGCGCCCGGCAAAGGTCGCACCGATCGCATGCAACTGGTAGTCGGCGTTGGTGAGTTGCACGCATCGGCCGGCACCGCCTGCCATCGACACTGCGGGTGCGAGCAGCCCGTTGTCTGGGCCGACGAGCACGCCTTCGCCGTCGGAGACCTCGACGGCGATGGCCCTGCGGCTGGTCGCGACACCGGGGTCGACCACTGCGAGCACGACGCCCGATGCCACGTAGCTGATGCTGCGCGCCAACGCGAGCGATCCGGCTCGCACGTCGAACGGGGCGATGCCATGAGTCAGGTCGATGAGGCGGGCATGGGGTGCCAGCTCGCGGACGATCGAGGTGCAGACACCGACGAATTCGTCCTGGTGTCCGTAGTCGCTCAGGAAGGAAACGGTGTCGTACCTGCGGCCCATCGCCATCGACGCTACCCCTGCCTGGCCTGTCCGGATCGGGCCAGGTCCAAAACGGATCCGGAACGGACCTGGCCCGAAGCGGATGGGTCACACTGGGCGAAACACGCGTGGTCCACGTTGGTCGGTTTCGTCGCGCGACCGTACGATGGAGAGCAATGGCCGTTGGTTCTCGTCCTCTCGTTCCATCTCGGCTTGCGCCGGGTGGCGTGGCGCACGGCAACCGTCGTACCCCGACCACCGTTCTCGGTGCCTACGTAGCGCTCACCAAGCCGCGCATCATCGAACTGCTGCTGATCACGACGGTGCCGACGATGATCCTTGCTGAGCGTGGTTGGCCGGCGACCTGGCTGGTCTTCGTCACCCTCGTCGGCGGCACGCTGTCAGCTGGCAGTGCGAATGCTGTCAACATGTACGTCGATCGTGACATCGATGCGCTCATGGAGCGCACGCAGAGCCGACCACTCGTCACCGGAGCAATCGAGCCGCGCAATGCGCTGATCTTCGCCGTGAGCTTGCAAGTGGTGGCCTTCGCCGTGCTGTGGGCCGGCGCGAACCTGCTGTCTGCGGTGCTCGCATTCGCCGCAGCGGCGTTCTACATCGGGATCTACACCCTCTGGTTGAAGCGGACGAGCCGCCAGAACATCGTCATCGGTGGTGCAGCCGGCGCCGTTCCGGTCCTCGTCGGCTGGTCTGCCGTGCAGAACAACGTCACGTGGACACCCATCGTGTTGTTCATCGCGATGTTCTTGTGGACACCGCCGCATTTCTGGGCGCTGGCGGTCAAGTACGCCGACGAGTACCGCGCCGCCGGCGTGCCGATGCTGCCCAGCGTCGCCACGATGTCCGAGACCGTCCGCCTGATGACCTGGTACACGGTCGCCCTGGTTATCTCGACGCTCGTTCTCGTTCCCGTCGCAGATCTCGGTTGGATCTATGGCGTGTCGGCCCTGGTTCTCGGCGCGATCTTCCTCGCCGGAACGATCGCTCTCGCGAAGTTCCCGACCGCAGCGGCAAGCATGCGGCTCTTCGGTTTCTCCATCACCTACGTCACGTTGCTCTTCGGGGCGATGTCGCTCGACGTTCTCGTCGAGTACGGCTGGTGATGGACGCAATTGCAGCGCCCTTTTCGACGCGCGCTGCGCCCGCCGCCACGCTTGTGAACTTGCACCCCCGGCGCATCAGGGCCACACAGCACGTTTCTCGCTGTGATTTCAGAAGATCCGCCCCTCTGCAAGTAGTCTCGGGCCGTTGTGTCCCACGGCCTGCCGTCGATCTGATCCGTAGAACCTGAAACTGTGAGCTCCATTTCGTATGACCACCATTGATCCCACCACCGATGCCGTCACGGCAGCGGTCGACGAGAGCACCGATGTCGCGCCCGGCGCATTCGGCGAGCTCCTGGCAGCCATCGTCGACTGGCTGACCTCCAGTGACCACAAGAAGATCGGGCGACTGTTCCTCGGCGGCGGCCTGCTCGGCCTGCTCGGCACGGCGATTGTCAACGTGCTGATCAGCGTCGACCGAGCCGGCATCGTCGACATCGCTGACGACGCGATGCCCCAGCTCCTCGATGCACAGCGAGTCGGTCTCGTCTTCGGCACCCTGTTGCCCCTCTCCGTCGGCCTCTGCGTGGCGGTTGTTCCGATGCAGCTCGGCGCTCGTGCGCTGGCGTTCCCCCGCCTCGCCGCCACCGGCTTCTGGATGTGGGCCAGCGGCCTGCTCTTCGCCGTCATCGCACTCGCGAACAACGGCGGTGGCTTGGGCGGCAACTCCGACGCAGTCGACCTGTTCCTCGGCGCCCATGGCGTCATGGCCATCGGTCTCGCCGCGGTCGGCGCATCCATTGCCGTGAGCGTGCTCACGACCCGGGCGCCCGGCATGACCATGCGTCGTGTTCCGTTCTTTTCGATGTCGGCGCTGGTCACAGGCCTGGGCGTCGTGCTCGTGATGCCGGTCCTGCTCGGCACACTCGCCTACCTCTTCGTCGATCACCGCAACGGCCGTGAGGCATTCGGCGGCAACACCGGCCTCTATGAATGGGCACTCTGGATCTTCACACAGCCCACGAGCTTCCTCTTCGCCATCCCAGCGCTCGGTGTGCTCGCCGAAGGTGCTGTGTTGCTCTTCAAGCAGCGTGCGCCCGCTCGCGGCGTCATGTATGCCGGGTTCGCGCTCGTCGGCGTCGCAGCATTTGCTGGCGTCACCCAGCAGGCAGTGTTCAACATCGCCGAGATCGACACGCTCAACGCCGATGCCGTCGGCGACATCGTGCCGTCTGCGTTCTTCAATCTGCTGCCGCTCCTCGGCCTCACCGTGGTGCTGCTGATGTCGATGTTCCTCGCCAAGCCGATCAAGGGTCACAAGCCCAACCTGACTCCGGCGATGGCATTCGGCTTCCTCGGTACCGGCATGGTCATGGTCGGCGTGCTCGGTAACGCTCTGTTCTCCATTGCCGACCTCGACTTGCGGGGTTCGACCTTCGAAGAAGGTGCGCTCGTCTACGTCGCCTACGGCCTGGTGCTCGGAGCGCTCGGTGGCATGGCCCACTGGTCCTCCAAGCTGTGGGGCTGCCAGCTCGCCACCGCCAAGGTGCTGCCGCTGGCACTGCTCGGGGTGCTCGCCACGGTGCTTGCGTCGCTGCCCAACTACATCGCCGGCTTCGACCAATCACGCGACATCTACTCAACGGTGATTGCTGTCGGTCATGCTCTCATGGCGTTGACCGTCCTCGGCTTCGTCGGCCTGCTCGCTCAAACCGTGCGCAGCGAACGCCATGGTGAGGGAGCCAGCGACGATGCAGTCGACGATCCGTACGACGGCCAGACCCTGGAGTGGTCGATCCCGTCACCGGCACCGCTGAACAACTTCGTCGAACCGCCGACCGTGATGTCGGCCGAACCCCTCGCCGACAGCAAGCCGAACTACGGCCAGCTTCCTCAAGCTGATGCCGACGAGAAAGGCGCCAACTGATGCAGGCCCTCACCGCCGGTCCCGCTGCCGCACCCCGCCGCCAGATCATCGCTGGCTCGGTCATCGCCAGCATGGCAATCGTGATGCTCACGGGCGGCATGCTCGCCGTCTGGTCCGAGCAGCGCACCAACTTCGTCGAGCGTGACGGCAACTGGCTCCCCAATGGCGTCGTCATTCCCGAAGTCGCCGCCAACGTCGCGCTCATCGCCTTCATCGCGATCTGTACGTTCGCCCAGTGGGCCGTGTGGGCTGTGCGCCGTCACGATCGCAGCCACGCAGCCTTTGCGTTCGGCGCCACGGCGCTCGTTGCGATCATGGTGATCAACGCGCAAGCGTTCATCTACTCCGACATGGGCCTCGGTATCGCCGACGGCGCCTACGCAACCATGTTCTATGCCGTCACCGGCATGTTCATGCTGCTCATGATCATTGGTGTGGCCTTCACGGCCGTCGCCGCTTTCCGCTCGATCGGCGGGCGGAGTGACAACGACATCGTCGTTGCACACGCCATCTACTGGTACACGATGGCAGCAGTGTTCACCGCCATCTGGTTCGTCGTCTACGTCACCAAGTGAGTTCTTGATGTTCACCACAGGTTCCAAACTCCTCATCGGCGGTTCCGTCCTCGCGACGGTCGCTGCGATCGTGTACGGCATCAGCCAGAACGAGGCCCTCGGCATCGTCGGGTTGATCTCGGCTGCGCTGGCACTCGCGCTGCTTGCGACGTTCAACGTCTGGGCGCGGGACTCCAACCTCTCGGCAATGGACACGGCAGCGATCACCACGTCCGACGCTGCTGCGAACCCTCCGGGTGCCAGCATCTGGCCGATGGTCTTCGCCGTCGGCGGAGCAGTCGTGCTCGTCGGCCTCGTCACCCAGCAGACCGTCTTCACCATCGGCCTGGTCATCGTCGCAGCGGCCGGGGCGCAGTGGGCCGTGCAGGCCTGGGCCGAAGCCGCAACCGACGACAGCACCATTGCAAATGACGTCCGCTCGCGCATCGCGAACCCGCTCGAGTACCCGTTGCTCGGTGCACTGTCGGTCGGCGTGATCGCCTTCGCCTTCAGCCGCGTCATGCTGTGGCTGTCCAAGACCAACACGACGATCGCCTTCTCGCTGCTCGCCACGCTCGTGGCTTGCATCGCCTTCTTCTTCGCATTCCGTCCGTCGATCAAGCGTGGCGCCATCAGCGGTGCGCTCGGCCTCGGCGCTGTGGCGATCGTGGCCAGTGGTGTCGCTGCCGGCGTCGACGGCGAACGTGACATCCACGTGCACGAGACGACCGGAGGCGACGCTGCTTACGTGTGTGACTCGGCCAAGAAGTTCGAAGCCGACAAGAAAGCCAGCCAGACAGTCGCAACGAAGGCGTCGACCTACACGATCACCCTCACCAGCGGCGGCGAGCTGACGTACGACGCTCCGGGTTTCGTCGGGAATCCCGACGTGATGGACCTGCCCCGGTCCAATGCGAACAACATCGTCTTCCGCAACGACTCCGGTGAGGAACATCGCCTCACCGTCGATCTCGGCGTCGCCCCGATCGACGAAGACGAAGAAGAAGCGGGGGGTCACGGCGGCGAGGAAGGCCCCGAGACCCTGAAGGGTGAGTCGGTCGACAAGAGCGACCGGTTGCTCCGGTGCACGACGCTCATCGAGTCAGGTGCTGCCCAACTCCTCACGCTCGAGGTCGATGTACCGAGCTTCGATCCTGAAGTCGTCGATGCCGGTGGCTACCGGTTCTATGTTCCCGGTACCGATGCCGAGTTGGGGCTGTACGTCCCGTGATTGTTCGCAACGCAACGAGTGACCTTCAACCTATGACCACGAGAATGCAGGCAGTGTCTCCACAAAGTACGGTCAAAAACGTGACCCGCCGATCCCGTCTCCTTCGCACGACCGCTGCAGCCTCGCTTGCGATGTTCGTTGCTGGCTGCGCCAAAGACGCGCCGCAGGACACCTGGCAACCCGAAGGCCCCAACGCGGCGATGATCCACCGTCTCGACAACTTGGTCTTTGCCATCGCCGGCATCGTCGGCGTGGTCGTGTTCGGCGTGATCGGCTTCGCACTCTGGAAGTACCGCGACCGCGGTCAACCCATCCCCGAACAGACGCACGGCAAGCCGGCGCTGGAAATAGCGCTCACGATTCTCCCGGCGCTCATCCTCATCGGAATCGCCATCCCGACGGTCGGCACGATCATGGCGCTGAACGAGACCGACGACACCGAGTGCATCATCAATGTCACCGGCCAGCAATGGTGGTGGGAGATCGACTACCCGGTCCAAGCCGGCTGCGGCGGTATCGACGAACCAATCGTCACCTCGGGCCAGATGGTCATCGAAACAGGTACCAAGGTCCTCGTCCGTGGCACGAGCCGCGACGTCATCCACTCCTGGTGGATCCCTCGCCTCAACGGCAAGCGCGACATGGTCCCCGGCCGCATCCACACCGTCCGTCTCGAAGCCGATCGACCCGGCATCTATGCGGGCCAGTGCACCGAGTTCTGCGGCCTGAGCCACGCCAACATGCGCATGGAAGTCATCTCGATGAACTCCGAAGACTTCGCCAAGTGGAAGGCGAACCAGCTCGAAGACTACGTCCCGCCAATCGAAGGCAGCCCTGCGGCGGTCGGCGAATCAACGTTCATCACCCAGTGCTCACGCTGCCACCAGGTCGACGGCCTCGAAAACGCTGACGGCACGCTGAACATCGCTCGCCCCGATCAGAACGTGTGGTCAGGTGCAGCGCCGAACCTCACCAACTTCATGACGCGCAACACCTTCGCCGGTGCGTCGTGGAACCTGCTCAGCGAGCAGTGCCGACCCGACGTGTGGGCAGCTGATTCCAGCGAAGTCGCTGCGGCGTACCTCGAAGGGGTCACCGACGAGTGCCTCAACGAAGTCGAGCTGCGTGATTGGCTCCGGAACGCTCCGGCGATGAAGCCGATGTACACCGACCCTGAAAGCCTCGAAGAGACCGACGGTCTCCCACGCGGCATGCCCTACTTGGCCCTGAGTGAAGATCAGATCGATCAGCTCATCGCCTACCTGCTCGAGCGCAAGTGACACGGAGCGACTGACACATGGCCATCATCGAACGCCCAACCGAGACCGCACCGGAGTATGTCGCTCCGGTGCCCACTGCCTCTGGCACCTACGGCTACCTTCGCCGACCCGTCGAGACCGAGGGCTGGCGCTCGTGGGCCTTCACGGTCGATCACAAGAAGATCGGCATCGTGTATGGCGTCGTGGCGATGTTCTTCTTCATCGTCGGCGGTGTCGAAGCCGGCCTGATCCGTCTCCAGCTCGCCGGCCCCGACGGCACGATCCTGTCTGCTGACAAGTACAACCAGATGTTCACGATGCACGCCACCACCATGGTGTTCCTCTTCGTGATGCCGATGGCAGCGGCCTTCGCCAACTACTTCATCCCGCTCCAGATCGGTGCCCGCGACGTTGCCTTCCCGCGACTCAACGCGCTGTCGCTGTGGGTGTTCGTCTTCGGTGGCATCTTCCTCAACACGTCGTGGTTCCTCGGCGGCGGTGCCGACGGTGGCTGGTTCATGTACGCCCCGAACAGTTCGGTTCCGTTCAGTCCCTCGAACGGTGTCGACTTCTGGACACTCGGTCTGCAGATCACCGGTATTGCGTCGCTCGTCGGTGCGGTCAACTTGATCACGACGGTGCTCAACATGCGTGCGCCGGGCATGTCGATGATGAAGATGCCGATCTTCACCTGGATGGCTTTCGTCACCCAGATGCTGCTGCTGTTCGCCATGCCGGTGATCACCGTGGCGCTGTTCCTGCTGATGTTCCAGCGTTCCTTCGGCGCCACCTTCTTCAGCGTCGAAGCCGGAGCCGACCCGCTGCTGTGGCAGCACCTGTTCTGGATCTTCGGTCACCCAGAGGTGTACATCATCGTGTTGCCGAGCTTCGGCATCATCTCCGAGGTGCTCCCCGTCTTTTCCAAGAAGCCGCTGTTCGGCTACCCGTTCGTCGTGTTCTCGGGCGCAGCGATCGGCTTCGTCGGATGGGGCGTCTGGGCGCACCACATGTTCGCTTCGGGTCTCGGTCCGATCTCGGTGGCGGTCTTCTCCGTCGCCACGATGGCCATCGCAGTACCCACCGGCGTGAAGATCATCAACTGGACCCTCACGATGTGGGGCGGCAAGTTGACCTTCACCACGGCAATGCTCTTCGCTGTCGGACTGATCGTCCAGTTCACCGTCGGTGGTCTGTCCGGTGTCACGCACGCCGTTGCGCCGTCTGACACGCAGCAGACCGACACGTACTACATCGTCGCCCACTTCCACTACGTGATCTTCGGTGGCGGCGTGCTCGGCCTGTTCTCCGGTTTCTACTACTGGTGGCCCAAGGTGTTCGGCAAGATGCTCAGCGAGAGCTGGGGCAAGTGGAACTTCTGGCTGATGATCGTCGGCATGAACCTCACCTTCGGTCCCATGCACATCATTGGTCTGCAAGGCCAGCCGCGCCGGATGTACGTCTGGACCGAAGAGCGGGCAGGCGAAGGATTCTTCAACCTCGGATTCTGGAACCTCGTCGCAACGATCGGCACCCTCATCCTCGGCATCGGCATCCTGCTGTTCCTCGTCAACGTCTGGGTCACACATCGCCCGGGCAGCAAGACACCGCAGGCACCTGCTGATCCGTGGGACGCACGCAGCCTCGAATGGATCACGAGCAGCCCGCCGAAGGAGTACAACTTCGCCCGGACGCCCTCCGTGTCGCACCTCGACGAGTTCTTCCATCGCAAGTACGAAGACCAAGCCGGCGAGCCCGATGCTGATGGTCACAACGATTCCGCAGCACACGACTACGTCCAGGTCCGCACCGGCGAGCAAGTCATCCAGATCGAAGAAGACAACGCCGATCCGAACATCCACCTCCCGGCGCCCTCGTACTGGCCGATGGTCTTGGCATTCGCTCTACCGGTCATGGCATACGGCGTCATCTACAACACGTTGCTGATCATCGTCGGTGCGGCGATCGCCGTCATGGCAATGTTCGGGTGGGCACTCGAGCCTGCCGACGCCGACGACTCCGATTTCGACCCGAAGCCCGATGGCCCCGAAGACGGCGAGAAGAGCAAGGAGTTGGCCAATGTCTGATTCGCTGATCTCCGACACGGTCAAGGACGCCGTCGACATCGTCAAGGATCACGCCAACGACGAACACGAGCACGACGTCGACGCCGGCGACACGGCCCACGGTGGCCACGACGATCACGGCGGACATCACACCTCGCTCGGCCTGTCGAACACGAAGCTGGCGATGTGGCTGTTCCTCGGCTCGGAATGCCTGCTGTTCGGTGGCCTGATCTCGACCTACATGCTGTACCGCAATCGGCACTCCGAGAACCTCGGTCCTGACCAGTTGTGGGACATCCCGTTCACGTCGGCATCGAGCTTCGTGCTGCTCACCTCGTCACTCACCATGGTGCTCGCTGTGAGTGCGGCGAACCGCAAGGATCTCCGCAACACCAAGATCTACCTGGGAGTCACGGCGATTCTCGGCGGGCTCTTCCTGGCCGGTCAGATCTACGAGTTCACGACGTTCTATCGAGAAGGGCTCGGGTTCACCACGAGCTTGTTCTCGTCCAGCTTCTTCACGCTCACCGGCTTCCACGGTGCGCACGTCGCAATCGGCATCACGATGCTGGTCGCAACAATCGGCATGATCCAGAAGGACAAGATCTCCGGAGACAAAGCAGAAGCGGTCGAGATGGTCGGCCTCTACTGGCACTTCGTCGACGTCGTCTGGATCATCATCTTCACCCTCGTCTACCTGATTCCGGCTTGACTACATGACCGACACGCTCGACACCAACACGAACACCCACAACAGCAGCGACGAAGCTCACGACGAGCACGCACACCACGGCCCGACCGACAAGCAGTTCGTCACGATCTTCATCATCCTCGCTGTGCTGACCGCCATCGAGGTGGCTGTCAGCTACATCGACATCGGCCCGGCGTTCATCCCGGTGCTGCTCGGCTTGATGGTCGTGAAGTTCTTCACCGTGGTTCTCTACTTCATGCACATCAGGTTCGATCACAAGCTGTTCGGGCGCCTGTTCTACATCGGTCTGTTCCTCGCCGTCCTGGTCTACGCCGCAGCGCTGTCGACTTTCCAGTTCTTCGCCGGCTGAAGCCACTGACGGACGGCCGCGACCGGCCGACCGCTGACCCGGATCACCATCGCATGTATCAGGGTGGGTTCCGGCGCCTCATCTGAGGTGTATGCAATGCACTCGCCAGATCTCCAGCCACGATCGGGTCCGACCCGGCCGGTGTGACCCAGATGGTTGGCGGTCGTTATGACCGGGCGCTTGGTCTCGTACTCCCTGTCGGTTCCCGACAGTGGGATCAGCGCTGGCATCCTGCGTCAACTGGAGATCAGTTGGACGACGTTGCGCCAGTTCAACCGAACGCTGCCGGTCGTGCTCTTCATGCACGGGCAGGTACCCGAACCTGTTGCGCGCCTCAGTCGATCCCTGGACATCATGGTCGACGAAGGCCCGACCTACCGGGAGCGGCTCGCTGCCTCGTGTCCTGTCGGTGCCGAAGCACTTGGGACCTATCCGACGTTACACAAGTTCCTGAACTTCGCACGGATCGGCGGGAGCGGCGCCCGCCAGGTCCTGTGCTGTGACTGCGACACGATCTTCGCCGGTGACGTCGACGATCTGTTCGAGGGGTATGCGACGGCGGCTGACGTGGTCGGTCGTGAGGAGATGAGGACACGACGGAGCCCCTACGGATACGACCCGAGTTTCATCGACGAAGATGCCGTCGCCGCACTGGGCGTCGCCACTGCTTCGGCGCCGCTGCCGCCGTTCAACCTCGGCGCCGTGCTGCTGAACGATCTCGACTGGTCGGTCCTGGCAGCTGCCCAGGAGCGCTTCATCGACTTCGCATGGCGGTTCGTCACCTGGATGGCGTTACACCCCGTGGGCGCTGACAGCAAGTTTGCCGAGTTCGACGGCGTCGCGCTCGCGCTCCGTGACATGACGGGACACGACGTCTCACGGCAGTTGCCGTACCCATCGACCAACCGGTGGATCCTCGACGAGGTCTGCCTGTGGCTTGCCCTCGGTCAGGTCGGCAAGCTCAGCTACGCCGACTTCTCACCGTTCGATGTGGCGCAGAACGGCGAGTTCGTCAACTCTCGTCCCGGTGCACCCGGCTGGACGATGTGCCACTACTTCTCGTCATCACTGGACGTCGTCGAGCAGTGGCTCGCATCCGCTGCGTGACACCCCACCGTTCGCTCAAGGGCAACTGATCCACCAACCACCCAAACACACATCACACAGGAGGAAGACCAATGGCCACCCGAAAGTCCACCAAGAAGTCAGCGGCGAAGAAGACCGCCAAACGGCCTGCGACGAAGAAGTCCGCAGCACCCAAAGCCGAGCAGTTTCCGCGCAAGATCTACGCGAACGCGTCGCCGATCTCAGTCAGCCAGGTGTCGATGTTCGAAGCCGGCGTCGTGCCGGACGCGACCAACGTCGGCTACTTCGCCTCCGAGCCCGCCGACGTCGAACGTGCAGTGAACCTGCTGCGCGACGCCGGCTTCGACGTGTTGGCGGCGAACGAGTACCTCGTCAACATCTGTGGCTCGCGTACGACCTACGAAAGGGCCTTCGGCACAGACCTCGTGATGGTCGAGCGCCCGGTCTTCAAGCAGGGCGAGCAAGCCCAAGGCACGCACATCGACTGCACTGACTCCGACGTCCCGGGGCTGATCCCGGTGGCCGGAACCCGCTTCGAGGAAGTGTTGGAAGGCGTGGCGATCGAAGAGCCCCGCTACCTCGACAGCCCGAACCCGTTCCCGCCTCCGGTCGACTACTTCCACTTGAGCGTGCCCGGCGATGTCGCTCTCGGCCTCAACGCCGAGAAGGCCCACCGAGGCGGCACGACCGGTCGCGATGTCAACATCGTGATGGTCGACTCCGGGATGGCGCCGCATCGCTTCTTCTCTGACCGCGGCTATCGAGTGCAGCCCACCGTCCTCGGTCCGGGCACGAGCGACCCGACAGAAGACGACATCGGCCACGGCACCGGCGAGGCAGCGAACATCTTCGCCGCCGCTCCCGATGTCGTGCTGACGCCGCTCAAGATCGCGTCGTCATCCGGTGCGCTCGTCAACACGACGGCGGCGATCAACCTCGCGGCGTCCCTCGACCCAGACATCGTCACCAACAGTTGGAGCAGCAATCAGCAGTTCGGACCATTGAGCGCAGCGTCGCAGGCGCTGGGCGCCGCAGTCGCGGCAGCGGTGGCGAATGGGATCACGATGGTCTTCTCCGCAGGCAACGGTTCCTACGGCTTCCACGGCCAGCACCCGGACGTCATCTCCGTGGGCGGCGTCTTCATGAGCGAGGACGGCTCGTTGCGGGCGTCGGACTACGCCAGCGGGTACTCGTCGAACATCTACCCGGGCCGTCAGGTGCCGGACGTGTCGGGTCTCGTCGGCATGTCGCCGAAGGCGGCCTACATCATGTTGCCGTTGCAGGAGGGTTCGTCGATCGACGTCGGCAACGCAGGCGGGAATCACCCGAACGGTGACGAGACGGCCAGTAACGACGGGTGGGCGGCCTTCAGTGGTACCTCTGCCTCGGCGCCGCAGATCGCTGGCGTGTGTGCCCTGATCCGTCAGGTGTGCGGACGTCTTGGACCCGACGAGATCAGGGACATCTTGATGGCGTCGGCTCGTGATGTCACCACCGGGACCGGCGCCACCGGCAGCACCGCCACCACCGGCTACGACACAGCCACCGGAGCTGGTCTCGTCGATGCTCATCGTGCTGTTCTGGTCGCCAAGCTACGCTGTCTGACGGTGCCGCTCATCCCGTTGGAGCCGATCCGACCGGTCGTGCCGTTCCCGCCGTTCACTCCGATCCGGCCCTTCCGACCGATCAGCCCAGTTGGACCGATTGGTCCGGTTCGTCCGATCGGCCCGGTCAATCCGATTCGCCCGTTGCCGCCGTTCACTCCGATCCGGCCTTTCCGACCGATCGTTCCGTTCGATCCGGGACCGCTCGATGATGGTCGCCAGGAACAGCGGCCTGAGACCGGGACCCAGTCGGCGCTGTCGGCCGACGACCTCGCCGAACTCGAGCGCTTGGTCCTCGACGAGGGTAATTTCGGGCTGTGAGCGACGACCCGGCGACCGACTCGACGAAAGCGGAACGGTCCACAGCGGTCACCGCGCTCGTCGTGCTTCGGCCGCCGGGCGGGGGCTCCGCCGTGGGCAGCGAACCCATCAGTCGGCTGCAGCTCGACCAGATCATGCCGACCGACGACGATGTCGGCATCGTTGCCGAGGGCTTCGCTGCCGCCGGCTTCGATGTCAGCCCGATGTTGGGGATCTCGATGTCGATCACGGCAACGTGTCAGACCTTCGAAGACGTGTTCGGCGTGGCGATCGAGCCCGATGGCGCAACATGGAAAGTGATCGCGCAACCCGAGCCCGACAGAGCGTCGAACAGAGAATCAGACAGAGAGTCAGACAGAGAACAGTCGACGGACGAGATCCCCCTCGACGCTGTGGACACGTCGATCGCCGGGCGTGTCGACCGAGTCCTCTTCGAGCCGACGATGACCTTGGACGAGGAGTCGACATGGACGTTCTGACCGCGCGACATGCAACCGGTTCAGACGGCAGGGTGAGGCGGCTGCGATCCTCGCCGCTCGGCCGGATGGGTGGTGTGGTCGTGCTCGACGACCTGCCATCTGCTCGGACCTCGGCGATGCTGGCGCGAGAAGCACTGCGATGTGCGTCGGGGGCAACACGCCAGACCGGTTGGTCGCAGCCTGTCGACGACGGGCGTCACGACGTGGCGGGTCGGGCGCTCGGCAGCGGCGCCGGTGGGCCGGTACAAGATGCGCTCTACACCTCGCCGGACCTGCGCCATCGGTTACAAGACCTGTGTGCCAGCGACATCCGGCCATCCGGTGGGCGCGGGAGCTACAGCTACTACACGCGAGCCGGCGACCACCTCGACACCCATGTCGACATCGTGACCTGTGATGTGACCGTGATCACCGTCGTGCAGGACAGCACACCCCACAATGACCCCGGCGGTTCGCTCGAGGTCTACTCGAGTTGCTTCGGAGCCCCGCTCAGCAGTGCACGCCAGCCAGGGGCTCGGCCCACAACGATCAAGGCGCCGCAGTCGTCGAGCGTGGTGATCCTCGGGGGTCTCGTTCCACACGGCATCGTGCCGCTCGGCGAACACGGCACGCGGGTCATCTCGGCGCTGTGTTTCGAGGCGGTGGACTGACCAGTCGAGCCGTTGTCAGCGTAAACTGGACCCATGGTCTTGCAGGCTGCCGATACCGCGATCTCGACGGATCCGTGGCGTTTCCAGTGGCATCCAGAGGTCTGGCTCCTGGTGGCGTTCCTGACCGGGGCGTTCATCTACATGGTCAAGGCCATCGGGCCGAAGGCAGTGCCGGTGGGCGAGCAAGCAGTCAGCCGTCGGAACATCTACGCCTTCGTTGGTGCAATGGTGATGCTCTGGGTGGCAAGCGACTGGCCGCTGCACGACATCTCCGAGGAGTACCTGTACTCGGCGCACATGTTGCAACACATGATGCTCAGTTACTTCCTGCCGCCGTTGGCGCTGATCGCCACACCGGCGTGGCTCCTGCGCATTCTCGTTGGCGACGGCGGCCTGTATCGGGGCTTGAAGTTCCTCACCAAGCCGGTCATCGCCGGAGTTCTGTTCAACGTCGTGGTGATGATCACCCACATCCCACTCGTGGTGAACAGCTCCCTCGACAACGGGCCGCTGCACTACACCCTGCACGCCGCCGTCGTCCTGCTGTCGCTGCTGATGTGGATGCCGGTGGTCGGCCCGTTCCAGGAACTTCACATCGGTCCCCTCGCCAAGTGCATCTACCTGTTCCTGCAGTCGATCATCCCGACGCTGCCGGCGGCGTGGCTCACGTTTGCCGAGGGCACGGTCTACAAGGAATACGACATCCCGGTCCGGGTGTTCGGTTGGAGTGTCGCCGACGATCAACAGTTGGCCGGAGCGATCATGAAGCTCGGTGGCTCGATCTTCCTCTGGACCATTGTCGTCTACTTCTTCTTCGCTCGGTTCGCGAATGGCTACGGCGAGGCACAGGACTACAAGCGTCCCGCGGATGTCGATGAGCCGCTGACCACCGCCGATGTCGAGCGCGAGTTCGCGGCCACCGCCGCGCCGACCGAGCACGACGCCTGACGCCGCGTCGGCGTTGGCCGCTCTGATGGGATCCCCGCGGTCTGCAGACGAGCCGCGCAAGGTCTGACGTCCAACAATTCGGCGCATGGCGCCGTGAGAGTCGCGAAGATGGAGTCATCACCAACGAGGAGATGGCATGTCCGACACCAACGAATTGAACGACCTCCGCAACGATTTCGCGTCGATGGCCGCTGAACTGCGGTCGGTCCGAGGCGAGCTCGACGACCTGCGATCGCATCGTGGACAGCCGACGGTTCATCACGCGATTCCCGAGACGGTGTCTCGTCGGGGCTGGATGAAAGCTGCAGCTGCGGCGGCCGTCGGTGGTACCGCCATCGCAGTCGGACAATCGCAGCCGGCAGTGGCCGCGTCGGGCATGCAGATCGGTGCTGACAACGCCGACGACGCCCGGACCGTCGGTGATCACACCGGCGTCGGAGGTCCGGACATCAGCTTCTTGTTCAAGACGCGCCTGGCGGACACAGGGGAGGATGCTGACTTTCCTGCTGCTCTGGCCGGGTGGTCGGGGAGTCCCGCACGTCCGAATGGCATGCATGGTTTGGCGGCTGAGAACCCCGGTGAAGGAGTCGGCGTGATCGGCGAATCGAGGGGCGACCGCGGTACCGGTGTGCGCGGAATCGGGTGGTACGGCGTGATTGGGACGGGTACCGACTACGGCGTTGCAGGCACCGGCAAGAAGGGGAGTTTGCTGGTCAGCACGAGTGGCTTCGTGCCGCCGATAGCGGTGCCGGTCGAAGCGCTTCCCGGAGCGATCTACGGCGAAACGACCGACCCGTTCTCCAACACGGGCAGCGTCTGGTGCGCAGTCTCCAAGTCGGGGGAGTGGCGCAAGATGGCAGGCTTGGACACCGCCGGCTCGCTGCACCCGGTGGAGCCGACACGGGTGTACGACTCGCGGCTGGCGGCGCCCGATCCGGGCAAGGTCGCAACGGGGGAGAGCCGGACGTTCTCTGTAGCCAGCGGGCGTGACCTCGACACCGGGGCCGTCACCGAACTCGACTTCGTCCCGGCCGGGACGCTGGCGGTCGCGTACAACCTGACGGTCACCGAGACAGAGGGCGCTGGGTTCCTGGCGATCACCCCGGGGACATCCACTGCGTTCAAGGCGTCGACGATCAACTGGTCGACAGGCGGGCAGATCGTGGCGAATGCCGGCATGGTTCCCGTCGATGGACTGCGGTCGCTGAAGGCGTTCTGCGGCGGAAGCGGCCGCACGCACTTTCTGATCGACATCACCGGCTACTACCTCTGAAACTCTCAGTCATTGCCCGATGACCATGACCCGATAGTGAAATCACACCGATGAAAGGAAAGTTCGATGACCGATTCCAATGAGTTGACCGAACTACGCGCCGAGGTGGCAGAGATGAGCGCCGGCTTCGAGGCCATGCGCAGCGAACTCGCCGCGTTGCAACGTGTTGCTGAACCGGCCGAGGCGGAGTCTGCAGACCCCGTTGCCGAGGCCGAACCGCCGATCGAGATCGGCACTGCGGTGACTCGTCGCAACTGGATGAAGGCCGCCGCTGTTGCTGCGGTCGGCGGCACTGCCGCGGCGTTGGGTTCCGCTGAGCGAGTCGCCGCGGACGACACCGACCCGATCCTGATCGGCCAGACGAACAACGTCGGAGACATGCGGACCGTAGCAAGCCAAAATCCCAACGACCGTCCGGAGATGAGCTTCCTGTTCGAAACCGATACGGGCCTCACCGGTGCGGACCCGGTGTTCCCCGGAGCACTGGGCGGGGCGACGAGTTCACCGAGCAAGCCGAACGGCGTCTACGGCTACACGGACGTCAACAACGAGGACGCGAATGGCGTGGTCGGACACAGCGCAACTCGGCTCGGCATCGGAGTTCGCGCCTTCAACTCCGAAATCGGCGGTGCAGCGCTGTACGCCGAAACCGCCGCCAACGGCGGTATCGGAGCGGTCGCCCGGGGTGGCTTCATCGGTCTGTCGGCAGACAGCGATCAGTACGGGGTCGCCACGAGCGGCAAAACAGCAGCGCTGCTGATCGGGGCGTCCTCGGCGGTCGCTCCGCCAGATCGCGCCACGAGCACCGGCGCCGCCGGCGGTGCGCTCGACACCCAACGTCTGAGCGACTCCGGCGCCGCCAGCCTCTGGTTCTGCACCGCACCCGGCGCACCAGGCGTCTGGCAGAAACTTGCCGGACCGTTCACTGCAGGAGCGTTCCACGCAATCGACCCGAAGCGGGTCTATGACTCACGCGCAGCGCAACCGAGTCCGGGTGCGCTCGCCGCGGGTTCGAGCCGAGTGGTGTCCGTTGCTGATGGGCGAGATCTCGACACCGGTGCGGTCACCCGGGCCGGGCTGGTCCCCGAAGACGCGACCGCCATCACCTACAACCTGACGATCACGGCAACTGTCGGTTCCGGATTCGTCGCCGTTGCCCCGGGAAGCGCAACGACCTTCGGCGCGTCGGCGATCAACTGGAGCACGTCGGGAACGACGATTGCGAATGCCGGTCTCGTTCAACTCGATCTCGATCGACAGGTCAAGGTCTTCGCCGAAGTCGGTGCCACCGACTTCGTCATCGATGTCACCGGCTACTACCGCTGACGCTCGTCCCGGTGTGCCGTCGCTGATTTCGCGGGAGAGGTCGTCGTTATCGGCCAGGTCCACGTGGTGGCCGGCCGGTAACGTCTGATCCCGTGATCGACCAACGACTGCTGCGTACGGACCTCGACGGTGTGAAGGCCGCGCTGTCTCGTCGCAACCGCCCGGCGATCATCGACGACGTCGATCACGCCGCACGACTCGACGCACGACTGCGCGACATCCAGACCGAGCGTGACGACATTCGCGCCCGGGTCAACAACATCTCGAAGGAAGTCGGCCAACTCCATCGTGACGCCAGGGCCGACGAGGCCAAGATGCTGCAGGTCGAGAGCAAGGACCTCGGCGGCAAGGAAAGCGTGCTCGCCGGTGAGTACGACGAGGTGTCCGCGGCTCTGACCGAGTTGCTGCTCGGCATCCCGAACATCCCGCACGCCGACGCTCCCGACGGTGCAAGCGACGACGACAACCCGGTCGTCGCCGGCCCGATCGCACTCAACGCCACCTTCCCGGACTGGCAGCGGGTGCCGCACTGGGAGACCGCAGAGGCGCTCGGCATCCTCGACAACGAACGAGCCGTCAAGATCTCCGGTTCGATGTTCACCATGCAGCGCGGGGCAGGCGCAACGCTTGCCCGTGCCCTCACGCAGTTCGGACTCGACCGGAACGCCGACGTGCACGAAGAGATCCGTCCGCCGTCGCTCGTCACCACTGCGACGCTCACGGCAACTGGGCAACTTCCGAAGTTCGCCGAGGATGCCTACGCCATCGAGAAAGACGACCTGTGGTGTGTGCCCACCGCCGAAGCATCGCTCACGTCGTTGTTCAACGACGAAGTGCTCGACGACACCGAACTCCCGGTCCGCCTCATGGCGTTCAGCCCATCGTTCCGCCGCGAGGCCGGCTCGGCCGGTCGTGACACGCGCGGCATGTTGCGCGCCCACGAGTTCGACAAGGTCGAGATGCTGGCCTTCGCCACGCCCGAGCAGGCACCCGAACTCCTCGACGACATGGTCGACCGTGCAGCGAGCGCAATGGCCGAGCTCGGGCTGCCGTATCGCGTCATCGAGATCTGTGTCGGTGACATGAGCGGGAGCCATCACCGCTCACTGGACGTCGAGGTTTATGCGCCTGGCGTGGACACGTGGCTCGAAGTGTCGTCGGTGTCGTGGTTCGCTGACTATCAGGCCCGTCGCGGCAACACTCGATTTCGCCGGCACGACGCCGATGGAAAGCCGATCAAGGGCAGCCACTTCGTGCACACGCTCAACGGTTCGGCACTTGCCGTGCCGCGGGTGTGGGCGGCCATCATCGAGAACAACCGCAACGAGGACGGCAGCGTCACCATTCCCGAGGCACTCCACCCGTACATGCGTGGCCTCACCGCCATCACTGCGCGCTGAGTAGACGAGTAGCTGAGGGAGATGGGTCGCTGTGGAGATGGGTCGCTGATCAGATGAGTGAGTCGATACGCGATCGTCGGGTGCAGTACGAGACTGCGGGCCTCGATGTGACTGATCTCGATGCCGACCCCGTCGTGCAGTGGCAGCGGTGGCACGACGATGCCTTCGATGCCGGCGTGGCGGAGCCCAACGCGATGACGCTGTCCACCATCGGGGCCGATGGCGTCCCCGATGCCCGCATCGTGTTGCTGCGCGGTATCGGCAGCAACGGTCTCGAGTTCTACACTAACTACGACAGCGCGAAGAGCACTCAGATCACGCAGAGCCCGGTGGTCGCAGCGACGTTCGGGTGGCTCGATCTGCACCGCCAGGTGCGCGTTCGCGGGCCGGTCGAGGCAATGACGGCTGCGGAGAGCGACGAATACTTCGCTTCTCGGCCGCGGGCCTCGCAGCTCGGCGCCTGGTCGTCACCGCAGAGCGAAGTGATTGCTGACCGGTCGGTGCTCGACGCACTGGTCGCGGCGACCGCAGAACGGTTTGCTGATAGCGACGTCGTCCCTCGACCTGCCCACTGGGGCGGCTGGCGGCTCGTGCCGACGACTTGGGAGTTCTGGCAGGGGCGACCCAGCCGACTGCACGATCGTCTGCGGTACCGCACCGCCGCATCCGGCTGGATGATCGAGCGCCTCGCTCCCTGACCCGAGTCTGCTGACCGGCTGGACCATCCGAGCACCGGTGGGTGGGCTGATTCGGGCGAGCCAAAAAAGAAACAGGATGCGATCAAGGTTGAAGCGAGAATGTGAACAGGCGAAGCTGTCCTGATGACGGGAAGCAAAGTTCTGGTGGTCGACGACGAACCGACCGTACGCGAAGTCGTTGTCAGCTACCTCCGTCGCGATGGCCACGACGTCGCAGAAGCTGGCGACGGGAACACGGCGCTCGAGCTGCTCGAGTCCGATCCCCCCGACCTCATCGTGCTGGACATGATGTTGCCGGGCGTGAACGGCCTCGACATTCTCCGTCGCGTGCGGGCGTCCAGCTCGATTCCCGTGATCATGCTCACCGCTCGTGCCGATGAGTCCGATCGCGTCGCCGGCCTCGAACTGGGTGCCGACGACTACGTCGTCAAGCCTTTCTCACCACGTGAGCTCGCAGCGCGTGTCAACGGCGTCCTCCGGCGGACGAGTGGCCGACCGGAGGAGGTGCCGCCGACGCTGAGCTTCGAGGGGCTCGACATCGACCCATTGAGCCGCGAGGTGAAGATGGGCGACGAGATCGTCGAGATGACGCCCAAGGAGTTCGACGTCTTGCAGTTCCTCGCCTCCTCGCCGCGTCAGGTCTTTTCTCGGGCGCAGTTGCTCGAGTCGGTGTGGCAGTCGTCGCCCGAGTGGCAGGACCCCGCCACTGTCACCGTTCACGTGCGACGAATCCGCAACAAGATCGAGGTAGATCCCGAGAACCCGCGCTGGATCACCACCGTGTGGGGTGTCGGCTACCGGTTCGAGTCATGAGCGACTCGACGTTCGAATCCCGCCTCGGCTACAAGTCGCATCGGCTGAACCGGCTCGGTCGCCGCTTCCTCGGTGCCAACCTCGCTGCCCTTGGTGTCGCCATTCTGATCATCGCCATCGCAGCGAATGAGATGTTCATCAGCGACCACGACCGTCGCTTCCTGATGTGGGTTCTGATCCCGGCTGTTCTCGGCGCAGCGATGGTGGCGATGCTGATGGCTCGGCCGGTGGCCCGCGATGCGAAGCGCATCTGCGATGCCGCGATGCGAGTTGCCGACGGTGACCTGTCGGCGCGCACCGGTGTGATCCGCAACGACGAACTGGGCGAAGCCGCTGAGATGTTCGACGTGATGGTCGATCGTTTGAACTCTGTCGAAATCGAACGTTCGCTGATGTTGTCGTCGATCTCCCATGATCTGCGCACACCGCTCGCAGCGCTTCGTGCCGCGGTGGAAGCAATCCGCGACGGCGTCGCCGACGATCCCGATCTGTACCTCGCCGGGATGGAACGCCAGGTCAAGGCGCTCACCTTCCTCGTCGACGATCTGCAGCTCCACACGCGGCTGGTGAGCGGCACGCTGCAGCTCAAGCGCGCTCGCATCGACCTCAACGAACTCGCCGACGAGTCGATGGAGATCGTGCGACCGCTCGCCGAGACGCGCGGGATCAAGTTGCTGCTCGAGGCCACCGAACGCGTGGTCGTCGACGCCGACGGATCCCAACTGGCGCGAGTCATCCGAAACCTGCTGGACAACGCGATTCGCCACGCTCCCGATGGGTCGGTCGTGCTGGTCCAGGTCGTTCGTGACGGATCGAACGTGATGTTACGAGTCCACGACGAAGGCCTCGGCTTTCCGGCGGAATTCCGTGATCGTGCCTTCGAGCCGTTCACCCGTGCCGACCCCGCCCGCGACACCGCGACCGGCACCGCCGGGCTCGGTCTGTCGATCGCCCGCGGGATCGTGAAGGCGCATGACGGCACCGTGACGCTCGGCGACGGCCCGGGCGGCGAAGTACGCATTTCGCTGCCGGTCCCCAACCGCTGAGACGATGCCGTCCTCTAGGCGCCGGGCCAGGTGCTGGCAGCGATGACGAGGCCGTCGATGAGGGAGTTGGTGTGCGGAGTGAGCCCCGGGCCCTCCCAGTCCCACCACATCGGACTGGAGCCGCGGACCCTGGGAGGCAGTTCGATCTGGACGCCTTGCTGACGGGGCAGGTTGACCGGGTTGTGCGAGTGGAGTCCACGCAGCTGCTTCGGGATGGTCTCGATGTCGGTGATGATGTCGTACGCCGGGAGGACGTTGCGCAGAGCTGCGCCGACGTGCTCCGCGAAGACGCGATTGGTGCCGCCGAGCAGCAGGGCACTGAACATGCCGCGTCGCCCGAACCCGTGCACCGTGATGACGATGTCGACGTGTTCGATGAAATCGGCGAGTTGCGATGACTCCGCTGGACGCACCTTGATCGACGACAGGTGCTCGCGCATCGGCGCCGGCTGGATCACGCCGTAGTACGAAGCACCCGAACGTTCTGCAGCGGCAGCGGCGATCACGTCGGTCTGGAGTTCGAGATTGCCACCGTGATACGCCATGAAACCGATGCGCCCGGGCGCGCCGGAACGCAATTCGCACACCTCGCGTACGCCCGGAGCAGCGAGGATCTCGGCGAAGGCTGACACCTGATCATCATGTCGCAGTCACGGTTTCGTGGCGAGTTGGGCCGGTACGATGCGCGCATGCTCGTCTGGATGGATCTCGAAATGACCGGCCTCGATCACACGTCGGACGTCATCGTCGAGATCGCCACGCTGATCACCGACGACGAACTCGAGATCATTGCCGAGGGGCCGGACCTCGTGGTCCACGCCACCGACGAGCAGCTCGCGGCGATGGACCCGTTCGTCGAGGAGATGCACACCCGCTCAGGGTTGCTCGACCAGATCAGGGCGTCGACGATCACGCTCGAAGAGGCAGGTGCTGCGACGCTGGCATTCATCAAGCAGCATGTCTCCGAGGAGCGCAGTGTGCCGCTGTGTGGCAACTCGATCGGCACCGACCGCCGTTTCCTCGACGCCTACCTGCCGGACATCGAGAACTATCTGCACTACCGCTCGATCGACGTGTCGAGCGTCAAGGAACTCGTCAAGCGGTGGTATCGCGACGTCGATGTCAGTCGGCCGCGTGTCCAGGGTTCGCATCGGGCGCTCGACGACATCCGTGAGTCGATCCGAGAGATGGCTTACTACCGAGACAAGGTGTTCGTCGCCTCAGACGGTCCAGCCTCGGTCGACGAAGACGAGTGACCGCCTGCGCGCCGACCCGTTCGGCGCGCGTAATTACCAACACGAACCTGCGCGACTTTCCTAGCTTGCAGAGCGTCCTCCACGCGGAGCCGTTCGCTTGGCTCCACGCCAGTCTCAGAGCTTCGGCTCGGAGGCACGACGCCCAGGTTGGATGAGGTTCCGAGCCTGGGCGCCGGCGCGTCCGGGCACAAGATGATCGCAACAGGACGGTTAGGTTCCGATCATGCGCGCAATCGTCCTGAGAGAACATGGTGGCCCGGAAGTCCTGCAGATCGAAGAGGTGCCCGATCCTGTCGGTGGACCCGACGACATCGTGGTCGACGTCGCACACACCGCCCTGAACCGCGCTGACACCCTGCAGCGCATGGGAATGTACGCCGACCCACGAAATCGCGACGTCGAGATTCCGGGCCTGGAATTCGCCGGCACCATCGCCTCGGTCGGCAGCGAGGTCACGAACTGGCAGGTCGGCGACCGGGTCATGGGGATCGAGGCGGGAGGTTGCTACGCCGAAAAGGTCGTCACGCACAGCCGTCAGGCGCTCCCCGTGCCTGCAAACATCGAACTGAGCGACGCAGCGGCGATTGCCGAAGTGTTCCTCACCGCGTGGGACGCACTTGTCGTGCAGGGCGGGCTCACGTCCGGCCGCTGGGGACTGATCCATGCGGGTGCATCGGGTGTCGGAACTGCTGGCATCCAGATCGCCAAAGCGCTCGGCGCACGGATCGCTGTCACCTGTTCGTCCGGCAAATCCGACGCCTGCAGCGACCTCGGTGCCGACATCGTGCTCGAGCGGAGTCCTGCGGACTGGCTGGGAGCGCTGCAGGCTGCGGTTCCGGAGGGGGTCGACACGATCCTCGACGTCGTGGGTGGCGAGGAAGCCGACCGGAACCTGCGCGCGGCGCGTGTCGACGGCACCATCGTGCAGGTCGGCCTGATGGGAGGGGGGTCGGCGCCGGTCAACATGGGTCTGCTGCTCACCAAACGGGTCACCTGGATCGGCACGACGTTGCGGTCCCGCCCTGTCGAACGCAAGATCGAGTTGATGCAGCGCTTCATCGCCGAGATCCTCCCGCTCTTCGAGTCCGGAGCACTCCGCCCCGTAATCGATTCGCGCTACTCGTTCGACCAGCTCCCCGAGGCCCACACGTACATGCAGTCGAACGCCAACATCGGCAAGATTCTCATCGACATCAGCTGAACCGGAGGAAGTCCGGGGCAGGCCGATCAGATCGGGGATCTGAGAGTCGCGGATCAGACGGTTGCGGGCTCAGGGTCCGGATCGTCTTCGAGCGTGCCGTGCCGAGCCCGCTTGAGGCTGAAGAACGCACCGATTGCGAGGATCAGGGCAGCTGCGAGACCGAACAACACCCAGGTGAACACGTCGGCGCTGCTGCCGGCGCGGTCGCCGTAGACGAAGGAGATGGCGGCCGCGACCAGATGGCCGTCCTCCTCGGCGAGGTACCGGACGAGGTATTCGCCCTCGACGGCGAGCGGTTCGAACAAGAGCTTGGCCTGGCTCTCGGAGACCATTTCGACGGCGCCGGGAAGATCGACGTTGTCGGGACCGACGAGGACCAGCTCGACACCCCCGACGGGGGCGCCAAAGTTGATCAAGACCTCGCTGATCGGGTCGTCGAACTGCGACTTGTGTTCGGGAACCGACGATTCGATCTCGTCGTGTGCGAACACGACCGACCCGGCGCCGAGTGCAGCGCACGCGGCGAGCACTGCCATGGCGACCCAGCGCATGGGACTGATGAGGCCCTTCATGACTCCATTCAACCAGGTCGAGGGCCCGTCGCCGCCGCGGCAGACGGGCGTCACTGCGCGGTCTGAGCTGGTCACCGTGATCCGACGCTCCGGCCCTTCCACTCGACGTCGCGACGCAGCACGAGCGCGCCGAGGCTGCGGAAGAAGATCACGAAGAAGACGAGCACGGCAAGCGGGTACAGCAGTGCCGTGATCGGGTGGATCGAGACGGCGCGCCGCCCGAGGACCCACAGCTGCAACGCGCTGAGCGGGTAGACGATCGGCGTTGCGATCCATCCACCCGCGAGTGAGGTCACCCAGGCGAACGTGGCGAGCGCCAGCCACCACGGAGTGAAACGGGCGCCGGTCGCGATGCTGCGAGTCCACCCCCGGATCGTTTGCCAGAGGCCTTCGGGATACATCCGGAAACTGGTATCGGGTCGGCCGCTGAAGAGTTCGGAACCGCCGACGGCGCGAGCCAAGCCGATGTCCTCGGTGTGCATGGCGCGCACCGTCGGCGAGGCATGCCCGCCGCTGCGTTCGTAGGTGCTGCGGTCCACGGCCAAGACCGGCCCGAACGCCACGGTGGCCGTCGTGGCGCTGCCGATGGGCGTGAATGCGCCGCAGCCCATCAGAGCCGTCACGTTGCACAGCACGCTCGCCTGCTCGACCCAGCCGCCGGTGTCGTGCCAAGGCTGCACGGAGACAATCGCGTCCGGGTGCTGGCCGACTGTCGACGCAATGCGTTCGACCAGATCGGGGGCGGGTCGGACATCGGCATCGAGGAACAGCAGCACCGGCGCTGCCGTTGCCGCAGCACCCCGATCGCAGGCGTGAGGTTTGCCGAGCCATCCAGCTGGAAGTGGGGGCGGGCTGATGGTGCGTGCACCGAAGTGCTCGGCGATTGCGGCGGTGTCGTCGTCGGAGTGGTCATCGACGACGACGAGTTCGTCGGCAGGCCCGATCTGGGTGAGGAGCGGAGCGAGCAGGTGGGGAAGCGAAACGGCCTCGTTGCGTGCCGGGATGACCACAGCGACGCCGGGCCGATCAGCCGCAGGAGCGCCGGTGCGGGCGGACTCCGGAAGTGGTTTGAGCCGCCACAGCAGGAGCCAGCCCATGGACCATCCCACCAGGTAGATGGCCAGATCGACGCGGTCCGGGGCCAACTGCACCTGCCCACTGTGGCCGTCCAGACGATTTCTTGCAAGAAAAGTGCAAGCCCGACGCGGTTGATTTCTCTTGTCAGGTGAGAACGACATCCGCCGCTCCGACCGGAGCACTCACCGAAAGTCACGACATGACCAACAACCCCGCTTCCGACAACACCGGCAACACCGGCAACACCGGCAACCAGCGCATCAACCGCCGCTCGAGCCGCCGCTCCGGACTCGTCGCTCTTGCTGCGTTCGGCTTGCCGCTGGGCGCCCAGCTTGCCCCTGGCTCCGCAGCAGCGGCTCCGGGAGACTCACTCGACGACTTGGGCATCGACATCGACATCGACATCCTGTTGCCGCTCGATCAGTTCCCGATCGACGTGCTCCCACTGAACCCGGCCGACTTCGTGCCGCTGAACCCGGTTCCGGCGAATCCCGGTGAATCCACACTGCTCGACCCGGTTCCGGTGGTCTCCGAGGACTTCTTCCTGGATCCGCTCGAGCCGCTGCTTCCCGACGATGTCATTCCCCGGATCTCGGTTCTGCCTGAAACACCGGCGATCTCGCTTCCGGATCCGTTCGATCCGCCGACGCCGGACGACTTCCCCGACGACGTTCCCGGCCCGGACGACGGCCCGGTGGTGACCCTCGTGCTCCCCGAGCCGTTCGATCCCTTCGAAGTACTTCCGTTCGACCCTGACGACCTCGTTCTGCCGACCGGACCAGGCGACGATGACACCGACGACGATGACGCCGACGACGATGACGCCGACGACGATGACGCCGACGA